>Ga0209542_10000176_pt1 | contig 156768 bp, 151 predicted proteins | sample RifCSPhighO2_01_FD_184028 | JGI IMG/M metagenome (GOLD analysis project Ga0209542, IMG submission 184028) | Soil microbial communities from Rifle, Colorado - Rifle CSP2_plank highO2_0.1 (SPAdes) (version 2) | ecosystem: Environmental > Terrestrial > Deep subsurface > Rock core/Sediment ... | reverse complement strand
GGAGGTTTTATAGGGCGCAAATCAGATGGGGAGCCTGGATGGCAAACGATTTGGTCGGGTTGGACGCGATTTCAAGACATGTTGTGGGGGGCCACAAATGCCACTTGTGGGTAACGATCAGGCGGCCTAGTCAACGTTTTATAGGGCAAAAAGCTGAGGTGGTTATTAATCCTGAAACAAATCAGGTTGTGTCTGTAAATCCTACCTCAACAAAAAAATTCGGAAAATTAGTTAACGAGATCGAGAATGTTAAAAATAAAGCTGAGTAAGCCAGAATACACCTATCTCTGCCAGGCAGCCTTTATACAAAAAAGGCATAGAAAATCCCTTTTTTCTGCTCAGCAAATTAGTGATGATCATCTCATCAGTGTATCGGAAGATCAAGCTAATGAAATTCGAGACCTATGTGGTGAACAGTTACAAATAGCCGGATTTGATGAAAAGTATGAATTGACCCCCGAAGGGGAAATCCTCGAGTCTCTTATAGATAAGTTTTTTATCAAATACGATTAGCAATTCAGTAATGTTGAATTTCATGAGCTTCCATCTCTAGAATTAACCTGTTGATCTTTGTACTCTAAAATTGGACTCCCTACCAAAGATAAAAAACACCTCCCTTTTCCATTCTTTTGTAGAATTTCTAAACACTTACGTTTTTCATCTAAAACTTTAATTTTTGAACAATTATCCAAACTAAAACTAGCTATGTCGATTTTAGACGTATTATGAATAACTATATCAACGTATGCTTCGTTTAGAGAGAAAGCAAAAGTGATAATTAATCCATCAGGACGCAGCGTTTTAAACCAATAAATACCTTGCTTTTCATCGGTAGCCGGCATGAGTTCATCAAAAATTGTAAATAATTGAGTTATATCTATATCCATTAGCCTCCAGGTATAACGGTGATAACTTCACCTTTCTGATTTAATACTACACGAACATGCGTAGAGCCAGGATTAGCTATTTCTGCTTCAATAATAGAAGGCGGTATGCCTCGTGGATTTGGGCCATTACGGCTCATCCATCTCCCAAACTCTTCCGTCCCAGGCTGCAACCCCTTAGCATTGGTTCTTTTTAGAGCCCTAGCCTCTAATTCCGCCATAACTTGTGGAGTTCTTGGAGCCATTCGTTCTAATGCATGCTCTGTATACCAACGATCATGGATAAATGCTCCGCTTCCATTTTTGGGCAACACCCAACCGCTCTTTTCCATTACCGATAAAGTCGATGAAGCAGGAAGTCTATAGTTGGGAAATGTTGCTAATTGCCCCGCATGAATGGAAGCAATGCCTCCCATGCTGCCAGCTATACTGAGGCTATTGTCGATGAACACCGCTGCGTAAGGAGATAGACCAGCTTCTTGTAATAGTTGGGAAGTGACGCTATCCTCCAGACTTCCTGTAAAAACTGCACTCATACCAGTGAAAAATTGATCGAGACCATGAGCCATTACAGGCCATCCAAGGGGTGCTGCAATGACTCCAGATGCGAGGGTCATGCTACCGCCAATACCTGCTTCTACAAGTCCGCTAAACGCTTGCATGGAACCTTGGAAACGGGGATTACCGAGAAGATCCATGATCCCGAGAGACGTTCCTAGATCTCCTCCTCGCTTGCAATCGCGATGCTGTTCGCAATGGCAGCGGGGCTCATAATCGCCGTAGAAATACTCACTGAATTCATCACTATTTGTTTCAGAGGCAAGCCCGAAATAGTCGACGCATTTCAAAGGGTTGTTACGGCAAAAACGATAGAGGTTAGGACCATCTATACTTCCGATTGGATCGGGAGATATCCATCGGCCTATTTTGGGAGAATAATAACGTTTACCAAAATAGATAAGCCCTGTTTCTTGGTCGATTCGTTTGGCTTTATATCTCCATGGATTTCCAAGAGCTGAGTCAGAAATCTTCTTGCCTCTTTGATTGAAAACTTCCTCTTCGCCAAAAGCAGAATAGCGGTAGCTTTCCACTACCTCACGTCGGTCTGGGTCAATAAGACATGCGATATTGTTTTGGCTGTCATAAAGAGGGGCATAGATTTCTTTTTTAATCTCGATGGCAATGCAGGGAGAGGATTCTGGGTCATTTGGACTCATGGGAACTTTCAGCTCAATGATATTTCCCTTCTCATCAAGGCATCCTAATTCTGTTTGCCCGAGATAAAAGTAGCGATATATCCTTGGTTTTTTGCCTTTAACTTCAACTTTCTTTGAGAGGCGCTTTCCATTCAAATCATAGGTAAAAGCGATAGTTGTTTGGTTCGGGTCTTGAGCAGAGATCAGATGGCCTAAGGGATTCGTTTGAAAGTGCCATATTTTCTGAAGAGAAGTTTTGGTTTCTAAATTTCCAGCAGGATCGAAAGTGAATACTTCTCCTTCTGCTTCTAAAATTTGATTTAAATTGTTGGTTTTGTTAGCAAAGCTATCTTGCTTAAGCCGATTTCCTAACGAATCATATGAATATGTATGTTCTCTTGCGCCTTTCTCAGTGATTAGCTCGTTAAGAGCATTATAATCATATTCAACGTCAAACTTTTGGCCATCTATCGTTACGGTTCTCTTCTTGATGTTATGTAGAAGATCATACCCATTTTCTGGCACTTGATCTGAAAAGAAATCGGTAAAAATTCCACTTCTTCTACCTGATTTATCCCAAGCTTGCTTTCTTGCTCCGGCGTGCCCAACCAATACTTCTTCAAGAATATGTCCCATCTGGTCGCGGGAGATAATCCGATAGTTATAAAGCTCCTTTTTTTCTTTCGATTGACGCGATACGGATTTAACAAGCGGTCCTTCGTAAGTGTACTTGATGAGAGACCCATCTGGCAGTTGAATAATTTCAATGCACCCTTCTCCGTCGTGGACAAGCTTAACTTGATAGGAGCCAAATTCATCTTTCACCGTTTCAGATTTAAGAAGATTATTGGGGCTGAACTTATAAGAGGTCGTTAATTTGTCCGATTCGACCTCTTTAACGTTCTTCTTTTTGTCAAAGGTGAGTTTATAAGTTGTCTTTTGCGCTTCGTTTTCGCTTCTATAGGAAATAGATTCCATATTTCCTTCAGAATCGTATCGATAGGTGATTGGCTCTGTAATTCCTGGAAGGGTTTTGGTGAAGAGGCTGCCATAAGCATCATATTCCCAGCCGAAAGTCCTCTCTTCAGAAGTCCCAGCGGCTATTGCCCTCGACTTGAGATGGCTTGCTGCATAAAACTCCTTGATTCTATATGTTCTTAGGGATTCTCCATTAGAAATAACAGCGTTTTTTTCTAGATTCAGATTACCTACAGGATCAAAGAAAAATGCGGATTCAGCAAGAAGCTGCCCTTTTTTGTCTTTCTTTGTCGATTTGGCTAAACGACCCGTAGGATCAAAGATTTCCTCTGTTTGAGTCCCGAGGGGGTCTGTTTGGGTCCGTTTTAGGACTTTTTGACCCCATTCATTAATATAGCGATCTTTGTAGTCAATTTTAGTTATCGATTCGAAAGGATCTCGAATCTCGCGAATACGTCCAAAATCATCATAATCATACCTAGCAAGGACGCTCTCTTGGGTTCCAGGATAGCCAATAACCTCTTGAATCTGTCCCGTATTGTTGTAGATGCGACGATTCTTTAAGAGAATTTTCCCTTGAGTATCTTCAAGTCTTTCCTCCGTGATTCGATCTAGAAGATCATGCTCTTTGACCTCAAGAGTAAAAGTTTTAGCCGATTTCCATTTCTTCGCAGCATGAGTTCTTCCTAAAGAATCGTAAATAAACTCTGTTTTCTGATCATCCTTGGTCTGGGTCGCGAGACGGCCTGCTCCGTCGTAGGTGTAAGTCGTTTTGTCTCCTTCCACATCCTCATGGGAGATCAGGCGAAAGGCATCATATTCATAGTATTCCCTCTTAAACCCATCTTCTTTGCCCTTATTTCCTCGCTCGTAATATTCTATATGCGCAAGTCTCCCTTGATAGTCATACTCAAAAACTCTGATGATTCTATCTTTACCAAGATGTCGATGAAGACTGCCTTCTGGGTCGTATTTAAATAACTCTTGGCTGCCATCGGGATAAAGGATCAAAGCCTCTTGCCCACGAACCGTGTATGTTTTTTGAGTCACTTCTTGTTTAGGATCTGTAATGCTGATGACATGATCAAATAGATCATAGCCATAAGTGTAGATAGGTTTAATCGAAGAGCATTCGTTTGTCTGAACTTCTGGATAGCTAACAGAAGTACTACGACCGAGATCGTCGGGAGTATAGATCGTTTTATTGCCGAAGCGGTCCGTTTCAGAGGTTTTATTTCCCGCAGCATCATAGGTATATAGAGTCTCAAAACAATGTCCTTTTCCATCTTTTTCACCTACGTAGGTTAGGCGATTTTTTAAATCGTATCGATACTCAAACGAGAGGCTGGAATTAGAATGAGTTGCCGAAGAGAGGTTCTGGTTGCCGTCATAGGTATAGCGAGCTTCATTTCCAAGAGGATCTGTTTCTAAAATGAGCAACCCTTGTTCGTAGATTTTCTTTAGAGTATAGAGATGTTCTCCCTTGGCATCGTGGACTGCTATTGATTTAATATTTCCTTGCGCATCAAAGCCAAATACACTCTTTTTTAAGAGAATCTCCTGTCCTTTTTTAGGATCTAGATACTTTTCCTCAACGATTTCCGGGGACCCCACGTTAGGAAGCTCCTGCTTAGGAGTAATCGTTCTAACAATGCTGTCAACTTAAGGTTTTACTACACAACAGGTCATGATATTGTTTTGTCCTAAGTCACTTAGGAAAGACCATGAAGACAACCGAAAAAGTTCTGCAACAAGCCACTCTGATTCTCAAAGATCTGAATTTCATCGCCAGACACCGCCTGGAGCCTACAGCATTCACCCGACGCAGAAAACTTCCCTTCGAAAGAATCGTAAGCACTTTGATACACTTGGTGCGAAATAGCCTGCAAATTGTCTGCAATAGGCTTGGGGAGTATTTTCACATGGACGATCCAGCATCGAAACAAGCATTTAGTCAAGCTCGCTCGAACTTGTCATATTCATGTTTCCAGGAACTGAATGATTTGGCGCTGCAAACTTTTTATCAAGAAGACAAAGTTGGGATTTGGAAGGGGCGTAGGATTATCGCTGCAGATGGATCTACTCTTCGCTTGCCAGAATCTTCCGATACACTTGCACATTTTGGGCGATTTAATTGCGGAAAAAATGTTCAAGCAGACGCCTGTCCTGTCATGGGGAGAATTTCAGAATTTACCGACGTGATGTCCGGGCTGACTATAAGCGCAGCTCTCCTGCCCATAAGTGTAGGAGAAGAAAGCATGGCAGAAGGCCAACTCCAACTGGTTGCTGAAAAAATGCGATCCTGGGGCCAGGACAAACTACTTTTTGTTTATGACAGGGGCTACCCTTCGAAACAATTTGTTTTGTCGCATTTCATTTTAAAAGTCGATTTTGTATTCCGTATCCCCGCTGGGTTCAACAAGCAAATAGATGCTTTTGTTGCATCGGGGCAAACGAATGGGGAGTTAAAGCTGTATGATGAAGCACCTGCTCTACGCATTGCAGTTTTCCCACTGACTTCAGGAGAACAAGAAGTTCTCCTGACCTCTCTTATGGATAAAGCAGAGGTTACCTATGAGGAACTTTTTTCGGTGTATGGGGCTCGATGGAGGGCAATGGAGGAAGGGTACAAGCGACAGAAAGTACAATTCGAGCTGCAAAACTGGGCTACAGAAAGTACCATGGGGGTACTGCAGGAATTTTGGGCAATGATCTACATAGTGAATGTAGTGGCAATGAGTTGTTATGAATTGGAGGGCCCTTCGATTCCAGGAAAAGACCCGAAAGAACGATTGAATCGAAGCGTATTATTTGGGAGCATGAAAGCTGATGTGCTTAAAACTTTGGGCGGGGAATTGTCTGCAGAAGATTTTACAAAGAAGTTTAAAAAACTGGCCCGCAGAGCCAAGATACCCGTAAAACCTGGGAGGCATTTCTCGCGAGATGGCTTGGGACAACCAAAGCGATTTTTCTCTATGCCGCGGGTGTGTTAATGCTTAAGTTGACAGCATTGAGCGTACCGGAAAACATATCCAAACAGGAACGCTTTTTTGCAATAAACCCCTCTTCCCACCTCGACTATTCAATCATGAAATCGGAGACAAACTGTTTCAAAACTCATCTTCAGGTGAGTTCAAAATTGCCACAGCAAAGAGCCATTAAGGTTCCAATCGCGGTAGATGAGCGTGGTATGGAAATAATGACCCTCGATTTCAAAACGGAAGGTATCTTTAAAGCGATAACCTAGTTTAGAAGTGATTCGATTGGCCGCCAGATATTGTTTTGCAGCAACAAAAAGAAAATTACCAATGGGCTGGATGAGCTTATAAGTGGTCTCCCAACGATGTTCATAAATAGCTTCCAGATAGGCTCGAGAATAGAAATCACAGTGAAATTTAACTCCGAGAACATTCCTCAGTTGCTGCTTGAAGGAATAATAATTGGCCGTAAGTTTATCAAAATGGCTGTGTTCAAAACGATAAAGAGCCGTGAAATATTTCGAAATATAAGGAACTCCGCAGCGGGCAATAGCAATTTCCGTATTCTCCCAGTTATGGACATTGTCATGGAAAACAATATGGCTCACCCAGGCTTCAATCTCAGGGTGGAGTGGAACAGGAATCTTATATCCATACGCTAAAGTCAAATAATCAGTTCTAAGAAGTTGCGACTGCACGATAGCGAAATTCTTAATGATGAGCGATTCTACGTGTGCATCCAATACAAAAAGTTGTCTTTCGCTGTTATAGAGAAGGCTTGTCCCCGGTTCGAAGCGGATCGTTTTTTGAAACGGGAACCCGACATTTTGATTCTTTCCCCAAGCCTGAAAAGAACGAGCCACTACATCCCATTTCCAATCTTTCCTAAAAAAATAGCTCGATGTGACCTGTCCTCCAGCAAAAAACACTGTGTAATTGACACCTATCGGAGGGAAGATATCATTTTCTCTTTGATGATAATAGATTTGTTTTAAATCTAAACGCCATCGATTAAAAAGGGGGACCAAAAAATGAGCCCCTTCTAAAAAGTAATAATCTTTGACAACAGGGACTCCAAGAGTAGGATCATTTTCTTTGGCGTCCGTATAAAATGCTTCGAGATAGGCTGCGGAGCGCGTATGCGATTTCACATCAAACCACTCGATCCAGTGCTGTTCCGTATTGGGATCATCGCCAACAAGCCCGGCATATTCTATATCTGCTTCATAAAAATTCATATCCGCTGCTAAAGATCGTGCCAATTCTTTGCGCGCTTCTGTATTCTTGGAATTTTTAGCAAGGATCTTCCGATAGAGGTGCTGAGCCTTTTTTTCCTCTCCTTTATTTCGATAAACGCGAGCTAAGCCTTGCTGCGCATCAGCAAGATCTGGATAACGAATAAAAATCTCCTCCGCTGCATCGAACTGGCCTTTCCACAGGTAGATATAAGCCAGTTGAACTTCAGCATCTCCATATTCTGGAGCAAGCGCCAGACATTCTTTTAATACCCTTTCCGCTTCGTCCCACTGTTTATCCCGTGCTAAATGCTTCCCTAAATAGAAAAGAGTGTCTGGATTGTTTGGGTTGCAGACATTTAAAGTTTCAAAGATCCTTAGAGACGCTTTTTGCTTATCTTCCCTATTTGTCCACGCAAGTCCTATAGCATAAAGGCCTTGCAGGGTGTTTGGCTCACAAGGCGAAGCGGTAAGCACCTCGAAAAAATACCGATAAGCTTCTTGCTGATGGTTTTGCCACAGCTCCACAAAACCTAATTGAATGTGCGCGGGAAGAAACTCGGGGTCTAAAGCAATAGCTCGACTCAGGCTGATCTTTGCCTCATCGAGCTTTCCTTCCTTGATTTCGACTTGTGCCCATTCATACCAATCCATCGCTGTTTGAGCATTGGGAAATTCGACAGACTCCCCATTAGGAGCGGGCGGCGATATAATGGGCTCCGGAAAGGTCGCTAGGAGAAAAAACGCAAGGATAATCAAGCTCATATACGCAAGGGTTTTATATTTTTATCCTTCTCAGTCTAAGAGAATTTGCAATAACCGAGACGGAACTGAATGCCATAGCGCTACTTGCAATAATGGGGTTTAAAAGAAGCCCAAACGGAAGATAAAAAATTCCCGCAGCAATGGGCACTCCTAGCATATTGTAGAGAAATGCAAACCAGAGGTTTTGTTTAATGTTACGAAGAGTGTTGTGACTCAGTCGTTTGGCACGAGCAATTCCTCGTAGATCGCCTTTCACTAATGTGATTCCAGCACTTTCCATTGCAATGTCCGTTCCTGTCCCCATAGCAATTCCCACATTTGCTTGAGCAAGCGCTGGAGCATCGTTAATCCCATCTCCTGCCATAGCTACAATATGGCCTTCTGATTGAAGGTGTTGTATGATTCTGTGTTTTTCTTCGGGTAATATTTCTGCTTTAATCTCATCAATGCCCAAAGTTTGCCCAACAGCTGTAGCTGTGACGGTATTATCTCCTGTTACCAGAACGATTCGAATGCCATCTCTGTGCAACATTTCAATGGCTTCGTAGGTGGATTCTTTAATCACATCCGCTACTGCGAGTATTCCGATCACTTTACGATTCAAAGCCAGATAAAAGACGGTTTGTGCTTTTTTACGTAATTCTTCAGATTTTTCTAGAACCAACGAAAGATCTATTTTCAAATCTGCCAAAAGTTTTTGATTCCCAATGGCGGCTTCTCCTTGCTGTACTGTCCCAATAATCCCTTTTCCTTGGAAGCTTTGAAAATCCGTGATGGAGAATAAAGACAAGTTTTTTTCTTTTGCAGTGTTCACGATAGGTTGGGCTAATGGATGTTCGCTGGCAATTTCTAAACTGGCGGCAAGCTGTAAAATGTCATTTTCACTTTTTTCTGACAGGCTCATCCATTTTGTCAGTTTCGGTTTTCCCTCTGTGAGAGTACCTGTTTTATCTACCACGACTGTATCCACTTTGGCCATTGTTTCGAGAGCTTCAGCATTTTTGATGAGAAGGCCGGAAAGGGCCCCTCTTCCAACACCCACCATGATAGACATAGGGGTTGCTAGCCCTAAGGCGCATGGACAAGCGATAATCAAGACCGCAACGGCATTGATGAGCCCCAAGCCGAAGCTAGGCGCTGGGCCAAAAAATCCCCAAATCAAAAAAGTAAGAATGGCAACGACTACAACAGCGGGGACAAAATAGGAAGAAACGATGTCGGCAAGTCTTTGAATAGGTGCCCGACTCCTCTGGGCCTCACTGACCATTTGAACGATACGGGCAAGAAGAGTTTCGCTTCCCACGTGCTCTACTTTCATGAGAAAGCTGCCGCTGCCATTGAAAGTGGCACCTGTGACTTTGTCGTTAGAGCTCTTCATTACAGGAAAGGGTTCCCCGGTAATCATGGATTCATCAACAGTGCTACTTCCTTCTATGACCATCCCATCTGTTGGGATTTTTTCGCCGGGCCTTACCCGTAAGATATCTCCTTTTTTCACCGTTTCAAGCGGAATATCTTTTTCGGTTTTATCCTGGAGAATCAATCTTGCTGTGGTAGGAGCTAAGCTGAGCAGCTTTTGAATGGCTTGATTTGTTTTAATCCTAGCTTTTAGTTCGAGAATTTGCCCTAAAATGACAAGAACAGTGATGACGCTTGCTGCCTCAAAATAGAGATCGACTTGATTGTTGTTATTTCGGAAAGAGGGAGGAAATATCGAAGGCCAAAAAACTCCCACCAGGCTGTACACATAAGCAGCGCCAACTCCCAGACTAACCAAAGTAAACATGTTCAATGGCCCGGTAACAATAGAGCGCCATCCTTTTACGAAAACAGGAAATCCACTCCAAAGGACAACAGGAGAGGCCAAAATAAACTGAAGCCAAGAACTATATCCATGAAGAGATCTATGAGAAGTAACAAGCAAGAAAAGGGGAATACTCAACAACAACCCCACCCAAAAACGGCGATTCATGTCTTTTAATGAATTATCCTCTTTCTCCTCAATTCCTGTTATTCTCAACTCTAACCCCATCCCACAGATAGGACAAGATCCAGGATTTGGCTGAACGATTTGAAGATGCATAGGACAAATATATTCTTTTTGCATGTCTATCGGTATAACTCAATTCTTAAAAACGCCATGTAGGAAAGAGGAATACTTCCATATGCTGGTTTAATGGAACTGGGAACAAAGGAAGCGCTTCCCACAAATCCGAGTCCCCAAAGAGTATAAGGGATCCATGGAAATTCAAAAATATAGCCTAGATCTATCTTTCCTACGTTAAAAATTTTGCCGGCATTTGCACTGGGAGGAATGAACAATTCATCCTTTGCAACATACTCAGCACGACCAAAGAGGACGTGTTTACTATCGATTTCTATGGCTGATTCTAAAAGACAACCATGTAAGTTATGGCCGGGGCTATTACTATTCAACCCCCAAGCAGCAGTAATTTGCCAATTGCTGGCTTCCCACATTTTATTATAGCTAATTGAAGCTGTCGTACGTTGAGTATTTACGTTCGGTTCTATTTCCTCAGGACTTGTTATAAAACCGTAACTGACTTGTGCAGCGATATCTCTTGTTGGATTGATGGAAATGCGCGCAGAATAGGAATCCCATCGAGGTGTATCAAAATTCCATCGGTGCTGATCGGGTTCTCTTCCAGTAAAGAGGGACGCATCCACTTTCCACCCATTGTGTACATATCCAACGGTTGCCACTCCAAAAACGATATGTGTTGAATCAAGCCAGTGATGAGTGAATCGACAAAAAAAATGAAAAGTATCTTCTCCATTTAATCAAAGATACAGTCCCCATTATTCAGTATGCCGCCGCCTACAGCGCAGCTAAATTGGGAACTTTGCAATGCACCCATGCCATCCTCGATGAAATGAATCAGGTGAATCGATTTTTACGTCTTCCTTTCCGTGCAGCGCTATCAAGCGGAGATAGCCATACATTTGGATATCTAGAAAGCCGACTAGAAAGCGATAAAGATCCATTTATCCGCGTCAGTTGCCTGGAAGTCTTATCTTCCCATATGAATACCCATATTTCTGCATTAGCGCGAAAAGATCTCTATACTCCCAGTAAGAATTTGCGAATAGCTGCCATTCGCGCTCTTGGACATGCGCCTGATCCCCAAAATGTTACGGCTCTTCTCTCACTTCTTAAGGACCCTGCATGGGAAATTAGGGCCATTGCAGCGCGCTCCTTGGGCTATTTGAAAGCTAAAGAAGCCCTGTCAGAATTAACATCCCTATTAAAAGATGAAATCTGGTGGGTCCGAATAAACAGCGCTATCGCTTTGAAAAGACTGGGAGAAGAGGGAAAGAAAAAATTAGAACAGCAAAACCCTCAAGAAGATAAATACGCTTATCAAATAGCGCAATATATATTAAATGTAACTATTTATGAATGAACAGATATTTTCATCTATTGATCTATTTTTACTTACTTATTTTTTACTTCTCAATGGATTTTATGGTTTTCTTCTGATTTTGACAAACCCAGAGATGATTCGACGTGCCCAAGAAACCAGGGCAAATGACTTATATAACATTTTGCCATTGAGCCTAGTTCCTCCTATTTCTCTTATTATTCCCGCACATAACGAGAAAGACGTTATCCTCCTTTCGATCACAGCCGCATTGCAGATAAAATTTTCTCATTTTGAGGTGATCGTCGTCGACGATGGTTCTACAGATGAAACCCTGGAATTATTAATAGAGAAGTATCGACTTTTTCCAGTCCCTTCAGTCTTTATTCCGGTTTTGCAAACAGCTCCCATAAAATCTTGTTATCGTTCTAAAGAGTATCCTCAACTTCTAGTCCTGCAGAAGGAAAATGGAGGAAGAGAAGATGCAATCAATGCAGGGATCAATGCCAGCACAGCCCCATTTTTTATCGGCATAGATGCTGATTCATTGATTGAGCCAGATGCCATACACCTGCTCATGCAACATCTTTTGACAAAACGAAATATCTGTGCAATGGGAGGAACACTATGCATTATCAACGGATGTACTATTGAACAGGGAACTCTCAAGAAAATCTTGCTTCCCCCTTCCTTTTGGGGAAGCATGCAAGTCGTTGAATATCTAAAATCATTCTTCTTTGGAAGAGTTGGATGGAATAAATTGGGAGGATCGCCTCTTATATCCGGTGGATTCGGGCTCTTCAATAAACAGACGGTCATTGAAGTGGGTGGACTAACAAAAGTTCTTGCTGGCGATTTGGATCTGACCATTCGTATTCATAAGTATATGCATGAGAAGAAACAACCCTATGAAATCGAGTATATGTTTGATGCAGTTGTCTGGACGGACGTTCCTCAAACCTATTCTGCCCTTGCAAAACAAAGAAAACGATGGCAAAGCTCGATTGTAGATGTATGTTGGCGTTATAAGAAAATGTTTTTTAATTATAAATATGGGATCACCGGATTTCTTCATTTTCCATATATTCTGTTTGGCGAAATTTTAGGACCGCTTATTGAAGGGTTTGGATATATTTACATTATTTTTTGCTATTTTATCGGTGTTCTTAACACTACCTTCTTTTGGTACTTAATTATCATTGCTTGGGGAGTGAGTATGTTTTTGACGATTGCTTCATTAATTATGCAAGAAATTTTCTTAAAAAAATACACTTCAAAATGGCAAATTCTCAAAATGGTGTTTTATTCTTTAGTTGAGAATTTTACTTATCGGCCGCTGACAGTCTGGTGGCGCATCGAGGGATTTTGTCGATATTTTACAAAAAAGCGGTTTATGCGCGAAACAATGGATAGATCTTCTCTGCAAAACTAAGAGGGTGTAGACCCTCTAAAGGACTATGAACAAGCCCCCACAAGGAGAAACAATGTCTTTTGAAGAAATAGATCGCGAAACAGTGCAAAAAGTCGTTGAGCGACTCGATCAAGCCCTTTATAATCATCAGATCTGGTTTAATTCGCTTCTTCGAACGCTGATTTGCAAACTCCCCCCTGACCAGCATGATATGAATCCAGAGGCTTACAAAGAATGCAGATTCGGTCAGTGGTATTATGCTGAAAAACTTAAAGATTTAATGGAACACCCTGGATACAAAGCGATAGGGGAAGAACATGTTCGTCTCCATCAATTAACCCGAAGCCTACTAAACACTCTCCACACTGGCGCCACTATTACCCCTCCGGATTACGATAATTTTTCCAATGCGCTCGACAGACTACGGCTGGAAATAGCCACTTTGAAACGAGAACTAGAAAATTTGGTCTATAATCGCGATACCCTAACGGGCGCTATCAATCGGATCAATATGCTTACCTTGCTTCGTGAGCAACAAGAAATCTCCAAACGGGAAAATCAGCCCTGTTTTCTTGCCATGTTGGATATTGATTTCTTCAAAAAAATCAATGACCAGTATGGCCATCCTATTGGCGATAAAGTGCTGATAGCTCTGGTCCATCTTATTCTTCAAAATTTTCATCGCAATGAAAAATTATTTCGTTACGGTGGTGAAGAATTTTTAATTTGCTTAAATAATGTTGAATCAAATGGTGCTTTTGAATGGATAGAAGCTTTGCGAAAACAGATCGCTGAAACAACCCTGTTTACAGAACCTAATCCCATCCACATTACCGTTTCTTTTGGGCTAGCACCTCTGAATGTTTATGCTCCCGTCGAACAATCGATCCAATACTGCGACGAAGCTCTCTTGACAGCCAAGGCTGCAGGCAGAAATTGCACGAAGATTTGGGAACCAGCAAAATAGAGCCCCTGTGAACTACATGATCGCGCTTATTTCTCCTCTAAAAATCAGGAAAAAGTATATCCAAGCAGCGCAAAGGCTGTTTTCTTCCGGGAGCGATCAGTGCCTTCTTTCTGCACATAGCTTGCCTCATATTACTTTATGTCAATTCGACTGCGAGCAAGAAGAGGCCTCTGCCATTGCGAAGGAACTGGAAGAATTAAAAATGAATTCTTATTTAGTGCGATTTACCGGATTTGCTTTTATACAGGGATTAGAAGTTCATAAAGATTTTTACTGGGCCGAATTATCGGTTGCCAGGGAGAGAGAGATCATGAAGATCTATCGTACAACGGCCACCATTATTCATTCGCATGAGCTCGCTTGTCTCAATGACCAAGAAGATTTATATCGCCCTCACTTAACGCTAGCCCGCATTCGTTTGTCTAATACAATTCAAAAATTGCCTAAGAATCTTATCGCTAGGGAGTATTTTACACTCGATTTATTACCTTGTATTCCCTCCTTATAGTCCATTGGATAAAAAATACTTGAAAAAATTTACGACCAAAGAGGACAATCCAAAAGGCTTTCTGTGTGCGTAAGGTGAGTTTCTAAGCTGGGAAAAGGCGAGCGTATGTCAGCTGTCAGCCCTATGGGTTCTATAAAAAGTCCCGATGGATATCAAGAAGTTGTTGAAAGAATCGGTCCCCTTTTCACCTATTTAAAAAAACATTTAAACGATACGCAAATCTTCCAAAAAAAGGATTTTTTGGGTTACACTGAAACGCTTGTGTTTTATAAGAAAGATACCGATTTTGAAAAAATCTTGGACAAGATCGAATGTGCGTTGTCAGACAAGCCGTTCGTAGTAAAGGGTATGCAGAAAGGAGAACATACCTTTATCCATATAGAAACTATCAGCAGTGATTTTGATGAATTGTTATACGGCAAGGGGAATTTGGAAGTACAAAATAAGTCTCTTCTCAACTATGATTTACTTCCATGAGACGGATTTTTCTTTTTTTTCCTCTCCTCCTTTCTTTTTTCCTCACGAGCGGATTTTCCTTAAAAGAACGGATGGATCAGGCCAGGCCTGGAGACTACATTGTTGTAGAGGCCAACAAAATGATTACTATTCTTTGTATCCGCTCGATTCAAGATCAAACTATTTTGCTAGAAGAAATTAGCGCTCCCTACCAACACTTGCAAAAACGGCCTGAATCTTGGGAGGATTGGGTTAAAAACAAGGCTCCTGGGCACAGCTCATGGTGCATGGTAGAGATCGACCTAAACCACTCGGAGCTTCTAGAATGCTACTCTTTTTCAAAATCCGCGTGGATCCATCTCTCTCCCAAAGAAAGTCTTTTTGCCACTTTGTTAGATCTACCCATGCAACTAGTCAGCCAGAACGGAAGGAAGAAAATAGGTCCTCCCCCTATGGATGGAGAGCCCGACTTTCGCAAGGTTTGGAATCCTCCCCTGATTGTTCAAGGCAAAAGAATGGAAGGCGCTGAATTTGATGTTTATAAAACCACTTGGCCCAATGATGAAAGCCCCCTTGCTAACGAAGAAGTGCAGCTCTACTTTGACCGAGCAAAGCGGTTTCCCCTCCCTTTTTGGATTCAAGTGAACACCGCTCACAGAGTTGCATCCCTTCGTGCCATTGATTCTGGAAGAAATCTCCCCACAGTGTATAGAACCATCCCCAGACGCGTTCCAGAATTCATCGGCCTTCCTTTAAAAACTACACACACACTTCGACTCAATCTCAAAAGCCCCAAATACTATAAAACATTTGAGCTATTTGCCATCGATGTTACTCATGCAAAAAAACAAATTTACCCCATTACTCATTCTTTACTAAATGGCGAAGGCGAATGGAAAACTGTGGAAATCGATCTCAGTGAACTAACGAATGTTTTGGAGCCAGAACATCGGTATACATGGCTGATTGTCCCCATTGGTCATAGTGAATCTTACACTGAGACCCAAAAACCATTTGTTTGGTCTCCTTAATATACGCTCGACTTTTCAAGTTCGGTAGACTCTTTTGAACAGCTCGATCTTAATACTTTTTTAACACTCTTTAGTTCAGTTCTAACATATTCATAGTCAATCTGTTATATTAACAATATAGGAAACCACTTAACAAACTACAAATCAACGTTTTACAGGAGTTGTGAACAAGTTTTCCACAATCTAAAAATAGATTGCTAGAGAAAGGTTTGATTGTCTAAAATTGGTCCATGATGGAGTCTTTTTTTTCCTTAAGAAAGTCTAAACGCACCTTTCGGTTGATTCACCAACGCTATAAGAAAAAAGCGAGGGGTCTTGATGAATATACCAAAGAGTCGATCCAGGCGTATTTAAAAGAACTGCAGTCAGCTATTTTAGCGAAAGATGCAAGGAAAGCCAAGGAAAGAGCACAAGCTCTTGCGGAAGCTGCGGCGAAATATATGCCAAAAAGCGGCTTTGATTGGGCTAAAAATTATATTGGCAGCCTTCTCGTCTCACTTGTCGTTGCAGTGCTAGTTCGCACGATGTGGTTTGAGCTTTATACCATTCCCACGGGATCGATGCGCCCGACATTAAAAGAAGACGACTATTTAATTGTCTCTAAGACAGACTATGGTATCAATGTGCCGCTTCAAGAGGCGCACGTTTATTTTGATCCGGATCTTGTACAAAGAGGCTCCATTATTGTGTTTAATGGCGCGAATATGGATATTGCCGATGCAGAAACTCTTTATTTTTATCTGTTTCCTGGAATTAAGCAGTTTGTCAAAAGATTGATTGGGAAGCCTGGGGATACGATCTATTTTTATGGAGGAGATCTATATGGTATTGACAAAGACGGCAACGAAATTTGCGAGCTCAACGGGACTCCCTGGTTTAATGAGCTCGAATATATCCCTTTCATCCGCTTTAGCGGGAAGGTAGAAACGCCAAATACTGCGAAAAATGGGATCTTTGATACTGCTATTTTTCACCAGATGAACCAACCTGTCGCGAAGCTGAATGTCAGTTCTCTTGGCACTATTTATGGCGAAATGATCGGGCAAGGCAAGCGGGATCATTACTTTGATTTATGGGGGATCAAACATTTTGCTATGTCGAGACTTCTCACCCAAGAAGAGCTTGAAGCTATTCATCCTCAAACGAAGGTTGATAAGGGGGCACTATATCTTGAACTTTCGCACCACCCCACCTTGCAAGGAGGGGAGCTGACAACAGATGAATATAATCGTGTGAGACCTGAATTGCGCACTAGTGTTTCCATTATCCCTCTCCAAAAGGAGCATTTGGCCAGAATTTCACAAGCGATGACTACTTGCAAGTTTAAAATAAAAAACCAAATGGCTTGGCGCTTTGGCTGGGAGCCCAAAGGACTGGGAAAATATCTTCCAAAATTCAACGTTCCAGACGGCACTTACGAGATTCAAAAAGGGATCGTGTATCAACTTCCCTTCCCTTCCATCCCCCTCGTTGGATTTTTTACCAATGGGTTTACAAAAAAAGTGGCCGCCAACCACCCTCTCTATTCTAGCGACCCTCCAATGATTCACAGGCTCTATAATCTTGGCATTGAGTTTATGAATCCATACATGCCAAAACAAAAGAATCAAAAAGCCATCCCTTCTCGCTACGCCTATTTTAAACATGGAGATCTGTATCTCATGGGAGCTCCTATTCTTTTTAAGGAAGAGCCGGCTATGAAGTTTTTTATCGAGGGGGAAAACCAAAAAGGCGCTCTTGGCTCGGCTCGCCTGCCCTATTATTCCTTTGTGGATGCAGGGGTTCCTACGAAAGAAGAGATCTTGGCAAATGGGATTCGAGTGCCGGATAAGATGTACCTCGTTTTGGGAGACAACCACGCGATGAGCGGAGATAGTCGTCAATTTGGATTTGTGCCTGAAAACAATCTGAAAGGGGGAGTTAGCCTGCTCTTTGGTCCTATTGATCAGCGCCTGGGAGCCCCTTTACAGCCGGCACAACCCCATGCGACGTTTCCCAATCTGACTATTTGGGCAATTTTTCTCCTTTCTGTAGCAGGAACCTCTTATTACCGTCGGAAAAAACTCCAAACTCCCTATAGATAAATTTCCCCGAAGTCTTTATGAAGGGGATATGCAACATGACCTGAAGCCGGAGATTCCCCGCCCCTGGACTTATAACCCTTCTTCCTGGAACCAACGTGTGCGGGTTGCTCTAGTAGCCCTCATAGCCGTTCCGATTGCTCTTTATCTAGGGCTGTATCAGTGGGGCTTTTTGGACACAGCCTGGGATCCTATTTTTGGAGATGGTACAAAAGAAGTGATTATGTCAGATCTATCCCACACATTTACTTCTTGGATTCGCGTCCCCGATGCGATACTCGGAGCACTTGCCTATCTTTCTGACATTATTTTTGCTCTTGCTGGATCGGAAAGGAGATGGCAGGATCGCCCTTGGCTTGTAGTTATTTTTGGCATTGATGTGATTCCTCTCGGCTTTGTGAGCGCAATCCTTGTCATCTTACAAGGCTTTGCCATTGAAAGTTGGTGCTTTCTTTGTCTAGTGTCTGCAGCGATTTCACTCATCTTGATTGTGTTAGCGTACGACGAAGTCCTTTCCTGTTGTCTTTATCTTTGTGAGCTAAAAAAAAGGGGATCTTGGAAAAATCTGTGGTGGGGATTTTGGGGATATCCGAGCCAGGCAGCCTTGGAAGCGGGCGAAGCAGTATTACAAAAACGGGGAAAACGTGTGGGCAAGAATTAGCGAGATGATTCTCGCTCTATGGATTTGGGTTAGCTACTTTCTTTTCGATTATTTTAGCCTCGTAGGCATCCTATCCGCTGTTCTCATGTTCCTATTTGCTCTGCTTTCTTATAAAGAACAGTGGAACAAAATGCATCTTTTTCAGGTATTGCCTACAGGCTTACTAATCTATCTTGGATTTTCATACCCCACTCCTTGGCTTCCCATGGGCCTTCAAAACTACCTCATTGTTGCCGCGTTACTTGCGATGTTTTGCCTGATTCCTTCTCATGCATCCGATCAGCCCCGTCCTTGGAAGCGATTTTTAAAGGATCACACTAAATGATCCGTATCATTCCAAAGAAGGATGGCTGGATGGTCATGCTCAGATCCTAAAATAGATAGCGATGCGACAGAGAGAGTAAACATTTGTCCCTTCTCTACTTTGAGCCCCAGATACCTGGCAGCGAGCACTCGCATAAAATGCCCATGGGAGAATACAGCAACGTTCCCTTCATACGCTCTAATCCTCTTTAGAAACGCATCGGCTCTTTTCCTCACATCACGCACAGACTCTCCATGAGGCGCACCATTTTGAAAAAGATTCCATTGGGGATGTTTAGCTTGAATTTCTTGGGTAGTCAGTCCCTCATAATCACCATAGCCCCATTCCACAAGGTTGGGATCGATCCTGGCCTTGGGATTCTGACAAGTGTCCCTAGCCCTTCGGAGGGGACTTGTAAAGACCGCATCCAAGGGAACCTTTTCCATGCGAGTTCTAAGTTTTTTAGCTTGTGCAGCCCCCCTCTCAGTCAGTTCGATATCTGTAGTACTCGTATGCTGCGATGACAGGGTCCACGCTGTCTCTCCATGCCGACATAAATAGAGGTGCTTCACATTCTCTCCAGTAAGATTTTCGTCTCCTCTCCATTGAGATCCACCAGGGTTCCTGGGCATCCCTGAAATGTTACTTCCCGCGCCAACACTTCATGAGCGATGAGATCTCCGAATTTCTGAAAACAAGCTTGGACTCTTTCCGTGGTGTCGAGGATCATGCGGATCCGATCCGTCACCTCAAAGCCCATCTCTTTTCTCATGGTATTGATCTTATTAATCAACTCTCTTGCCAGCCCTTCCATTAAAAGATCTTCGTTGAGGGCCGTATCTAGAGCAACCGTTAATTCTCCGCTATTACCTGCAGCAAGCCCTGCTTTGACTTGCCTTTCAATCTGTACATCAGAGGGCTCTAGTTCAACCATCTCTTTACCGATTTTGACGACCACTGTATGGCCTGTTGCAAGTGTCTGGATCTGAGAGCGGGAGAATTGTTGCATGACTGTTTTGGCCTCCGGCATTAATTTCCCAATTTTTTTGCCTAGGACGGGAAAATTCGGTTTTACAAGCCACTGAACAAACTGCGCTTCATCGCTATGCAGTTCGATTTTTTTCACATTGAGTTCATCGGCGATGAGGTTCTGTTGCTTTTGCAAAGCCCCTAAAAGTTCCTCGTTAGACGTGATGAGGTGGGCTTTAGCCAAGGGTTGTCTGACTTTCAGCTTGTATTCTTTTCTGAGCGAGTGGCCCAAGCTCACAGCCGCCTGTGCCGCTGCCACCTCCCGCTCTAGTTCCAGATCTCTTACCTCGTCATCGACTTTAGGGAAAGCGGCTAGGTGAACCGATTCTGGCATACTCTCTGTCTTTAATTCGCGATAAATCGCATCGCTTAAAAAGGGAATGAAGGGAGCGGCCACTTTACTGAGAGTTAAGAGCCCCTCGTAAAGAGTACTAAATGCTTCTCTTCGATCAGGTGTATCTTCATCGGCCCAAAATCTTGCCCTAGACCTTCGAATGTACCAGTTTGTGAGCTCTTCGATAAATCCTACAAGGGGAGTGACTGCTTGATTAAGATCGTAGCCTTCCATGCCGGTTGTTACTTCTAGTACCAATTTTTGCGTTTTTGAAAGAATCCACCGATCGATTAACGCCTTGGGCTTTTCTTTTTTGGGACTCCAGCGATAGATCTTCGCGTAGGTTGATAAGAAGACAAACGAGTTCCAAAAAGGGATTAGCACTTGTCTTAAAACTTGTTCTACCCCTCTTTCTGAAAAACGCAGATCTTCCGCTTTTACGGCAGGACTATTGAGCATATACAAACGAACGGCATCCGCACCATATTGGGAAATAACAAGCTCTGGATCAGGGTAGTTTTTGAGTCTCTTGGACATTTTATTGCCATCTTCAGCCAGAATGATCCCATTTACAATGATGTTTTTAAAAGCGGGCTTTTTAAAAAGTGCTGTTGAAAGCACGGTCAACGTATAAAACCAACCGCGTGTTTGATCTAACCCTTCCGCGATAAAATCGGCGGGGAAATTTTTTTCAAATTCCTTTTTGTGCTCAAAAGGGTAATGATTTTGTGCGTAGGGCATCGATCCTGACTCGAACCAACAATCAAATACTTCGGGAATCCTCCGGAACACTTCCCCGTCTAGCTGAAAACTCAGATGATCGATCTTATGGCGGTGTAAATCTTCTATTGTAGCCCCTGTTAAACGCTCCAATTCTTGAATGCTACCCACAACTTGTATTTTGCCCGAATCGGACCGAAAGATGGGGATGGGAGTTCCCCAATAGCGATTGCGACTAATGGCCCAGTCTCTTGCCTGTTCAAGCCACTTCCCAAACCGGCCCTTCTTGATATGCCCGGGGACCCAATAGATCTCCTCATTGGATGCGAGGAGCTGATCTTTGATTTTTTCAACGGCTACAAACCAGGTCTTCACTGCTTTATAGATTAAAGGAGTGTCGGATCTCCAACAAAACGGGTATCTATGGCGAATGGTTCCTTGATAAAAAACCTTGCCTTGCTTTTTCAGCTCCCTCAGAATTTCTTTATCTGCATCCTTGACCAAAAGCCCTGCCCAAGGGCCTACCTCTGAGGTGAATCTCCCGTTACTATCTATCGGGCACACTAGTTCAATGTTTTCTCTTTTGCAGGCAAAAAAATCCATTTCTCCGAAAGCGGGAGCGCTATGGACAATACCTGTTCCTTCTTCCGTTGATACCGACTCTTCTCCAATGACGCGAAAGGCGTTGCGATCGTGAAAAAAAGAAAAAAGAGGTTTGTACCGTTGGCCCACAAGCTGCCTTCCCTTGATCTTCTGAACTATCCGCTCTCCTTTCTTAAAATGGGCGGCGAATTGCGTGTCAGCAAGCCAGTAGAGTTTTCCCTCTTTTTCTACCTGAATGTAGTCCACATCAGGGCCAACCATCAGAGCCAAGTTAGAGGGGAGCGTCCAGGGAGTAGTTGTCCAGGCGAGAAAATACTCACCTGCTTTTCCTTCAAGTTCAAACTGGATAATCACCGAAGGATCGTCCACTTCTCGATAATTGAGATTTGCTTCAAAGTTTGAAAGAGGAGTGCCTAATTTCATCGAAAAAGGCATGACCTTGAAACCTTCGTAAACGAGTCCTTGATTCCACAACTGCTGAAATACCCACCACACACTTTCCATGAAGGGAAGATCCATGGTCCGGTAGGTATTGCTAAAGTCGACCCAGCGTCCCATCCGATCAACGGTTTTTTTCCATTCACTGGTATATCGCAAGACGATGTTACGACACTCCTCATTAAAGAGATTGATGCCAAACTGCTCAATGGCGCTTGCCCCGGAAAGTTCTTTGGCCTTTTCGATCTCATTTTCAATGGGAAGGCCATGACAATCCCATCCAAAGCGGCGTTCAACAGAGAAACCTTGCATTGTTTTATAGCGAGGGACGACATCTTTGATGGTGCCCGCAAGGAGGTGTCCATAATGAGGCAGCCCCGTTGCAAACGGGGGACCGTCATAGAAGGAGAATGAAGGTTTTTTGGGGTCGATGGACTGTTGAAAAATCCCCTCTTTTTGCCAAAATGCCAACACCCTTTCTTCTCTTTCTGGGAAGCTTTCACCAGGGAAAAATTCGAACATATCTACCCCTCAAACCACCCAAGTATAAGAGATTGAGCATTAATACCAAACTGAGAAAACACACCCCTATTCACAAAAAAGTGTTAAATCGGTTATAATAAGGGGGTAAAGGCTATGCCCTTCACGTTCCCAGAGGGGGAAGGTCTGTTTTAGATCTTCCCCTCCTGGGGGTGTCAAGGTTTCGACTTAGAAGTGAGGCATAGGTGGCATGCAGAGGATGATCGGTTGGCCTCTTTAATCTTCCGATTAAACAATAAACGACGAATCTTACGATTTGTCCCTCAACGCTGCTTAACCGCAGTTTGTGAGGCGGTAGCCTGAGATCTGACCGGGAGTTTCAGATGTCTACTGTCATACGTCTTGGTATGAACCCTTTCCCTTTGGGATGATCTAGGAAGGAGTTCGAGATAGAGAAAGTCCAGTTAGCCCTTTGCGATCCGAGCTTTTCGTCAGGCTAATTTATTTTTAAGGCTCTAAGCATGTAGTCATCGATGTTCCGAGTTTGCTAAGGACGAGAGTTCAATTCTCTCCACCTCCAATCCAAATTAAGGCTTCAGTTTAACGACTGAAGCCTTTTGTTTTTAGTGACATACAACACGAAATTCACACCGAAAAATTCAGCTGCATAAACCTCAATTACGCAGTATTTACGCACTAGACTGGATTAAACCAGCATAAAAAGCGCTGCTCCTATTCAACCTTTCTGCTACAATTTTTTTGTAAAAAAGGATCAGGCGCATGAACATATATATCGATCGATGCTCTAACTTTAAAAAAGTGAAATCGCTAACAAAAACCTACGAAGAGAAAGGGCAGGTAAAACTAATCCAATTTCCGTTTGAAGGAGCAAACTCTAAAATTCAAAACCACGGCGTGCCAACTCAAATCACCTGGGCCGAATGCCATTCTCCTTGGAAAAAAGCCGACTACGCCTGGGAAGATATAAAGCACTCGGAAAAATTCCCCGAAATCCAAAAGATTTTGGGTATAGACCCCCAAAGAGACGGAGACTGTAGGCAACTTGACACAGCTTATAAGAACAAGGCTAACTTATTTCTTACTTCCGATAAGGGAATCTTGAACCATAAAGACGCGTTAGAGCCCCTATTATGCTTTATCATCCTCGATCCCGATTCTTCGACCGATTTCCTAAATCTACAAGAACGTATTGCGCTAAAGTCACTGTAACAAGTGTGACGGTTGTAACACACTAGAGAATTCCTGTTACATCGTGAGCCTTTTGGATTGTGAAAAATGTGACAACTTTTTCTTAAACTGCGTAAATACTGCGTAATTTTCCAGAAAACAACCCATTTCCAACCTTATTTACAAGTGGTTATCAGTAAAAGGTTGGGAGATTTTATAACTTAGTCTTATAGCGCTTGCCATCAGCGGCAGTTGTCAAGTTATCCTTGACTACTGCTTCTGACAATTCATTTGTCGAAAGTATGTTCTTGATATGCAAGCTGATATTTTGTTTGGTTGTTTGAAATAGGTCAGCAAGTTCCATCTGCGTCAACCAAACCGTCTCTCCCTGAGCCTTGAGATGAATCGCGGTTTTTCCATCCTCAGTGGTATAGAGGATGATCTCTCCATTAGACATAACCCACTTCCTTTGAACTTAATTTTTTAGAGAAAATCGTAGCTGAAATGGGAAAACCCCTCCAGGAAAAAGTTCTGAATGCGTCTCTCCACCTCCAATCAAAATTAAGGCTTCAGTTTCACGACTGAAGCCTTTTGTTTTCATAGACATACAACCTGAATTCAGCTGCGTAAAGCTCAATTATGCAGTATTTACGCACTAGACTGGATGAAAGGGAAAGAGGTCAACCATTTTGGTTACTTGGCCAGGTGGCACAAGAGTCCTGCTATGGCCGGGGTGGCCTGGCTGCCCCCTGTTTGCGGGGCCAGAGGGTTCGGTTCGTCTCTTTGACCGGAATATGGATCTTGGGATGGGGGCTTGGAACTGTTTTTGGAGTTAGTCTCAAGCAGCTCGCGCAGTCGCTTAACCTCAGCCTCGAGCGCCTCAACTTTTTTAAGCAACTCGAAGTAGCGTTCCTTCCAATGGATTTGTGACTCGTCTTCCATGGTCGGAAGGGTGTACATCATGAAAGATTTTAATACTACCCCCTGCCCCCCGTGAACGCGTACCCCAATTTAATCGCCCTCCTTTTTAGGAGATGCACTACTTCCAGCAAGAATGCCCCCATCCACGGTCAACTCGACACCAGTAATATATTTTGCTTCATCGGAAGCTAAGAAAAGTGCTGCATATGCTATATCTTCAGGTGTTCCCAGCCTACGCATTGGAATCTCCTTGGCAATCTGAGTCAATCTTCCTTCCCTTTCTACTCCACTACCCAGCATTGGTTCCCACATAGGCGTCAAAATAGCGGCGGGGTGGATAGAGTTGCAACGAATATCATATCCTTTCTCACAACAGTAAAGAGCGACACTTTTCGTATGATTGCGAACAGCTGCTTTACTAGCTGCATAAGCAGCCGCTCCAGGAATTCCAACCATACCAGAGCGAGAAGAGATATTTACTATGGAGCCTTTGCGCTGCTTCATGTGCTGAATTGCCTTCTGACAACCAAGAAAAACCCCATCTGAATTGACTGCATGTACCTTTCGCCAGCTTTCCAAAGAAGCATTTTCTGGGTCTTGTAATCCAAAGCCCTCTTGAAACCCTGTAATGCCAGCATTGTTGACGAGGATATCCAACTGTTTTTTTTGCTTAATGACTTCCCCAATAGCTACCTCCCAATCATTTTTATTTTGCACATCTAGATGGAGGTATTGAGCCTGAGGACCGATTTCCAAAGCAGCTCTTTTACCTAAGTCATCATTGATATCGGTGATAAAAACAAATGCACCTTCTTTTACAAATAGCTCTGCACAAGCTTTCCCTATCCCTTGAGCTGCTCCAGTGATAAGAGCTACTTTACCCGCTAATCTATGCACCATACTCAACTTTCCTTCTTCCGTTTTTACTCTTTTTATCTATGACAGCTTGACACAGTGGATAAAGTCTGGCCTATCAAATTAAATTTGCATAAGTCATTCATCCTAGTTTTAGCTCTTCTATTCTGTGATCTATCAACGTATTGACAAGTAGTTGGGCAAGCCATTGTTCATATTCTTCAGATGTCCAGCCTTGTTCCACTGCTAACATACGGTATATATCACGACCTGTAAATGCCCATAAGACATCTCGAGCCTTACTTACACTGAGGTTTTTAGAAAGCGATTTTTCTTTTGCCATCGCCTTTATAGTTACTTCCTGCCTGGCGTATCGACGCATTTCTCTTTCCTTTTCAAGTTCTTTGAACTCAGGTGCTAAAACAACAGCGCCTCGAAAAACCGCCATTTGAGCCTTCTCTGCATCGTATATTTGACGTGCAATTTTAGCAGAGTAAAGAAGACGTTCTTTTGGAGAGCTTGCTTTATTACTCTTTTCAACAAGAGTATCAAACTGATCTTTGGGAAAAACTTCGTCCATTAAAGCTCGAAGCATGCCCCTTTTAGACTGAAAAAGTGAGTAAATAGTGGGTATGGAAACGTTAGCAACTTGAGCTATCTTTTCAATTGTCACACATTCAAATCCTTCTGACTCAAAAAGATTCTTTGCGGCAAGAAGAATACGCTCTTTCGTCTGAGCTGCCCCTGCATTTCTGGCTACGGAATTGTAAGGTCTTTTTTTGATCTTTGACATATTGGATATAGTTTACTATAATTAATTCGATTTGTCAAAAACAAAAAGGAGATAGCTATGAAAAGCACAATTTCTACAGCAGTAGCCTATTACACAGCGCTTGGACAGAAAAATATGGAGGAAGTGAAAAAATATCTGCATCCTGATATTCAATTTACGGACCCACAGGAAAAAGTAATCGGAAAGGAGGCTGTTCTTACAGCGGCACAAGGATTCACTGGCATCTTTAAAACTTTAACAATTCACGCAAAATTTGGCTCCGAAGATCAAGCGATGATTGTTTATGACGTAGAAATCCCTGGTTTTGCCAAAAATTTGCGCGCAGCCTCGCTCCTAAGCTTTAAAGAAGGACGCATTTCAAAGATTGATCTTATCTATGATACTCGCTGCCTTGAGGAAGGAAAATAGAGGTCTTAATTACCAAGATCAAATTTGAATAGCAAATGAGAGGGCTCTGGGAATTTTTCATAACATTTATTCAGATGATCACCAAACCAAAGATCAAATGGATGTGTAGAAGATATCCAATTTTTCAATCTTTCAAGAGCATCATCTTCTGCATCATGTACGATCATTACATAATCTTTTCCTGCAAGATTTTCATGCCAAACTTTGACTGTTTTTAGCCCATACCGTTTCAGCAATTCCTTATACTCTGCTTTACGAGGCCCTGTAATTTCTGCAGTAAATTGTTTATAAGCATTCAACATTCCAGGCTTTAAGAAAGTTGCAAATAATAAAGTTTTCACTCAATACTCCTTAATTTTCTTCCTGTCCTTAAAGGAAGAAGTATAGAAGTATTCAATTTATTCCAATCAAAAGTTGAGTAAGGAAACTAGGTGCCCCAGTTTCCTCCTCTAAGAGCCGTACGTGATAGTTTCCCATCATACGGCTCAAGCCTTTCTTAAGGCTCATATCATCTCCGGCTACCATTTTTTTTCTCATCTTTTCCCTTTCCCGTTTTATCCGTTGACAGCGAAAAACTCGGCCGTTCACGGCCGAGATGTAAGCCGCTCGGGCGCAGCTAATCTACAGGAGGGTATTGGTTCTAAAATCAAACCATTAGCTACTTCTTTCATTTGCTTTCTTCTCTTTTCAATGAAATATTGAGTGAATTTTTTAGGTAAAATTTTCATTAAATAGAGTTGAAACTTCATACGCACTGAAGATTCCGTAAAGGCCTGTTGATTAGCTTCAGCAAGTGCTTGTGCAACCTCAACATATTCTTTCATAGTTTTTTCATACTTATCAAAAGCAAGAGCATGATCTCCATTTGATTTTTCAATTTCTCTTGCTAAAATGTAAGCCCCAACCATAGCAAGGCTTGTTCCCATCCCTTGAACTGAATGAGCTGCATCTCCAATAAGAGCAACCCGTCCTTTAGACCAACGGGGCATTCTCACTTGAGCGATGGAATTAAAATAGCAATCGTTACTCTCTTGCATTAGAGAGATAAGGTGAGGAATTTCCCAATCCAAACCTTGAAACTGCTTTTCAAATACTGCTTTTAAATTACCAAAAGGAAGTGTCTCATCTTCAGATTTAAACGCAAGACATGCATAAGAGTGATTCCTTATGGCATAAGCTGTAGCTAACTTTCCCTTATCAAAATAAACAATTTCACAACGCTCAAGTTCAAAAATGTTTGGAATGGGAAAGACGCAAAACTGAATACCGTATTTTCTTAAGAATTTTGAATCTTCTCCAAAAGCCAATCGTCTCACATTCGAGTATTGCCCATCAGCTCCAATTACAATGTCAAACTCTCTCGGTTCCATCTTCTCAAAATACACCATCTTTTCATCTATCTTTATAATGGAATCACCATAAATGATCTCACCCTCACCTATTTTTTTAGACAAGATTTGGACAAGATTCCATCGATTGACTTCTATTTCTCCTTCTGAAGAGAGACCTAAGATATCTCCATCAAATGCAAAGACTTTGTGATCAGAAGAAACAAATTTTGACCGTACAAGGTTCACATTAGCTTCTAAGAGCTCTTGATAAATCCCCATCCTTCTCGCAACTTCAAGAGCTGTGCCACGCACGTCAACTTTATATCCGCCCACTCTCTCATAAGGACATCTTTCTATAATAGTTGGCGAAAAACCTCGTTGTTTTAACCAGTAAGCCAGCGTAAAACCAGCAATTCCAGCACCTGATATAAGAATTCGCTTATCTTTCATCTTCACTGCCTCACAATATTGTTCTGTTTGTACCTCTACAGAGGCTAAGTTCATGATCGGAAGCACAGTCATAACAAATGCTAAAAAATTTTTCATGAACATACTTGCCTTTTCACGTAAATAATCAATTAATTGACAGTATCATAATACTTGACCGACGGTCGGTCAAGTGTTATGATTCACTATAAAAAAGGATGAACCCGTGACAAAGCTTGTAAATCGCAGAGAAGAGATTTTGAAGGTTGCTCGAAACCTGTTCCTAACTAAAGACTATGAGAAAACAACCATGGCCGACATCATGGATGCCTTAGAAATTGCTAAAGGCACTATATATCACTATTTTAAATCCAAGGAAGCTCTGTTTGAGGCAGTCATCGAAGACATCGTTGAAAAAAAGGTTAAACAAATGGCAGCTCTGATAAAGAATTCTCCAAAAAACGCCCTAGAAAAAATCCAGCTTTTGGTAAATGCAGGAAATATTTCCCAAGAGAATGAAAAAATAGTAGAGCAGCTCCATACACCCGCTAATGATGTCTTGCACAGCCGACTCCTTGCCGCTATTTTGATGAAACAAGCTCCGCTATATGCAGAAATAATCCAACAAGGTTGTGATGAGGGAATTTTCAAAACAAAAAATCCTCTCGAGTGCGCAGAGTTTATCCTTTCTGCAATTCAATTCCTTACAGATATGGGAATCTATCCTTGGACGAAAGAAGACTTGCAGCGACGCATCCAAGCTTTTCCAACCCTAATTGAACAAATGTTACAAGCCCTATCTGGTTCCTTTCAGTTTCTCAAAGATAAACTTGAACAAAATTGAGCATATGATTTTTGAATCTTCTTCCGCTAAACCGTAATGATTTTTAGAAAGGGCGTTGAGCTAACAAACTTCAAAACAGAGAAAATTTGCGTCCTTTTAGGAAGGCCATTCTGAGTCGTTGTTCAGCGTCCAGGTAGGCAGGCAAGGCTAAAAGAGTGGTTATCCCACAATTAAAAAACGTAGCAAAAAATAAGACTTAACCAAATTATTAAAATAAAGATTTTTATTTTAATTTACAAAAAAATATCATATAATATATGTAAATATTTTATTTAAGAATGTAAATATGTCAATACGAACGAATCAAACATTAAAAATAAATTATGTTAATTATAAAATTAACCATTTTCAAAGCAAAATTTCAAAAAAAGAGAGTTTTTGCTGTAGTTCTTGCCCAAACCTAATTCATGAAATTAACTCTGATTTAAAAAAATTACTGATATATACTAAAAAAAATTTTAGAAAAAAGCGAATAGTTACTTTCAAAAAAAATCTCAAATCTACCCAAAAGAGATGGGCCGCACTTTCAAGCAAGATAGTCGAAGAAATCCCAGATCGATGTATGCAAAACGTGCTGACCCACCCTATAAGGGCCTTAAAAAAAATAGGGCAATGTTTGCCAAATTTATCTGTTATTGGGGTAGGCGCTTATTATTCACTATCTTTCAGGATGGGTTGCTTAGCGTGGATGGCTGAAATGGTCCCCAGGGCATTCATTCACAGAATCTTAAAAACATTAAAAATACCAACAGAAATGCCCAGTAAAAATTCAGAATATGCAAAATCAATAAAAAAACTTGGCATCATAGATGTTGGTTTATTAGGCCCAATTATCGAGGAGCTTATGTTTCGCTACATCGGGCAAACAATAGTTGGATTAGTTCCCTCGTCAGTAGTATTTGGGCTAGCGCATGCTTTCAATCCGCACGAAGGGGCTATAACTCAAGCAGTTCTTACAACTTTCAGCGGTCTTCTGTATGGTTATCTGGTTGCAAATTATGGAATTGAAGCGCCTGTCGCAGCGCACATCCTAAATAACACTTTATGCTATCTTTTTATGAAGCTGTTTTCTTTAGAAGAATGATCCATCAATCCTAGATATATTTTTCGCCCACTTTCTCATAAGGAAAGGACATCTTTCGATAATAGTTGGCGAAAAACCTCGTTGTTTTAACCAGTAAGCCAGTGTAAAACCAGCAATTCCAGCACCTGATATAAGAATTCGCTTATCTTTCATCTTCGCTGACTCACCTCGACTTTGTCCAAAAAATGTACAAAGTCGAACTATGAATTTTAAACAATCGGATGTTAATATAATCTGGAATAAAACAACGATAATGAAAATAAGTTTAATGTTGATAGATATAATTATTAATTAAATTGAAATTAATAGAAAAATAACGCATCCTATCTGGTATATAAGCCACAAATTGGAGAAATTTTTTTTATGTCAGACCAAAAAATTTCTGCTTTACTGACACTATCATTGCTCTCTGCTCCAATCGCTCTCCCTGCAAGTGCACCTTCTTACAATCATATTAAAAGTTCACCCACGATTTCGTCTGAAGACACCTTCTCTTCTCAGAGGGCTTCTGTCCGCAGAATGAAGCTTCTATTAGCTGCACCGCCAATGCTGCAACCTGCGAGCACTTCCGTAAGCGCGTTCCAAGAACAAGCAGCTTATATTCGCCCCTCTTCCGCTAACCATATCGATGCCCCCTTGCCTTTAGAAACCAGTTCCGATCAAGTAGTAGGCATTTATGGAAATATTCTTTACCCCGAAGATCAAGAGCTAGCACAAAAAAAGAAACTTTTTGACTGGATTGAAGCTTATTCAAAAGATTCGAGCATCCCCTTTCCTCTGTCTCCAGAAGAATTTAATGATATCTCTCTTTATAGACTCGAGCGATTACCATTTTCTCAAATGATTTCTAAGTACTTCGCCATGCGCGTACAGAATCGTCTCTTAGACGGCCAATCCTTAGAAATCTCATTAGAAAAGGCAAGTCAAGAAACTTTGATCTGGAGTCAAGAGATCATTCAAAAAATTCCTACATTAGAAGGGCGATATGAAGTGCTAATCGCACGATTGATCCAATGTACAAATCGGGCAGAACAGACTGTAGATAATGCTGCGAAGATCATAAGAGAGAATCCCAAGGAAGCTCTTCAATCCCTATTAGAAAACAAATCTGAGTTGATCGGCCCCCCTTTGACTTGGGATATGAGAACCGACGTATTCAAACAAATGATCGATAAAGTAATTTCCGTATCGCCGAATTCACCTTATTTTCTAGCCCTGCAAGAAGTTACGCCACAAGCATTGAGCGATTTGAAGCAAACACTGGCAGATAGGGATCTTCAATGGATCTCTTTTAACCATGTTTCTGGAAAAATGACCCTAGCACCTCGACAAGAAGAGGTATTGGGAGAGGCGACAGGATTCACTTCAACCTTAGCCTTAAGCCGTGATCTGGAAATTCTCAAGGTAGATTTGGGAGATCTACCCACTGAATCAGGAAGCGTTCGCAAGATTCTAGGCGTGAGAGTACGCAATACCCATACAAATGAGATATTTACTATTTTTTCTACGCATACAGATCATAAAATTCAAAATGACATTTATGCGAGAACAGCAGCCAAAATTCATGAATTTGCAACCCGATTTTTTCAAGATGCTCCTAATGAACAGCGATTTGTGATCGGGGGAGACTTGAATGTTTTTGAACAGTTGGGGGGAGACAAATACGTAGAGAGATTGCGCGAACTATTCACCGGCAGTAAAGATTTCCGAGAAACAGACTATTATGCGCCGACTCCCATTGCTTGGAACAGTTTTATTGGACGCTCTGAGGGACCTTTTTCTCCACGTATTTCCAAAGACGGGATTATGGATCCAAACGCCCTCGATCAAGTGATCGTGGGTAACGGCATAACACTTCAATCAGCTGCGCGAGAAGCTGCTGTTTACAATGAATCGGGAAAGCTTTTAGATTATTACAAAGAACGGGACGAGTACATTGTAAATCTGCAGAAAAGGATCACCTTCTCCGACCATTTTTTCAGTATCGTTCGGTTTAAGTAAACCAAATTGTATTCTCGAACTTTCTCCAGGTTTTTCATCTTCAGATGGAAGTACTATATAACGAACCATTCGATAAAATATGCAAATGTATTCTCGGATCTTTGCTTGGAAGATGAATATGTTCAGAAATATTTCTAACATGTTTCAAAACTCGCTCAGAAGTAATCGCATGAATCGCCCAATGAACAACTCTTTTATCGAAAATCTTGATCTCGAAATAAGGCAAAAGTTCCACACACTTTTCAATGCTTAAATGGCAAGGTTGAATCCATTTAGGATCGTACTCAGGATCTGCACGCAAAGGCTTACCATCTTGAACGTCGTAGAGAGCACCTACCAAATCGGCATTGATCTTCTCAAGATCTGAGCCCATAGCAACTGTCTTAAATCTCCGTTCCATCGATTTTTTGAAAGTATGAGAATGCTCTTTTTCTACCTTTTTAGTAGAACGAAAGATCGCATGATGCTTTTTCCCCGTATTCACAATAGCCAGATAACATGGCTTGCATTTTAAATACTCCAGAAAGAACCTCTCGCAAGTAAACCCCTTCCCCTGAACATCGACGATCATAGAATCGTCTGTATATAGCTTTTGTACATAATCAACAAATGAAGGCGAAGGATTGGAATAAGTAAAACGGGACGCATGAAAATAAATCGAATCATATTCAGGATATAACACTCTAAAAAGCTGAATCCAAAGACAACCATCTCTTGCCGTAAAAAGAACACGGCGCTTCTTGTGTTTTTTGCAGAAAGCATCGAGGAAGACACAAGAAGAAATCAATAGAGGAATATTCAATTGGCACTGTTCTTCCCAAGTTAAAAATTCAAGAGAATTTTGAGAAAAAGGATTTTGGAGACGAATGGCTCGCATGAGATACGCCAAATCATTTTGGTCTAAATCTACCATGATTTGTTCAGGAATCGAAAGACCGCTGTACACATAATGAAATGCTTCAATCCCACGAGAACGCGGCATATTCACATCAGTATGAACATTGTCGCCCACATGAAACGAAATGGATGAGCTCTTTAACTTATCCCAGATAAACCCTGCCCCCTTTCCGCAAGGGGTGGCATAAATCTCAACATTCTTATTAAGGCTGATTTTCCTCAAAATTTGCTTAATTTGAGCCACATCGTAATAAGTATCGCTAACCACCAAATCCCCATCCTGAACAGCATTGAGATTTTCGAGAATGGGAAACACCTGACGAAGCTCTATTTCGAACTCAAACTGCATTAAATCGGATGCCAGCTCAGAACTCAGCCCAAAAGAGATCTGCAATCGCTTATAAATATCTAACAAAGTCCCATTCGACTGTAACTCAGCAATACTCCTATAAAAACGAAATCCTGAGAAAGGAAACTCTTTTTCTACAAAATCAAAAATACACTGGGGGTGGCAATGCAAACGGCCCGCCAAAGTATCGAATAAATCAAAAGAACGTTGCACCCGCAATAGTACCCCTCACACATTGAAATTCCCGATAAGACATTTTCGAGCTTTCCCTCTGAATTATGCAAGAGGTTTATTTCTACAACGATCTGCAGGGAATAGCTTCCATATTGATTATTGATCTGCTAGTTTCGTAAATCAGAGCAATTTTGGATCTAGAATGACATGCTTAATATATTTTCTGTTCCACGTATAAGTGATATGAATTTCTTTATCTAAAGATTGAATTACGCTCGGGTATGAATATTCGCCAGGTTCTTCCTCTAAAACAACCTCTGTGTTCCACGTTCCTCCTCCATCCTTTGAAACAGCAATATTTAACGGATAACGTTCTTCTTTGGAATGATTATAAACTAAGACAATTCGACCATCCATTATGTTGACAGCATCGATAGCAGAGTTTGGATTTGGAAGAGAAATGGGTTGAGCTTTACTCCAAGTTTCTCCTTGATCATAGGATTCTGCAGTACAAATAGATCCGATTTGATGCGATCTTGCAAGCAATTTAAGTGAGTCATTTTTCCCAAAGAAAAGAGTTGGTTGAATGATACCAAACAATTGAGCATCAACATTAATTGGTGAGCTTTTATGCCAAGTGTGACCTACATCAGCAGTGATATCAATCCAACACCCCCAGCGTCTCCAACTTTCAATAGATGAACCACAAAGTAAAGTTCCGTTGGGCAACAAAAGGGGTTTGTTTTTGGCAGGACCAATGATTCCTGCGGGCAGGCACTCCTCTTCAGACCAATGGACACCTTCATCCCAGGATCGTTTTAATAATCCAGACCATTGTTGAGGGTTTCTTCCCGTCTTATAAAATAAAAGGATCTCTTTCGAAGGCATAGTAAATAGAGCTGGATTCCAACAAGGAACTCCTTCTGTTTCGGCAATTTTTTTTGGCAAATCCCATTTTGATTCTTCACAAGTAGAAAACCAAATCGCTACATCATTCGCTCCTTCTTCGGAACCTGCAAACCAAGCGCAAAGGATTGTTCCTGAATGAGTTTGGGTGAGAGTTGAAGCATGACAGGAAGCAAAAGGCGGATCAATAAAAATGAACTCTTCTTTAATTATGGAAAGATGAGCTGCTTCCAAAGATATAAAAACGAGAAAATAACAACATGCTTTTAATGTTTGTCTAAACATAGAAAATAAGACATCTCAAAAATTATGGATCGGATGATACAAGAATCTCCATTTAATAAAGAAGAGGAAACCTCTTGTTTTTAATTTTTGCATTCTATTACACTGCTCGACTTCGTACAAAATCGAGATGAATTGTAGGTTCATAAATAGGACATTTTTCTTGAAACAGAAGATTTTTCCGTGTTTGTTCTTTTTCTTTGGTGTTTTACAGGCAGATGAAAGATCGCGCCACCGTTATTTAGAACTTATAAAGCAATATCCCCATCTTGTTTTACCACGAGGTGATGCAACCCAAGGTGAGATCGAAATTATTCTTGATGAAGAGCAAATAGCTTCGGTTGAGAGAAAGTTAGGACGCGATGTTGGGGTAGTGAAGGAAGATCAGTATTGGATTTGGATCAATGATGTTTGCAAGTTTCCTAGCGGTAATGAGGGCGTTTATGGGCGAATTCTTTGGGTTCGAGGATTAGAATCACCAACTCCGGGAGTGGCTGTCATGCCCATCACTTCTGAGGGGAAGATTGTACTCAATTGTAATTTTCGTCATTCCACCCGTTCTTGGGAGATTGAACTACCACGTGGCCTAGTAAATGCAGGGGAAACTGCTGAGGATGCAGCAACGCGGGAAGCTTCCGAAGAAACGGGGAGGTCTATCGTGGAAGTACGATTGCTTGGGGAAATGCCTCCCGATACAGGTGTGTTAAGTGTGGTAGTACCCGTGTTTGTGGCAAAAGTTGCAGGTATTGATGCCCGACAGCCAGAAGAAACGGAGGCCATTGAAGACATTTTGGAACTTTCAATCGAAGAAATCCAAAAAGCCTTTGCCGAAGGGTACTATACATATCACTTTCGAGGTGAATGGCGACAGGTGCCATTTCGAGACCCCTTTTTGGCCTACGCTCTTTTGCGGCTCTAGGACTGGATAGCAGCCCAGTAACCAATTTTTGCATCACGTTCGGTAGTATATAGCCCCCCAATTTTGGATGCGAAAAGCGGCCAAAATCATCCAAACACTCGACCGAAATAAATTCGTTTACAGTCCCTTAGAGACAGGGTCTCCTGATGAAAAAGATTTGACATGTTAGCCCATAAATATCTTGCCTAAAATTCCTCTCAAATATTTTGGTTCATACGTGCAAAATCGTCGAGCATCGGCGAACCCACGATCCGGACTGCGACTTTTATGACATTCATCGACAATCGTCTAAAAAACGCCATATTTTCAGCAATGAATCCAGTCTTTGCTTGTGCAGTATCTTCCTTGAAAATTACGTCTAATACCCAATGCAAGAGACTTAAAAAAAGATATGCACAAGGGTTGTCGTGCATATCTCTATGGGAATATTTAAAAAGCGTTTTTTTTCTTAGGATCTCCACCTAATGCATGATATTTAGGATCCGGTTGGAAGCAAGGAGCCAAGATAAAGTTCCCATCCTGAGCCCGCTCAATGCTAGCATAGAGCTTTCTACCATTATAAGGAGTAAATATTCCATATATTGCCGCTAATTCGAGACCTATAAAAGCAATAGGAGTGGTTAAAACCCCTAACAAATCCTGTCCAGCATCTTTTAATCGTCCTTTGAAGGAATAAGATTTTTCTCCCTCTTTATCCATCCAGAAGTGAGAAAACGAAACTAATTTTACAATTCTATAAGCCACATTTACTAAGGATGCAATTGAATGAAAAATAGGGGTTCCTAAAGTCAGCAGAAAACATTTAAATCCAACGCAACCTTTAGATTCATTCCAATATCTTCGACCCGTCGTCGTGTCAATTAAATGTTCTGCCTCTCCATCGTCCCATTTTGAGCCATCAGAATCTAGCTTCCACGTATTGATTGGTTGAAAGTCCCTAAATGATACGCTCATTTTACCATCCTTCTTGTTTTGATAATAATTATTTAATAATAATTATACATTAATAACATTATTAAAATAAAATTATATATGTTTAATTTATTAAATAAACTATACAGTTAAACAAAAGGAAGGTCGACTTAAGTGTTTTGTTTTCATATAGTTACGAAATATACTAGTTGCTGTAATACATTGATGGCCAGTTCTTTAAGTTGATTTATTCAACAAGGCTCAAAAGAAACACTTACATTAAGAATTTGCAAAGACGTCCTCCTTCCGGAAAGGGACGCATTTGGCTACCATTTAAAGCGAATAGGGATAGAGCAGATTCTTCAGTCTTTTTAGACAGATCCGGTTTTTAAGAGGCCATAGGGCAAATTTGCGATTCATTTGCCCCAGTCAAAAGTTGAATAGCGTAGGAGGGAGTTGCTTTGACTCCCGTCCTCGCACACCACCGTACGTACGGAACCGTATACGGCGGTTCATGTACACTCTGACCTAGCCCGTACTATATCTGCCATAGAAGTATATCCCATCACTTCGATGACTCCATTCGATAATGCCCTATGCATACCGTAGGTTTTGGCCATTCTCCATGGCCCTTTACCCCCATATGCCGTCTTCCTGGCAGTACCTTCTTTGAGTCCAAGTGCTATCAGTCGTTGGTATCGAGTACGAGGTTTCTTCCACTGTCGCCAGAGGACACTCCGTATTTTGCGCCTGATCCACCCGTCTAAATTCTCAAATATGTTGCTAGCTTCCGCCAAGCCAAAGTAATTTGCCCACCCTCCGGTGATTGGCATAATTCGGAAGAAAAAGCACTCCTCGATTGAGAGAGCCTTGTGGGGCAGTCAGTTGTAGTCACCGAGCTATTTTGCCAGTTCATGCGGAGGAGCTCCGATATCAGTGATACGCCAATATATTGAGAACCAATACCCTCCTGTAGATTAGCTGCGCCCGAGCGGCTTACATCTCGGCCGTGAACGGATAAAAATTCAATTTTCAGTCAAAAAAAAACTTAAAAAAACTGTCAAATTTTTTCATCAAAAAGCCCTGCCTTAGAGAAGTGGTTAGTTGTAATTCTATAGCCAGTTTTGTTATTTTTTTGTTATTATCATTTTCATGAGCTTTAACTTAAAAACATCTCGTTTTAGTAAAGATTTTTCTGAAATTATAGATAGGCAATTTCAAAAAAGGGATCTTCATCTCCATCGTCTCCGTAGAAAAGGTTTGAAAGAGCTGGAGGAAGTGTATGGAGAAATTCAATCCTACGGTATCCCACAAAAATATGTGAAAAAAAAACTTAAAGGTAACATCGGATATGGAATTTTTCTTCAAGTAGAGGCCGATCCCATTCTCAAGGGAGAGATCATCGCGCTTTACACCGGACAGGTCATTTTGGAAGCGCAGATGGATGCTGATGATGGAGACTATTCTTTTGATGTTGTCACAGGGCTAACATTGACGCAAAAAGAGCAAAAAAAGTTCGACCCTCGTAGACCGTTTTCTCCTAGGCGACTTTATGACATCAAAGTAGATGCGACAAAGATTGGGAATTTTACTCGTTTTATCAATCATTCTCATGTTCCCAATATCGTAGCTTTTTTGGTGGATTTGCCTGATGCTGGGTATCAGATTCTATACAAAGCCCAGAAGAAAATTCGTCCCGGCGAGCAGCTCTTAGTCAATTATGAAGGGGAAGAAGAAAGCTATTGGGCCCCCCTAGGGATTAAGCCTTACCCCATGACGCCAAGGACATTTTGTTTGCGTAAGTCGTCAACGTCGTTTGCTTGAAATTTTTTGGAGATTATCCTATCCTTTTGAAGGCATGATCTATCACACCATTCACCTCCCTGTGGTTGATATGAAAAAAACCCCACAAGAAAGTGGGGAGATCGTCTCTCAGACCTATTTTTCTGAACATGTGTTGATCAAAAAACATCTCAAGGATTGGGTTGAAATCATCACGACAGATGGATATGCCGGCTGGATCCCTGCCTCTAGCTTGCTCAATCGGGAGGTTCCTTACATCAGCAAGGACAAGGTGACGAACATTCATGCAAGGCTCTATGACAAACCTGATGCCGAAGAGTCTCCTTTGATCCTTTTGCCTTATGGCGCTAGGCTGCAGGTTGTGGAAACCATAGACGAAAGATGGTTCAAAGTTCTCTTGCCCGATGGGAAGCAGGTTTTTGTTCAAAGAGGGGATCTTGCTAAAGAACCCAAGGGTCTTCTGACTTTCAGTAAACAGTTTTTAGGTATTCCTTATGTGTGGGGAGGCAGATCGAGTTTCGGCTATGACTGTTCCGGTTTTGTGCAAATGCTTTATCAGTGGGCCGGTATGCACTTGCCGCGAGACTCCCACATGCAGTGTGCTGATAAAAGGGGACGAAAGGCTGTACTAGAAGAGCTAGGGCTCGGGGATTTGATTTTTTGGGGCACATCAGATGGGGTCATCAAACATGTAGGCATGTATTTAGAAAAAGATTCATTCATCCATACTTCTTCTCGTGAGGGGAAACCTTTTTTACGGATCAGTCAGCTTAGCGATGCAGAATGGAATGGGAATAAAGAAAACAGGTTCCCTACGAGAGAATATCGAAGGTTCTTCTAGTCCCCGCCATGGGTGGGCTAGTGGGCCAGGACCCACAAAAAGAGAAAGGCTGCGGCCACTTTAGCGCCCAGCACCATAAACAACTTGTGAAAATGACGATCCACAAAAAGCTTTACCTTTTCCCCATAAATCGCCATTGTAGCTCCAAGAAGAGCAAAGCGAATCAGTCTCGCCGCGGCAAAATAGCTTATAAAAGGGAGAATGCCCAACTGAAAGACGCCTGCCACTAAGCTCAGCGCTTTCAGAGGAAATGGCAGCAGCCCTCCGATAAAGATTGTCCAGCTTTCGTATTGCGTCAAATATCCCGTGAGCTTCCCAAAGGTGCTCGTAGAGACCAGGTGGGGAACTACCCAATGGCCCACAAGATCCCAGAAAAAATGCCCCAAAAGATATCCAATCAAGGCGCTTGCACAGGAGGCGGCGGTGGCAATCATAATGTAAAGAAAAATATTTTTTCTCTTCTGCAGGCAGAAAAACATAAACACCGCATCGAGAGGCATGAGAAGACATAGTTCTAAAAAAAACAATAGACCGATCCAAAAGGGAGCCCGGGTCGAAGAGGCCTTACAGATCGCCCAATTATACAGCTTCGTAGTACTCTTTCTCATAGCCCCATTATAAGAACTTGATAGTTAAAAGGAAATCCTTTGCAACCGATTGTAAATGAGACTATTAGAACTTAATATTGACGAGGAGATTTTTTTTTACTAGTGTTTCCATGATTAGCCGAAAGGACTTTATCTGCTTTTTTTACGAGAGCTGTGTGCGTTCTGCATTCACTAACCCCAAAAAGATAGGCCAAAGTCATGTGGAAACAGAGTTGGAAGTTCGGTGTTCTTATAGCCATGGCCGTTCTTATCTTCTTATGGTTGATTAAGGCGCCCATCATGTCCTCGTATTTCACAAAAAAGTTAGGCGTGCCTATTACGATGCGGACCATCAGCATGTGGCCATCGATCTCGACGATTCGATATTTCCGAATCGCAAATCCTCACGGGTTTCCTTCAAAAGCAGCCTTTGAAGTGCAAAAAATTAGCATTCATTATAGCTGGGGCCGGTTAACCAGTCAGCCCAGCGTGATCGACTTGATTGAGATGCAGGACGTTGAGTTAACGGTCAACCTAAGAAATCTCACGGGTTCAGATAACAATTGGGCTGCAATTGGAGCTGCAATGCCGAAGAGCCGAGTCAGTCGGCGAGAATTCATCATCCGAAAGCTTATCTTAAGGAATATGACTGTTAAGGTAACAGGCAAACTGCCCGCAACCTTAGGAGTTGCTGGAACACAACATTTTGATCAGATGGAGTTTGAGAATATCAGTAGCAAAGAAGGCTTTCCCACAAAGGAACTCGTCCGTCGCATTTTCCATGGAGCTGGTCTTCAGAAGTTGCTGGAATATTTCTTAAACCCTACGGATACGATTAAAGAAGCGCTCAATCCATTCCACATTTTTGGCCAGAGAGATAAGCCTCCGGGAATACCGGAGGCTTTGGGTAAGGATTAATATCCCATGTCTGGCATGCCGGCTGCTGCTGGCGCCTTGTCTTCTGCCTCTTCGGTGATAATCGCCTCAGTGGTTAGAAGCAGTCCTGCAATCGAAGCTGCGAACTGTAGTGCGTAGCGAACAACTTTTGTAGGATCTACGATTCCTTTGAGAATCATATCTACGTATTGATCTTCGCGGGCGTCATAGCCTTCCATGGCGCCGAGAGAAGCTACCTTCTGAACGACAATCGACCCCTCTTTGCCAGCATTCTCGGCAATTTGGCGAAGTGGATAGGAAAGTGCACGCGCGATAATTTGCGCACCGATCTTTACATCCCCAACAAGCGTTTCGATGAATGCATCGAGCTTTGGCTTACATCGGAGAAGCGCAGTGCCGCCGCCTGGGACGATTCCTTCCTCAACAGCTGCTTTGGTCGCTTCTTTCGCATCGTCAACACGGTCTTTTTTCTCTTTCATTTCCACTTCTGTCGCAGCACCGACTCGGATGACTCCAACGCCACCAGATAGTTTCGCTAGCCGCTCTTGGAGCTTTTCTCGGTCGTAATCAGAAGTTGCCTCCTCAATTTGGCGCTTGAGAAGAAGAATGCGGTCTTTGATCGCCTGTGCATCTCCTCCACCGCCAATGAGCGTTGTGTCTTCTTTTTTTACGATCACTTTTTTGACTTGGCCGAGCATGTCGAGAGAGACCTTCTCAAGCTGGATGCCAAGTTCTTCACTGATGAACTGGCCGCCTGTTAGAATTGCAATATCTTCGAGCATCGCTTTTCTGCGATCGCCAAACCCTGGAGCTTTTACAGCAACTACTTTTAGGCCTGCACGGAGCCGGTTCACAACAAGCGTAGCTAAGGCTTCTCCTTCGACATCTTCAGCGATGATGAGTAAAGGTTTTCCCGACTCTGCTGCCGCTTGAAGGACAGGAAGAAATTCCTTCATCGAAGAGATCTTTTTCTCATAGATGAGGACAAAGGCATTTTCATACTCAGTTTGCAACGTTTCTGCATTGGTTACAAAATAGGCAGATGTATAGCCACGATCAAAATTCATTCCTTCGACCACATCTAAAGTAGTCTCGAAACCTTTGGCTTCTTCAACCGTGATGGTCCCATCCTTGCCAACTCTTTGCATCGCTTGAGCAATGATCGTTCCAATGTCTGCATCTCCATTCGCAGAAATGGTCGCCACTTGTGCCACTTCTTTAGAATCCTTAATCGGCTTGCTGATTTTTTGAAGCTCGTTTACAACTGTTGATACTGCAAGATCAATCCCTTTTTTAATTTCCATTGGGTTTGCACCAGCAGTGACGTTGCGAAGCCCCTCTTGATAAATTGCTTCCGCAAGAACCGTTGCAGTCGTAGTACCGTCGCCAGCTTTGTCTGCTGTTTTACTTGCGACTTCTTTGACCATTTGCGCGCCCATATTCTCATGTTTGTCTTCGAGCTCGATCTCTTTTGCGACAGTGACCCCGTCCTTGGTGATCTTTGGAGGGCCGAATTTTGAATCAATCGCAACATTTCGCCCTTTAGGACCTAATGTCACTTTTACGGCAGAGGCCAATGTTTGCACGCCCTTTAAAATTTTGTGGCGAGCATCTTCCTTGAATTTAATATTTTTTGGTGCCATAGTTCTCCTTATAAGTTATTCTTCAATGATTGCGATGATGTCGTCGAACTTCACAATAATAAACTCTTCACCGTCGATCGTGATCTCTTGGTCTGAGTATTTGTTCATTAAAACGATGTCTCCGACTTTAAGAGAGATAGGGACGAGCTTCCCATCATCTAGTTTTTTCCCAGGGCCTACAGCAACTACTACCGCAGTTTCCTGCTTCTTTTTCGCTGTATCTGGAAGAATGATACCCCCTTTCACTGTTTCTTCAGGTTCTTGTCTTTTGGCAAGAACGCGGTTTCCTAAAGGTTTTAAGGTGGTTTTTTTAGCCGTTTTCTGGGTCATATGTTGTTTCTCCTGTTTTAGTAAACGGATTTTTGAATCTTTCACTTAAGGAATATAGCCGACCATGGATTTTTTTGCAATACAATTTAGCAAAGCATTATCTGGATTGCTAATCTTTTCATTTTTTACACAAGGACAAGCGATGAATGGATCCAAAGCCTCTATAAACGTAGGGGATAAGATTTCTTATAAGCGGGAAGAGATCCCAGTAAATAGCCGCTGGAACGTGGAGGCTCTTTTTGTAGATCCGGAGAGTTGGAAATTGGAGCTTCTCACAGTGATGGGTGGGGAAAAATTTCCTAAGTGGCCTGAGCTGCAAGCATTTAAGGGCAAAATGCGCGATCCTTCTTCTGTTAAAAATTTTTTTGAGTCTTTTTTTCGTTTAGATAGAAAGCTAGAAAAGCTCCATGTCTATGCGCATCTTCGCTTGGATGAAGATCTTGGGAATGATTTTTTTAAAAGTGGTTTTGGTTCGATTTCGACTCTCATCCATGAGTTTGGCTTAGAAATGGCTTGGGTTAATCCTGAATTTCTCGCCTTAGAAGAAGGGGAATTTCGGCATTTACTCGACCATCCACTCCTTGCCGAGTACCGTTTTTATTTAGAAAAAATTGGGCGTATGAGGGCGCATACTTTAGCTCCTGAACAAGAAGAGCTTTTGGCTCTCAGCTCTAAAGCTCTGGGTGTGCCGGCGCAGACATTTAGCGCTTTAAATAATGCAGATTTGACGTTTGTGGATGTAGTCGATTCTAAAGGCAAGGCACATCCATTGTCCAATGCGACGTATGGATCTTATATGATGAGCTCTGATCGAGAGCTACGAAAAAACGCATTTCAGAATTTACATCGTGGTTTTCAGGCTCATGTAAATACTTTTTGCGAGCTTCTTCAAGGAGAGGTAAACCAGCATTTTTTCATGGCTCGGGCGAGAAAGTTTAGCAGTTGTCTAGAGGCAGCATTATACCCGAAGAATGTACCGAAAGCGGTGTATGAAAATTTGATCAAGGCTGTGAGAGAGCATTTGCCGCTTGTGCACAAGTACGTAGCTCTTAAAAAGAAGCTGCTTGGGCTAGATAAGCTTCATGCGTATGATCTTTATGCTTCTTTAGTGGAGGAATCTAAGGAGCATCTTGGGTATTCTGAAGCAAGGGACGCGGTGATCGCCTCAGTTTCTTTACTCGGGGATGAATATCAGAGCGCCCTAAAAAAGGGTCTTGTGGAAGATCGTTGGGTGGATGTCTATGAAAACACGAGAAAAAGATCGGGCGCTTATTCTTCAGGCTGTTATGACAGTATGCCCTACATTCTCATGAACTATCATGGCACCCTCAGCGATATGCTGACGCTTGCCCATGAGGCGGGCCACAGCATGCATAGCCTTCTCAGCCGCACCCACCAGCCTTATGTTTACGCCCAATACCCCATTTTTGTGGCAGAAGTTGCATCGACTTTCAATGAGCAGCTGTTTTTGGACCATCTCAAGTCAGAAAATCATTCAAAAACAAGGCAGGCTTTTCTTTTGAATTTCCAGATAGAGAGAATTCGAACGACGATTATTCGGCAGACTCTTTTTGCGGAGTTTGAGCTATACATTCATGAATGCGTGGAAAAAGGGGAAACGCTGACCCCAACGCTCTTGAATCAGCATTATGCCAAACTGTGTCGAGAGTATTACGGACCGGATCTTATTGTAGATCCTGAACTTGAAGTGGAATGGGCGCGCATTCCTCATTTTTATACGAACTTTTATGTCTATCAATATGCGACAGGCCTCAGCGCAGCTTTAGCGCTGCACGGCCAAGTGGTTCAAGATAACGCGGCTAAAGCGCGCTATGTAAAATTCCTCTCTTCTGGGGGGAGCCAGTTTCCAATAGACTTATTGAAAACCGCTGGCGTGGACATGGAAACGTCCGATCCGGTGCATGCAGCCATGCGACATTTTGGAAAACTCTTGGACGATTTCCAGCAGTGTTTTTGAATGGGAGGGCCTCTCGGCAGATGGCAATTCAAAAATGTGCAAAATCGAGTACAAGAATCTGCCGTTTTAGACAGATTCTTGATGTCTCACCGATGCCTCTCTCTTACAGAGAGTCGAGGGCCTCGAGAAAGGTTTGTTGAGTGAGTATGTCATTATCTCTCAGTGTTGTAAGTTTCTCTGCCAACCTAGCTGCATCTTGAACATGCTGCATGACGGCATTGTAGTTGTCAGCATTGAGAAACATGTCCTTGTAATTGGCATCAGTAATCTTGCGATGTGGCCATACCAGAATATTGAATATCTGTGCTAGCGATTTTATGTGCTGGGCGTATTGGATGAGGGTGGAGAGAGTCTCTGTATTGAACAGTCTTGCCCGACTTAAGGAAGAAAATGCGCTTGTGAATGACGCTGCCTGCTCGTGGAATGGAATAAAGCTGTTGTAGGTGTTTTTATTAAGAAGATCCCCCTTTTGTAGGAAGGAAAATACGTCTCCAAGCGAGCCTGTTTGGTGGGGGTGTTGGATAAAATAGTCGTAGGTCTCTTTGTTGAGAAGCCCTGCCAATTGCAATGGCTCGAATATTTCTGCGAGTGGTTTTGCATGCTTATAGAGTACAATACATTGGTCAGAGGTTGTCTGATTAAGAAGGTTTACCCTTTTTAAAGCAGAGAATATCTTTCCGAGCGGTTCTGCATATTTTGAGGCTGAAAGAATTGTATCGCGGCTTCTAACATTGAGGAGTCCCACTGATTTTAGAGACGAGAATACCTTTATGAAGGCTTCTAAATGTTTATGGTTCCTAATGATCTGGTTGCAGGTTGCCATATCGAGAAAGTTTGTCTCTTTTTCGATCCCACATTCTGTCACAGCTAGAATGTAGAATAAGCGGTTAATTAATTCTATATGATCGTACTGGTCGATAAGTGCTTGGCAGATCAAAGAATCTGTCAATGAAGCCTTTTCTAGAATGTTGAGCGTCTCTGCGAAGCTTCCTGCATGCCTGGGGGAGCGTGTGATAAGGGTTCGGTTGTGGGCATCGAGCAAGGTTTTAGAGTGCAGAGCCACGAATATGTTTGCAAGCGGGAGAGCATAGTCAGGGTGGTCGATGAGATCGTTGATGTTTTCATCAGTGAAAATGTTAGCTTCGCTTAGTGCTGTAAATGCTAGCTCTAGCGACTGGGTGTAATAAGGATTGCGCAGGTAGTCCAGGGCTTTCTTGTTTAAGGATTGGAATAGCTCAGGAACGATGTAATTCACCGAAGCCCCTGAGGAATGCGCCGAGAGTGGCAGGGTCATTAACGTTACTCCATTGTAAAAAAAGGGTATTCTATCCATTCAATGCGTTTTATGCAAGAGGTCTACTGTCCAAGACGCGCGGATTCCCTCCTACGCGATGCGATTTTGCACACTACTCTTGCAAAAAAAAATCCATCGGTGTAATACCTACATCTGTCTCCTGAGAAAAATTAGATGCAGAAGAAAGCCCGCGGTATTTTTGTCGTTTTAAACGCTAAAGGACTTCACACACGCCCTTCGACGGAACTCGTCAAGTGCGCCGCTGGTTTTAGAGCCCATGTGAATTTAAGCTATCGAAAGTACGTGGTCAATGCCAAGTCTATTTTAGGGATTTTGATGCTTGCAGCAGAAAGAGGAGCCAAGGTATCTGTGGAGGCAACAGGGGAAGATGCGGAAAAGGCCGTGCAGGCGATTGTCAAGCTCGCCCACAATCATTTCTACATGGATTACTAATACTCAATGTGTGTGTAAGTTAAGAAACGACCGTTACTCGTCCATCTTCGTGTCCTATGATAACCCGTCCTGCCAGATTGAAAAAAAATCCCGTATCTACAACACCGGGAATATGAATCAGCAGGTCGTGTAGGGCTTCAGGCACCTCAGGTGGCCGATCAAAAGAAAGATCAAAGAGAAGGTTCCCATTTTCTGTAACATAAAAGGTCTCATCGGCATTCAACCTCCATCTCCCCGAATACCCAAGATTTTCGATTTTTGCGCGAGTAGCAGGCGAACCAAAAAAAAGGACTTCAATGGGAAGTTTTTTTGTTCCTATTTGGCGTACTCTTTTACTCTCATCTATGATGACAACCATTTCATTACTCGAACTAGCCAGGATTTTCTCCCTTACATGCGCTCCGCCTCCCCCCTTAATCATCCTCTTTAAGGAATCAATTTCGTCCGCCCCATCCACGGTTAGATCAATGCGTGGCACCGAGTTAATATCAAGCACTTCAATGCCACCTCTTGTGGCTAGTTCCCAAGAAGTTCGAGAGCTGGCCACAGCCTGAATGCGAAGGCCTTCCTTTGCTTTCTGGATGAGAAATTGGATAAACTTGGCTGCTGTAGTGCCAGATCCAAGCCCCACAATCATCCCACTTTCAATAAGATCTACAGCCTTTTCACTGGCCGCCATTTTTCCCACTTCTGACATAACGTCAGTTTAGCAAAAAAAAATGGATCTTTAAATCAAATTTTACTAGATTGGGCAAGTCGGAAAGAAGGAGCTCAATGACTGCGGCAGGCAAAAGAGCTGCGCGTGTGGCTGCTCAAGAAAGTGTAAAAACAAGGCGGGTTCGAGAAAAGCTCATCAAACAATGGGAGTCTGAAAGACTCTCCTTTACCTCTCAAGCGCTGAAAGAGACCACTGACAAAATTCACAAGTGGATCGCCGATCACGCTCAGCATAGAATCCCCATCAAAGAAAAATCGAATATTAGACTCTTCAATCAGAACAAAGATCCTGCAGCTGTTAGCAAAAAAGTAAAAAGCCTTGCGAAACAATTGGAAGAGAACATGAATCAGCTGAGAAAAGCCTTGGATGCAAAGGATTTTTAATGTAGGCTATCTCGGGATGGAAAACGTCATTGATGTGTTAGAGGAGCGGGGCTTTGTCGACCAGATGACTCACGCCGATCTAAGGAAACAGGTTGGTTCGCCGATCAAAGTCTACGTTGGATTTGATCCAACGTCCGATAGTTTGCACCTGGGGAATTTAGTGGGCATCATGGCGCTTGCGTGGTTTCAAAAGTTCGGTCATACCCCGTTTGCTATTCTCGGCGGGGCAACCGGATTAATTGGAGATCCTTCCGGGAAAAGCCAAGAACGCAATCTCCTCGATCAACAAACGCTAGCGTATAACGTACAGTGTCTTGACAGGTTTTTTAAAAAAGTTCTCTCCTTCGAAAATGGGCCACAGCCTGTCATCTTGAATAATGATGAATGGTTGGGAAGGTTTACCCTTGTCGAATTTTTAAGAGATGTGGGAAAGCATTTTCGTATTGGGCCCATGATGGGTAAAGAAATGGTTAGAACAAGGCTTCAGTCTGAAGAGGGGATGAGTTTTACTGAATTTACCTATCAAATCCTCCAAGGATATGACTTTCACTATCTTTCTAAAAAACATGGCGTCAGCCTCCAAATGGGGGGAAGTGATCAATGGGGCAATATCACAGCTGGTATTGAATTGAACCGGAAGCTCGGAGGTATCCCGCTTTTTGGCCTCACATTCCCTCTTCTCACCAAAAGAGATGGGAAAAAATTCGGTAAAACAGAAGAAGGGGCTATTTGGCTTTCTTCAGAAAAGCTTAGCCCTTACCAGTTTTATCAGTATTTAATTCGCGTGAGTGATGAGGATGTAATTCAGCTGTTAAAAAATCTGACTTTTTTAAGCCTCGATGAAATTAGGGAAATCGAAAGTGGCATGCAGGAGCCCAATAGGGCGCAAAAGCGCCTCGCAGAAGAAGTCACCCGCTTTGTGCATGGTGAAGAAGGTCTTCAGACCGCTCAAAAAGTCACCCAGGGCATCAACCCGGGTAGCGATGCGATGTTAACAGGGTCTTTACTCTCCCAGATTGCTGAAGATATGCCGTCTTGTGAGCTCTCTCAGGCAGAGGTACTCGGAAGAAAATTCGTGGACGTTGCGGTACAAGTGGGTTTTTCCCCCAGTAAGTCAGAAGCCGTACGCCTGATTAAAAATGGAGGGGCTTATCTCAACAATGTACGTATTCACGATCCAGCTTTTGTGATCTTAAAAAAAGATCTCATCGATCACACCTATCTCCTCTTCAGCATGGGCAAAAAAAAACGCCTCTTAATCAAAATAAACAAAAATTGATTTGAAAAATATTCTCTAAAAGCTATTTTGAGACTCGTGAACCCCTTTACATCGAGCACCTAAGGTGTCGAGGAATGAATTTGGGATCGGTTCATTAGAATAACCCAAGGAAGGAGACAAACAGCTTGTCTGAAAATCAAGAAAGTACCTTAAGTCAACGGAGGAGCGCTGATATGGCGACTATCACAAAAAAGAGGCTGATCCAAACCATTTCTACATCCAAGGGGTTGCACCCTAATGATGTACGGAATGTCATACAGGCTTTCCTCGATGCGATGACAGATTCTCTTTCACAAGGAGATCGTTTGGAGTTCCGCGATTTTGGAGTGTTTGAAATCGTAGAGAGAAAGCAAAAAATTGGACGCAATCCGAAGAATGCAGCGGTTCCGATTGTGATCCCAGCGCGTAAAGCCGTGAAATTTACTCCTGGTAAGAAAATGCGTAAACTCATTGAATAGTTCCCATGGAACTATGGAATCTCCAGGCAGGCTGTGAGGCTGGTGTGTATCGGCCTCTTCTAGCCTACATACGATTGAAACAAATGGGAGCCAGACTTCCTCCATATATTCCAAAATATGGCGAAATCGCTCTTCACAAACTTTGTCGGCTTGCTTGTCTTTATCAAGAAGCGGGATGGGTCGAAGAAGCGGGTAAGCTCGCTTTTCAAGTACTCAAACTCGAATCCTTCCCAACTCTTTGGTGCAGGGAACGAGAATTTTCTCAGTCAAATGTCCAAAAATGTCTACAAAGAATACGGTGCATTCAGCCGATATGCCCCGCTCCATCAGATTTTCTCGACGTCACTCTCATAAATCTTCCGACAATTCAGGCTGCGCTGACTTTATCAGGCAATGAAGTGGGGTTGGGAGTGATTCGGTCAAAAGATGTAGAGGTGTGTGCCTTTGGTCCTCAAAACTCCGCTTTATCTTTTGGAATTCAAGGCTCGGGAGTAAGCGGATGGACGCAGAGCTTTTTTGATCCAGAGATCTGGCTCAGCATGAAACACCAAATAGACTGCCTTCCGTCAGATATAGATCATGACGCATTAAAAATTACCTTCAGTCTCGTAGGACTTCGCCCTCAGGAACCGTTTTATATCGCTTTTTATATTCGCGCCAACCAATGCGAAGTAGGAAATGCCATCATCGTTCCTCGAAGCTTGGAGAAGTTCAAAGCCCACACGCAAAAAATTTCCTTTCAAAACCAATTAGTAGTGGCATTGGAACATCCTTTGCTCACCCAGGTGATCCCCCTAGCGGGAAAAGGTTGTTTTTGGGACAGTACATTTTTAATTTTATGTGAAATACATCCCTGTCTTTCACAAGTTTTTTTTGTTTTTCAGTCATTGAGAAATTCATAATTAACTGATATAATAATTAGACGTATTATTTTGGTTTAGTGTGAAAATTTTTAATTATTTTAGTTATTATTACATTTCCAAAGAAATCATAAAAAATTCTTTAGTGAAGGCAGAGGACAGGCATGCTATACAACAAAAAAATACGGATGTGATCCGAGAAACTGCCAAGCGTATTTTTGATCACTTCGGCTGGGCATACGAGTTATCATGGAACCGCCCCTCCACTTGGTTTCAAGTATGGATTATTCCGAGCCGTAGGTTCCGAGTCAAGCGGGCGATCCAGTTAGCTGTCCAGAATTTTGTAGAGGGCTCTTTGTCTCCTCTGCCCAAGCTTCCCCCTTTTTCGCTCGTCTTAGCTTCGTCTATTTCTACGGATGACCCTAAGGAAGTTCTCAAAAAAAAACTCACTGATTGGGCTTCTCCCATCGATGGATTAGGATTATTTATTTTGCGCTTGATACCCCAAGATCACCATTCCATTGAATGTTTTGAAAATGGTAATCAAACGGATTTTAAGGTTACATATACAAAAAAATATGTGGGAAAGATCGGAAAATTTGGAGAAGAAGGATGGAAGCCTCTTGAGACGGCAACATTTACATGCAAGGACGTGATCGGATCGATCAACTGGAGCGATCGTAGCGTTTCATTCCAAGCATTTTTGACAGTGCAAACAAAGATAGGCCTAGGCTTCTTGAAATTGCCCCTATCAGCAAACCTACAACGTATCCAAATTGTTGATGATAAAATCATTAGAATAACCCTTCCTGTGGCAGTGGGCCCGAAACAAACGGTTGACTGGACTCCTAAGCAATTTTTTGATAGTTTCGGGAACCTTGTTTGGAAGTGATTGGACACAGTCCAGTATACCTTATACCATTTGCGAGAAATAAATTCATAAATTAGGGCCGTATAACATGTCATCTTTGAACGATCCTTTCTTGCTCATGTTTAAAAACATGAGCTGCAAAACGACCATTCAAATCTGCCACGTTACCCAGCCCTAATTTATGAATTTATTTCTCGCAAATGGTATAATACGTGATTCCCATTGCAAAATAGTCACTTGTCTTCGATAATGCTCGCGTAAGTCAACCATTTGTTCAAACAATATTTTGTCTTGAGTCGACAGAAATTTCTTTGAACAGGTAGACTCTTGGAACTGGACAAAGTCCAGTGGCAGAGGGATATTTTCAAGAGGGGATGGCGAGTTGTGAAGTATTTTATTATTGGGGCAATCCTTCTTTTTGGCGGGATAGGCTTTATAGGATGGGTCAAGAAAGGCCAGTTCATTGAAGAGTCCGTACAAGAAATTGCTTTAGGTACTGCCAGCGAGCCAATGCCGATCTCTTTAGAGCCTGTCGTAGCAGAACCGGAAGTAGATCGGATCCCCCAGCTTTTTGCAACAGGATCCAAACAGCTTTCGATCGTCGAAACAGTGTCTTTTACAAGCCGTGTTCCGTGGTTAAAAGGGAGACCTGCCTGGATTTCTGATTATGCGTCTCACTATCAAACATCCCGCCATTTTATTGCTCGCAGCTTGAACGGAAAGGCAGATTACCTCACTCAAAAGATTCATCCTGGCGATCGATTCAATGTATTTAAGCAGGGAAAAGACATTCGCTTTCACTTGCTGGTCGATCTTGCACAGTGCAAAATGTGGTTTTATTATCTTGATGGCTCGGAAAAAGTACTTCTAAAAACCTACCGAGTAGGTGTGGGAAAAAAAGATTCTGTGAGTACATCTGGATCTTTAACGCCGATAGGAAAGTATGGGCTAGGGGAGAAGGTTGCGATTTATAAGCCGGGTGTAATAGGGCATTTTCAAGATCAAGAAGTGGAGATGATCCGTATCTTTGGGACACGATGGCTCCCTTTTGAGGAAGAAATTGACGGTTGTTCAGAGCCCGCTAAGGGATTTGGTATTCATGGCGTTCCTTGGGTGGTAGGAGCAGATGGCCAGATGGTAGAAGATGTAAGCCAGATTGGGAGGCTCAACAGTGATGGATGTATTCGAATGGCTTCGTCTGATGTAGAGGAGATTTTCGCAATCGTGATTACCAAACCAACTACTGTAGAAATTGTAAAGGAAATCTCACAGTGACCATTTTACCCCATGAAAAGCAGATCTTTGAGGTGGAAGAAACCCTTTCTCGACTGAAGGAGCAGAATAAGGGCAACCCTCTTTTCTCCCAAGATGAGCTCGTTAAACTGGAAAAAAAGCTGCAGCTACTGAAAGAACGCACATATTCTCAGCTCAAACCCTGGGACCGCGTACAGATCTGCCGCCATCCCCGCCGCCCCCATGCAATCGATTATATGGAGGCCATTTGCGACGAATTTGTCGAGTTGTTTGGCGACCGTACCTTTGCTGATGATCACGCCATTATATCGGGCTGTGGCCTCATTGATGGGCAGAAATTTGTCATAATCGGCCAAGAAAAAGGGAAAGACACTGAAAGCCGCATCTACCGCAATTTTGGCATGCCCCATCCAGAAGGCTACCGCAAAGCCATGCGCTGTATGAAGCTCGCTGCAAAGTTTAACCTTCCCGTGATTTCTTTTGTAGACACTCCAGGGGCTTATCCAGGACTCTCTGCTGAAGAGAGGGGACAAGGATGGGTGATTGCCCAAAATCTCTGGGAGATGGCAAGATTGCCAACGCCTATCATCGTTGTTCTTATTGGTGAAGGATGCTCTGGAGGGGCGCTGGGGATCGGAGCAGGAGATGCCATTGGGATGATGGAACATTCTTACTATTCTGTCATCTCTCCTGAAGGGTGCGCATCGATCCTATGGAAAGATGCGAGTAAAAACTCCGTAGCCGCTTCTGCTTTAAAAATGCACGTCGAGGATCTTTTGGGATTGGGAATTATCGATCAAAAAATCGATGAACCTCTCGGCGGGGCTCATCTCAATCCAAAGCAGGCCTTTCAGAATGTCAAATCGTTTATCTTAGAACAGTGGGAGGCCTTCAAAGCGACACCTATTTCTTCTCTTTTAGAAAATCGCTATCAAAAATTTCGGAAAATGGGCAAATTTGATTCTCATGTAAAACTATCGGAGAATCATGAAGCTCTTGTTGCAAGCTGCCCTTCGGAACAGTAGGCATCTTACTCTTGCCATCCTCACGTTTTTCACGCTCATGTTTGCTGTTGTCGCAACGCAATGTGAGATGTTTTCTTTAGGTCTCATCACAAGCTCTGGCGCTGATTTTTTTGCCCTCTTCAGCACGGAGGGAAAAAAAATTAAAGATAAAATTAGTTTAGAGGATGTCCACAGACGGTGGGAGACCATCGACACGAATTATGATGGAGTGATTTCCAAGCAAGAGGCTGCCCGTTATATCGCGTCTCGTAAAGATGTCAACCCTCTCGGTTGGGTCATGCACAAAGCAGCCCTCTATTTTGATTATGAGAAGAATTTTTCATTTCTTGTTCTTATTCTCATGAGTGTGGCTTTTTTCAAAGCGATCACTCTTTTTTCTTCTCGTTATGTCACTCAGCTCTTATCGATTCGCGTAACGAGGGATTTAAGACAACAGTATTTTGAGCATATTCAATCCTTGCCGCTCAGCTTTTACCAAGGGCATAACTTGGGAAGTCTCTCTTCTCGGGCCGTGGGCGATGCGGGACAGATCGCCTCTTCTTTGAATTCTTGTTTGACCAACTACCTCCAAACTCCTTTTACGATTTGTTCTACCTTAGCTGCCTGTTTTTATCTGTCTTGGAAACTTTCTCTCATTATTTTCCTTGGTCTTCCCTTAATCATTCTGCCAGTGATTTTTCTCACGCGGAGAGTGAAGCGGATTACCAGACAGATTCAGAAAAATCAAGAGACATTTACCTCGGTTCTTCTCGATTTTTTAGCGGGGATTCAGACGGTCAAGATTTTTGCTATGGAGGCTTTTTCTCTTCGAAAATATAAAGAACAAAACGACCAAATGGCTCATTTGGAAAGCAAGAGCGCAAAATATGGCCTATTGACCAGGCCTGTTCTCCACTTCATCGCAACGGGTTGTTTGGCCATTATTGTCCTCTTTGGCCTTTATTCCCTACATATGACAGTGGGTCAACTCCTCATGTTTTGTGGTCTACTGCATCTTTTCTATGAGCCTGTAAAGAAGTTTGCTGAAGAAAACGCGAATATTCAAAAAGGGGTTGTGGCTGCTGAGCGGATGTTTGAAGTCTTGCACCTGCGTCCTCAGATTGAAGATCGGAATGGGGCGATCGAAATCACTGATTTTAAAAACATTATAGAATTTGATCGTGTATGGTTTAAGTATCGAGAGGAATGGGTCATTCGCGATGTGAGTTTTACAGTGAAAAGGGGAGAAATTGTCGCACTTGTAGGCGCAACCGGAGCGGGGAAATCTACTCTTGTGCAGCTGATTCCGAGACTCTATGAAGTGCAAAAAGGAGAGATTCGGATTGATGGTATTCCCTTGCATGCCGTAACGCAAAAATCTTTAAGAGAACAGATTGCCTTTGTCCCACAAAGACCTTTTCTTTTTTTTGATACTGTAGCGGAAAACATTGCCTTTGGCCGCGCTTTTTCCCAAGAGGAAATTGAGGGGGCTGCGAAAAAAGCCTACGCTGATGAATTTATCAATGAGCTTCCCAATCAATACCACACGCTCCTTGCTGAAATGGGTAAAACGCTTTCAGGGGGTCAGCAGCAAAGGCTTGCGATTGCAAGGGCCCTTGTGAAAAAGGCTCCTATTTTGATTATGGATGAGGCCACCTCTTCTTTAGACGCCATTTCAGAGCAGCGGATTAAAAAAGCAATGGAAGACTTACGCGGTGAGTTGACGCAGATTCTCATTGCTCATAGGCTGTCCACGATTGAACATGCAGACAAAATCATTTATCTGGAAAAAGGAAAAAAGATTGCCGAAGGGGGATTACAAGAGCTTTTGGATATTTGCTTGCCTTTCCGCCTCCTTTGGGAAACGTATCATAATAGCGAAAGCCAAGGAGAAATTTATATTGACAAGGGGACGAAGAATCGATTATGAGCCTTGTTTTCTTTTAATGGTTGTGTGTGCAAGAAATCAGTCTATTTCATGCGGAGCTACTCAGGCTCTTGAAAGGTCAAGTGGAAAAACGGGTGCAAGAGCAAGGTTGGGATCCTGGTTCAGATGAATGTCTCAAGGCTCTTCTTCAAAGGTTGACAGAACCGAACCATCAGACGCCCTTAGATGAGGTCATAGAGCTCTATCAGAACTTTTTTCGCGACAAGGGGGTTGTCTACTTAGAAAAAGTACTAATGGAAGCATTTCCAGAAAAGGATTTTGTTGAGCTTGGTTTATGGCGTTATTTTCCCCGCATCTATCGTGGCCTTCCCAGGATGTATCATCGCAATTTTCCCAGCCAATCTTATGTGAAACATCCTTTCACCCACCTTCCTAGTTTAAAAAAGCATGCCTGCATCCCCGCCCTTTACAGTCTTTATTCCACCTGTGAAATTGCAGGAAAGGTCACACTCTTTACTTGGGTGATTAATGACGGATTGGGGGATTATATTGCGGCGTCAGAAGTATTGCGCCTTTTAAAAACGCGCTTTGCTGATTTGGCCCTTCATTTTGTGGCATTAGTTCCTGAAACAATGGCAGATCGCTTGCTCAGGCCTGAGAATTCGATTTTGATTGCGTATGCCAAAGATTGCCCTCTTGAAGCCGTATCTCCCGAGGTTCTTTCTCTTCTTAGGTCTTCTGATCTCATTGTCCAACTCCCAACGTATTATCCTCATTTTGATTCTATGGTAGATAAGTTGAAGGGAATGGATGGTGGGACTATGCCGACCATCGAATCTGTGGGAGAGTATGGGTTTTTAGAGTCTAATTGGTTTCATCCAAAATCTCATAACCATTCTATGGGGCTCCACTTTTTAGAAAAGGGAGTGCTTGTGAGAAAGCCGCTCGAAGCTTCTTGGCGTGATATATCGAATCCAGATCTTTTACGGATGAGGAATCCAGAAAACTTGTTTTATCTTGCCTATCTTTCCACGCAAATAGGCGGGGCCATCTATTTACACGCTCTTTTAAAGTCACTTCAGCAAGACGATCGAAGCATTGATCTTTGTGTGCCAGACTTGGGGTGGTTTCTGCAGTTTGTGGAAAGGCAAAAGCAGAAAGGAAAAGAGATCCTAGAGTGGGAATTGGGAGTACAGGAAATCGAAATTCACCTTGGGGATCGTTTGCATTTGATCCCGATTTCTGCTTCCGGTAAGAAGCTCCGTATCCTCTCTCCTAAAGAACTTTCTCAAAACGATTTCAGGGCTCTTTTATCCTTAAGCGGTAATTGGGTAGGGATTCGTGGAAATCAGTCCTTTTCTGAGGCTATATCGCAGGGAAAGACTTTTTTTTATGATGGCAGGGAACATGCGAGATACTTTCTGAAAGATCTCGTTGCGCTGGTAGAAAATCGTCTTCCTGAATACCAAGGTACCTTGCACTGTATTCGAGGGATGACTAGCGGATTTTTGTATAATCTTCCTATTCAGGAAGAGGAATGGGTTGATGAAGCTTTTTTTCAAACCGTTGAAGAATGGCCGACCCTTGCTTTACAGCTGGGACTTTCTCTTCAAGATCCCCAAACGTATGAGGGCTTTCAGCGGTTAAGTCAGATTATTATCCAAGAGCACTCGGCCAATCGATTTTTGCGCCATTTTGTCCAGAGGGCTTTGACTTTGAGAAAATACCCCGATATGGAACAACAAGAAGCGGAAAACATAGGAAAATTTATCTCTGGAGCCGCAACGTTGAGAGGATTGATTGAATCGCACCGTAACGTAATGAGAAGCTATTCAAAGACAGGTGGGTGATATGGATCTATATTGCAAGCTAGGCAATGAGTTGCGAGCCATGTTTAAAGATCTTTTTAACCCTGCTCGTAGAGGAACCTGTAAGGCTCAAATGGATGACATTCTCTCGATGGCGGCTCAAATAGGAGGTCCTCTTGCAATGGAAGCAGAGCTTCTTTACATGGATGTATTGAGATTTCTGCAACATCCAGAAGACAAAGAAACGGTTGCAATTCTTCAAGAACACGCATTAAAGCTTGAGCAAGAGACTCGAGAGTTATAATATAGTCGCTTAAAATTTTATTGATAGCTTCTGGATGCGTCAAAGCGCAAAAAATCGATCCTCGTAACTGGGTATGTATTTACGGATCTCTTATTTCTTATTCTCTTCGATTTCGTGGTTGAGCTGCTCTTCTCTTTCTTGTTCATCGGTCTCATCGGGACCGAAAAATTCCCGGAAAAAAATATAAATTGCACCGAGCGTAAATAGGATGGGCAAAAAGATACGCCAAGAGATATCGAATTGGACGGTGACAAAGGTTCCTATGAAGACCACAAGAGTCACGAGCATGTCGTAGTTTCGACCTAAAAGATACTGTCTGAGAGCCAGAGGTAGTCCCACAATCAGCATGATCCCAGGCCACCAGGCCTGAGTAAAGATCAGAGTCGCAAGTCCCACTAAGAAAAGGGAGGAGGAAAGGGCTCCCGCCCTTTTCTTCGAAGTAATCGGATGATGTTCAGACATTCTTTCACCTCTTGCTGGATTGTAGCAGCTTTCGAATATATTTTGCTGTTTTTGATTGTTTAGAAAGAGCTACTTCTTCGGGAGTCCCTTGCGCTATGACGTATCCTCCCGCATCCCCTGCATCAGGGCCTAGGTCTATAATATAGTCTGCATTGACTATTACATCCACATTATGTTCGATGATGACCAGGGTGTTTTTTTTATCGGCCAAGCGGTGGAAGATTGCGAGGAGCTTGAGGACATCTTCTGGATGGAGCCCCACGGTGGGTTCATCGATTAAGTAAAGGTTTTTCCCAGAAGACCTTTTCGCAAGCTCGCGAGATAGCCTCAGCCTTTGCGCCTCGCCCCCAGAAAGCGAGATGAGCTCTTGGCCGAGTTTGAGGTAATGAAGGCCGACGGAACGGAGAATTTCCAGCTTTTTTACCATTTTAGGGATCGCGTGAAAAAAAATAAGTGATTCTTCTACAGTCATCTGAAGAATTTCTCCAAAGTGTTTGCCACGGTATCGAACCTCAAGAGAAATAGGGTTGAGCCTATGCCCATGGCAGGCATCGCATTCGATCTGAACGGAGGGAAGAAACTGTAAGTTCACTGTTTTATAACCCAGCCCCCAGCAAGTGCGGCACATACCGCGGAGGTGGTTCGGGCTGAAATGGCGAGGTAAAAGCCCTTTGGTAAGGGCGAGCGGCATGGATGCAAAAAGCTCTCGGATAAGGGGTTGTACTTCTGAATAGGTACTGACATCTGCACGGGGCGTTTGACCAATGGGACTTTGGTCAATATGGAGGATCGCATCAAAATTTTTGTCCTTTCTCCTTAAATAGCTCATGAGGGATGATTTTCCTGAGCCCGAAACTCCAGTTAGACAGGTGATCGCTGCTGTTGGGATCTCTACGGTAATATTTTTTAAGTTATGCAGCGTCGCATTCTCAATCTTAATAGGGGAGGAAAAGGTTCTCCTGATGGTAGGGATAGGCACTTTCTTTCTGCCGCTGAGGTAGGCTCCTGTCAGTGAGTGGGGATGTTTCTCAATTTCTGAAATTGTGCCGAATGCCGTGATCATGCCTCCTTCTTTCCCTGCTTTAGGACCAAAGTCAAATAGGTAATCTGCAGCCCGAATGGTCATGGGGTCATGCTCAACTAGGATCAAGGTATTACCGAGATCTCGGAGACGCTTAAGCGCGTCATTTAACAACTCATTATTGAATGGGTGGAGTCCGATGGTAGGTTCATCGAGAATGTAAAGGCACGATGTGAGGCCTGAGCCCAGTTGTTTAGCAAGGCGGATTCGCTGCAGCTCTCCGCCGCTAAGAGAAGGAGCAGAGCGGCTTAAAGATAGGTAGTGAAGTCCAATGGAGAGAAGGAAATCTAAGTATTTCAGTAGTTGTGCTTGAGTTTCTTGCAAATAGATAGGGCATTTTAGCGATTGTAAAAAGGCGCGAGCCTTTTCGATACTCAGGGTAGAAACATCGTGGATCGAGAGCTTGTTAAGGAAGACGTGCCTTGCTTTTGCATTCAAACGGGCTCCTTGGCATTCAGGGCACGGACTCGCCTTCATCATAGGCAAAATGGCCTCTCGAATGGCTCCATGGCCCATTCGGGCCGCGTTAGCAAACGCAGTATGTAGACCGATCCACCTGATGTGGAAGCCTTTTTTCACCTCTACTTCAGGTCCCCCATGAAGTAGGATCTCTTTGTTTTCTCCTACTTGATTGAAGTAGGTCTCTAGTAGCCTGTAGGTATTGCTGGTTCCCTTGTCTTTCATCAGACGGTCGATCACATCGTAAATGGACAAGCGCTGAATCGAGCGGTTCTGTTCTAGATGGGCACCGTATGTTTCTCCCAACCCCTGGCATTCAGGACACATCCCTTCTTCGTGGTTAAAAGAGAAGGTTTGGGGAGAGTTCTTTTTTTCCTTGGAAAGATGGAGGGTAAGATCCTCGTTTGGCCTGGCAATCACGAGCGTCTCGTCAACTTTCGAAAGAGCTTCATAGATGCGTTTTTCCGCCTGTTCATCGACGAGCATTCGGTCAATGACGAGATAAAGCTCATTTTTCTTAAATTTTTCGTACGGGATGTTTGCATCTAGCTCATACACTTGGCCGTTTAACCGAATTCTCAAATACCCTTCCCGATTGAGTCTTTCCATGAGCCCTTCAAAGGTCTCCTTCTTTTGAAAGACAATCGGTGTGAGAAGTTGGATTTTTTCTCCTTTGGGTAGAGACAAAATCGTTTCTACAATCGTTTTTTTACTGACGATCCCAATGGGTTTTTTTGTAACCGGGTCGTGGGGGATGCCGAGGTGGGCAAAGAGCACTCTTAAAAGATCGTAAATTTCTGTAATGGTGCCTACAGTGCTTCTCGGATTAAGCCCCCCCGTTTTTTGTTCCAGGGCGATGGAAGGGGAAAGGCCTTCTATTTTTTCAAGCTTCGGTTTAGGCAGTTGCTTGACTAGAGCTCTGGCATAGGGGCTGAGCGTTTCTGTGTATCTTCTCTGCCCTTCCGCATAGAGGGTTTCAAAAGCCATGGAGGATTTGCCAGATCCTGAAGGGCCTGTGAAGACTGTTATCTTACCGCGAGGGATTTTCATCGACACGTTTTTTAGATTGTTTTGGCACGCGCCTTCAACAAGGATCTCTCTCGGTTCTTTCATAGAAGAAGGGGTGTTTTGTTCTCTTTTTAGGCCTTTAAGAGCCAACCCTGTAGCTGTTTTGAGTTTCGCAATGCTTTCAGGAGTCCCCATACCGACGATTTGGCCTCCGTGATCCCCCGCGCCAGGGCCTAAGTCGATGACCCAATCTGCACATTTGATAAGTTCCATACTGTGTTCGATGACAATGACTGTATTACCCCGATCGACCAGTTCCTGGAGGATTTCAATTAGCTTTTTAATGTCGTGGAAATGAAGCCCTGTGGTGGGCTCATCTAAAATGTAGATCGTTTTCCCGGTCGCGGGACGAACCAGCTCTTTAGCGAGTTTAATCCGTTGGGCTTCTCCGCCAGATAGAGTCGTTGAGGGCTGGCCTAAGCTCAGGTAGTTCAGGCCTACTTTACGCAAAAGTTCTAGCTTGTTTCGAATGGCTGGGATTGCATCAAAATGTTCGATTGCATGCTCAACATCGAGCTCTAACACATCGTAAATCGATTTTCCTTTGTAGTGGACGGCTAAAATTTCGGGATCAAAGCGTTTGCCCTTGCACTGAGGGCACTCAGCCCAAGCGTCTTCCATAAAATCCATGTCAATTTTTATCTGCCCAAGGCCAGAACAGTAGGAGCAAGATCCTTCTTTAACATTAAAGCTGAAATGGCCTGCCTCAAACCCCCTCAGTTTGCTTTCAGGAAGTTCTGTAAAAAAATCCCGAATCAAATCGAAGAGTTTGATATAGGTGGCCGCGTTTGATCGGGGGGTTCTTCCAATAGGAGATTGATCAACGTGAATGACTTTGTCGATCTGTTCGAGTCCTTCCAAATCATTAGAGCGGGTCTTTAAAGCGGGCAAAAGCGTATCTTCAATCAAAGATGATTTTCCGGAACCCGACACTCCTGTAATACAGACGAAAACACCCAAAGGAATGGGGACGGAGAGATTCTTTAAGTTATTTTGACAGGCGTTTTTTAAAAGGAGTGTCCCTGCGGCTTTTCTTCGCTTCTTAGGAGGATGAATGGCAAGCTTACCAAAGAGGTATTGCCCTGTGATTGATGCAGGGTCTTCCAAATGCAAAATCTGTCCACCATGGATTCCAGCTCCGGGTCCTACATCTACAATACGGTCTGCACTTAAAATTGTGTCCAGATCGTGCTCGACAACGATGACTGTATTCCCTTGGTCACGAAGATGTTTTAAGGTGGCGATGAGTTTATGGTGGTCAATGGGATGAAGGCCGATCGAGGGTTCATCCAGGACATAAATAGCGCCTACAAGGCCTGAACCGATTTGAGAGGCGAGGCGGACTCGTTGCGCTTCTCCTCCAGATAAAGTGGGGGATGTTCGCTCAAGGGAAAGATAACTAAGTCCCACCCCAAGTAAAAATTGTACTCTTTCTTTGAGCTCTTTGATCAGCTCATCTCCAATGATGTGCTCTAGTTCCGTAAGTTTTAGAGAATGAAAAAATGCCAAAAACTCTTCTAGAGGCATAGCCGTGAGTTGATGAATGCTTTGCCCTCCAAGAAGGGTTGCTGCCGGATAGGGCTTAATACGAGACCCTTTACAATCGGCACAGGTAGCGAGGCTCATGAGCTCACCCATTTTCTTTCGATAGGCGTCGCTTTTTGCTGCGGCCAGCCTTTCTCTCGCTTCATGGATCACGCCCTTCCAATGGACATATTCAAACCAGTGAGTCCGTTTGGTTGGATGGGAGAAGCGCATGCGGGTCCACTTTTTTTCTGTACCGTAAAGAAAGACCTGTTTTGCTTCTTGGGACAGTTTTTTCCACGATTTTTTTACATCAAAACCATATATCTTGGCCAAATTGTTGTAGATGTTTCCGTAGCGTACTGTATCATAATGTCCAGCAATCGAGCAGCAGTCTTCGGCAATACTTTTTTGCGGATCGATGATTTTTTCCATAGTAAACTGAGCGAGTTTCCCAATGCCCTGACAGGTGGGGCACATGCCCAGTGGGTGGTTAAAGGAGAAATCGTGAGGTTCTAAAGGGCCATAGGATAAGCCAGATGTGGCGGAGTGAGCAAATTGAGAGTATACAGTGTCGTTGACGCTAAAAAATCCTTGACCCACTTCTAAGGCGAGCTGAACGCTCTCTAAAATTCTGGATCGGCTGTCAGGATTGACGACGAGCCGGTCGATGACGATGTCGACATCATGTGCTACATTGGGATCCAGGGTCACTTCTTCGCTCAAATCGACAAATTCGCCATCGATTTGAAGGCGTAAAAATCCTTTGGAGAGAAGCTCTAAAAACTCCTCTTTAAACTGTCCTTTTTTTCCTTTTACAAAGGGGGCGAGGATGATAATTTTCGTGCCTGGACTGAGATTTTGGATTTCCGCAATGATTTTTTCTTGGCTTTGGGCTTGGACCGGCTCTTTACTGATGGGGCAGTGGGGAGTGCCGATCCGGGCAAATAACACTCGTAAATAGTCGTAGATCCCAGTCATTGTTCCCACTGTTGATCTGGGAGAGCGACCTGCTGTTTTTTGTTCAATGGCGATGGTCGGGGCGATGCCAGAGATGCTCTCAGCCTCTGGTTTAGGGAGCTCTCCCAAAAATCTCCTTGCCTGATGGGAAAGCGATTCGATGTAGCGGCGCTGCCCTTCGACATAGATCGTATCGAAAGCCAAAGAAGATTTACCTGAGCCGGAAACCCCTGTAAACACAATGAAGGTTCCAGGTTCTAACTCTAAATCGACTGCCTTGAGGTTGTGGACGGAAACTTTTTTCAATCGAATCATGTCGGAGATTCTATCAAAAAGAGAGTTCCTGTAACATACACTCATGTACACCCGCACAAAAATTGTTTGCACCATCGGCCCCGCCGTCAGCTCTTATGAGAAAATTCTTGCATTGATCGACGCTGGAATGAATGTAGCTAGATTAAATTTTAGCCATGGCTCGCATAAAGAGCATTTACAAGTGATCAACCATTTGAAAAAGGCGAGGAAAGAGAAGAACATACCCCTTGCGATTATGCTTGACACACACGGACCAAAAATTCGAGTGGGTAGGCTTCCTTCGGGTCAAATCACCTTAGAGCCGGGGCAAAGGGTCAAACTGGTCGTAAAAGAAAGTGAAAAACTCGATGAGATTCCCATCCATCCGATTGAGGTAGTCGATGCGATGTTGCCCGGTATGAACATTCTTTTTGACGATGGGTATATTGTCTCGAAGGTGATTGAAAAAACGGACAAAAGTGCGGTGGTAGAAATACAAAACTCGGGCGTTTTAAAAAGTGGCAAAGGGGTGAATATCCCAGGGGCTCAAATTCCGCTTCCAGCTCTTACCGAAACGGATATTGAAGATATTAAGTTTGGTTGTAAACACGACGTGGATTACATTGCAGCTTCCTTTATACGCTCCGCCCACCACGTTTTGACGATCAAGGCGCTCTTAGTTAAGCAGGAGAAACCTGATATCCAGGTGATTGCTAAAATTGAAAGCACGCAGGGGATTGAAAATTTTGATAGCATCGTCCAGGTTTCAGATGGGGTGATGATTGCTCGGGGCGATCTTGGAGTAGAGGTAGACCTGGCGCTGGTTCCGAAACTGCAAAAAATGATGATCCGGAAGTGCTACCAAGCCTGTAAGCCCGTTGTGACAGCAACGCAAATGCTCGAGTCGATGATTGTGAATCCTAGGCCTACTCGCGCCGAAGTTTCCGATGTGGCCAATGCGATCTACGACTGCACGTCTCTTGTTATGCTTTCAGGGGAAACTGCTATTGGGAAGTACCCCATCGAAACAGTCCAGCGGATGAAAGAAATTGTGATGGAGGCAGAAAAAGACTTTGACTATCAGGGGTTTTTCAGGGCCAACTCGCAAAAAGATTACCATGACGTTTCTTCGGCTGTTTCTATGGCGGCCGTGAATACGGCTTACAGCGCTAATGCCAAGAGTATCTTTGCTTTTACGACCAGCGGAGGGACGGCAAGACTGGTTTCTCGCTTAAGACCTCCGATCCCGATTATTGCTGTCACTCCGCATGAGAAGAACTATCATCAGCTCGCCTTTAACTGGGGGGTTATTCCTGTGCTTGCGAAGGGGTGTAAAGATTCGAAAGAATCCTTTGCAGCCGCTAGCCAATTTGCTCTTGAGAGGGGGCTGATTTCCTTTGGAGATGTCGTCGTAGTGACTGCAGGCGAGCCTTTTGGGAAGAAAGGGACAACGAATATGATGCGGGTGGAAAATATTGGAGAAGTTCTTGTTCGGGGCCATAAAGGCTTTGGGCCTAAAGTGACAGGCAAAGTGGTTTTTGTCTTAGCGCCTGAAATCTACAACTCCGAGGAACTCACAGGGCAAATTGTCGTTATTTCTCACTGCAATCACCTCTTTCTCCCGGTTCTCAAGCTTGTCGCAGGAGTTATTTTGCAAAACTACATTGGGGATATGGCTTCTGAAAAGTATGCAGCTCTTGTAGCGAAGACCTATGACATTTCTGTCATGAGCCGGGCCGATGGAGCCATGTCGGTTCTCAAAGAAGGGGATGAAGTCACCCTCGATCCACAAAAAGGGCTTATTTACCGAGGGTAACGGTTGTTATAGTCGATTAAGTTTAAAATTGCATCTTTTAGACCGCGCCAAATGCTGTAACTCGCTTTTCCTGGGAAGCATTTCCGGATACAACCGATCTTGCCATCGCTCGAAAATTTTGAGCTTGGAGCTTGGCCGGAGGAAACGACACACAATCATAGTGAAAATAACTTGACAGAGATCAAATTAAGAGATTTTTTTCTCGTCATCTGTCCAGTTTTCTGGGTATCTATTCAAAAGATCCTGCAATAGTTTGTTCTGCAAATCATTTACTTCTTGCTCAGGCTTTATTCTTACAGCGTCGTAATTAATGGCCACAACAAGGTCAGCTTGATTATTTTTTTTGGTAGTCACCATGAGAGGATGTTGTTTAGCTAAGCGGTTATCTTTAATGGTAACTTCATCAAAAAAAGGAGCGTTTTTTCTTACTTCATCTGCTGTTTTTTGTTTATAGTTTTTGTATTTACTATCTACTTGTTTTTGAAATTCGTTCAATGAACGGACTTTAAAAATATTTTCTATAGATAGGGTGGCAAATTTTGTTAGATCTTGCGCTCTTGTATTGCTAAAAACAAAGTATGGTTGTATTTTTTTTAATACTGCACAGTATGAAATAAGCAAATCTTGTATCTCTTGAGATAGCTGCTCCTCTACACTCGCAACAAAAGCTAGTAATTTAGTTAGGCAAGGGAGAGCTTCTTGCTTATTTTTTATATTGTCTCTAGATGGCAGATTCCAGTAAATAGTAACTTCATCTACCAAATCAGATAAAATAGTATCTAAAATAGCCTGTTTATATGAAGCATCTTCTATGGAAAGATACTCAATTTTTTCTTCGAAGGAACAAAGCTTCACTGTATTTTTAAAATGGGACAGAGCGCTTAAATTTTCTGGTGCGTGTATTAGTTTGGTAGTCAAACCTTTCGAAGTTTCCTCAATTTTAATGACACCTAATCTCCAGAGGTCTCTTCCGAAAAAATTCTCGGCATTACCCCATTTTGTAAGCTGGGTTGGGTCTATGGTAATTTCGAAAGAACGCATAGGTAAGGATTTGTGTAAAGTTTTTTGTATTTCTGAAATAGCTTTACCTAAATCATTTTGTGCTGGCTTAAAATAACTTCTTTCCAAAACATTAAACTCTACATAAAAGTTTAAATACTGATTAGCAGGAATTTTTAAAGCTTCCTCGATAAAGTCTGTAAGATTTTTATAACATCTCTTTTCAAATCCTTGAGGAGGATTTATAAAACTTTCGATGGGAAAAGTCTCTCCTATTACGTAAGTATGAACTCTCTTGACAGTTCCATTTGCTATGGCATCTTTAGATAGCAGAGAAAAGGTTGTTGCATTTTTACCTACATTTGAGAGTTTTTCATTAAAAAGAACTATGATTCTGGTTGTGTTAGAAGTTTTTTCTTTTGGCAAAAAGGCTTGAAAATCAATTCCCTCATAAAGGCTTTGATCCCATATCTGGAGGGAACGATTTAACTTTTCAGCAAAACTTTTCCAAGTATCTATTACTTTTTTTGTAACTTGGTTGTTTATTACTAGAATAATCCCTGTCTTTTCTTCTTCTACAAAAGCTGTAGAGAAAGTAAATTGATGAGAGATTCTTTGAATAACTCTATAAGAGTTATCTAAACAGTGAAAAAACAGTTCAATTAAAATTTTAGTAGGCACGTGAGAAGGTGCAGATGGATCTACTACAAAAGAGCCAGATAAAGAAAAGGGACTGTCTTTGGAAAGGCTATCTATTGGAATCATAACAGGAGCATCTAAAGATTGTGTTTCTCCACTTCGTAAACGTACGCACAGCAAGCGAGACTGCCCATCTTCTCTTGTTGCAGAAAGTCTAAGAGCTAGCTTTCTACCATGCGAGCCTTCTCCAAAGAGTTTGGGAGAATGGTTTTTTACTAAAAATGCTTGGCAGAAAGGATTTCCTGCTATGGTTACATTTGTAGAAGAGTTGTGATAAAGTGTAACGGGGTAACGGACATTACAAAAAGGCTTAAGTACAGATGGATAGCAAGCTCCTACTCTTTGAAGCTGAGCTATCAGATCCACTGTAAGCCGTAAATTTAAAAATTGGGCAGATCCTGGATCAAATTCAAAGGGACTAATTACAAAGGAAACCTTGCCTTCTAAAGTACGTTTTTCCTTTGGAGCAAGACTCGGTACCTCTATTCCTTTAACATTTTGAATATGAGGGGATGATGCTAAAGTTACAAAAGCGGGGACTACTGGAGTTGGCATGGCAGTTGGATTTAAAACCCGTATGTCCCCTATTTCAACTGATTGTCCAGGCTCAAAGGTTCCTGTCTCCGTGCTTATAGGTGAAAATGATTCCAATGTAAGATCGTATCTGTCTTGATATTCCCTTGAAGACCCGTCTTTGTAAACAACAAATTTGTACGAACCGCTTCTACCATCTGCTCCATTATTTCCATCTCTTCCGTCCCTTCCAGAAGATCCATTGAACCCACTGTGTCCTCCTGGCATTGAATGGTATGCTATATCGGTTAGAGTTCCCATGTCTGCAGTTTGCCTATATGTATAAGTTGACCAGGAATATCCATTCCCCCCAGCTCCTCCACTCCCTCCCCTTCCTCCACAGCCCCCTTTGCCTCCACGGCCCCCTTTTCCTCCAGAGACATCAATAGAACGAATTAACATAAAAAGATCTGTAGCTTCTTGAGGTGCCATCATAATGACGTTACCTCCATCACCTCCATTACCTCCATCACCTCCGGGCCCTCCGTCAGTTCCGTTAGTTCCATTACTGCCGTTTCCGCCTATAGAAAGTTCGGTAGCTGAGGAGCCAGAAGATCCATTCATCCCATCTCTTCCGTGCATTCCATTTATTCCATCTAATCCGTTTCCTCCACGAGCTGAAATCCTTAAGGCCAAATTACTGTTATTTAATGGGAAGGCTGTTTCATTAACGAGAGCGCGAAAAATGTTTCCTGTCTTCTCGACGTTTAATTGTACTAGCAATGCATTGTTACACTTAGCGCAAGGGATAGTGGTTGTTGTTAGAGAGCTGCTAATTACTATTGACATGGATAGATCCTTTAATCTTCTAAAAAAGAAGATCGGAGATCTTACGAAACAAAAAAATTAGAGTCAAGGCCTGAGTTTATCTCTAACCCTAGGCTGACGAATATTGATTGGCCCAATACCGGTTTGGATATCGCGAGCCGGAAGATACCCATTTCATGAGCGTATTCCTTTTTGTTTGATTTTTTCCGTCTAAGAAAAATCATTATGGGTACGCTCTTTTTAGCCTCTCATCCACCACTTTCGATCATATTTCCCGCGGGAGCTTTCGCGAGGCTCTAAAAATGTAATTTTAAACTTAATCGACTATATTAGTCCCTAAGGTGATAAGCGCATGCGGCTGCGATGGGGGCTGTCTCGGCTCGTAAAATATAGTCCCCTAGTCGGATAGGAGAACCCTTTTGGTGGAGAAGCTCTTTCTCTTCCGCTGAAAAGCCTTTTTCAGGGCCTGTGATGATGATACAGGGATCGTTTGGTATCGTCTTTTTTTGGCCTATAGGATCTCCGAAATAAAGGGGTAGTTCTTGACTTAAGCAATCCAGCAAAGAAGTACATGCTATACTTGGCAAATCAAGACGGCCGCACTGCTTCATGGCAGAGATCACAATGGATTCTAGCCGCGACATTTGATGGGTGGAGAAGTTCTCTTTTTCAGAAAATTGTGCAGGATATAAATAAAAGGCATCCGCTCCCAGTTCGACGCATTTTTCTAACGTAAACTCGAGTTTACTGGGCCGCATGAAGGGGATAGCAAGAGTCAACTGAGGGGGGGGGATCGGTGTATGCGATAAAGATACGATTGTAAGAAGGACAGCTTTTTTCGATAGTGTCAGAACTTTAGCTTTTGCCACCGAACCGTGGCCATTGACGAGTTCAATGGTATCACCCGCCTGTTTTCTCATTACATGGAAGTGGTGCATTTCAGCCCCTTCCAGTTGTACTTCTCCGGTGAGATCTGAGTCGTGAAAAAAACGGTCTACTGGCATGTCTATTCTCTTTGCCAAATGGAGCCCGGCTTACAAAGAGCTCTTTTCAAGGTATCAGAAAGGTCATGATGAGGTTTTGCATGTTCTTTGGCAAGTTCGTGGATTTTTTCTAGGTTGAGTACTGTAAAGGCGCTCAAACGCTTATAGTATTTATGGATTTTTTTGTAGTTTGTAAAGTTAAAGATGAGCTTGAAGCGAAGGTCGTCAAGGAGGGTTTCTTCAGGTTTAGAATAATAGATCGTCTCCTCTGCTTCGATGAGGGGGATTGCTCGGTATTTTTCAGGAACGAGTAGGAAAAAAAAGGCTAAAGCATAAATTTCCTTTAATGTGGAAAGGTGAGGAAGGAGTGCATGAAATCCCTCATCGGGAAGAATCAGGCAAATGCAATCGTGCCGAAAGCGCTTGTAGAGGTTGTGGATGGTTTGCTGTTTCCAGCGGTTATGTTGCCAGAGCCACTCTCCAGGAGAGCGTTGGACGCTTTTTTGAAGAAGGGTGAGCGTTTGATCCATCATGCGGATCACTTCTATTTCTAGGGGTTTTGAAAGATCGGGCCAAATGGGGTCAGAATAATGGATCTGATATCTACCCTGAACGCGTCGGGTGTCTGCAAAAATGATGGGACTATTGGTTTTGTATGCAAGAAGAGCTGGGGCCGGAGATGTCCATGCCCTTCTTCCCAGAAAGGGAAAGGAATAGCCGCTATTTGGCATGCCCTGATCCCCCACAATCCCTAGGAAGGTACCCCTTCTCAGCGCTTTAAGACCTTCTTTGACGGCATTTCTCGGGGAAATAATGGTTCCGCCATTTCTTTCTCGAATGGAAAGAATCCATTTGTAGAGCCATTTATTCTTAATGGGTTTACCGATTGCAAGACCCTTCATGTGGGCTGTTCCATTGAGGAATAGTACCTCCCAATTCGATTGGTGACCGCAGAAAAAAATGATCCCTTTCCCTTGCGCATAAATGTGCGCTGCCTCTTCGGGATTTTCACATGTAATCACGCGGGAAAGATCTTTTTCACGCGCAAATTTGGAGTATTCCAGACAGTTGATGGCAAGATTTTGAAAGGACTGTTTGGCAAATACAAGGATTTCTTTGCGACTTAAAGCTAGATCCTTCGCCAAGGCGAGATTGCTCAACGCCCGTTTTCGGTATTCTCTCATACCATAGTAGCCTATCCAGCCGAGCCATTTTCCGATTCTATGGAGCCATGAATAGGGAAGATAGCCCAAGGGAAAGGTTCCTATCCGGATGATGTAGTATATCCATTTTTCTTTAGACACAGTGTTCCATCAGTCGTGTCAGTTGATTGGCAAAATCGAGGTGTTTTACAGATTGGCGGATGTGGATCGCGCTTTGGCGGGTCTTAGGACACTTCATAGCCTGTTCAAGGGCTGTTTTCACAGAGTCGTCATTAAGAAGATCTTCGATTACAACCCCAGTTTCTGAAGTGAGGACTTCTGAGCCGCCATTATGCCTTGACGAAACGACAAATAGCCCCATTGCAAGTGCTTCAACAGTCACATTTGCGAAGGGATCGTAAAAGGATGGGATGACCAGGCAGTCTGATTGTTGATAGTATGGGATCACGTCAGTCGTTGGGCCGATAAAGGTGATCCGTTCTTGTAGTTTCAGCCTTCTTGCTTGTTCCCGGAAAAGTGCCATGTTCTTGTCCCTGCCGATCACCGTGAGGTGAAACTCTTGTGTTTTTAGAAGAGACAGTCCCGTTAACAGTCTTTCAAGACCCTTTCTTAAGTATCCATGTCCGATAAAAAGAAACTGGAACGGTTGGTTTTTCCTTTCTTCCCAAAGCGCAAAAGCAGGCTCCATTTCCACCCATTCGACCCCATTATGAACGACTTTCACTTTTTCTTGCTGCACATTGTAAGTATTTAGGATTTCAGAGCTCACCATATGAGAGTTTGTAAAAAGTTTCTGAAGAGAGGGGTTTTCAAAACCTTCTTTTTCAAGCTCGAGAATTTTACGGTGCAGAGGATTGAATCGGCACAAAAAAGTCTTTCTTTTGCCTTCGGCGAAGAGGCGGCTTTGGAGATAAGCAGCATGTACCCCATTTCCTGCCCGCAGATGGGTTTGCGTGCGATTTCGATCCATACCAAAAACTATTTCAGGCTGATGTTCTCGGATCCACTTTTGAACAAACCGATCAAACTGTTCCATTCGAATGAAAGAGGGCCAAGGAGCCGATGGCATCGAAACAATAGGAATTTCCGTATAGCTAGAGGGGCCTGTGGAAAGAAGGGTGACTCGGCAGCCTTTTTGTATGAAAAAAGAGGCAATCCGAGAGGTGTATTTTTCAAGGCCTCCCAGGTTTTTAGAGTGCGATTTGAGAAGGACTACGTTCATGGGTAGTTTTGCGGGGTTACCGAAATCGCATTGGCTTTCAGCTCGATGTTGAGGTTTAGCTTGCTATGGTTGGGTGTATAGAGGCGGAAACGATTCATGTAACTTCGGAAACGGCTCCGAAGATAGTCTTCCAAATAGGTTGGCTGGACATCGAACATCAGATCATTGGATTCTGAAATGACCTTGGAAACATAGCGGTCTTCTAGCTCATGCGGATACATGAATTGGAGGTTCCAAAGCAGCGCTTCTCTTTCTGATTTGGGCGCTGCAATGATGACCACTTGTAACCGATCTTTGACGGTCTCTAAAAAAAGACGACTTACCCCCTGGGCGTACAGGGGGGCGTTAAAGAGTTTGATTCCATTTTTTTTTGTGATGAAATCACTAGTTGCCAGTGCATAGGTCTCAGGGTTGATGGTCGCGCTATGCTGGGATGGAAAAAAAATGGTAATAGGAATGGGAAAGGTGATGGGAAGAAGGTCTTGACGAGAAAAATCAATCCTTAAAAAAGAGGCCCTCGGATCGTCAATGGCGATCGGTTGATCAGAAAGGAGGGGCAAGGAAATCCTTTTCCAGGAGTCGGGCACAAAATAGCTGATCTCATCGGCATTATCCCCTTTCAGAGAATAGAGGGCATCGAGCTCCTCTTGATTGATATCATTGAGATTAAACGTAAGCTTAAGCCCTCGGTTCTTCAACCTTTTGACGGCTTCTTCAGGTCCTGTGATCGTCACGGAAAGCTGGTAGGGGTAAATATCAAGCAGTTGATACCCTCTGGGAACTTCGCCAATGGGCTGCGTGATGGTGATGGGAATCCTTTCGCTGGTCAGCTGGCTTTGCCGGAAAATCATGTCAATGGGCTGAACTCGGGAAATTTGCTTGACGATATCTAATCCTGGGTTCAGGCTGACGAGATGCTTCTTGTCGATCGATGCAATCCATTCATGGGATGTATTTTCCGCATCGATGAGAATTTCTAGGTCTTTTGCCTGAATGTTTTCTAATGCCGCCCGGTGTCCTATCAAAGTAAGGGAAACCCTTTTGTTCAAGGTTCCATCGATTTGCATTCCCTCGATGGTTTTCCCAGCAGGCAGATTGCTGACTCGAATGGGCACATTGGGCACGACTTTGGTTACCGTCATCGAATGATTGACTAACATCCAAATGATCATCGCTAAAGCTAACGAGAGCACTTTCCTCGGCCAATGACTGGTCAATAACTGTAGCAGTAAAGTTCTCATGCTTTGAGCCACTCCCTCAAATTAAATTTTGATGCGCCCAAGCGGGCTGGAGGGTTAAAGATACTGCGGATAATTCCTTTAAATCGATCGATTTTTACACCTCGCGTCATAATCCCTTCTCTTGCAATGGAAACTTTTCCTGACTCTTCGGAGACCACAATCACTAGAGCGTCTGTCATATGGCTGAGACCGAGCCCCGCCCTATGTCTTGTTCCCATAGAGCGCGCTAGTTGCGATGCATCTTCAGCAAGAGGAAGAATCACGGCGGCGGCGAGGAGGACCTGGTCACGCAAAATCACAGCCCCATCATGGAGAGGGGTGTTAATGGAAAAAATAGTTTCGAGGAGCTCAGGAGAGAAAGCGGCATTGAGCATGACTGCTTTTTGTGCATATTCTTCTAAGGAGTCGTCATTTTCTATGGCGATCAGTGCTCCGACTCTTTTTTCAGACATCCGGTACACCGAGGCGGCGAACTGGTCGAGTAATTTATCGAATTCGGTAATATCTCGAGACCTTCGGCTCTTAAAACTAAGTTTTGCTAAGGCGACTCTCAACTCCGGTTGAAAAATGACGATAATGGCAATGGCTAGCACATTACCGATCAACACCATAATCCTGTGCAAGACTGGGAGATCCAGCCAGCTGGAGATGGCCAAGATCAAAAAGAAGGCAAAGAAACCCCACACCAAATCCATGGATTTGGTATTCCAAAAAAAGGACAGGATGTAGTTGAGCATGACGGCTATGATCAGCACTTCGAGAAACGGTGTGATTGCGTGGAAAAAGCTCATTTGTTGCCTTTTACAAAAAAGGGACAAATCTTTGCAAGAAATTCATAGTCCCTACGTAAGATTGTAGGCTGTTTTTGAGTTCTGATCAAGGGATTCCAACAAAAGGTCTAAGGAATGTGTTTACTCATTCCCTTTCCATATACTAATATTAGTTTTTTCATAGAACTTGGTTTTCTTGATGGACGTTCTTTTTCTTTCTCGTCTTCAGTTTGCTTTACACACAGCTTTTCACTACATCTATCCGCCGATCAGCATTGGTCTTGGCATTATGCTTGTTGTAATGGAGGGGCTCTATCTGAAGACCAAAGATTTGAAATATAAGAAGATGACAAGTTTTTGGATCAAGATTTTCGCTCTTACTTTCGCCCTAGGTGTTGCAACAGGGCTTGTACAAACGTTTGCTTTTGGTACGAATTGGGCTCGGTATTCCCGTTTTGTCGGAGACGTATTTGGAAGCGCCCTTGCAGCGGAAGGAGTGTTTGCTTTTTTCTTAGAATCGGGATTTTTAGGAATTCTTCTTTTTGGATGGGACCGCGTGGGACCTAAACTGCACTACCTTTCCACTATTTTTGTATGTTTGGGGGCGCATTTTAGCGCTGTTTGGATTATTGTAGCTAATTCGTGGATGCAGACCCCCGCTGGATACGAAATAGTCGATACAGAACATGGGCCTCGAGCTGTTGTAACGGAGTTTTGGGCCATGGTGTTCAATCCCTCGACGATCGATCGGTTATGCCATGTGGTTTTAGGTTGCTGGCTGACGGGAGCTTTTTTTGTTATTAGCGTGGCGGCCTATTATCTATTACAAAAGAGATATAAAGAGATTGCCCGTTCCATGATGAAAATCGGCCTTAGTTTTGCCATGGTTTCCTTGATTTTACAGTTGATTTCAGGGGATTCTAGCGCCCGATTGATAGCACGATATCAGCCGGGAAAACTGGCTGCTTTTGAAGGAATCTATCAGACAGCTCCCAAGACCCCGATTTCAGTAGTTGGATGGGTGGATGCGAAAAATGAAACGGTGCATTCGATTAAAATTCCAGGGGCTCTTAGTTTTTTAACCTATCGGGACCTATCCACGCCTGTAACAGGATTGGACCAAATCCCAAAAGATGAATGGCCGAATGTTCCGCTGACCTTTCAAACCTATCATATCATGGTCATGATGTGGGCGGTGATGTTCATCCTTGCTGTTTTGGGTCTTTTTTACCTGAAACGTCTGGAGACAAAGAAGGGACTTCTTTGGCCGATGGTTTTTTCTGTGGTCTTGCCTCACATCGCGCAGCAGTGTGGTTGGATTTCTACCGAGGTAGGGAGGCAACCCTGGATCGTGTGGAAGCTTTTAAGGACTAGCGAAGGGGTGTCTACCTCGATTGTGAAACAGCAGGTCTTTGGCTCCATTACGATGTTCGTGCTGATCTATACCCTCCTTTTTGTTCTCTTCCTGTTTCTTTTGGATCGAAAAATCAAACATGGACCTGAAGATGTACGGCAAGATGATTTTATTTACCAGAACATAGGTAAAATGGGATGATGCAATTTCTTTGGTACATGGTTCTCGGGGCTGCATCCGTTCTGTATTGTGTTTTGGATGGATTTGATCTTGGTGTGGGAGCTCTTCATCTCTTTGCGAAGACCGATGAGGAGAGGCGTATTTTTTTAAATGCCATAGGCCCTGTATGGGACGGCAACGAGGTTTGGATCGTCATCATGATGGGGGGATTATTTGCAGGGTTCCCGAATGCGTATGCAACGATTTTTTCCGGCTTCTACACTCTCTTTATGTTCTTGATTGCAGGCCTGATCTTTCGAGCCTGCGCGATAGAGTTTCGTTCCAAACGAGAAGGAAAAGGGTGGAGGTCTTTTTGGGATGCTACTTTTTCTTTAGCCAGTATTTTGGTGGCCTTCATCATCGGCCTCTTGCTTGGGAATATGATTGAGGGAATTCCGATTGACTCCACCCAAAACTATGTTGGAAAGTTTTCCGACTTTTTTAAACCTTACTCTGTCATTGTAGGGATTACGACAGTCGCTCTTTTTGCCATGCATGGGACGATTTATCTTACGATGAAAACCGAAGGCGGCGCGCATGAAACGGTGAGAAAATGGATCAATAAAGCGATTCTTTCTTTTATTTTTTGGTATCTCGTGACGACCCTATTGACCATCATCTATATGCCCCACATGACGCACCGTTTTATTCACAAGCCCTACACTATTGCCTTTCCTATCTTGGCTTTTCTAGCCATTTTCAATGTCCCGAGACTGATCAAGAAGGGAAAAGATGGTCTTGCTTTTATTTTTTCTTCCCTGAGTATAGCGTTTCTTCTTGTCCTGTTTAGCTTAGGCACTTACCCGAGGATTGTCCGCTCAACCCTTGACCCAGCGGTGAATAGCCTGACGATTTACAACTCGTCTTCGAGTGACAAGACGTTAAAGATTCTCTTGATTGTCGTAATGATTGGAGTGCCTTTGGTTCTTGCTTATGGAGCTTTTGTGTATCGTGTGTTTAGAGGGAAGGTTAGGTTGGATCACTCGAGCTACTAGACTTCTTGGGTTATGCAAGAGGTCTACTGGTCGTGGTTCTATTGGGAAAACCAACGATTGCTTCGTAACAAAGCAGCAAGTGCTCTACACCATTCATGGCCCGGTGGGGCTTTTTTTCTTCAGGCAGGCGATACTGTGCGGCAATTTGATCTTTAGAAACACCCGTCACCCATGGCAAAGGCCCCTGGTTTTGTGTCGCCTTTTTCATTGCAATGGCCCAATACATGGAAGCGAGATCAAGCCAGTGGTAAGGCCAGCTCAAGAGCTCTTGCGTATCGGCATCGATGAGCTGGGAGAAAAAAACTCGGTCAAAAGATGGGTTTTGGCAAATAAAGACTGCTTTTTTTCTTCGGATATTCCACTGAGTAAAAAGATCGATAATGGTTTGAGAAACATGCCTTGGCGTCTTGCCTTTTGACACTTCTTCCCATAAAAATCCATTGATGCGCAGGCTTTCTTGATCGCTCTTTTCCCACATTTCAATGGGATGGGCGATCAGCGTCTGATAGTTTGCCTTTACCTCTCCTGTAGAAAGGTCGACAATCTTAAAGGCGATTTCAAGCATTCTATGAATTTGGGAATTCAGCCCATTGGTCTCTGTATCGAGAAATACGCCGATCACGTTTTTAGGATCCCTGTTCCTGCTATCTTCCCGCTGCAAGCCGGTTCCCCCAAGTCTCGCGCGCGAGTTCTACAGGGCCAGTCTAAAAATTTCCTTCAAAAAAGTCGAGTTGTTTTCGCGTGGCCCAAAAAATGTACAAAGTCGAGTTTGACTTAAATCAATGCAGGCTATATTTTCCATGCTTGTACCGAAGGAATGGTAGGATTAAGATAGGTTGCTTATATATTAAGTGATTTATTTGCAGCCCGTTGCAAGTGATTTCGGTCAAAAATTACAAAAAATGAATAGGGTGTTTTATGGCGCTACCCAATCAAAAAATGAGGGAAGCGGTGTTGCAGATTCTTTATGCGCGTGAATTTGATGATGGGGATGTGATTTCCTTCATGATGGCGGAGCTAAAAACCACTCGGGCGGCCATCACTCAAGTGGTGGAGCGAGTGGATGCGGTGTGTTCCAAGCTGGGGGAGATTGATACCGTTATTGCGTCTACCTCAACAGAGTATCGATTGGAGAGGATCTCGAAAGTGGAAAAGTCTATCTTGCGTCTTGCGTTATATGAGTTGATGTTTGATACCGCTATCCCTCCCAAAGTATCGATTGCTGAGGCGATTCGGTTGTGTCGCAAATTTGGGACTCCGGAGAGCGCTCGATTTATCAATGCGATTGTAGATGGGGTATATAAAAATGACCTTGAAATTGGAAAAGGGGAGGAAGCTCTCTGAATTTTCCACCTTAGGTGTAGGCGGGCCGATTGATCGCTTTGTGCAGGTTTCAAATGCAGATGAGATGTGTGAGGCCTTTTCTTTGGAAGGACCGGTTTTGGTGATTGGCCGGGGGTCCAACTGTTTATTTAGCGACGAGGGATTCCAAGGGCTTGTTCTTCTTAATAAAATAGATTTTTGTCATTGGGAAAAAAATCTTGTGACAGCGGGTTCCGGTTACAGTTTTTCCCGCCTCGGCGCTCAATCTGCCAAAAAGAACTTTTCTGGCTTGGAATTTGCTTCTGGGATTCCAGCTAGCGTAGGTGGAGCTATTTTTATGAACGCGGGCGCCAATGGGAGGGAGACTTGTCAGGTGCTCGAGTCCGTGGAATTTTTTGATGGAGTTTCTAAAAAAATTTTTTTGAAAAAGGAGCTGGAATTTGGTTACCGCGAGTCTTCATTTCAGACAATGAGGGGGGTGATCCTAGCAGCCAGTTTTGTGTTGCAAAAGGGTCTTTCCGCCAGGGAAGACCAGCTTGCGATGATTAACCATAGAGTGAAAACCCAACCCTTAACGGAGAAAAGTATTGGCTGTATTTTTCGGAATCCAGGCCACATGTCTGCAGGAGCGTTGATTGACCAAGCGGGTCTGAAGGGGCTAAGAGTAGGGGGGGCAGAAGTCTCCTTAGTTCATGCGAACTTTATCGTGAATAAAGAGAGAGCGAGTGCCAATGATGTCAAAAAACTGATTCATCTTGTGCAAGAAAGAGTTTTTCAGCAAACTGGGGTGTTTCTCGAACCTGAAATCCGCATGATTGATGATCGCTGAGTTTCGCGCAGACTTACATTGCCATACGATCTGTTCTGATGGTACTGATTCCCCTATCGAAGTTTTGCACATGGCAAAAAGAGCCGGGTTGCAAGGGTTGTCGATTACGGATCACGATACGACAGCTGCTTACACAGGGGAGCTTGTTGAGGAGGCAAAAAAGCTAGCCATTCGTCTTCTGACAGGCGTGGAGGTTTCTTCGGAACTGGAAACAATACCGGTTCATATACTCGGTTATGGATTGGATCTGGAGTCCCAGAGCTTTCGCACCTTTCTTGAACGCATGCAAAAAAGAAGAACGGATCGTAATCGCCTCATTTTGGAAAAGCTTTTTAAAAAAAACATGCCGATCTCAGAGGAGGAGCTCACAAGCTTTGCGCAAAAGCGCACTATAGGTAGGCCTCACATTGCCCAGTTAATGATCCAAAAGGGATTTGTTTCTTCCATCAAGGAGGCTTTTGACCTCTATATCAAAGAGGGAGCGTCTTGTTATGCTGCTGGGTTGAAACATAAACCCCAGGAGGTGATCGAAGAGATTCAGCGAGCGAAAGGCAAAGCCATTTTGGCCCATCCCCATTTTTATAAAAAAGGGGCGTTTTTAAGGAAACTTCTGGATCTTCCTTTTGACGGATATGAATGCCATTATGCAAATTTGGATAAATCCCTTGAGAAACCTTGGCTAGATAAAGCTCATGCAAGAGGACTGATTGCAACAGGGGGTTCTGATTACCACGGAACCTTGAAGCCTCATATTAGGCTTGGCTGCTCGTGGGTAGGTCTTTTGACGTTTGAGTCGTTCTTACAAAGTGGGGTTTCAAAGAGCCCCAACATCGAAAGAACCTGAGTTATGCAAGAGCTTCTATTCCTGGAAGAGAAGATTTTTTCCTTACCTGGTCGAGGGCAAGTCACTTTCGAGGCGATGCAAGTCAAAGATCGCGCGTTAGACTACCCTCACCGGCATTTTAAATCTATTCATATCGCGGGGACGAATGGCAAAGGTACTGTGGCGACCAAAGTGGCTGCAGGTTTACAGCATGCTGGATATCGGGTGGGACTGTTTACATCCCCCCATCTTTTCACGTACCGAGAAAGGATTCAGATCAATGGAGAAATGATTCCAGAATCGGCTGTGGAGACCCTGCTTGCTGAAGTGTATGATCCAGAACTGTCTTTTTTTGATGTACTGACTTCTATGGCCTTTCTCTATTTTCGTAATGAGTCTGTGGATTTTGCTGTAATCGAAGCGGGAATAGGCGGGAGATTCGATGCAACCAATGTCATTATTCCGGTTCTTTCGATCATTACTTCGATAGGGTATGATCATTTGGAGCAGTTAGGCCCCACGTTAGAAGAGGTTGCAGAAGAAAAAGGAGGGATTATCAAGCCCCACGTACCCTGTCTTGTGGGTCCCACTGCCGCGCCATTTTTTCCCAACGCCCCAACCATTTTGCGAGAGCCGTTTTTTGAACTGGAAAATCGCTCTTTGGCCAAGCAGGCCCTCAAAATGCTCTCTATAGATTCAGAAGCGGGACTGGATACAAAAACCCCTTTTCGATTTGAAAAAAGAGGGAACATTCTTTTTGATACTGCGCATAACCCCTCAGCGTTTTGGCGATTAAAAGAAGCCCTAGAAATCCATTATCCAGGCCAGACGTTTCTGTTTTTTCTTGCGTTTTCTAAAAGTAAGGATTGGATCTCCTGTGTGGAGATTATTAGACCCATTGCGACATCCATTCAAATGGTTCGAGTAGACCATCCACGTTTAAGGCAATCCTATCCGGGTTTTACAAACGTGGAACCGCAGGCTATCTCTCAAGGTGTAGTAGCAGGATCTTTTTACCTACTTTCCTATTTTTTCGATCCAAAGAATACTCGGGGCGTTGGTGCGATTGATCCATCTGTGGTGACAGACTCGCCACTCCTTATATGAGAGTTTTTCTGCCCAATTGCAAAGAGCCTTTTCTTCGATGGCGCCTTCTTTGTGCCCAGGGTAGCATGTGATGCTTAAAGCCCCGTCCTCCGCAAGCATGGTTTTGGCTTTTTCTACACTTATAAGCGTTGTGCCTAGAAGCGTCGTTAAAGACTTGTCACCCCCCGGAAGATATCCTAGGTTATAGACAATCAAGCGAGGGGAGTGCGGGAGAGAGAGGGAATCGATATCTGCATGGTTTAAGCGGTATAGAGTGGCTTTTTTCCCTTTGGAGGCTAATAGAGCCTCCGTATTGCGAATAGCGGCCTCTTGAATGTCTAAGGAAATCACAGAAGAGAGCTCGCTTAGAAAAAGCGTGTCATGTCCATTTCCGCAGGTAGCATCGATCGCCAAATCGGAGGGATGCAAGAGTGTTTTCCAGTACTGCTTTGTTAACTCTAGGTGATTCATATGGAAGGGGGGGGGTACTCACAACCCTCTCAAGAGTATACTCTTTCTTGAAATTTTTTCAACCTTGTATACAAAAAGGGATTTAAGTATCATTTAGCCACTCAAAAATTGAATGTGGGGTGTTAGCTCAGTTGGTTAGAGCGCTACGTTGACATCGTAGAGGTCAGCTGTTCGAGTCAGCTACATCCCACCAACTAGATCATTCATTTGGACCTTGTAACTTTGCGTCGCACGACTGCTTGTATCCTAGCTGCCGCCGTGTATGAAATTTATCCTGAAGTAGAATATCTCGGTGGGGGAGTCACCCCGGTTGGGTTCTTCTATGATTTTTGCTTTGCTCATCCGATACAAATTTCTGTCATCGAAGAGAAGGTGCGGGCTATAATCCAGGAAAGAAGACCGATTAAAATCTTGGAAATGGTTCCATTTTCTGCAAGAGAATATTTGAAAAGTAGAGAGTTTTTTGCCCGTGCAGAAGCGGTTCTCGAGGACTCTACTGTGGAGCTTGTCCAGATAGGGAAGTATATTGATTTTTGCCCCGGTCCTCATCTAAAAAATACGTTTGAACTCGGCGCCTTTCGCCTTCAGCTAGAGCCGCTTGCTGAAAAGGTGAGAATCAGTGGGACTTGTCATTGGAGTAAGGGACAGCATAAACAGTTTTTAAAGCTTCTTGCTAACCGAATTTCTCCGGAGAAGAAGGGGGAAATGTTAGGGTTTTGGATAGAGGACATCTGGCTGAAAAGGGGACTAGAGGCTCGAGACAATCTGATTTATTTTTTGAAAAAAGAATGGTTTGAAGGAGCGTTGGAGGTGGCCACTCTCCAGGGTAGAGAGGAACACGCTTTACTATCCGAGAAGATCGTAGCGGAGGTGTACTCTAGAAGCCGCTTTGAGACTGAGATTCTCATGAGTTTTTTTGATAAACTGCCTACAGATTGGAATTCTTGCTTGCAAAGGATTGGAAAAACCCTTACCATCTTGGGCTTTGATCATTCTTTTTCTTGTGACGAAAGAGGGGGTCATTATTTTGTGGAGGATGAGCTTTCAGTAAGCCATTCGCTTGTCCACGTGGAAAAAAGGGATCGAATAGGGGTCTCTCGCATAGATATTTTTGTTTGTGCGGAGGTCGAGACTATTTTGTCTCAAATGTTAGAAAAACACTTAGTTGATGGTAGAGTTTGAGAATTAATAGAGAAATTCGCGCGGATCGGTTGAGAGTCGTTGCAGAAGATGGCAGACAGTTAGGGGTGATGAGTTTTCGAGAGGCTCTGGCGATGGCTGAAGACCAGGGGTTGGATCTTGTAGAGATTGCGCCGACTGCTAAGCCTCCGGTTGCGAAGATTATCGATTATGGAAAGCTGCGATATCATCAGACGAAAAAGGAGAAAGAGTCTAGGAAGTCGCAAGTTGTGATCAGGGTAAAAGAGGTGAAGCTTAAGCCGAACATTGACACACACGATTTTGAGACGAAAGTGAAGCATGCTCGAGAGTTTGTTCTCAAGGGCTGTAAGGTGCGGATCAGCATTATGTTTCGGGGCCGGGAGATGTTGCACATTGATCTTGGGCAAAAAGTGGTTCAGCAATTTTGTGATGAACTTTCCGATATAGCGAGTGTTGAAGCGCCGCCAAAATTAATGGGCCGCACGATGACTACAGTGCTAACGCCGAGTGGGAAGCGGCCTAAACAGAGCAACGATAAAAAAATTGGAGAATCTACCCGTGCCTAAAATGAAAACTCGTAAAGCAGTGAAGGCGAGATTTAAGCTTACAGGAACTGGTAAGCTGAAAAGAACTCGACCTGGACGTCGCCATATTTTGACAAAGAAGAGTTCAAACCGCAAACGTAGCCTTGCGAAGGCTCGTCTTGTAGATGAAGGGCAGTTAAAAATGTTTAAGATCATGATGGGGGCTTAAGATGGTGAGAGTGACGAACTCGGTCCAAGCGAGGAAGCGGACGAAAAAACTTTTGAAGCGGTGTAGTGGTTTTTATGGGGATCGGAAAAACCATCTTCGCTTGAGTAAAGATGCTTTGATGACGGCACTTGCGAATAATTATAAGCATCGAAAACTTCGTAAAAGGGACTTTCGTTCGCTTTGGATCACGAGAATTGGTGTGGGAGCGAAGATTAATGGTCTTTCCTATAGCAGGCTAATAGACGGGCTGAAAAGAGTCAAATGTGAGATCAATCGTAAAATGCTTGCAGAACTAGCGATTCAGGATCCTGCAGCGTTTACGGTCCTTGCAGTCAAGGCAAAACAAGGGCTTGCGGCATAAAGTAGATCTATGGCTTCATTTCATCAATCAGTGGGCGCGCTTCGTAATGCGTTCTTAGAAGAGTTGAAAGAGGCCATTCATTCTAAAGACGTTGAGAATCTCAAGGTCAAATATCTTGGCAAGAAAGGGCCGATTCAGGCTCTTATGGTTTCGTTAAAGAACATAGATGCGAGCGAGCGTCCGAAGTTTGGCAAGGAGATCAATGACCTCAAAGAGGAACTGATTTCTCATTGTGACCATAGCCTTGCTCGGATGAAGGGGGATGAGCAAAACATAAGGCTTCAAGGCGAGTGGATTGACATTACGCTTCCTGGGAGAAAGGGGAAGGTGGGGAGACTTCATCCAATCACCCAAGTCATGAATCGCATTGTGGATATTTTGGTGGGGATGGGATTTTCTGTGCAACTTGGCCCCGATGTAGACACAGATTATTACAACTTTGGGGGGCTTAATTTTGCTCTCGATCATCCAGCGCGTGATGCGCAAGACACATTTTATCTATATACCGAACGGGATGCAAAAAACGACGATTCTGAGGACCGTTCCAATCGTGGTATCATGGCTGACTTACTTTTGCGAACACATACGAGTAACGTCCAAGTGCATGCAATGGAAAAACACGCTCCTCCGATTCGAATCATTGCTCCTGGTAGATGTTTTCGCAATGAGGATATCTCAGCGCGTTCCCATGTGTTTTTCCATCAGGTTGAGGGTGTGTACATCGACAAGGGCGTGACATTTAGGGATCTTTTTGCAACAATGGACGAGTTTTTGGGCAAACTTCTGGGTGGCAAGGTGGAGACTCGGTATCGTCCTTCCTATTTTCCTTTTGTGGAGCCTGGTCTGGAAGTGGATGTTCGGTGCATTTCTTGTGATGGGGAAGGTTGCCGAATCTGTAAAGAGACAGGATGGTTAGAGGTGTTAGGGGCTGGGATGGTGCATCCGAATGTGTTGAAGATGGGGAAGATTGATCCTGAAGTCTACTCAGGCTATGCTTGGGGGATGGGCATTGAAAGATTGACCATGTTGCTTTATGACATTCGAGATATTCGTCTTTTTACGGAAAATGATATCCGTTTTCTTGCGCAATTTTGATTTTGCAAGAATGGATTTCCAAATAATGGTTGTATTGTTATAATTTTTGGCTCTGGAAGAGTGGCAGAGCGGCCGATTGCACCTGTCTTGAAAACAGGAGACCTTCACGGGTCCGTGGGTTCGAATCCTACCTCTTCCGACAACCCCTTTTAAAGGAGCAAAAATGGCTAATGTATTGCCTATAGGCGTAACAATATCTGGAAACTCGATCACATTTGATAATGAGAATATGGATCTGTGCATTCCCCAAGAGGTATGCGAACAATACGGAGGAAGAAGCTTTCAAACAATCACCGTTACCGGTAAAAAGATGTATTTAGGAACGATATTGAGCGATCTCGCTAAATACTTTCAACAGCCTCAAAGTCTTCGATTGGATCTATGGTATGGTGTCGAGACTCCAGAGGACTTGAATAAGAGTAAGGCCGTGGCACAGCAAGTATTACAGCCTTGGCGCGGTGCGTGTGTATTGTTTCTCTGCAACAACCGGCAGATCCTGGAAAATTTTGTAATTAGGTAGGTTGTAAAGGTTTTTTTTCTTTCCCCATAGTCACCAGATTCCAATCCAGTTGAGGTTTTCTGGGCAAACTTCAAAAAGATGATCCAAAACACCTGAGAGAAGTCTCTTCCACAAGCGTCAGGGGGTCAATATGTACCATTATACTTCCGGCTCAACTTTATGAGCACTTGCCAAATAATGGTTGTATCGTTATAATCGTTGTGTCGTCATGATTCCGTAGGGGTTCACCTACCTCTTTCGACAAACCCCTTTAAAGGAGAAAAAATGGCTAATGTATTGCCTATAGGCGTAACAATATCTGGAGGCTCGATCATATTTAATAATGAGAATATGGAGGAGTGCATTCCCCAAGAGGTATGCCGACAATACGGAGGGAGAATATTTCAAACAATCACCGTTACCGGTAAAAAGGGCTATTTAGGAACGATATTGGAAGATCTCGCTCGATGCTTTCAGCGGCCTCAAAGTCTTCGATTGGATCTATGGTATGGTCTCGAGACTGAACAAGACTTGAATCAGAGCGAGGCCGTGGTAAAGGAAATATTGAAGCCTTGGCACGGTGCGAAAGTATTGTTCGTCCGCTTTGATCAGACGGTCCTGAAAGAGTTTGTAATATCCTACCCCGCTTCCAGCGGCGGCTTCAAAGTCTTCGAATGGCTTTATAGTATGCTTCCGGGTCTAAAAAAGACTTGAAGAGGAATAAGTTCCTGGCAAAGCGAATATTCGAGTCTTGGCACGGTGCGCATGTATTGTTCGTCGGCTCTTTTCAGAGGGTTCTGAAAGAGTTTGTAATATCCTAAGTGATTCCCGCATTATTTTTTTCGCAATACGGTCATTTCAGTTTCAGAATGGTCTGGAGTGGCAAGTCTATTGAACAAAGCATTGGAGGTGGAGGCGGCTGGACGCATTCAGACTCAACTTTTGATTGGCAGCGACTAGCCTCTTCAGTTATGCTATTTTCAAAATTTTATCAAGATGTGAGTACTAAACCATGGCAAATGGAGAAATTGTTCTATACACCACAGAAGATGGGACAGCTTCCATTCAACTCAGGACCCAAGACGGCACTGTTTGGCTAACCCAGGCTGAAATCGCTGAGCTCTTCCAGACAACTCCTCAAAATATAACCACACATCTACGAGCTATTTACGCTGACAATGAGCTGGATGAAGCCGCAACTTGTAAGGAATCCTTACAAGTTCAATCTGAAGGGAAAAGAACGATTCAGAGGAGTCTCAAGTTTTACAATCTTAGTGTAATACTTGCAATTGGCTACCGCGTTCGCTCTCCTCGCGGTATGCAATTTCGGAAATGGGCAACAATTCACCTCCAGGAATACCTCGTTAAGGGTTTTGTAATGGATGATGAGCGCTTGAAGCAGCCTGGGGGCAATGATTATTTTGACGAGTGCTTGGCTCGAATTCGAGAGATCCGAGCTTCCGAAAAGCGTTTCTATCAGAAAGTGCGAGATATTTACGCAACAGCGGTCGATTACGATGCTAAAAGTGATCAAGCTCAACTGTTTTTCAAAAAAGTTCAGAATAAAATGCTCTGGGCTACAACCCATAAAACAGCAGCCGAATTGATTATAGAGCGAGCAGACCCAAAGTTGCCTAATATGGGCTTGACAAGTTGGGAAGGAAGTCGTGTGCGTCAACAAGACGTGACTATCGCTAAAAATTACCTTACTCAAGCAGAGCTGGAAGAGCTAAATCAAATCGTTGTCATGTATTTGGATTATGCGGAGTTACAAGCAAAACGTCGGAAGACGATAACAATGAGAGAATGGGAAGAAAAACTGGACATGTTTCTTAGCTTTAACGAGAAAGATCTCTTAAATCACGCAGGTAAAATATCCGCACAAGTAGCAGAAAAACTCTCTCTTGAGCGCTATTCGGAATTTAATCATAAAGAAGAGAGACTGCGCGCTGATGAGGAAGATATTGCTCTTCTTGAGGCGATCCGAGAAAAAGCCAAGCGAAGCGAAGCTCCTACAGATTAAAAGAGGCTAGGACTTTTTACAAGGGAATGACCATTTTCCTGACGTCAGAAAAATGGGCCTGAAAAGCAAAAATTGATCGTAAGCTCTGGGAAGCTACCCAAATCATAAATGGCACAGCTGCATTGCAAGGCTATTAAGTAAAAAATGTACTACTCAAGTTTTTACAAGCCTGTTTCTCACAGCACAGCATGACCATCTGATTTTAGAAATTACATCTATATACCTTATAATGAACGCATTGAGAGAGAGTAAAAAAATAAATTCCACTCCACGAATAACAATAGATCTTGCGTAACCATGATAAAATAACTCGCGGAAAAGAGAGAAAAGGAAGAGCATGTCAACAATTCGTTTTATTTTTACTGACTTTTTACCAGCGGCAACTCGACATATAGGTGAGCAGTTTGGTGAGGTTGTCAAGAATGACTGCAATGAGCGACATAATCGTCCAGTCTCTTTTTCTCACTTTCTCCCCTATACAAGCTTTGAAAGTGGTGTCGATTTAAGTAATGGTGATCAGTATTGGGAAGACAATCCATATATCACGCGATTAAAATGTCTAGGACTAGTGGCAGCTACACCGATTCTCCATGCAATTGGTCTTGTACTTAACTTGGCAAATCGAATTGCCAAAATTGTTTCTTTTGCACACTTTTGGCACTCTTCATCAGACCACTATTCGCTCAGTGAAAAAAGCTGGTCCTTTGGCAAGGATTTGCTACGTATAGCTTTCTCACCAATCATTTATATAGGTTTAGAATTGTCAGCTTTATACGGGCTAATCCTACCTGATAATGGAAGAAAATTATACGCTACCTTCGAGCGTTGCGCCTATGGGAAAGAATTGCTTGCCCCTTGTTTCCAGCCTTATGCAACAAGGCATCTAGGAGGAGGAGTTCCAGGCAAGAGGAATGAATGGTAATTTTTCTCTAGAATATTATAGACCCCGCGGAAAAGAACCCTTGTCCGCTGATCATACTTACCCCCTTTTTTCATTCTTCATGCCACGTTGCTTGCTTAAAGTGGTACTCTTTGTCTAATATCCTAAGTGATTCGCATTACTTTTTTCGCAATACGGTCATTTCAGTTTCAGAATGGTCTGGAATAGCAAGGGCTTTTTGCAGATCGTGAACGATACTGTTTAATTGTTCCTTATTCAGCTGTTTGTAGTGAGGTAAGAGACCTCCGTATGTGGAGTTGTTTTTTATAACTTTTTGTAGATTAGATATGATTTTTTGGATATTGTTTCGTTGTTGTTTTTCTGTGCTTTCAATTATATAAAAAATTCTACAATCTCTACTAATTATTACTGTTTGTATGTGGTTTAAGCTATTCATTTGTTGTATTTTTTTGTTTTGTTATTATTATAAACAAAGGCCGCTTTTATTTAAATAACATTTGAATACGCGTATTATTATTCAATCGATTTATTTTCAGTAGTTTGTGGTGTTTTTTTTTGCTATCCTGGACAGGATTCAAGAGGTCTCACGTGCACCTATTTAGGAATTGTCTAGCAAAATGGAGGGCGTGGTCGATATGAGTGAAAACGTTGTGTTTGCCAATATGCTGGACAATCCCGAATTTCTCAAGAGCCCCCATCAAGGTTATGCTGACTCCTGAGAGAAGAAGGAGGGTTCCCTGCCTTTTGCATTTGAGGTAAAAATCCATTAAAGCATGCATTCCACTTGCATCAATAACAGGGACTTTTCTCAGCCTCAGGATGAAGACCTTTGGGGGCTGTTCGAGATTGGTAAGAATATTTTTTAAACTGTCTGCAACACCAAAGAAAAACGGCCCCGCGATTTCATAGACTTCCGTATGTGGAGGAACTTCTTTCCTCTCGATTGCATCGAGATCATAAGTCTCCTCATCTGTTGTGTCTTGTTTTTGCAATGAAGATAGCGATATGACAGCGGAAATGTCCCCGACCCTTTTCATAAATAAAAAGGCCGCGAGGATCATGCCGATCGCTACAGCTACAGTCAGATCGACAAGAACTGTCAGCAAAAAGGTTGTCAAGAGGACCGAAATGTCCCCAATGGGGGCTTTGAAAAGTCGGCGAAAATGGCTGACTTCACTCATGTTCCAAGCAATCATCACGAGTACTGCAGATAAACAAGCCAGCGAAATTTGACTGACTAGCGGCGCACAAAAGAGGAGAATCAAAACCAGGGTCAGTGCATGGATCATTCCAGAAAGAGGAGTTTTAGCTCCCGATTTCACGTTCGTCGCTGTTCTTGCTATAGCTCCCGTCGCAGGGAGCCCCCCAAAAGAGACGGCGGCAATGTTCGCGATGCCTTGCGCCATGAGCTCGCAGTTCGATTTGTGCTTAGTCCCGCCCATCCCATCAGCAACCACTGCGGAAAGAAGCGACTCGACTCCAGCCAAAAAGGCGATGGTAAACGAGTCCATCACGAACGATCTCCAATCATTAGCATGGAAGGAAAAAGAGGGTAAGGAGAGCGTTGGGAAAGCTCTTTTTAGCTCACCAAACTTCGAATAGATGGTCTCGACAGGTAAGTCAAAAAACCACGTTGCGAAGGTCGCAATGACAACAGACGTGATTCCCCAGGGAAGAAAAGGAGTAAACCTTCGAATGAGGAGGATGAGAATGAGCGTTCCGGAAGCTACGCCAAAAGCTGCGTAATTGATCGTAGAAAAAGAGGAAAGTATGGCCGCCCACTTGGGAATAAAATCGGCTGGCATGTAGGCGATGTTCAGCCCAAGAAAGTCTTTCACCTGCGATGAAAAGATAATAACGGCGATTCCCGTAGTAAAGCCAGTCACTAAAGGGTAAGGAATATACTTGATCCAATCGCCTAACTTGGTAAAAGCGGCAATCAGAAGCAGAATAGAGGCCGCAAGCGTAGTGAATACCAAACCGTCATAGCCGTGTCTTTGGATAATGCTAAAGATAATGACGACGAAGGCCCCTGTAGGGCCGCCAATCTGATACCGACTTCCCCCTAATAGAGAAATGAGAAAACCTGCAATAATGGCTGTATAAAGACCTCTTTCGGGAGGAGCCCCTGATGCAATGGCAAAGGCCATAGCGAGGGGCAGCGCGACTAATCCGACCGTAATGCCTGCAAACAAGTCATTTTTAAGATATGACCATTGGTAGTGGCGAAACACGAAGTCCCAAGATTTCGGGACAAAAGTTCGATTTTTTCTCATAAGAGATAGAAGAGTCTTTTGCTAGGACAAGGTGCCAAAGAAGGCGATTCTTTTCAAGAGCTTTTGCCGACTCGGGAGACGATCATATAGGCCAAGCTGCCCATCAGCGCTGCACAGGGAAGGGTTAGCAGCCAAACGTAGATAAATTTCTGGGGCACTTTCCACTGTACAGCTTTTAAGCTTTTCGCAGATCCTACCCCCGTAATGCTCCCCGCGATCATTTGCGTGGAGCTCACAGGCATTCCCATAAAGCTTGCAACAAGAATCACAAGGGAAGCGGACAGCTCGGCGGCAAATCCTTGAGCTGGCTCGATTTTCGTAATCGAAAACGCCATCGTCCGAATAATCCGAAAGCCGCCAGTTGCCGTACCTAAGCCCATCACAAGAGCGCAGGCCACAATGACCCAAAAAGGGATCTGTGTGGTGGAGAGATATCCTCCAGAAAAAAGGCCGAGAGTGATAATCCCCATGCTCTTTTGAGCATCGTTGAGTCCATGAGAAAGAGCGATCATACAGGCAGATCCAATTTGAAGATGCCGAAATATACCTTTTCCATGGCCGTGCCCTTTATTGGCGAGGTAGGCATAGAGCACCTTCATCGAAAGATGGGCTATGATAAACCCAAGAATGGGCGTAAAAACCATGGGAAGAATGACTTTGCCAATCAGCCCTTTCCAAATAATGATGTCTGCTCCTTGATAGGTCCACGCTGAACCAATCAACCCCCCAATCAAGGCATACGATGAACTGCTGGGGATTCCAAAACGCCAGGTAATAAGATTCCAAAAAATCGCTCCAATGACAGCGGCAAGGACGACCAATATGTTGGTGTTTTGTGCTTCGACCAGGCCTGAGGCAACGGTTTGCGCCACACCGCTAATTTGGGTCGCTCCAATAAAATTGAGGACTCCCGCCAATACAATGGCGGAAATAGGCGCAAGAACTTTTGTGGCAATGACCGTGGAAACTACATTTGCCGCATCGTGAAAACCGTTGGTATAATCAAAGACCAGTCCCAAGATAACAACAAGAAGGATCATCATCTCCATTTTATGACCTTTGCATAAAAAGGAATTTTTGGCACCATCTCATCTCGTTTTGAAACTAGGAGAAAATGTATGAGGAAACTTTTCTTTTGCCTTCTGGCTATTCTTCCAACATTTATCGCAGCCCAGGAGACAAGCATGAAAAACCCAATTGTTATCTTTGAAACAAGCATGGGAAATTTTGAGATTACTTTAAAACCAGACGTCGCCCCAAAAGCTTGCGAGAATTTTCTTGGACTCGTGGCCAAAAATTATTACGATGGGATCGTTTTTCACAGGGTTATTAAGAATTTTATGATTCAAGGAGGGGATCCAAAAGGTACGGGTACCGGCGGCGAGTCCCTCTGGGGAAAGCCCTTTGCAGATGAGTGCACAGCTGATGTAAAATTTGATAAACCGGGGCTCTTAGCAATGGCTAACCGTGGACCGAACACGAATGGAAGTCAGTTTTTTATTACTACAGCTTTAACCCCATGGCTCAACATGCGGCATACCATTTTTGGCGAAGTGACCAAGGGTTACGAGATCATTCAGAAAATCGAACGCTCTTCCACGCTCCCTGGAGATCGCCCCGTAGAACCGATTAAAATTGTCAGGGCCTATTTAAAAACTTCTAGTTAAATCAAATATCCTCTGAGCACAGGAGAAAAAATGGAGATACAAATCGATCATTTTACCGTTGTATTAGCGGCAGTTTTGAACATGGTCATTGGTTTTTTTTGGTACTCAAAATGGCTGTTTGGCCCCGTTTGGAAGAAACTAACCAAAGTCCAACAAACAGCCTCTGGCTGGAGCCTGTTTTACGGTTTTATTGTGTCCTTGGTCATTGCTTGGTTTTTAGCATTTTTTGAAGCTAGCTTAGGGATTACAACGGTCACGGATGGCATGTTTGTCGGTTTCTTATTCTGGCTTGGTTTTGTTGCTACGACACAGATAGGTCCAGTGATTTGGAACAAAATGCCTTTTCGACTCTTTTGTTTGAATTCTGGATTCAAATTGCTATCTTTTCTCGTTATGAGTGGAGTGATTGGGGCTTGACATAAGAGTTTTCTCACCATACAAAGAAGTTTTACACCCCTATAAAGAGATAGTACATGTCCAGTAGCCCCTGTCGAGAAAACCCGAAAAAAATTCTTATCATTACCTCTAGCGGCGGGGGTGGATTAATCCAAACTGCCAACGCAAAGGAGCAAGAAAGCAGGGAAAAATATCCTGGCGTCGAGATTGTGAGAAAAGATTTACTCAAAGATTGGGTATGGAAACCCATGGGTCGCTGCTTTATCAATCTCTGGAATCAATCCCAAAGGCGTGGCAATGTGGCAGTACAAAGGATCTGGGTTTCGAGCCAATTTCTTGCCGATTTTTTTCTTCATATCCCTCTTTTTTTTCGGGCTTTGTATGAACTTTTCAAAGAAGATGCAGATCATATTATTGATACGCAGGTGCTTGGAACTGCAGCTATTGTCAAAGCTCTACGGATTTATAATTGGAAGAAAGGGAAAAATGTCCGCTTAGAAAAGGTGCTTGTCGATCTTCCTACACGGAAAGCTACCCATTTTTTTCGTCCCATTAAACAGCTGAGTAAAGAAAACCGCAAGCTCGTCGTCTTAACCTCTATTTCCCCATTATTGGCCGAAGGAGAAACGGCAGAAGAATTCTGGCAGTCAACCTGTGGCCTTTCTGCAAGGAGTATTAACCTAGAAGAGGTCTATGTACGGAAAGCCTTTCAATTCTTTAAGGGAAAAAAAAGAACCCAAGAGGGAATGGTCGTTAGGGTGCGCTGTAAAAATCAGGAAGAATTTCAGCTCATGCAAAAAAGCTTTAGAAAAGGTTCGATTGATGCGGACGTCATGGAAGAAGAGGTAGCATTTAGGATTCACCCGCAGGATCGAATGTTCACCGTGCTTCTGGGTTCTCAACCAGCCAGCGAAGCGACTCTTAACTACGTCAAACAATGGATCCTTTTTGCTAAAGAATGTCCGAAGATGAAAATGCACCTTTTTGTCTTTTGTGCGGATCACGCCCAAGGGGAGAGCAGTTTATTTCGAGAAGTCGCCGATTTTGTCGCTCGGACGAAAAACTATCCCAAACATTTTTCAGTGATCCCCTTTTCTTTCCAAAATGAAGATGTGATTGCCCCGCTGTTTTTTAGAAGCGATATCACTTGCACGCGCTCAGGCGGGCAAACTGCCATGGAATTGATGTGCGTAAGCACAGGCGAAATTTGGATCCATTCAGAAGCGAAGAAAGGGCAGGGTCTTTTGTCAGGAATTCCTGGTTGGGAAGGGGCTAGTGCAGTGTATTTACAGAAAGTGCGCGGAGCCAAAATTTGTACCCCTGATACGATTATGTCCCATGTTAGAGCGGCATATCAAACAGGTAGTGAACAAAGCGTTCCCACGCGCGCTCTTGAATCAACTGCGTAAGGGTGGACAGATCTTTTCCCATTTGAGCTGCGAAATCCTGTAAGGTCGTGACGTTAGGTTTTATTCTGAGAAGGCCTTCGCCGATCTGTTTGACAAATGTACTTTTTTTAAGCGTAATTCTGGAACGCAAAATCGACTGTATTTTGTCTCGGGGAACAGACAGTAAAAGCGCTAGAGGATGGACATGACGAATTTTATTTCCAAGTGTGTTAAAATGGAATGTTTTTAGAGGTAAATCCCAAGTTGCATCGGCAAGCTCAGAAAAGAGCTGTACAATGATTTTTCGCTCCTCTTCGCTGCAGCGATACCCATTTTTTGGTCCTTCGAGGGGACTAGGTTCTTCTATCTGAAGCAAAGAAAGAGGGGAGGCGGTTGGCAAGGCGGATGACATGAAGGTATAGGTTCTTTTCTTGAAAACAGCAGGAACAAAGGCACAGCACGCTAACACGATAAAGCAAGATAAAGGAATCGCCGCGAGCGATGGCTGCGTTTCTAGCAGTCGGTGGTCATAAGGCTCCTGATAGTCGGTCGATATTTCTGTCATGATTGAATGAGATATAAGACTAAATTTTCCCAATCATGGACATCTGTATACGGCTTCAAATCTTCTTTTTGAAGGCCAATTTCCTTTGCAAAGGGCTCTAAATAAAGATCCAGTTTCCCTTTTTCTGCTTCTCGAAAAAGAGAGGGCCCTAAGCCATCTAAAAAACCATTTCGCTTGAAGTAATCATCCCAAATATAGGACATACAAGACTTTAAATAAGGCTCTTTAAAGATTACTGCGAGGAATTTCAGCGGGTGTACATGATTGATCTGGGCCCCGATTTCCCGAAGGGCAGATTGTTGAAATAGAAGCGCCAATTTTCCTTTTTCTGCCATTGTTGCGATGATTATGTGAATATTAGCTCGATCCTGTTCCGAACACTCGAGGTCGTGGTAGGATGTTTCTACGGGTTTTACGGGGGGCTTCTTAATGATCGATCCCATAAGAGGTGTCGGCAGAATAGCCAAGAACATCACGACGAAAAAAAGTGGCCACTTTTTGCACATAAAGACTCCATTTCTTAGAGACTGTTAACAGTCTCTGTACGTTAGAGCATACCTGAAGTGAATAGAATTATGTACAGAATTTCTTTTTTCGCCTATCTTTCTTAGCGTGAGAAAACTGGCAAGTGTTGTCCTCTTCGTAGTCCTCATGCTCCTTGTGCCTGCCTTTATGAAACGGATGACCAAGGGATTTCGAGTGGCGGCCTTGCGGTTAGAGTTTCCCCACCACCCGGAGTGGGAAGTGGCTTTGGATCCTGAAGTGTTGGCCATTTTAGATCAGCCCTTTTTTTATATGGATAAAGGATCGCAATGTTATGTTTTTGAAAGTAGTGATGGCAAGCATGTTCTGAAGTTCTTTCGGTATGATCAGCCTGCGTCAGATATACCGAACGTGATTCGAACATTGCTCCTTGGGCCGGGCCAAAGCCCTGGGACGGAGTGGCAGTCCAGTAGCTCATTTTTGAATCACGTTCGGTGTGATAAGGCGCTGCATCTCTTTAATGCGTGCAAGGCAGCTTACGACCATTTAAGAGAGGAAACAGCTCTTATTTATATTCATTTGAACCCGAACTTTGTGGGTCTTCCCGCATTATTTTGTAAAGATCCCATTGGAAGATCCTTATTCTTCGATTTAAACCAGTGTCGCTTTGCGATCCAAAAAAAAGTCATGTCTTTTCATGCAAGCTTAGAAGAGGCGAAAAAAGACCCCCTTTTAATGCAACGGCGTATTGATCAATTTATCGATCTTCTGATCGTGAGGACAGATAAGGGAATATTAAATTCTGATCCTAGCTTAAGCCGGAATTTTGGTTTTTTAGAAAATAGAGCGATCGAACTGGACTTTGGAAATTACCGCCCTACAGGGGGTTCGATTGACGCCGCTGCAGAAATTCAGCGCTACACGAAGAAAATGAAGAAATGGTTGTTACAAAATGCTCCAGAATATGTCGATTATCTAGATGCTCGTGTAGAGGCTCTTTAGATGGCACGGCTTTTGAAGGTTCTTGTGATGGCTATGATTCTTTCATGGATCGCAGTGATAAGAACCGATGGGTTTTCAGAAAATGCCATTCAGGGAAAGCTCTTTGCAGAAGTGGAGGAAAGGGCTCCTTCCGAAGTCTTGCATGCACTCCATCAACCCTTTCGCTATTTTGCAAAGGGAAGGCAAGCTTTTGTTTTTGTCAGTAATGATGAACAATATGTTCTTAAATTTTTTAATAAAAAATACTTACAAGTTCCCTGGTATGCTTTTTTTTATAGAGACAAAGAAAGGATCAAACGGGAGATCCGGAATACTTTTTATAGAGATAGTTATCGCATTGCTAAGGCCGTTTTTGGCGAGGAGATTCTCTATCTACACCTAGGTGCTTCGCAAGATCTTCCGAAAGTTGAGATCATCGATCGAGCCAGCGGTGCGATGTGTTTGGATTTGAATCGGACCCCGTTTGTCCTTCAAAGAAAGGGCATTCTTTTGTATGACTATTTGGAAGAGGTATATGAAAAAGAGGGGATCAGGGGCATCGAACGCTGGATGGAAGTCTTTTTAAAGGCCGTGGCGGCGCGCATCGGAAAGGGTCTTGGGGATGGCGATAGCGACGTTGAGCATAACTGGGGAGTTGTAGATGGGAGATTGTTCCATCTCGATCCTGGACGATTAGGCTATGATCCTAACCTAGATGTCGCTACTGAATTTCAGAGATCCACTCGGAAGCTCTATCGATGGCTTTACGACAAATATCCTAAGGCAGCTCCTCATTTTAAAACAAAGCTGAATCAATATATAGAGCTGTTCAAAAATATCGAGCGCAGCTCATGATCAAAAAAATCGGTTATTATCTTCGCGAGACGCTCTGGAATTTTTCTTTAGACCAAAGAAAAGGGTGGGAAAAATTTTATGTTAAATGGTTGCGAATCATTTATTTATCTATTTCTTCGTTGTTGCGAAAACGGAGTTCATTTAGCGCTTCATCGCTTACTTATTTCACTTTAATGTCGATTGTTCCAATGATCGCCCTTTCTTTAGCTATTACCCGAGGGTTGGGGTATCACGAGCTATTCCGAGAGCAACTCCTGGCTAGATTTTCTGATCAGGCCGAAGCATTTGACCAGATTTTTCAATATGCCGATGCCTTTTTAGCAGAAGCGCGCGGTGGGATCATTGCAGCCATAGGTCTTGGCGTCTTATTTTTGGCCGTTCTTTCGCTTCTTTATAATTTAGAGAGCATTTTAAACGAGATTTGGGGTGTCAAGCAGCATCGTTCCTTCCAGCGGGTGATGACGGATTACTGCGCTATTCTTCTGATTGTGCCTATTTTCTTTGTGGTTGCAAGTAGCGCAACGATTATGGTTAGTCAGTATTTAGAAGAACTAATACGTATATTTCCCATTAATAACATCATTCTTTTTGTTGTCAATCTCATTCCTTATGGCTTATTCTGGATGCTTTTTACCTTTCTTTACGTTTTCATGCCGAATGTAAAGGTACGGGTCAAATCGGCGGGATTAGGCGCGCTAGTGGCCGCTTGTCTTTCTGTATTTTCTCAATGGGCGTATGTTTTTTTTCAAACGGGCGCTTCGCATTATGGAGCGATTTACGGGACGATGGCAGCGTTGCCGTTATTTCTGATCTGGCTCCAACTCAGCTGGTTTATGGTTCTTTTGGGCGCGGAAGTTGCTTGGGCGCATCAGACGTTTAGAGATCATGAATTTGCAGCAAGCATTCGGAGAATGAGTCACTCTTTCCGCCGCTTGATGGCTCTTCGGATCCTCCGCTTCACCATGAAAAAGGGGATGGTTACCTTGGATATGCTGACCCAACAGCTTCATTTTCCCACGTTGCTTGCAAACATATTATTGGAAGAACTAGTGGAGTCTCAGATGTTACAGTTAGAAGCTGGGAAATATTTTCCCAACCCGGACATTTTGGAAATGAAGATTTCCGATGTGTTGCATCAATTGGATTCTTGTGGAGAAGAGCTATTCCCGTTTATCGATGCAAAGTCGTTTAAGGCGTTTAGGCTTGCGGTCGAAAAGGACCCCAAAAATAGGAGCCTCAATGATGTAGCCGAACCGCCTGGTTCTAGTTTTGAAATGGGGTAAAAAAGACTGTTGCAAGAGCCAGTAGAATATCCTATCTTAGGCTCAAAGCCAGGGGAGCATTCATGATATACCCGATGCGCTTTCAGCCGATTTATCAGACCTATATTTGGGGAGGGGACCGCATTCGGAAGCAGTTCCATCGTCCGATTCAGGAACCTAAAGTGGCGGAAAGCTGGGAGATTTCAGACCGAGAAGATGGGATGAGTGTGTGTCTCAATGGCCCTTTCAAAGGCAAAACGCTTCATACTCTGGTTTTGGAGATGAAGGAGGATCTTTTAGGGCTTGAGCAAAAAATGGAGCGTTTTCCTATATTAACCAAAATTATCGATGCCAAGGAAAACCTTAGTATACAAGTGCATCCAGACAGCCTTTCAGCGTCAAAACTCCACGGGGAGCCGAAGGCAGAGATGTATGTCGCTTTAGAGGACTCGACTTTTTATGCAGGGTTAGATAAAGGGGTGGATGAACAGCGGTTTCGAAAAGCAATCCAAGCAGGTAATGCGGAAACCCTTCTTTCGAAGCTTGATTTAACAAAGGGTGAGTTTGCCTTCCTTCCAGGTGGAATGATTCATGCGATTTTAAAGGGTAGTTTTGTTTATGAAATTCAGCAAAATTCCGATACGACTTACAGGCTTTATGACTGGGGGAGAGGAAGAGAGCTGCACCTAGAAAAGGGTTTGGAGGCGATTCGTTGGGACTATCCGCCAGCAGCAAAAATCGAGCCGCGTAATTTAAGCAGCGATCTACACCATCAATTCGTGCTACTGACTGCCTGTGAGTTTTTTGTCGTAGAGCGATTCGATATATTTAAAGCACTCCACATCGCGCCTATTCCTAAATCCTTTCAGATTTATTACTGTTTAGAGGGGGAAGCCCAGATTGGGGTCGATGGTCATGAAGAACGAATAGAGCCTGGAATGACCTATTTAATCCCCGCCGCTTGCAAAACAATCGATTTTAATGGAAAATGTCGGGTCATTAGAATTCGACTGCCTTGCGTAGCATAACCTATGAAGAAATTTTCTTTTTTTGCTTTTTTCCTAGTAGCAATGATCGGTTTTGGGCTGTATAAAAATTCTGAAAAAATCGCTTTGTGGTTTGCTATACAATCCTCTCAACCGGAATGGGTGAAAAAGCAGTTGACTGCAGATTTTTCCCCGTTTAAAAAGGTGACGCAACAAGACCTCGATGCAACCTTTGAAAAAGCTAAACACTATCAAGTGGTTCGCTATCGTTTGATCGATGGGAAAATTTTTCGCCAGGGGGAAGCCCATTTGCTAGATCGGACCCGGCAGTTTGAAAAAATGCTCTTCCGGATCCAACGTTCTAAAAAGCTCCCGAATCTTGACTGTTTGATTTGTCTAGGCGATGGCGTTCCTGAAGCATATGTCCCTCACGATTTCTGGATTACTGAACATCAAGCGCCCCTATTGGCTTGGGCGAAAAAAGGGGATGCGCCCTTTGTTGTTTTAATTCCTGATATTTTAACCACGAGGGAAGCTAGCTGGCACAAAGAGATCGAGGGGATCAACAAAAAATACCGAGTGACTCCCTGGAAAAAAAGAAAAGACATGGCTTTTTGGCGCGGGGCATCTAACGACAAAGGGTATACGTTGGAAAATTATGCCACAAAACCCCGGTATCTCATCAGTCTTCTGGGAAAAGAGCACCCTCATAGGATCAATGCGGGGTTTTGCCGGATTTTTCCGGAAGAGGTAGAACACATTCTTCAACATCTGATCGTGGGATACGCGAGTGTAAAAGAGCACTTAGATTTTAAATACCTTCCCGTGCTCGATGGTTATATGTGCACGTTTCCTGGATTTCAATGGCGGCTTCTTTCTGGGTCTCTTACTTTCAAACAGTCTTCTGATGAAATGCAGTATTTTTATGCAGCGCTAAAGCCCTATGAGCATTACGTTCCCATTTCCCACGATATGAGCGATTTATTGGAAAAAATCGCATGGGCAAAAGAGCATGACAGCCAATGCCATCTCATCGCAGAAAGAGCGCGAGCCTTTGCGCAAGAACATTTGCTTCCGAATCAGATTTATGCGTATCTTTACTGGGTGCTTGATACGTATTCGCGCTTTCAGGATTTCGATCTTACGGTTGAGCCTCTAGGGCCTGAATGGCAAGAGCAATTCCGCTAAGCTCGCTGATCTCTTCGCCGATCGCACTGGCCTCGACGCGGCATGAGAGTACATTAGGTTTCCAGGCAAAATTGATCAAGTGTTCTTTGACTGGGTTTAGAAGATAGTCTCCCGCGTGAATGGCAATGGTGCCCAAAATGAGCGCTTCTGGATTGAAGTTCATGAGAACAACCCCGATGCCTTGGGCAAGCCTTAGCGTAAATTCGCTCCAAATTGTCCTCGCATAAGGATCGTTTTCTTTGACTGCATTGACAAGACAAGCGGCGTCGATTTTCCCAATATTTCCCTGCGCGAGTTCCAAAATTTTTGTGTTAATGCTCTTCTCTTGGATTTCTTTTTGCATCTTTCTTGCAAGGGCAGCTCCCCCGCAATACTCTTCAAAGCAGCCTCTTTGTCCGCAAGGACATTGGGGCCCCTGGATATCCAGCACAAAATGGCCCACTTCGGCAGCGACATCAGAAATTCCCTGTACCAGCTTACCCTCCACAATCGCTCCCCCTCCCATGCCCGTACTACAGGTGAGGTAGACGAGATTGGGCGTTCTTTGGGAGCCGCCGAAGTCATATTCTGCAAGAGCTGCTGCATTGGCGTCATTATTCATGACAGTAGGTTTTTCAAACTCTTTTTCAAAAAACTCGACAAGCTTTGTGTTGTGCCATTCAGGAAGGTTGGGTGGAGTGAGCATCATCCCTTTTTTAACTGAGACAGGCCCAGGAGAGGAGATTCCAATGGCTTGGATATCTTTTGGTCCCATGTTGACTTCTTGAAGCATTTTTCGAATGAGTTCAGCAATAGCAGGGAGCCCTTTTTGAGGTCCCTTTAATGGTTTTGTAGCAATCCTTTTTGAGGCAAAAATTTTCCCCGTCTTATCCCCAATACAGGCTAAAATTTTTGTGCCCCCAATATCGATTCCAATGAGCGCCATATTCCACACACACACACAAGGAAGTTCAAAATCCTTGCCATTCCCCGAGTTGGATGCTAGCATGCGTAGATTTATGGTGCAAGGAGTGCCCTGTTGGGCTTGGTTTTTTGCTTGGATAGTGGGTGTGAAGGTGCTCAAATTCCTGGCGCCGCATATTCCCTATAACCGCCCTATTTACTGGGCGCATGCCCTGACGTTGGAGTGCATGGCCTTTTTTGTGGTATTTATTTTAAGATTTTTCCCTTCAAAACCGCTGGTTTTAGGAGAAGGGCGACCTGTCTTGCTAGTGCACGGGTATATGAATCACCCGAATGTGTGGTGGTTTCAAAAAAAGTGGCTCAAATCCCTTGGCTTCGGTCCCTTGTATACGATCTCTTTGGGCCACCCATTTCAATCGATTTATCGCTATGCAGAAATAGTAAAGAGTAAAGTGGATCAGATCGCCCAAGACACCCATCGGGACGATATCATTTTAATTGGGCATTCAATGGGAGGACTGGTGGCTCTTTGGTGTGGCGTTCAGCTTGATAAGGGTCGGCTCATAAAGGATATCGTTACGATTGCATCCCCGCTTCAAGGGACTCCAGTAGCGTGGCTGGGAATGGGGCCTAATGCGAAAGAAATGCGACCTAAATCTCCATTTATTGAAGAATTACATAGAGCTCTTAAAGGAAATTCTCTTATTCGCTTTCAACACATTGCCACACACAGTGACCAACTCGTGATTCCTGGGGTCAGCGCATGCCTTCTAGAGAACCCTCATTATATCTTTAAAGATCTCGGGCATGCGAGCTTACTTTTCTCCAAGCGCACAGCGCAAAAAATATCCTCATTTTACAGTCCCTAAGAAATGGAGGCTTCATTTCCAATGACGGTAATCTGAATCCAAGCATCCCGTGGATCGAGGAACACCTCTTCTTCATGTTGTATCGTTCGGGGCCAAGTTTGATCGTCTTGGTTGACTTCCCAGTACAGCTTATACTTGCCTGGGCGTAGCTGAAAACTGGCCTGCCCTCGATACCCGTAGATATCTCTCGGTTTTAAGGGAATATCTTCGTGGTTCAAAGTGACACTTGTCATCTGGACCCCTTTTGGGTTTGGGTCGTCATAGACCAAAATCTGGACCCTCACCAGTTGGGGATCTCCGGGGATGGGCTCATTAGGGCCGAAGTAGGTGTTGGTGTTTTGGGAAAACAGCCAGCAAGGAGAGAGAAGAAGCAAAAACCAACTCTTTCTCATAGCTTGAAACTAGCTGAAACGGTAAGATTTAATCAAGTTTACAAAAACTTGTGTAGGCTGGGTTTTGTCTATTAACATAGAGCGAATATGCTAAATCTCTTGGCGACTCTTTTATTCGCGATGGCTGCGAGTAAGGAACCATCATCGATGGATTCCAGTCTTCGAACGATGATAGTTCCCAGCACGCCCGAATCCAGTACTATTATCTTAAAAATTGCGATTCCAGAGGAGGGACAGGTTGTTAGTAACCCCGTTGGGATCCAATTTCGGATCGATGGTTTTGCTCTTGGTGCTCCCTCTCCGTTTGAAAGAGCGGGGGAGCTTGTGAATTCAGACATGGGGCAAACGATTCACGTCATCCTTGACAATCGCTCTTATATTCCGATTAACAAGCCAGCGATTGACCCACTGGATGAATCAGGATTCTATTACGATATGAGCTACAAGTTTGATCTGCCCTATCGATTAGGATCGGGGATGCATACCCTCCGCATGTTCCCTGCGAGATCCTATGGGGAGAGTTTAAAAGGAGAAAATACTTTTGTAGCGCTGAGCTTTTATGTGAATGCTGAGGAATCCAATCGGAAGATGGATCTGAGTCAACCCTATATTACTTATAATGAGCCCAGCCCTTTGATGCCTCTTCTTGAGGGGAAGCCTGTACTCTTAGATTTTTATGTGACCAATACAGAGCTTAGCCAAGACGGTTATAAGGTACGCCTAACTGTTGATGGCACCTTTCATCGTCTCCTCACTGCATGGCAACCCTATTATATCTATGGACTGAAAAAGGGCAGGCATACGGTGCGGCTGGAGTTGCTGGACGCTCAGGACAAGCGAGTGCCAGGTGAGTTTAACGATGTATCTGAAACGATCACTGTGCATTAAGTCTAAATCTTTCAAATAGAACGCCACCACAAGGCGTTGTCGCGATGAACGCTATGCGGGGGCTGCAGATTGCAGGAGAGTTCCAGTGATAGATGGGGGATAGAGGCATTGCTTCTTTAAAGAGCAGTTCTGCTTGGGCGAGAATTTCCTTTCTATTGTCTGAGGTGTTCGAGAGGGTGAGAAGGCGCGTATAGAAGTTGTCTTCCCAGCCAGGATAGTTTTTCAGATTTTGAGAGTCTTTAAAGCGGGAAAGAAGGCTGATGGGGTCGTCAAATTGGGCAATCCAAGAAGCTAAAGAGATGTGGTAATCCCTTGTTTGGAGCCGATGGGTATGGCTTTTGTGATCGAGTTGGGCGAGCTGGATAGAAATCCCAAAGGCCTCTTCCCATTGTCTTTGTATTGTCTGAGCGAGTCTTTTTTCCATTTGAGTAGGACGATAATAGAGGACAAGGGCATTTAAGGTTTGAGGCGTGATGTGCATCTCTTCTAACGCTTCTCGAAATAGCCCTTTTGCTTGCTCTAAATCTGAAAGGAGAAAGCGTTGCTTGGAGAAGGTTGGGGGGAGGATGGACGTTGCTGCCATTTGGCCCGTTTGCGTTATTTTTTTTACGATTTCTTCTCTATCGATTGCACAAGAAAACGCTTTTCTCATTTTAAGATTGTTAAAAGGGGGTTCTTGCGTATTGAAGGTTATAAAGGTCGTTGCGGCATTGGGAACAAAAATCAGCTGGTTTTTGAGCTTTTCTACTGCGTCCGGTGGTAATGGACAAAGCGGGCCTCCTAGCCAATCTAGCTCTCCATTTTCAAACATTTCTAGCGCTGTGGACTCGTCAGGGACAATACTGATTTCTATCTCATCAATGGAGATGGCGTTAGAGTTCCAATAGAAAGGGTTTTTTACCAGAAGAATGTCGCTGATTTTAGGGGCCTTGGCGTAAAGATAAGGACCGCTGACAACCGATGCCTCTTCTGGATGGGCATGAGCAGGAGCTGCTAGAAAAGATGGAAAGGCGGTCAAATTGTAAAAATAGGGAGTTGGATACTCAAGCACTACTCTTAGAGTGTCTTGATTAAGCGCATAAATCCCCACTTCATTGACGCTGACTGCCCCGCTTACACATTTTTCAACATTTTTGATCGGATAGAAAAGAAATGCGGAAGCGCTCGGGGGTTCTAGAACCTCCTTCCACGACTTTTCAAAATCATAGGCAGTTATGGGTTGCCCGTCTGACCAGAAGGCTTTTCTCAGATGAAAGGTATACACGAGCTGATCAGAGGAGATTTCCACTTTATCTGCCAGGGCAGGCTCCACCTCGCCTGCAGGAAGGCAGCGAGTGAGCCCCTCATATGTCATGCAAACTAAGGTGGATGAGACGAAGTCCGCGCATTTTCTTGGGTCGAGGGTCGTGGGTTGCGTATTAAAGGAAAGCCTGAGGCGGTTCGCTTTTTGGGGAGCGGGATGGCTACAGGTAACTAAAGCGAGGAAGAGGAGAAAAAACCATCTCTTGGCAAAGTAAAGAAATTTCTGGTAACGTAACAACGTGTACATCTTCTATTTGAGGAGCCCTTTTCCTGGGCAAGGAGTATAACAGGACTACCATGGTTTATCTCAAGAGCTTAGTGATGAATTTTTTGCTTATTTTCTTTGCGAATCACGTGATTCCAGGGACTATGATCGTCTATCCGACGAAATTGCCTCACATAGGAGGTGATGTGATGTTTGCGGCCAGCTTAGCCGTTTTGAATATGCTGGTCTATCCGGTGCTTAGGCTGCTTCAGAAAGAAGTGGGGGAGGTAAAAGTCGCGATCGCCTGTTTGATTCTCAACTTTGTTGCCTACGCCGTTATTAAGCTGATCCCTTCTTCTGGGATTAAAATCATGACGATACAGGGCTACGTGATCCTAGCTTTTGTTGTGACGGTCATTGGCTTTCTTTCCAACTATTTCGAAATGAAACAGAGTCAACCTAAAAATCCCAGCCCCTTTCCATGAGTTATATCCGAAGTTTTTTTCTCAATTTTCTCATTGTTTTTTTTGTTGATCGAGTGGCCCCTGGGGTAATGGTGATGACTTATGAAGACGTTCCGAATATTGGGGCTGATATTCTCTTTTCCCTCATTGTGGGATTTTTAAATGCTTCGGTCTTTTTCTTTTTAGCGATCCTGGAGCTCAAGATCACCCATTTCAAATTGGCGATGACTACTTTTGTGGTTAGTTTTGGCGCATTTCTTGTGATTGCGATGATTCCCTTTGGCGTTCGAGTGGTGAGTCCCTGGGGGGTCGTGATAGGGGGACTGATGGTTTGGAGCGTTGCTTTTTTAAGTAATCATTTAGAATGGAAGCACTACAAAGCGCACTGACTCTTAAAGCTAACTACGCCAAGGATAGTCGTAATTCCTGTCAGAAAATAAAATAGCCCTAAAGGTCCAAACAGATTTATGGCAATGGGAGCCATCAAAGGACCGCAGATGGCTCCTATCCCGTAGGAAAGGACAAAGCCTCCAGTGGCTGCAATGATTTGCGATTCTTGGACCCGCTCACAAGCATACGCCATGCTAAGTGGATATAATGTGAAGGAAAAGGCTCCCAAGAGCCAGGCAAGAACAAGGTGCAAAAGATAAGAATCTCCCGCCCATATAAATCCAAGCCCTATAAAAGAAGAAAGAAAACCCATGGCTCTAATCACGCACCGGCGATCTGCCTTGTCTGCCCATCTGCCCACAGGCCATTGAAGGCTTAACCCCCCAAAAATCAAAACAGCCATAAAAGTTCCAATTTCTGAAATACTCATCCCCATTTCCTTAGCATAGACAGGGGCAAGACCAAATACTACAGAAAGAAGCATGCCCGAAATGATCCCCCCCACAAATCCTAAGGGAGAGGTGCGAAAGAGCTGAAGGAGATTGAGTCTTTCTGCTTCCTTCATCAAAGGTTCTGTAACTTTTTTGACCGTAATCGGCAAAATCGAACAGGCGACGAGAAGTGCTGCAAGGATAAAAGGGAAAAAGCTTAAAGGATCTGCTGCATCGATGAGCAGTTGGCCCAGTGAAACAGCGCCATACAATATCATGAGGTAGACAGAAAGAATACGGCTTCGTAGCTTAGGCCCGCTTTGTATCAAAAGCCAGCTTTCAATGATAATAAAAACTCCGGCCGTGCAAATTCCCCCCATTAAACGAAGGGTCGCCCAATACCAAGGGGCAATCCAGAGTGCTTGCAGTAAGCATAGACTCGTTAAAATACTGACCAGGGTCACAAAGGATCGGATGTGTCCCACTTTCATGACCCATCGATCCATATAAAGAGAGCCGATTAAAATGCCTGCATAGAGTGCAGAAGTCACAAAGCCAATCCCCTCGGGCCCTACTCCCGCTATCTCTAGGCGGATGGATACAAAGGTATTGAAAAAGCCGCTTGCAATCATCACAAAGATGAGACTGATTAACGGGGCGGTGAGCGCTCTAATTAACAACCACATACTAATTAAAATTTTAATTATAATATTATTTTAATGGAATAAGTATTGTAAGTATTTACAATTAAGATATGTGTATTATTGTTTGAAAATAATTAACTTGCTAATACATAATTAAATTATGGCATATAAAGAAAAGCAAACAATTGCAATTCAAGACGCGATGGATAATCTAGCGGCTATCGCCAACCTAGACATGGACAATCCACTTCCGATCGGCATTGTGAAAGAGCGACGGATTGTAACAAGTGAGGAAGAATTTGGTCCCCATACTGTTGAATGGCTGAGTGGGGAAGGGAGTGAGCCTATTGTGGCCATTTTGGATCTCACGTATCGGGCGATACACCAGCATCTTCTGGCTATCCATGACAATCCTGAAGTGGATTGGGAAAGTGACAAGATTCGAAAAGGGATTGCTGCGATGATGGATTTGGTGGGGGAGTCAGCCGACAAGGTGGATGCGTTTTTAGCCTTTCGTTTAGGACAACCTCTTGAGATTCCCATCCATTCTCGAGAAGCATTTAAAGCTCTTCAAACGTTTTACTTTCAGTATTTTGCCAGTCGTATTCCGGAAGGAATAGAGGGGTGGGAAGAGGAGGGGTTTCTCGATGTTAGCGGGGTCGGTTTTAAGGATTTTGAGGCGATTCAGAGGGATTTAGAGTATGAGCTTTTTTACATTCGGAAGGAGGATGGGCAGCCTTATTTTGATCCGCAAATCGTTCGCAATATTAAACTCTCCTGCGACTTTGATCTTAATGGAGAGTCTTTTGAAGAAGATCCCTTGTTAAAAGTGCGAACGATGCAAGATCGTGACGTTCATGCTTCGGCAGGGCAAATTTTGGCGGAATGTCATTCGGCTATTGGGGAATATTACCGACAAGCCCATAGCTTGATAGGGCATGGATTTTCTGAAGAATTAGGGATGGCTCTGATGGCTCTTTTTTTAGCGGCCAACCCGAGGCATCTTCTCCAAAATACGTTGGGGAAAAGCTCTTTTCAATATTTTGATGATTTTCTTAGTTTTTTAAGACGTGCGATGCGCACTGCAGAATATCAAAAGCTCATTGCCTATCCGCCTGATCCCAGTGATAAAGTGTCGCTGGTTCTTTTGCATCTTGTCCATGCTCTTTCCAAAGGTCTTTTCGATCGCGTTGGTGGTGTAAAGCGGGAGACGATCGGCCTCATTTACCGCACGATGCGCCGTGGGGAAGATGAGAAAAAGAAGGAAGGGGAGCGTCTTTTGAAGGGGGGGGGGCTTTGGAATCAGCTGAGTCTTGATGATGAAAAGATGCGAGCTCTTTTGGCTAAGTTTCCCAATGGTCCTTTGTTTAAAATATTGGATCTCATTCGTGAGGAACAAGAGGAAGACAGTTATATTCCATTTGACCCGATAGGGCAGGGGAACTTGCCTTTGACCCAATTTCAGTTAGAGCGGGGAACGAAGAAGACCCAGGTAATAAGGCTTCCTTGTCCTACTCGCCAATCCGTGATCAATAAGGCTGAAATAGTGGATGAGTTCCGCGGGTTTTTGAGGTCTTTTACAAAAGGACAAAGGCATCTGATGATCAACCTTCAAGATCGAACTTCGTGGAAAGAGTTTGCACGGTGTAAAGCGTTAGAGGCGCTTCAAATGAGTGCTGAATGTAGTTCAGAACTCATTGTCCTGACCCTTGCAAAGGATACTGCTTTCTACTACCAGAACCATGAGTATCTCAACTTGCATCAGGCGAAGGATTTTCTCAAGGCTTTGGGAGATCAATTTGCTTCTTCTGAGGAATGCGGCATCTTTTTACCTCCAAGGTTAAAGAAAGCGGAGCTGGCTCGTTTTTCCGAGGCTCTTGTGCCCCTCATTCACGAGCTTTTTTTTGAAGGTAAGCTGACCTTGACTAGGCCCAATCGGGAAGATTTTATCGAGATTTTTTATCAGTTTTTTATTTTGAAGTGTATTGAGATGATCGATCCTTCATCGATCAGCTTTACCTGTAAAGATGGGATTGATGTAGGCGCTACTGCAACAGGGGCTTTTTATGGGTTTATTCAGCTTCTTCACTCTGGCTTGACGAACAAAGAGGAGCATGATTTTCTCCGATGGCTTCTTTATGCGCCCGCTCTTTTGATAAGAGAAAGGGTGGTCGATGCTGAAAGACTCAACCGTACACTTTCTATGCTAGAGCGGGTCGATGCGTGTATGAAAAAGCAGGGCGGCGAAATTCTTAAACAATTGGGGGAGCTTGTCAATCTTCAAGTTCGCTCTTAGCAATGAGCTCTTCATTGTAGAGTTTGAGCGAATCGGTCAGCCCTTGCACCTGTCTCATGAGGGAGGCGAAGTCTTTTTTAAAGGCGCTACTTTGTGCTATTTGCGCTCGGTCTTCGTTTCCAGCCCGATCCATAAGCTCTGAAAGTCTTCCCAAGGAAGTGGTCATCGAATCGATTTCCCCTTCAAAGTAGTTTCTAAATTCTTGAGGCGTATCCAAGGCTTTGACAAAATTTGCCTTCCGAGTTCTCGCTTTTTGCCATGTTTTATTATATTGGTAAAGAAGGCCGTAGTGGTTGAGATCGTTCATGAGAGTCTCTCCCTTATTCATGAGGGAGGTGACTCTTAAGTAGAAGTCGTCATTGGTCAAAAACCTCCCCACTGTGCCAGAGCCTGAGGAAATATCTCGAGAGATTTGATGGAGATTTCGCAAAAGGGGAGCGCCATCCGTATTGAAAAGATCGGTTGCTTGGTCGAGATTCTCCGTTAGAGACACTAGTTTCTGGAGTAAATGACCTTCTTCAAGGGAGGTACGGATGAGACTCAGGTTGTCATTGAGAAGCTCTGAGGACTGCCGAATGGTTGGAAGGAGTTTTTCTTGGTCTATCAGACTTAATACTGTATCGATTTGCCCCATCGCTCCATCAAAAGAGCGAAGCGCGCTGGTCAGGAAGGATTGATTATCGTCAAACCAAAGATCCAGTCTTGAAATTGCCTTTTCTAAACGATAGGCGACTTTTGTGATCTCATTAAATGTGTTTTCGAGAGGGTCGATTGAATTGGCATAAACAATTTCGTTGTGAATCACGTGGGCTGGCGGGCCAAACGAAGTTTTAGGGAGAATAGCAATGGATTTTTCTCCCATAAGACCGGTTGTTTTGATGGCGATCTCATCGCTATTATATACATCGATGCTGGAATCCAGCTTTAAAGTGAGCTGGTACAAATAAATGCGTCCCCGATCGTCAGCTTCATTCCTTGCGTTTTTCAGTTCCTCAATTCTGACGACCTCGCCGACTGGTTTACCGGCAAAGGTGACTCTAGTCCCTAGGGAAATGCCTGCGATATTCGTAAAGCGCACACTCAGGTGTTTTTTCCCGTCGCCAATAGTGGGTTTTAAAAAAAGAACGAGTGCAATAATAATGGAAAAAGCCCCTGTGACAAAAAGGCCGATCAAGATGTTTTTTACCCGGTCCGTCATGTGCTACCTTTCCTCTTATAGAGTGCTCGTAAATAATGGATGATGGGGTCGTCAATTTTTAAAAATGTTTCTGGCTCAGCAATATGTTTGATCTGCCCATCTTCATGAAGAGCGAGTCGATCTCCAATAAAAAGGGCCGAGTGAATATCATGGGTTACGACGATACTGGTTCCCTTGAGATCTTTTTGTGTGTTGACAATGAGCTCGTTGATTTGCTGGGCTGTAATGGGATCCAAGCCTGTTGTCGGTTCATCATAGAGTAAGATAGAGGGGCGATATACAATGAGCCTAGCCAGTCCTGCTCGCTTACGCATCCCTCCAGAAAGATCTGCGGGCATTTTTTTTTCGGTGCCCTCTAAACCGACCACTTGTAAAGCTTCTTGTACTTTTTGCTTAATGACCGCGGGGGGAAATTTTTTGCCCGTTTTCAGATCTCCGTGCTGCTGCAAATAGAAGGCTGTATTTTCTTCAATGTTCATAGAATCAAAGAGGGCAGAGCCCTGAAAGAGCATTCCCATGTTTTGTACAGCGCTATATATTTGATGTTTTCTGAGATTGGTTATCTGAACGCCATTCACTTCAATCGAGCCAATATCGGGTGCTTCAATACCGATAATATGCCGAAGAAGAACGCTTTTACCGACGCCAGACCTTCCCAAAATCACGAGGATTTCTCCTGCATGGGCCTCTAGATTCAGGCCTTTTAAGACGTCGACTTTGCCATAACGCTTCCAAAGATGTTTGATTCGGATCATCCGCTGTATATCCATCCTAGCTTCAGTCTTTGATGGATCATATTCAGAGCCATGGTGAGAAAGAAATCTGCGACGAGAATCAAACTATAACTGGTGACAACACTTTGAGTCGTGGCTTTTCCCACTCCCGCGGCGCCTCCTGTGGTTTGCATCCCGCGGTAGCAGCAAACAGTGACCATAAGAATGCCGAACACAAAGGCTTTAATGGCGCCGGTTGCCACATCAAAGAGACTGATATGGATTTGCATCGGATCAAAATAGTTGGCTGCCGAAAGGTGAAACAGACTGGATGCGATGAGATACCCTCCCATAATTCCCATCATCGCACTAAAAAAGGTGAGGAGGGGAACCATGAGCACTCCGGCGATAAAGCGAGGGGCCACTAAATAAGCGTAAGGATTGATCGCCATGGATCTGAGGGCATCAATTTGCTCAGTGACTCTCATGGTACCAAGCTCTGCGCACATAGAAGAGCCAACTCTTCCTGTGACCATAAAGGCTGTTAAAATAGGGCCGAGTTCTACGATCATGGATTTACCGACCAGAACACCAGTTACGGTGGCAAGGCCTTTTTCTCCCAATTGGTAAAAGGACTGAGCTGCTAGTACAAAGCCTGTTGTAAAGCCCGTAATAGCGACCACAGAGAGTGACATGACACCGATGTGAAAGAGCTGGTCTCGAACCAACTTCCAGGCAGGAGGTTTTTTGAGAGCCGCCCGAAGCACATCGAAACAAAGACTTACATAGTCGCCGATGGTTTCTAGAATACGCGCTGAATGTTTTTTTACGAGAACAAGCACGAACCGCCTCCCTGGACAACGGGCCAAACCGTCATTCTAGGCGAAGCGGGGATTGTGGTCAAACTACCCAGCACGGGCGGCAGTAACCAGAATTTGATCCAGCTCTTGAAGAAGTCGGGTCATTTCATCCTGCTGTGACTTCGTTAATTGCCCTTCGTTTGCGAGAGCTTGCAATTGATTCAAAACGAGGTTGGCCTCGCTGAGTAATTGTTGAGCTCCTATTTGTTTGCTCGATCCAAGAAAGTCCCTGATCATAGGGCCGACGTCCTTGGCCAACAAATTGAATACGTTTTGGTCCAACGTATTTGCGCCGGGAAGCATCGGCAATAACGAGACCCCAAAGAGCGCAAAAGAGGACACCAAGTTATGCTGAGACAGTCCTCGATTCAAGATGGCTGCTTCGCGGTTTTTTTCAGTATATTGCGTTTTATTCGCATCATTTTGAATTTTTTGGGCTTGAGAAATACGGTTGAGCTGCGCAAGGATTTGCGCAATTAACGCGAGCATTCTCGCACGATAGGAAGTTGCGTTAGGTTGGGTCACTCGTTGATCTAAAGACTGACTGACTGGGTACAGCTGCCCTGTCAGCACAGGTTTTCCGGACTCACGGACTTTCTCAATGGTTACAGCATCTGGACATTCAGAGACAGGAACCTTTGTGGCATCACCCTGGATCTGCGGGACAATTGTGGATAGCTCTGTATGAAGGTCTACTTTACTTGGCATTGTATTTTCCTTTAATCACTGGATACTCGTTGACGATTTATGATTGTTTGGATGGCTCGGATTTCTTCTTGGATTGTACTCTGGAGCTGAGAGATCTGGGCGGCGTCTTGCGATACTTCATGGTGCTTGGATGTGATCTCTGCAGACATTTCTGCACTGTTGGTTTCGTGGTCTGCAACCTGTTTCTTATAATAGGCCAAGCCCAGCTGTGCACCGGCTGTGGCTACACCGCCTGTCCCTGTCACTATTTTTTGCATTAGGTTGAGTGCGCCGGCTTGATTGGCTGCAGCGAAAGCTCCTGTCTGCCATGCGGCGTACCCCCCTGCAAGTCCTAGGCCCATTTGCAAGAACAACAGCACCATTTCGATTTTTTGGGTGAGCTGTTTTTGAAGCTCTTCGGAGTGAACGAACCAAGCAATGGCTGTCTGAAGGAAATGGGTTTCGTGAAGGACTCGATTGCCAACACCGATCAAGCCTGAGGCGAGGAGGATAGCGCCCGGAACTCCTCCCAATGAGGCTCCAACAAGCGCTGCGCCCACTCCTAGAAAGTACTCTGAAATTCTGCTGACTACTTCCCAGGTATCTCTGGAGGCTGCCGCTGCAGCCGCTTTGCGAAGTTCTTCTTCTTTTTTAGCGGAGAGTTCTTCGATCTCGGACAAACGGCAGCGAATTTCTTGACCCAATATGTCTATGGACCTTGCAGAGAGTCGTTCAGATTCTCCTTGGATAGCAACAATTTTGTACATGGGATTTCTGGTTGGCTCCGCAAGTACGGGACGATGCTGGGGAGGATGAGCGGGTTCTTCAGTAGTTCCTAGAGAAGAACGTATGGAAACTGGTTGAGATATAGACCCAACCGGGCTTCCCTTCTGAAGGAGGGAAGGGTAGACGTCTGTGGGGAAGAACCATTGTTCTTCATCTAGCGAGACAGTCATGAGAGGCTCCACTGCTGTTTTAGCACTATGATCTTTGGTTTCAGTGGATGCTGGGATTCTTTTTGAATGAGGGTTTCTGCCTCTTTGAGAGCCTTTTCTGCCTGGGCGGAAATTTTTAAAGAAAAATAACACTCCGCTGCATGAAAGTGTGGGTAGGGATCTTCTTGTTTCAAAAGAGAGGCCATAGCCCAAGAGTGAAGAGCATCTTGGTAATCACCCGCTTCTTGAAGGGTAGCTCCCAGTGCAAACCAGAATCGAGGCTCTAACGGCCTTCGGGTGCAAAGGATGCGGAATGCATCTGCCGCTTCACTCCAGTTACCGGAACCATATTGGGCAAATCCAAATGTATAGAATCTTTCTACTTCTTCTTCGGAAAGCTCAAAGTTGGAATGCACTTGCATGGTTACCTCTTTGATTGCTCCAAGATGTGGCGCATCAACTGAGAATTCTCTCGGATGATATTTTTACAGGCTTCTAGAATGGCTTGGATCTTATGTACACAATCGTTAATCTGTGTTGTAAAAAGAATCTGCAGGTTCGAACGGAGCTTGTCGGTTTGCGCGCTCGAAAGACTTTTGAGTTGAGCGATGTCTTCCTTGCTCAGGGTTTTTCCGTCGTTTTTCCAAAGATCAATGCCTCTTTCTTTTAACTCGCCCAACAGATTTTTCAATTCCTGGGACACCTCATTCGACTCTTTTTTAAGAGGAATAAGGAGCGCATTCAGGTCGAGTAGGAGGTCAATATTTTTTTGGATCTTTCCCGCTTCCTCAATGTGACCATTCATTTTCTCATTGAGTTGTTTTTCTTTGGCTAGAGACAGCTGGACAGCTTCCCAGGCAAGCTTAGGAAATTTCAAAGAGCCTGACTGAGCGACATTGTCTAGTTCCTGGGATAAATGTTCTAATGCCTCAACGGTAGCGCTTGATTCAGGAGAACTGAAAGTGACTCGGCTGGGATCGAGAGGGGGAGACATCGGATGCGGTTGAGCCGAGGAAATACGAGGAAGCTGTGCAGTAACATTGTGTAGAAGTTGTTGCTCTTGGACGGGGAGCTCTTGTAAATGCACGGGCTGTGAATGAACCGGTAAGAAGATGTTTCGGACATCCTCTTCATCATCTGAAACGCTTGTTATCTCTGCCATAATGTGCCTCTTCTCTTGCTGGATTCTGCTGGACGCACCCCCATCATAGGTTGGAGGGGATTTCAGCGCCAGACGACCCATTTTTTTAATTTTCTAAGATAATAACCAGTAACGGGATAAAAATGGAATTAAAAAATCTGATGGGTTCATTAGACTTGCATAACCCAGGGTTCTTCTAGAAAATGTACAAAGTCGAGGTAAAAGCTCGCAGTAAAGTTTTGAAAACAAACTGGCGATAGGGTATTTTGGAAAAGCAAAACGGAGACAAAATGCATCGACTAGGTGGCTTACTATTTGTGATCATTATTTCACAGTTTAATACGTTGTGTGTCTTTGCAGAAGAACATAAGTTCTATAGTCAATATCAACAAGACCAATATGTTTATGAGAAATTTTTCAAAAACAAACAAAATGGTGTTTTTGTAGATATTGGAGCACATGATGGAATCACATTGAGCAACACCTATTTTTTTGAAAAAAGCATGGGATGGACGGGGATTTGCGTTGAACCTATTCCCGAAGTTTACAACCGATTAAAAAAGAACAGAAGCTGTGTATGCGTCCAGGGTTGTATTTTTGATAACCGGGACAGTGTTCCCTTCTTAAAAATTTCTGGGTGGGCTGAAATGTTAAGCGGGATCATGGAAAATTATGATCCGCAACACTTGAAAAGAATCCAGTGGGAAATCGACCTCAATGGAGGACAATCAGAAATAATCAACGTGAAATGTTATGATCTAACGGATCTTTTGATCGATCATCATATGCACCATATTGACTATCTCAGTATCGATACTGAAGGCGGGGAATTGGGGATTCTTCAGTCCATTGATTTTTCTCGTATTGACATCGATGTGATTGAAGTCGAAAATAATTATCATGATCCCTTCCAAGCATTTCTCGAACCTTTAGGGTATAGGAAAATATGTGAGTTAGGTCCAGATGACATTTATCAAAAAATAAAGGATATTTTCCCATGAAGATACAAACGGTCACTCTATTTTGCATATCCCTGATCCCCTCATTGGGACATTCTTATTGGCAAGATTTAAGTTATCAAAACGATATCAAAGAGCATAAGCAGGAATTTCTTCACTGGATTGCTGACAAAGGGTTGTGGGATGCCTATGCGAGAATTATTCTAACGATGAGTTGCGAGGATGCGGATCATATTCCTAAATGTCCGGATGCAGGAAAAGTTTTTGATCAAGAAGAAGAGATCCCTTACCAGCTCATGCATAACAGCATAAAAGTCGTCAAAGACGGTTATTGCGCAGCTTGGATGACTGATTTGATCTACGGGTTAAAAGGGCATCATGAGCCACAAGAAGAAAAAGTTTTTTATGAGGTTCTTAAATATATCCCTAAAAAAGCAACAATGATCGAGCTGGGGAGTTATTGGGGATATTACTCTCTCTGGTTTGCCAAGGAGGTAACAGAATCGATCAATTACTTAATTGAACCAGATCCAGAACGCTTAGATCTGGGAAGAAAAAATTTTGCTCTGAATCACTTGTCTGCTTCCTTTGTTCGTGGTTATGTTGGCACATGTGGAAGCGATGCAGGAAACTCCCAAGGAGCGAGACAAATTCTTATCGACTCTTTTTTAGAGGAACATCATATTGACCATGTGAATATTTTACATTCAGATATACAAGGATCTGAATATGAAATGTTAGAATCAGCCATTCAATCTATTGAATTAGGGAAAATTGATTACTTTTTTATTTCTACACATTCTGAAAAAATTCACCATGATTGTATAAATTTTCTAACAGTGCACTCTTATGAAATTGTAGCCGAACACTCTCCTCAAGCAAGTTATTCGGTTGATGGTCTGGTCGTTGCCAGACGAAATGCGCTTTTTCATCCTCAGAAAGTAGACATTAGTAAAAATCTATGAACAAGATCCTTCTACTCTGCACTTTTCTTATTTTTTCAATCTATGGAATAGAAGTGGATGTTGTTTCTAGTTTTAATATAGAAGAGCTCCCATCAAAATTATTGAATGGAAAACAGCCATTTCAGATACATCGAACATGTCCTATTGACTATTTGACAAAATCTGCTGCGAATCGGGACGTAAAAAAAATCATTGTTTTTGATCCTATTTTTGGAGGGGGTGTGAACATCATTCCTACGCTGCCCAAAGAAAAGCTCGTTCTTTTTGTATGGGAACCGGGTGTGTTGCCGTTTGACTTATACGATGCTTATTCACGAGTGTATACTTGGGATGACACTCTGGTTGATAACATCAAGTTTTTCCGTTTTAACTACCCTTATTTGACGCCATATAGAGAAAACCCTTTCTCTTTTGCGGAAAGAAAATTATGCACGATGGTCGTAGGTAACTGGACGAGTCCACGCTTACACGTGCTCAAGTTCTTTGAAGCGAGTCATCCCCAAGAGCTAGAATGTTATGGAAGATGTCCTCCTGAGTTAGAGAATATATCCATGCACAAAGGTCACATTCTTGGTCTTCATTCTGGAGAAGAAAAAATCTCTACCCTCCAAAATTACCGTTTTTGTATCTGTTTTGAAAACACAATAGGATTACAGGGTTATATTACTGAGAAAATTTTTAGCTGCTTTGCTGCCGGATGCATTCCTGTGTATTGGGGTGCAGACAACATAGAGTGCTATATTCCCAAATCATGCTTTATTGATTATCGAGATTTTGCAACTCATGCAGAGCTTTATGAATGCATTTCTACAATGCCTCAAGAAATCCATCAAAGATATATAGAAGAAATTCAGCAATATCTCCTCAGTGAACAAGCGCAGCAATTTTCTCCTCAGTTTTTTGATGATCTTATCTACCAATGTATCCCCCTTTGAACCTCGGCTTTGTTGTTTTGAAAACATTTTTGGCTTGCAAGAAATTCAAATAGTTGTTTACAGTGCTTTGCCTATGAATCAATGTACTTTGGAAATCAAAATGACGAAGATCGCAGCTTTTTTACTATGCGTAATACTTGGCCTTTCTCAGAGGTTAGAAGCATTGAACAACGCAGACCCCCATCCACAATACCATTCCCAAGCGCTTCAGGATCAATTTGTTCATATGATGCTCTATGGATTGCTTGGCAAACAAGATCAGGGCTATTATCTTGAGATTGGGGCTGGCGAGCCTATCTGTATTAACAACTCCTATTTCTTTGAGAAGAATCTCGGTTGGAAAGGAGTCAGTGTCGATATTTCTGAAGGCCTTAGCCAAAGGTGGTATGCAGCTCGAAACAATCTTTTGCTAACTGAAGATGCCTTGCTGTCAGATTATCGGACTATGCTTCAATCTTTTCCGACTGTTATTGACTATCTCTCTTTAGATATTGATGCTCAGTATGTCGATCTCTTAAAGAAGATTCCCTTTGATCGGTATATTTTTAAAGTCATCACTATAGAACACGATTTTTATCGTTATGGTGATATTTATCGGGAAGGAGAGCGGGAGATTTTACGATCTTTGGGATATCATTTACTTTTTTCTGATGTGTCCTTCTCAGGATCTTCTTTTGAAGATTGGTGGATCCATCCCTCTTTTTTCCCCCCTTCTTTGTTCGAAATTCTCATTTCTTTAGACTTGAAGGGGAAAGATTACCAAGAAGGGATTCGCCTTCTTCAAGATGTAATGGTGAGTCAATGATGAAACAACTCTTTCAATGTCTTTCCTTGTTTTCTATGGTTGTCAGTGGTTCCCTATATTCCGAGGCAGACCGGATTGTTTTAGTGACCGGAGGAGCTGGGTATATTGGGAGCCATACATGCAAGGCACTTAAAGAAGCAGGGTTTACCCCAGTTGTTTATGATTCTTTGGCGTTTGGGGAAAAAGAGGCTGTAAAGTGGGGGCCTTTGTGCGAAGGCGATTTGCTCGATAGGGATGCCTTGGATAGGGCGTTTGTACAATATCAGCCTGAAGCGGTGTTTCATTTTGCTGCTTTACGCAATGTGCGAGATTCTGTAGCTGATCCTGGGAGTTATTACACGAACAATATTGTGGGTTCTATTAACTTACTCAATGCTATGATAAAGCATCAGGTGAAATATCTTGTTTTTTCAAGCTCCTGTACGGTTTTTGGAGATTGTTCCTGTGACAGTATTTCGGAAGAGTCTCCTCAAGCACCGATTAGCCCCTATGGGGTAAGCAAGCAAGTGATAGAAAGAATCATTCAGGATTATGCTCATGCGTACCCGTTGAAATACATGATTTTACGATATTTCAATGTAGCGGGCCTCGATACGGACTTAAAAAGATCCGTTCATACCCGTCACTTCTTAATTCCACGAGCGGTTCGCGCAGTTTTTGAGCCAGACCATTTTGTACAAATCTTTGGCTCAGATTATGCAACCGAAGATGGAACGGCAGTCCGCGATTATATTCACGTGAAAGATGTCGCTTCTGCGCACGTGATGACCTTTCATCATTTGCTGGAGGGAAAAGCGAGCAACCATTTCAATTTGGGGGCAGGTCGAGGATATTCTGTACTGGAAATTATTCGAGCGGTTGAAGAAGTAACGGGCTTCAAAGTTCCCTATGCATTCAAGCCGCGAAAAGAAGGGGAAGCCTCCTCTGCAGTTGCAGAGATTAAAAAGGCCAAAGAGATTTTGGAGTTTGAGCCGAAGGTTTCCGATTTGAAGACGATGATTCAAAGTGAATGGGATGCTTTTTTAAAGGAGAATAGGTCATGAAAAAACTACTTGTTGTCAGCATATTGTTGTGCCATTTACTACATAGCAATCCCCCTCAAAACAGTATGACTGGAAGGTCCACGTCGTATCGGGAAATTTGTAAAGAGGCAGCGCTTGATGATTGTACGTTTCAAAAGTTTAGATCGATCAAGCCTTATTTTGATGCGTTAGAATGTGGGCAGGGAGGAGAGTTTGCCCAATACCTGATGGAGAACGCAACGGATCAAACACTTTCGCAGATCGGCTCATTGCGAAAGCTTGATCTCTATGGAGATCCAGTGAGAAATGAGATCCCCAATTTTGGTCTTTTTTCAGGTACGACTTTGAGATACATCGTATTTGCTGATTCTATGAAGAGGCTCTTCGACCTTCCTGATCATTGCACTATTGTAGAAATCGGGGCTGGGTTTGGAGGACAAGCTTATGTTTTATCTCATCTGGTCCCCTTTTCCCGCTACTACGTGTACGATTTGCCTGAAGCGGAAATGTTGATTGAGAGGATGGTAGCAACTTTAGGCGTTCCGAATGTCCGCTGTCTTGATGTCTATGCAGAATTGCCTTTGGAAGAGGTCGATTTGTTTATTAGTAATTACGCTCTTTCTGAATGCGACAAAGAGACGCAACTCGATTATTTTAAGCGTGTTGCTGTGAAAGCAAAACGAGGGTATATGCTTTTTAACGACACCAATGTTTTTGATCATCTGTCCCTTTCAGAATGGATTGAACTGTTTCAAGAGAATGGGATTCATCCCAAAATTCATCCAGAGCCTGTATTTACCTATAGCGGGAATCATTTAATTACTTGGGATCGGACAAAGTCATGAAGAATCGAACCTTGATTTTTCTTTCTTCCGTTTTCATGAGCTTTGGCCTCTTTGGAGAAAATAGACCCTATATCATCGGTTCTATTTTAGGTGGCCTTGGCAACCAGTTATTTGAAGTGGCAACAACATGTGCTCTTGCCTGGGATCACGGGGCTGAGCCCTATTTTCCCGACTACATTCCGCTTTTGCCCCATTCTCAAAGCCTTCACCATGTTCTATTCAGATGCGCCCTTTATCCTCCGACAAATGAGATTACTTATGAGTGGTCGACACCTGTGTATGGCTATCAGCCGATCCCTTTTGTCAATGGAATGAAGCTTTCAGGATATTCTCAAAATGAGAAATATTTTGCTCACTACCGAGACCGGCTCATTGCGTTTTTTCTGCCGAAAGAATCTGATTTACAATATATTAAGAATAAGTATGGAAAGTTGTTGGATCATCCGGAGAGCGTTTGCGTCCACATCCGTTATTACTTTGCTGAAAAGCCTGATGAGCCAGCCTTTAGGCAGTATGATGAAGAATATTATGAAAAGGCGATGAACCTTTTCTCGAATGAAGCTCTTTTTCTCGTTGTCAGCGACAACATGGAGTTTGCAAAAAAAATCATTTCAACAAAGGGGAGACATGTCTTCTTTATTGAACAGGAACCCCACTACATTGATTTTTACCTCCAAACTCTTTGCAAGCATAATATTATTGGCAATTCTACCTTTAGTTGGTGGGGGGCATGGTTGAATCAAAATCAGAGACAAATTGTGGTGAGACCAGCAAAATGGATTGATGGCTATCCCGATATTGGAGGACCCAGTTCATGGATTAGACTTCAGGCGAGAAGTTTTCAAGAAAAATGTTGTACAAAAGTTGATTTTTAAGGTCATTTTTATATATGAAAAGATCCCTCTTGTTGTTCATTTGGAGTCTGCACTCCGTTTTTTCCTATGAGTTGGGCGTTGTGACTTTGTTTCGCAATGAGGCCAACTATATCAAGGAATGGATTGAGTATCACCACCTATTGGGAGTAGATCATTTTATCCTCTATAACGATAGGAGTACCGATCAATGGCGCGAAGTATTGGCACCATACATCCACTCCGATTTGGTAGAAGTCATCGAGTGGTCCCTACCCCCGGGAACCCCCCTATTCCCTACTTGGCAGATGATGGCCTATCAAGATGGCTTGCACCGATCCAAGGGGAATACAAAATGGCTCGCATTTATCGATGTAGATGAGTTTATCCTCCCTAAGAAAAATGGGACTATTTTAGATTGTTTGGAAGAGTTTTTCCCTACAGCTTCCGGCGTATATATGTGTTGGAGGAATTTTAGTACGGGCGGCGTTTATGTGAAACCGGGAGAGCCTATTTTGATGCACCTTACCGCCGCTTCCCATCCGTTGCATCCGAGAAATGCAGCGGGAAAAAGCATTGTAAAAGTCGATGAGGTCGTTATCAATCAAATCTGGTCCCCTCATCAGCTTCCTTTGCAAACAGGGGCCCAATACTACAATGGTTCGGGCAAGCCTCTTTTTTTTATCGGGGGAGACCTTCAGGTAGATCCACAACATACGGGTGATTATATCCAGGTCAACCATTACGTCATGCGGGATGAGAATTTTTTTCAGCAAGTGAGACTTCCAAGAGCTCTTTCAAGAGAGTATGGAGAGATCAGCCTTCTTCTGGAGCATTATAAGAACTTTGGTGAGATGCAAGACAGGCAAATGATTGAATTTCTCCAAGCATATCATCCCCAAATGTATGATTCATTTTGGAAGAGCTCTAACAACAGTCCCTAGAGTTCTTTCGAATAATCAGGCGGGAATACCTTAAAAATGGATGATTGGGGCTGCTATAGAAATTCACCCCGGGCATTCGGGCCAGGTCAATCACGTTCGGTATGTAGTCCCTAGAGACTTTGGCTCCCTCCTCAGAGCTCTACTTTCTCAAATAACCAGGAGAGCCGTTGTCGGAAGGTGCGCGGGGCTGAGTAGAGATTACATCGGATCTAACGGTATAGAAGAGGATATTTTGCGGAAAATAGTACTCCATATCGTAGGGTAAAAATATGTTGTGCTCTCGGTAAAAATCGAGGATCTTTTTCATACCACTTCTTCGAATGATCATCGAATAAGCGCCATAGCGAACCCCAATCCTTCTAAAATCGGCGCTGACATTGCCTCTCAGGCGAAGCCTCTTTTCATCCAGAGGAATAAAATCAGGACGGCGTGCTGTATCGTAGCAAGGGATGTAATTTCCATCTTGTCCTTTGGTATCCTGATCCGTAAAAAGAATGTCCCACCCTCCCTTGCCGACGAGATTGTCTAATCGGGTAATGAGATCAGAAAGCAGGTGAGGATTCTGAATGACTTCTATATCATCTTCCAACACCCAAATTGTTTCGTAGCCTGAATCATAGGCATCCTGAAGAATCGATAAATGGCTTAAGACGATCCCAATGGCGCCTCTTGACATGCAGTGGCAAAAATAGTTCCTGCCCACCACTTGCATGATTTCATGGTGGGGTTGAAAATTGTCTTCAGGCAAATAGGCAGTTCCCCATAGATTCTTGCAAAATTGCGGGGAATATTTTACTCCGAGTTGATTGAGTACCTCCAATGATAGTTCCCAACCATTGACCGCAGAAAATCGGTAAGGTTGAATATGATAAGGTGCCAGTTCATTGAGGCAATGGGCCCATTTTTCGGGTCTTTGATCAAGATTGATCAGATAGATGAAATCGATATTTTGGACCTGATTGAAACAGTCAGTTGTTTTCCCTTCCACCGGCCTGAAATGCGTTTGGAGGCCTGCATGCAGGCTCCAGGTAGAAAAGACAGCAAGAAAAACATGCACTACGATCAAAATATTCATAGAGAACCTTCTATTTTCTAAAGAGGAAATATTCGTCAGTTGATAAGGATTCAATTTTTTCAGCGTTTGATAATAAAAATTCTTTCGCGCTGGATACGGTAGACCAATTGACGTCATCTAGCCAAATATAGCCTCCTTGTTTCACTTTGGGAAAATAGCGCTTCGCATCGGTAAGAGCAGGATTTTCCGTATGGTTGCCATCGATATGCAAAATATCAATGGATTCATCTTGAAAGAGATCGAGAGCTTGGAGTCCTGTTGTTCGAACTACTGTGCAATAGGAATTCAATTGGAAGTAGTCCAACATATTCAAAAAGCCGAGATAAATCTCATTCAGATCGATCTGCTTCCACCACACATAATTGGGATCGTCTGGCGCATAGCCTTCAAGACAAAAACTTGTTTCCCAAGGATCAATGGCATAGACCTCTCCCTTTTGCAAAAATTTAAGAGCGCAGGCTGTGGGATAAATCGAAGAACCCCCAAAAACTCCTATTTCTACACAAAGAGTAGGTTGGACCTCATAGATCAAGTCCATCATGCTTTTTGCTTTTGTGATCGAGCACCAGCCTTCAAGAGTTTTTTGGTGTCGGAGAACTTTATTTTGGTAGTTTTGCCATTCATGGATCTGAGCATTAGAGGAAAAAAGGGGGGAAATAGCAGCTAATAATCCGTACAAGAAGAATATTTTTTTCATTGTAAGTGCACCAGGTTGTTAATGAGGTTTTCTTTATCGATAATAATGACTTTGACGCCTGCGTCATTTTCGCCACAGACCAAGGAAATCAGTTCCTGATCCTTATTTTTTTCCAGGATAAAGCCTGAAGGGAAAATCACTCTTTTATCTAGAGAGGCGGTATTGATCGGGGGCGTTTCATAAATGTTTTTAAAGAGAAGGGGATAGCCAGATATACGGGTCAGTTGAAAAGGAGGCTTGGCTGCAAACGTGTAGGCTCCTATAACATACCAAGAACGTTTACAGTCATCGATAAACCAGCTATGAAAGAAACCAAGGTAGTCATCACCAATCAAAAGAGAAGGGGTTCCTCCTTTGATTTTTCCCCATTTTTTTTCCCATACTAGATTGAGATAGGCAAAAGAAGCAGGAATAGGAATGTTCGTGATTTCATTGACCTGAGGGTTGGGCAGTTCGATGAGCTTGCGGGGATTGATTTGATACTCGAGGAGAAGACACGACTTTTGATCAGGGCCAACGTATTCAAAGGGGCTCCAATTTTTTTCGACCCATTGAAGGTTCATATCGAGGAGCGTGTTGTAATTGATTTCATAAGTGTCAGGAGTTAGGTTGGCGACGCACATAAACCGGCAACAGGGGGTCTTTTCCTCCAGCCGGTTATAGAATAGATACAACTGATCTTGGATAGATATAATTCTTGGATCTTCGCTGTAATTCGTTTGGAGATCGATCTGTTTGAACTCTTTTTCTTTTTGCTGAAACCGGCTATCGAGAGAAACGACCCCGATCTGGGAATTAAAAAGCGCGTACCTCAGTTTAGGGTTAAAGATGTCGTATCTAAAAAAAAGATCGTATCCATCCGGGGTTTTAATAATCGCTGGATTATAGGGCGCAGTCACATTTCGAATACCGATGTTGATGACCTCTCGCACGATTCCTAATTGTTCTCCGAAAGGAATTCCTCTCAATTGGACGGGGATGGGTAATCCACCCAGACGCTCCAAAAAGAAAGAGGAATTGTTGGCAAGCTTTTGGAATCCCCTTTTTTGTTTGGCTTCAATTCTCTTCACACGATAATGAACCCAACCGGCCATGAAAGCAAAACAACAAAGCCCGAGAACAATGAATAGGAGAGCCTTTTTTCTTTTTTTGATAGAAGAAGAATAGGTCATACATTCGAGAATCGACATCAAAAGATACCCAGTTTTTCATAACGAGAGTAGAGAGTACTCAAAACTAAAATAAAGAGTAAAGCGTTTTCTGTACTCGTCAAAACCCTGTTGTAGGATGCCTTTCAGGTGGAACGAGTATATACAAAAAATGAATATCCACACTATTCTTGCCTAAAAAATGTCAGTTTAACGTAACCTCGACTGTGTACATTTTTTGAACTCATCTGTCGAGATGATGCTGCGCCCAGCATAATAAATTTTCTCGGAAGGGTAAAATACACCCTTCCTGTGAAATTTCTTAAGCTGGATTTTGCCTCTTTCGGCAGCTTCGTCCCAAAAATGTACACAGTCGAGGTAGTGGCTTTATGAAAATGCTTCTCTTTTTTTTTGCTATTCAATTTTTTTTGGCTATTTATCAAGTCATTAAGTTGCATAACTTAACTAAAGCGAATAGGAAAACCCGCGAAAAAAAGCTCTCTATTTTGCGGAAAAACGAACGACTTTTGCACACTGCTTATCTTTCCGTGGAAAACTTCACCAAAAGCCGCTCTCTTCCTCCCTCTCTTTCAAACCTTCCTTTGGCCGAAAAAGAAGGGATTGTCCTCGACGTGAAAATCTTTCATTTTCCCCTTTTTACACCGCCCTATAATGCTTCCATTGGGATTTCTGAAGGAAGGCACTATCTTTTCTTCCGCTATGATTTTCCTCTTTTTGGCCATGGCTTTCCCTTCTCTATTTCCAATATTGGCAGTGTTCAGTTGGATCAAGACCTCAATCCTCTGGAAAAAACCTTTTGTAAAATTCGAACAAACAGCCCTTTTTCAGAAGATCCTCGTTTTTTTCAGCATGGAAAAGAGAACTACCTTATCTACAGCGATATCCATTCCCATTCAAAAGATGTGCGCGGACTGCGGATTGGAGCGTTGAACTTAAAAGAGCAAAAGCTCGACTATATCACTCCACTTCATCATCAATTTCAGAAAGTAGAAAAAAACTGGACGCCTTTTTCTCACTCGGGAAAGATCCATTTCGTCTATGAGATTGGTAGGCAGAAAATTTTGTCACTGTCCGATCCACAAAAAGACTCTTTAGAAAGCTTTCCCAGCTTGCTCTTTTCTTCTTCAAGCTGGTCGAGTCGGTGGGGCATATTGCGAGGGGGAACCCCAGCATTGCTGGTGGAGAAAGAATATCTCTCTTTTTTTCATAGTTCCTTTGAAGATCATCTGGGGATCATTTGGTATGTCATGGGGGCCTTCACATTCGAAGCTTTTCCTCCCTTTAAAATGACTCGTATTTCTCCATATCCGATTCTTTTCAAGGGCATTTACGATACACTCCATCAGCCTATGGCAAATCCCAAAGTGCGTTCGATCTATCCTGCAGGGTTTGTTCTTAAAGATGAACGAGACTCTCTCCTTGTCTCTTGCGGAGAAAATGATTCTGGAATAAAGCTGGTTACCTTAAGCAAAGACAAACTCCTGGCTAGTTTACAACCTGCTGACACCATGTGTAACAGACCTCTTTATGCCGAACATGATTCAAGAATTGGTTGTTGGGCCGCGTTTGGGGAGTAAGCTGGTTACAAGCATTGCCACCACACAACTGCCCAGAAGAAATTGAAAGGTGGCTTCGTAGCCAGCTAAGAAAGCGTTGTTCAGCCAAGGAAGAATCGAGGCGTCTGGTCCTAGGAGCTGTTCCACCGAAGCCGGATTAGAGAGGAGTGCGTCGAAATTGGTTCCCAATTTGGCAGCATTGAGACTAGAACGGATTTCATCTAGGTGCGGCTGAAGATGATTTTGCTGGACAGTCCGAAAAAAAACGCCGGCAATGGCAAGAGAGAGAATCGCCCCCAGCTCTTGAAGCGTTGTGAACATCCCAGACGCTATACCAGCAATGTGGTGGGGAATGGAAGACAGGGAATTCGAGATGGAAGGTCCCCATGTCAAGACCCAGCCGATGCCGATCGCAAGGCAGCCAATGCCAAGAGACCAATAGTTTGGGTGGACGAAGGCTTGGAGAAAAAATCCAATGAGAAAAAGAGTGTAGCCTAGAAGCATCAGACGTTTGGCTCCCCACTTGTGGTACCACTTGCTAACAGTGACCGAGAAGAAAAAAACAGGCAATGTGATCAGAAGGAGGAAAAACCCTGTTTGAAGAGGGGAAAATTGAAGGATATGTTGTAAATAGAGAGGGACGGTAAAGATTACAACCCAAAGAAATCCGATCGTGCACCCATTGGGGATTGCACTGAAAAGAAAACAGCGATTGGAAAAGAGATCGGGACGGAAGAGGGGCGTGTTGGTTGTGCGTTCTAATACAATGAAAAGACCCAGACTCGTCATCCAGAGAACAAAAAGAGAGATGATGCTGAGTGAAGTCCAGCCCCATGTAGGGCCTTGCATAATGCCCATGACGAGAGATCCAACGATGAGGGCTAGCACTCCCACGCCTGTCCAGTTGCAATGAGGTTTATGAAATTCACTTTCTTGATCGACGAAATAGTAAACGATGGCGATAGCAATCATGATCAGAGGAATATCGATCCAATAGATCCAATGCCAATCTAGCCAATGAAGAATGAATCCGCTTACAATAGGACCGCAAGCAAGAGATAGGGATGCAAAGATCGACCAAAGAGCAACGGCTTTTTCTTTTCGGTCTTCAGGAAATTGATGGACAAGAAGAGCCTGAGAAAGCGGCAAGATCATGGATCCAGCTAATCCAAAAAGCCCCATACAGGCGATGAGAAATTCCATGCGTGTAGCAAAGCCGCCAATGACAGAGGCAAGAAGGGCTATAATAAGGCCGCAAAGAAAGATTTTTCTTCGCCCATATGCATCACCTAATTTACCCATCATCAAAAGAGGGACACATAGAAAAATTCCGAAACAATTCATCATCCATTGTAATTGTAATATAGAGGCGAACAGGTCTTTTTGGATGGAAGCTAGCGCTGTATTTACGAGGGACCAAATCATTCCTAGCACCACAACACCCAGTCCGATGCCTACGACGGCAAATGCTTTTTTCGAAGTATTTTGCATATTTTTTGGATGGTAGCAAAAAAGATCGTGGGTGACTATTTTTTTTTGGGGGGGATTTCTATCGTCGAGGTTCTGCCTCTTGCTAAGACAGCTGTTTTTCGATATGATCGACAGACGATATGATGGGTTCATATGGCAAAACGCCTCTTTGATATTTTCTTTGCTGCATTGGCTCTATGGTTGGTGTCGCCTATTTTTCTTCTTTGCATAGCCCTTGTAAAGCTCTCTTCTCCAGGCCCTGTTTTTTACGCGCATGCCAGAATCGGATACGGGGGGAGGTCGTTTGGTTGTTATAAATTTCGAACCATGCATGTCAACGCAGATGCTAAGTTAAAGCTGCTTTTAGCTCATAACCCCTCTCTCATGGAAGAATGGAAGACCTATTTTAAATTGAAAGTAGACCCCCGCATTACAGCCGTTGGGAAGTTTTTGAGAAAAACTTCCCTTGATGAGCTGCCCCAACTGTGGAACGTCCTCAAAGGAGAGATGAGTATCGTAGGTCCAAGACCCCTGACGCAGCATGAGGTCACCCATTACTTGAGGGATAAAGCGAAAAAAATCCTTTCCTTACGCCCCGGATTGACAACGCTTTGGATCACACAAGGCCGAAATGATCTTTCCCTAGAAGAGCGGATTCACCTTGAGGAAGTGTACGTAAATGAGCGGTCGTTTTGGCTGGATTTGAAACTCATTTTTCAAACGGTTCTCATTATGATTTTCCCCAAAGGTGCTTACTGATGAAGATTCTTGTGGTGGGAGGAGCAGGGTATGTTGGCAGCCATGTCGCACTTGTTTTACAAGAGGCAGGATTCGAGGCGGTAGTTTTTGATAATTTATCGACAGGTCACCTGTGGGCAGTGCAATTCGGATCTTTGATTCAAGGCGACATCGAAGATATAGAGGCTTTAAGGCAAGCCATGGTCGAGGTAGAACCCCAAGCGGTCATCCATCTGGCTTCTCTTATCAATGTCAGGGATTCTATCCGCAATCCCCAAGTATTTTATGAAAATATTTCCGCAACCTTGAATCTTTTAAAAGTAATGGTTGAAACGGGAGTCAAACAAATCGTTTTTTCCAGTTCTGCTGCTGTTTATGGAGAACCTCAATATTTACCGATCGATGAGCGTCATCCCAAAGCGCCCATGAACCCTTACGCAAAAACAAAATTCGCTATAGAAGGGATGTTAGAGGACTTTGCTAATGCCTACGGTATCCGTTACGTGGCCCTTCGCTATTTTAATGCGTGCGGTGCAGATCCCCAGTTAAGAGTGGGAGAAGCGCATACTCCAGAAACGCATCTCATTCCTCTGGCCATCCGCGTCGCAATGGGACAGCAACCTATATTACAAGTATATGGTAATCACTACGATACACCAGATGGAATGGCGGTTCGAGATTACGTTCATGTGCTCGATCTCGCGTATGCCCACGTAAAAGCTCTAAAGTACCTTTGTGCCCAAAGTCAATCCATTCAGGTCAACCTCGGCACAGGTAGAGGATATTCTGTCCAGGAGATCGTCCAAGCAGTCTCCCATTTTGCCTGTTCTCCCATCCCCACCACGGTGTTACCCCAATTTTCTATGGATAGCCCAGCATTGGTCGCCGACGCCAGTTTGGCAAAAAATATTCTTGACTGGAGCCCGCAATACTCGAGCCTAGAGACCATTATCGCCACAGCCTGGAATTGGCACCAGAAATACTCCACGATCTCAACGGCTCTATAATAAAATTTATACTGTATATCTTTATATATTCTTAATATTGTATAATTTTCTATATGAGCGCTCAGACAACAGGACTAGACCCTCTTTCTCCAGCTTCTATTGTCAACAACTCTTTTGGACTCACCCGAGCCAAGAAGAGGCTCCTGACCGCTATTTCTGCCATCTTTTTCGTGGGTATGCTCATTGCTTATGCCGTCTCCTCCCCATGGTGGGTTCTCGTCGGGCTATTCGCCCTTACTCTCATGCCGCTTTTCCCATTAGGGAAGGTTATTGATAATCAAAGAAAACAAGTATTGAAATAATTAATTTAAAACTAAATGTTTGGTTTTTAAATTATTAATTTATTTTTTTATATATTAATTGTAATTAAAATTATATTTGATAGAATAAAAACGAGAGCGGATTGAAGGTTATGCTTGTCGTATGGATAGGCGCATGAGCTCGCTAGGCGAAGATAAGGAGAAAATAATGTCTGAGAATCAAGAAGTTGAGATAAACCAAGGATTCGATTCCGCGGCTCCTATCTCCTCACAGCCACAAGAGGAGAGAGTAGCTGAGGCGATCCCCCCTACAGTCTATAAAAATATTCAAATAGTCGATGAGTCCATTGATAGTCAGAGTTACTTCCTGGGAGAAGTACCGCAAGTGAACCTCGTTGACCCGTGTGCTTTTTTGCCATTGAATTCAGACCGATTAGTCGGTTCGATCGACATGACAGATAAATTACTTTTTGAGGTTGGTCTTTTCATTGAAGAGGAAGTGGCGTCGATTCAAAAGCAGCAGAAAAGAATCACGTTTTGGGAAGATCGTATCGAAAAGAATAAAGTTGTAATTAAAAAACATGAGCAGGCCATCAAGCAAAATAACACAGATGCTCTTTACGATAAGAAGAATCGCGATTATTGGCATAGCCGTGCAGAAGATGTAGAAATCGATTATTCTCACGCAGAAGTCTCTTCTAGAATGCAAGATTGGGCATGGCTGATCAAAAAATATGGTCTGAAAAATGCGGATGGCACAGAGATCAGCTCAACGAACATATGTGTAGAGGAGCTTTGCAATGGAGAAGCTAAAAACCTCGCCGCAGAATACCGGGCAGCAGGAGACAAGTATGAAAATGCCCGCAAAGCAAAGGAAGTAGAAAATAGCCGTTTAGTTCGTGAAAATGCTAAGCTTCTGAACACCAACGATGTTCTTCAGAGTTATATCTCTTCTACTTATACCAATGAAATTGAGCCTCTTCAAGATGGAATTTTGCTTCTCAAGGAACTTGGGGGTAAGCTCAAGGTTTTCAAAGAAGATGAGAAGGCAACTTTTGGGCAAATGAGAAATTGGGCTGAGCCTTTCTTAAATGATTTTATTAAGGCGAATGCTCGAGTCCCACAAGCAATCGTTACACAATTTAGAAAATTGACTTCGATTCCATTGCCTCCTGAATACTGCTAGTAGACCCTCATCGTTCTGAAAGACTGGCCCTATCTAGGACCAGTCTTTTTTTTTCATACCTAGTCTAATGGGATTTGTGGTAGTTTTCTTCCGCATGGAAAAGTCCGCTTTAGAAAGCATTTATGCTAAGCATCATAAGGACAAAGGTCGTTATGGATATCTTTTTTGCGGAGGGGCTAGAGCACCCTTTTTAAAAGAATGGATCGGGACAGGAAAAAAGGTCCTTGATTTAGGGTGTAGAGATGGCATGTTGACGCAAAGTTTTGCCGAGGGAAATGAAGTGATGGGGGCTGATATTGACCAAAAAGCTTTAGATCTTTGCAACCAGCGGCTCGGGATTGAGACTCGCTGGGTAGACCTGAACCAGGAATGGTGTTGGAATGAGGCTTCTTTTGATTGCATTGTGGCCTGTGAAATTGTAGAGCACCTTTTTTTTCTAGAACCGTTTTTAGAAAAAGCGGTCAAAACCTTAAAAAAAGGGGGGCTGTTTATTGGTTCTGTTCCCAATGCGTTTAGACTCAGAAATCGTTGGAAGTTTTTGTGGGGACAAGAATATGAAACGGATGAAACTCATGTTAGGCGCTTTTCTTTTCAGAAACTGGAGTCTGTGTTAAGGCTGTATTTTGACACAGTAGAAATCCTTCCCATCGGAGGCAAAATGCTTCCCTTCGCCCAAGTGACAGAAAAAGTACCAGAACGCTTAGGCCGGCTCTTTGGAAAAGACCTTTTGTGGAAAGCTATGTAACGCTGGTACGTAACGCGCGCTAATGTGCCCCAGCCAACCGTAGTTTTCCATCACATCCCACATCGGGGGGTAAAGATTATACCATTTGCGAGAAATAAATTCATAAATTAATGTTCGAGAAACGGAAGAAGCATAGCAGGATCCAGCAATCCCTGCAATTCCACAACTTCAAGCTTTTGCGGACCTGCGAATCGCGCACGCATGCGAAACTCCTCCCTATCCAGAGTGAATTCGAGGGGTGTATCGGGTCCATTTTGAAGGGCTGTGAGTCTGGTGTCTGGGTGTTTCAGACTAAAAATGGATTGGCCGTCAAATAGTTCTCCTAGATCACTTTGTTTTGTAAGGTAATGGAGAATGGATGGGAAGAGATTGATGTGCGAAGCGGTTTGGAGCTGGGGGACCCAATCTTTGGAGGGAAATTTCAGAAGAATGGGTACAGCTGTTTGATGCGAATTGAGGTGTGTGCCGTGAAACAGAGCTCCCTCTTCAAAAAATTCTTCTCCGTGGTCTCCGGTTACCGCAATTATTGCGTTATCGAAAAGACCCTCTTTTTTGAGGTGCTCGAAAAATGCGCCGAAGAGGGAATCCACAAAGCGGATGGAATTTTTATATCGATTTTTAATGAGTTCAAGCTGCGGACTTTTGGGTCCGATGGTCAAGTAGTCGATTTCTTTACAAATTGGCACATGGGCCAAGGGAAAGTCTTTGGGAAAGCTGTACTCTGAGTGTGTTGAATCGAGGAAGACAATCGATAACCTGCCCTCTGATGGTAGGTTTTTTTTTAAAGACTCAAAGGCTAACAGATCTCTTTCATAGGGCTCTAAGGTTCGGCAAAGTCCATATTCTTCCATTTGATCGACCAATTCTCTATGGGTGCCAAAAATCAAACGATCCATATTGAAAAAATGCAGGTCTGCTGCCGAATAGACATGGATGTCATAACCAAGTTTTTTCAAAAGGGTCAGGGGGATGCTGCCACCTTTCCAATGATCTCTCATGGAGGCCCAGTAAATGGGCAAGTCGGCATGAAAGATGGTAAACCAAGAAAGGTATGTGGAACTGGCATTGGCAAAAGAGTGCTCAAACTGGATGTTTTCTTGGGCAAATTGGGTTAAATAAGGGGCATAGCTGAGATAGTCTTTTCGTAGGGTTTCCACAATGAAAAGAAAAATATTCGGCTTGCTGGCTAAAGTCCCTGTAGGAAGGCATCCCAATGTTTTGTTTTCATCCCGAAACGGCCTCAGCGGCCGTGGGAGCTCTAGAAAATTTTTTTTGGGCGATAAGAATGTCATACCCAGGGGAAGTGTTTTTTGATATTTGCAGTATTCCTTGGGTAAAAACAAGTCTTTTGCAAAAACATCAAAAAGAAACAGGGCCAAGGATACGGCCATAATGACTGCGCCAATTTGCATCAAAGAAAGGTTCAGCGTTCGTCTCCTTCCCAGCCAGCGCGTAAAGCAGTAGAACCATAATCCAATAACCGGGATGCTCGAGAACGTCAAAAGAATGATCGCTGCCATCGTCCCATTCATGTTGAGGGCCTGCAGGCCTGCCACCATATGATCCCTCCCAGATCCGAAAAAAAATTTCACTACGTACATCAGGGTCGCGTCCATCAGACGAACCATGGTGAAATTGGTAAAGTGAAGAAGCAAAAAAACAAAAGAAAGAGAGATAAATAAAAAATAGATGGGACGAGGAGCCCAGGACTTCAAAATATAGGTGATAAATACCAAAATAGAGGTCTCTAGACATGCTTGACCCACAGCATAACAAATAAAAAATATACTGACCTTTTGAAGCGGAGGGTCCCAAGTAAAAAAATGAAAGAGGCTTAAAAAGATTACAAAAAGCAGGAAGAAGCTGAAATATAGATAGTTAATCTCTACTCTATGATGTAACAATTTGCTTAAAAGCCGTTGCATATTTTTACTTTAACACTCTTTTCGTTCATTGACAACATCGGTAAACTCAGGTTTAATTGTCGAAAACTCAGGTGGTGGATGTTTCATTTTTTTCAATCTTTCCTGTTAGCAATTTTTTTACCGATCCTATCTCTGGGAAGCGTACAGGTAGAGGAGCCGCAGCCTGTTGTGATACTTGGGGGCGGGGTGGGGTCGTTGACTTCTGCTCTTTACTTGGGAAGAGCTGGACTACATCCCTTGGTGATTGAAGGACCCGTTCCTGGGGGACTCTTGACCCAATCCTATACTGTACAAAACTGGCCTGGCGAGATGGAAATTAAAGGGGCTGCGTTGACTGACAAAATGAAAGAACAAGCACAAGCCAATGGGGCCCATTTTTTAAATGAGGAAGTGATTCAGGTCGATTTTTCCACCAGGCCCTTTGCCATTACGACAAGAACTCTTGATGGAAGTGGAAAGGAACATCAAATTTATGCGGCCAGCTGTATTATCGCGATGGGAACTAAGCCTAATTTTTTGGGCATTCCGGGAGAGAGTGAGTATTGGGGGAAAGGGGTAACTAATTGTGCGATTTGCGATGGTTCTCTTTATAAGGACAAGGTCGTTGGTGTTGTAGGGGGCGGGGATGCGGCTGTTTTAGAGGCGCTTTATCTTTCTAACATTGCGCGTGAAGTCTACGTATTTGTGAGGACAGACAAACTCACGGGAGTGGAAGGAACCAGGGTTCGAGCCCTTCTTGACAAACCGAATGTGCATCTTCAGTACCACGCGGTGGTTGAAGAGGTCAAAGGAGATGGGGAGAGCGTTGTAGGGGTTCGTTTAAAGGTAGGCGGCCGGTCTCAGGAAGTGAAGCTGGATGGTTTTTTTCTCGCGATTGGTTCAACTCCCAATAGTCAGATGTTCCAGAAGGCCCTAACACTGGATCAAAAGGGGTATATCGTTTTAACCAGTGACCAAGAAACCTCAGTGAAGGGTGTTTACGCGATCGGAGATATCGTCGATCCCGTCTACAAACAGGCGGTTTCTGCAGCAGGGGATGGTGCCAAAGCAGCCCTGCAAGTCCAGCAGTATCTTTCTGATCGTCAAAATAAGCTTGTTGTTCAAAAGACAAGTCACCGAGAGACCAAAAAAGTACACATTTCCAAAGAAGTGATTGAGATCCACTCCACTAGCCAATTTCACAATGAGCTTGCCTCTAGCGGTGTTCCTGTGGTCGTTGATTTTTATGCGACTTGGTGCGGGCCGTGTAAAAAAGTTTCGCCTCTTCTCGACCATTCAGCAGTAAGGCTTGCTGGAAAGGTCAAATTTCTTAAAGTCAACGTAGATAAACTGAGCGATCTTTCTTCGAGTTACAATGTCAAATCCATGCCAACAGTGGTTCTTTTTGACGCTCAAGGGGCAGAGTTAGAACGGAAAGTGGGCTTGGAGCAGATTACAGAGCTTTTAAAAAAATTACAGCCTGAATAGACGCTTGAGAGCATCTCCAAATTCTTTTTCAATCCACTGATCGCTCTCTGTGTCATCAACTCTCTTTTCATTGGAGGTCCTCAGCGAAATGATTTTCAGATCTTTCCCAGAAAAAATATTGTTGGGATGAATGAATTGAGCAATCAGCTTATGTTTTCCGTTATGAATGGAAAATTCATAGGGAGTTCTTCCCGCATTGAAGCGAGCGGTCACTGCGTAAGGCCAAGGATGGACGGAGAATATCGAAGTCCCTTGAAGGAAAGGGTAGTGTTTTCCACTGAGGTAATGGGCAATTGAGGGAAAAATGTCCATTTGTGAGGCTAAAAAATATGTCTGGGCAGGGAGGTCTCCAAATTTTAAAAATAGCGGTACATGGATCTGCATGTTTGTCAAATGAGAAAGGTGAAAAAGATGTCCATTTTCAAAAAATTCCTCGCCATGATCTCCAGTGAAGGCGACGATGGCTCGCTCCTTATCGGGAAGAAACTCTAAAAATGAGCCGAAGAGGCTATCCATGTAGTGAATAGAGTTATGGTATTTATTTTTCATGGATTGGATGGCTTTTTTGGAATGCAAAGCGTGGGAATAGACAAATTTTTGTGTATAGGGGGTAAATTTGGGCGTCCAATTCTTGGGCCAGCTATAATCAAAATGAGTGCAGTCCCAAAAGATGATAAAGACTTGGCCCGATTGTAGTTCAGGGTTTTCTAAAAGATCTTTTTTTAGAGCCGCTAGCGCTAATGCATCTGTGTCTGCTGCTGTGCGTGTGGACGTATGGAAAAATTCTTGTTTTGCATTCAGGAGATGAAGGTCTTTGCCAAAAAGAAGATCTTGCATCTTGTAATAGCCTAGCTGCGCGGAAGTGTAGAGCCGTACCTGATAGCCCCAGTGTTTCAGAAGGTTTAGGGCGGGGCTTCCCATAGACCATTTCCTTTCTTGCATATGTTTCCAGTGGTATGGAAATTGGGAGTGAAAAATGGAAAACCATGAGATATGCGTTGCATTGGCTCCAGAGATGGCATGGACGAAATGGGCGCTATGTTCTTTAAATTGCTGTACATTTGGGGCCACTTCATCGCAGATCGCATCAGCCCGCAAGCTTTCAACAATGAAAAGGTAGATGTTCGGTTTATAGCGAAGGTTTGTTGAGTCTTCTTGGATGGCGAGGGCGACTCCTTTTTCATCTAGAGGATTTGCTAGAGGGTTTAAAAGGTGAATCCGTCTTTTTTCTGGTTCTAAAAAAGTTGTTTTCCAAGGAAGAGAGGTGGTAAATGCCGTGTAGGTATCAGGATGAATCGTTGCCGATGCAGAAAAATCCCAAAAAAAAAGGGCAAAAGGTAAACAAATCGCAGCCTGAAGAAGTGTTGCGCTTTCTAGCTGCAGAGGCTTTTTTTGGACGATCAGTAGGGTCATTTTATAAAAAAAGATTCCGATGAATGGCACAGAGCTCAATAACACAAAAAATAGCAGCCAAATCCACAATGAGATCCCTGAGGCATCGAGAAGGTAGAAGAAGTTTTCTATATTTTCATCTAAAACAAAAATCTGTAGAGCTCTCCACACTGAAAGATCCAAAATTCGTTCTATTAAAAAATCAAAAAAATGGACAACAAGGGCTAGAAAAGTCAAGCCGATAAAGAAAAAGAATAGGGCCTTTGTGAAAAATTGTCTGATCAGTTCTCCCACGACAATGAAGAGGATGATTTCCAAAGTGACTTGCCCAAGGGCGTATAGGAAGAAAAAAAAATAGGACCCAGCCAAGGCGTTTTTCTGCGACATATTGCTTGCTACAAACAGCGAGAGCAACACAAAAAGGATTCCAAAGTAGACGTAATTGATCGAGTATTTATGCTCCATGACATCAATATCTTTTAAACGTGTAATTTATTCAATAGGATGCTATATATCATGCGATGTTATGGAGCCGCAAGTTTCAGCTGTTTCTTTTCGATTTTGATGGACTACTGGTCCATACTGAGCCCCTGCACTACCAGGCTTATGTTAATGCGTTGGCAGAACTTGGCTGTCCGACCTCTTTAGGCTTTGGCCATTTTTTGGCGCTTGCGCATCTGAACCCTACAGCTTGGAAGGAGGCTGTCTTACAAGAAAGACCGGGACTAGATTGGACAACGGTTTATGAACGGAAAAAAAACTGCTACTTAGAGCTTGTCGCGGCAGGTAAAATAGAGTTGATGCCAGGGGTAGGATCTCTTTTAGGATTTCTGGAAGCAGAGTCGATCTCTAGATGTGTGGTGACGCATTCTACTTTGAATCAGGTGGAGTTGATCCGTTCTCAAATCCCCCTTTTAAAGACCATCCCGCATTGGCTGACTCGGGAAGATTATGACAATCCCAAGCCGCATCCAGAGTGTTATTTGAGGGCCATTGAGCTTTATGCAAGGCCCGGGGATCGAATCATTGGTTTTGAGGACAGTCTCCGAGGGTTGAAAGCCCTTTTGGGGACTCCTGCCCTTGCTGTTTTAATCTCTCAAGGACATTATCCTCTTTTAGAGATTGCTCTTGGAAAGGGCGCCCTTCATTTTACATCGATAGCCGATATTAGAGAACCTCTTGTATCTCGTTCGGTATAATACCATTTGCGAGAAATAAATTCATAAATTAGGGCTGGGTAACATGGCAGATTTGAACGATCCTTTCTTGCTCATGTTTAAAAACATGAGCTGCAAAACGACCATTCAAATCTGCCATGTTACCCAGCCCTAATTTATGAATTTATTTCTCGCAAATGGTATAAATAACAGTTTCTAGAAATAGTCCCTGAGCCGGTGCCGTTCTCCCCGCATATCTACGATCTTTTGCAGCAAAAATTGTGGGAAGATCCTCTAGTGCTATTTTCCCCGTGGCAATGTCGATAAGAGTCCCGGTGATGTTGCGCACCATTTTATATAAAAATCCATCCCCTTCAAATTCCAACAAGAGAAGATCTTCGCTTGTTCGAATATCGATACGAAAGATCGTGCGGATCTGATCCTCTGGAGCGTTGGGCTTGACGTTGGCAAAAGAGGTAAAATTGTGTGTGCCCACAAAGTGCTGTGAAGCGGTTTGTAGAAGCTTTTCATTGAAAGGGCCTCTGATGTGATAGCTATAGAGCTTGCGAAAAGGATTCATAACAGGGTGTGTAAAAAGATAGTAATAATAAATTTTTCTCTTGGTGCTATAGCGGGCGTGGAATCCCCCTTCAGCAGGCTCAATCTTTTTGACGCGGATATCGGATGGGAGCAGGCAGTTGAGATGGAATCGGAGGGTAGCAGTATCGAAAGAGGCGTTTGAGTCGAAATGGGCTACTTGACCTCTTGCATGCACCCCAGCATCTGTTCTTCCAGAACCGGTCAGCTCTACCGGGTGGCGGAGTACAGTTTGAAGCGCTTTTTGCATCACAGCTTGGATGGAGATGCCGTTGCGTTGTACTTGCCAACCGCAGTACTCTGTCCCGTCATAACTGAGAATTATTTTGTAGCGAGGCATAGAATACTGACATGGTTTAATTTATTGTTTAACAGTCTCTTAAGAATATTGGGCCCAGAAGTAAAGTTTCTAGGCCCGGAGGAAAGGAATTAAGAAAGATGTTTATTGACGAGCTTAGTCATCTCGAACATGTTGACAGCTTTTTTAGTGCCAAATATTTTACCCAATTTTTCATCTGGGTTAATATTGCGGCGATTTTTTGCATCTTGCAGATCATTTTTTTTAATATATGCCCAAAGCTTCTTAGTCACTTCTGTACGAGGCATTGGCCCGTCGCCTACAACGGCAGCAAGCTCTTTGCTTGGTTTCATAGGTTGCATAAATTTTGAATTTTTTTGCTTAGTTGCCATTTTCATTCTCCTTTAAAAGGCTCAATTTGAATTTCACTATTCGAACAGCTAGATTCCCCAGCCTGTTCCAGATTATCCTTCAGGCTGCCTGCATCACCTCGCTGATGTGTAGAGGATCTAAGCCGCCTTAAAAGAAAACTTTTATCCTTCAACCGGTTTAATAGTCAAAATAAATCGCTGAAAAGTTTTTCTTGAGCCATTTTTAGAGATCTATTTTCGGTCTTTAAGATTCTGAAATTCTAACGGATGTTGACTTTTTATCAACCTTAAAACTTCTGGTTGTATTTTTTATATATATCCGGCAAATTCAAAAGAATATGCTCGGTAGGTTAAGTGATGAGCTTGCGAATGCGTCTTCCGCACCTGAGAAGGCCGCGATCTTGCATGCATACTCTTCTTTGGATGTGTTCTTTTCTAGTCATCCTGACATTCAAGCTTTGGCAGCGAAGTTAAATGAGAAACAAACAGCGGTTCTTTTGCAGCTAATTGTTATTGGCCAAGCAGAGCGTATTTTCGATGGATTTAACGCGCATGAAAAAGAGTTTTTCGTCCTTCTTGATCAGTTGGAAGTGGTGGATCGGTTTTATAGGGAAATAGGCGGCATTGTTGGATATCAGGCGAAAATTTTAGAGCTTTTGCAAAAAAGTGAAGAAGGAGAGTGTCAAGAGTTGAAATTTCACGCGCCCCATTTTCTGAATATTTCTGAAGACAGCGCGGATGTGAGACAAGCGATAGAATGGGGAGTGGATAGTGTAGAAGAGATGGCGGAGATTTATCCTTTAGGAGGCGCAGCAGACCGTCTTCATCTAGTAGAGGAGGCAACAGGAGTGGAGCTGCCTGCAGCGAGACTTCCTTTTCTTGGTAAAACGCTTTTGGAGTTGTTGATTCGGGATTTAGAAGCGCGAGAATACCTTTTTTACCAAAAGACAGGGCGTCAAATGGTCACTCCAATAGCTATTATGACTTCACAGGAAAAGAGGAATCATACGCATGTGATGGAAATTTGTGAAGAGAACCATTTTTTTGGTCGTCCAGCGGACTCTTTCCGATTTTTTACGCAACCTCTTGTGCCTGCTGTCGATGAGAGTGGCAACTGGTGCCTTAAGGGGCCACTTGCCCCCCTTCTCAAGCCCGGAGGTCATGGTGCGATTTGGAAGCTGGCCAAAGATGAGGGGGTTTTTGATTGGCTTAAGGGACTGGGGAGGAAAAAAGCTCTTATCCGGCAGATCAATAATCCAATTGCAGGGCTTGACTATGGTCTTTTAGCGTTTACTGGGATTGGATGTAAAAAAAATATGGTATTTGGCTTTGCTTCGTGTCCCCGTTTATTAAAGGCTGTTGAAGGTGTAAATGTCCTTGTTGAGCGGAATGCAAAGCTTGTACTCACGAATATTGAATATTGTGATTTTGCCAAGTATGGCATCCAAGACAAGCCTTTGAATCCTGAAGAACCCTACTCCCGTTTTTCCTCAAATACCAACATTTTGTTTGCAGATCTCGAAGCGGTGTCTGCGGCTGTAGAAGAGTGTCCATTCCCAGGGCTTTTAGTGAATCTTAAAAAAAGCTCATTGCAAGGAGAAGGTGGCAAGAAGCAGGAGGTCAAAATGGCTCGATTGGAATCGACCATGCAAAACATTGCCGATGTTTTTGTGGAAGAAAAAGGTAAAGAACTCAAAACAGAGAGAACCTTTGTGACCTATAACGTAAGACATAAGACAATTTCTACAGCCAAAAAAGCCTATGTTTCAGGAAGAGCGCTGCGTGAAACGCCTGAACATTGTTTTTATGACTTACTCAAAGCAAATCGAGAGCTTTTAGAGCGCTGCCAGGTGGCTCTTCCTAAGGAGCGAACCGTAGGCGAATACTTAGAGCAAGGGCCAGAACTTCTTTTCCTCTATCATCCTGCTTTGGGGCCTCTTTATTCGATCATTCAACGAAAAATCCAAGGAGGGCATTTTCATTTGGGAGCAAGCGTTCTATTTGAGCTTGCAGATTTATATGCAAAAAATCTTGAAGTAAATGGCTGTTTAGAAATTTATGCAGAAAAGCCTATTGGTCATTACAGCTCTAAGGGAGATCTCCACTTTTCAAAAGAAGCAGGAAGCTGCATCTTAGAAAATGTGACCATTGAAAATACAGGTGTGGATTGGAAGTCTTCCAGTCCGTACTGGAAAATGAACCTAAAAACACGAGAAAGCGTCAAAATCGTTCTTAAAGGGAAGAGCAAATTCATTGCTCGTAATCTCCATCTTCAGGGCAGCCATACATTCATCATTGAAGATGGGCAAACGATCAAAATTCTATAATTTCAGGTTGTAAGGGAAAGGGGAGACTGAACATCCCCCCTTCGTTCAGAATGCTTTATCCAGTTATTTGGTGGCTGGATCAGTCGCCGCAGGAGCAGTCGCCGCAGGAGCAGTCGCCGCAGGAACAGTCGCCGCAGGAACAGTCGCCGCAGGAACAGTCGCCGCAGGAACAGTCGCCGCAGGAACAGTCGCCGTAGGAGCAGTCGCCGTAGCATTCGCCTGAGGTTGCGGTACGGGAGCATCGCTTCTTAAGAAATATTGTACAATCCCTCCAATGAGAAGAGAGGCTGCAGTACAACAACCCAGGATCACTTTAGTAGCGGGTGGGAGAGCGGTAAAATGGTCTTTCGCATTAACGAGCGCATCTTTTGTTATCTTGACTCCATAACTGAGATACATAGCCACCTTTGAGAAGGCTTCAGAAACAGCGTTCCACACTCTTTGCAAAAGTGCTTGCGCGCTACCTGCCATTGTTTTGCTGTTTTTACTCAACCATGCGCTGGCCTCGGTAAATTTATTGGTGATGCTCCAGCTACTTGGCTGAACAGATGTTATACTTTGATTCATTGGTAACCTCCTACACAAGATGGGTTTGTTTTACTTTTGCGAGGATATGCCCTCGCGGCATCTTAACTATGATCGGAAAATTATATATTCTATTAGATAAATGTAAAGAAAAAGCAAACGCAACGTAAATACTTTTTGGATTTCATAGGGAAGAAATTTTTTTAGCGGTTCTCGTTGGTCTATTGTTGAATGATAGAAATGTCTCAGATTGTTCCCTGTCAACGTTGCTGGGGAAAGCACTCTAAAAATGCAACTGTGTGACTTCTTGACCCGGGTCGATGATGCCCATTTTTCGCACATGTGGGAGGGTGGAGTCCTCAGATCTAACCACCCATAATTTTACGCAATAGACCCCTTGTAGAACCTGCATTATGCAAGAAGTCTACGACACCGAACGTGATTCAAGCAAGGGTTTGTAGACAGCTTTTAGCTAGCAAATCCAGCCCACATTAAATAGACGCCTATGATCAACCATGCCCACGACCAGATAGAAAAGCCAGTTTTTGCCATCGAATCTTTCATCCATTTCCCAAAGGTCTCTGGCCAAAAAATTCTCAAAACGCCTTGAATTAAAATAAACCAACCAATCAGTGTGACAACCACAGGCCATGCAGGAACCCAGATATTATGGCTGATGACAATGAGAAGCCCTACGGCTAGGCCGACAAAGCCGGTGAATGCTACAAGAGCTGGATGGCTCAACGCTTCCATCGCTGTTTTTTTAAAACGAGCTTGGTGGACGATCATCGCTAGTCCAACCAAGAAGAGCCAGATTCCCATTACTTGGGCATAAAATACAGAAATACACATAGAGATCGCTCCTATTTAAAACCTCTATTTTTATCATTAACAAATTTGAACATATTTATCTTCAAAAATTTTTTATTTTGGCGTCTTCTCGTAGAATCTTGTACGCATTCAGGGGGATCTAATACCAGTTGCAACAAATAAATTTGTAATCTCATGACGGACGAGTTTCAGCGAGGAAGTCATGAAATTGTACAAAGTCGAGATTAAACCTCTTTTCGCTTTTTTGAGATCTTTTGCATCCGTTTTCTTTCCTGAGAAGACAAAGAACTTTCTCCATGGCGCGAGATCCGGTCGAGCATAGCATCCATAAACTGATCGTCATCTGATAGGGGCTTCCCAGACTGGATGTCATAAATATTTGAATGGGTCTTGTCTCTTCTTTTCTCGAAAAGCCGGATGAGTTTTCTTTCAAAGGAGTGAAAAAAAGAGAGAGGCCCAGTAGTGTGCCAGGTAAAAAGAGCAAAAAGATAAGCGAAAAAGCAAGAACTGACTAGAGAGAGTGCGGCAACCCAATTTTCACTGGTAACATGAAAAAAAAGGGAAATACTGAGAATCGCGAAGACTAGAACATAGGAATGGAAAGGCAGGGTAAAAAAAAGCAGCAGCTTGGAATGAGGGTTGATCATAGCCCAAGTAACCATCAGGGCGTATACTGCATTGGAACTTCCAGCGAGAACAAAGCGGGGGAAAACTAGCACCGACAATGCCCCAACAATAGCGGCGCCGAAGTAGAGGATAAAAAAAAGCTTAGGTCGCGCTCTTTCTAAAAGCGAGGTACCAAAGATCCAGAGAAGATACATGTCAAAGGCTAAAGATAGCGCAAAATGAAAAGAAAAACTACTTCTCTCAACGAAAATATAGGTGGCTAGCTGCCATAGATAAAAACGTTCTAACCCGATCCAAGATAGGGCTAAAAGGTTTCGTACAAGGGGAAAAAAGCTCCCTACAACAGCAATAACTACTGTCGACATTATTAAAACTTTTAAAGGAGACTTCATATGATCTTTTTTTAACAGAATCTCTTGAATATTTCTAGCAACACCTATATCCTTGGTAGGAAAATCCTAAAGGACATGACTATGCAGCACAAGAAGCACCCACCTTATCAGGAAGTTCTTTTTGAAGATTCCTCCACCGGCACCAAGTTTATCATTGGCAGCACCTTACAGACAAAAGAAAAGACTGTTTTTGAGGGAAAAGAGTACCCGCACTATAGAGTCCCTGTCTCTTCTGCCTCGCACCCTTTCTTCACAAAAGCCTCTCAGTTTATGGATACAGAGGGACGCGTTGATAAATTCACTAAGAAATATGAGCGTAAAAGAGCTGAAATGAAAAAGGCCAATGAGAAGATCAAAGAGTCTAAAAAGAAGCCAAAATGAGGGAAAAGGTCCAGCGCCTTTTAAATCGACTGATAGAAGTCGAAGAGCTCTTGGGCCATCCCGAAATCCTCTCTGATCAGAAGAAGTATCGTGTGCTGACGCAAGAGCACTCCCAGCTGGCTGATCTTAAGGATGCTTGGGATCGCCTTCAGCGATCAGAAAAGGAACTGGACGAGAATCGGCAGTTGGAGTCTTTGGAAAAAGATCCTGCAATGCTCATTTTGCTGCAGGAAGAAAATATCCGTCTCCTGATCGAGGTCGAAGCGGCCCAAAAGGAGATAGAGACGCTTCTCGTTCCCCCGGATCCCAGGGACAGCCGCAATATCATTTTAGAGATTCGTGCAGGTACAGGGGGCGATGAGGCAGCGCTTTTTGTGGCCGACTGTGTTCGAATGTACCAATACTACGCTAATCAGAAAGGGTGGAAAACAGAAGTTCTTTCCACATCGGAATCGGAAATTGGAGGTTTTAAGGAATATATCATGTCACTTTCTGGCCCGAATGTATTTCGCCTCATGCAATATGAGGCTGGGACGCATCGCGTACAGAGAGTACCAGCGACTGAAACGCAAGGAAGAGTCCATACGTCTGCTGTCACAATGGCCGTTCTTTTGGAGCCTGATGAGGATGAAAAAGTTCTAATCGACGAAAAGGATCTAAAAATTGATACCTATCGGGCCTCTGGTGCGGGCGGTCAGCACGTCAACCGCACAGATTCTGCCGTTCGGATTACGCATGTTCCGACTGGGACAGTGGTCACATGTCAAGAAGAGCGTTCTCAGCATAAAAACAAGGAAAAGGCGATGCGTTATTTAGAGAGCCGGATTGCCGAAGAAATCCGAAAAAAAAGCCAACAAGAGCTTTCAGAAATTCGACAGCTGCAGGTCGGCACTGGGGACCGCTCTGAAAGGATTCGGACTTACAACTATCCACAAAATCGGGTAACAGACCATCGTATTGACCTCACGCTTTATATACTCGATCGAATTATGGAGGGCGATCTCGATGCTTTGGTCACTATCCTTGTCAACCGTTTGTATGAGCAAAAGTTAAAATCATGAAGACAGCCGGAGAAATTCTCAAGCTCTCCATTGAGTATTTAAGCTCAAAAAACATGGATCGGGCCCGTCGCATTTCGGAGGATCTACTGGCTCATGCACTCAACTTGACTCGGATGGAGCTGTACGTACAGTATGATCGTCCGGTTGAGGAAAAAGAATTGAGTATGTTTCGAGAACAGCTGAAAAGGAGTCTTAAAGAGGAACCTGTTCAATATATTCTCGGTGAAGTGGAGTTTTACAATTGTTTGATTGCCGTGGATCCAAGGGCTTTAATTCCAAGGCCAGAGACGGAACTTTTGGTGGATATGATTGTTCCATCTGTTCAGAAGGAAACGCTTTGGGATCTTTGTACTGGCTCAGGCTGCATTGGCATCGCTTTAAAAAAGGCAAATCCTAAGCTGAATGTCATCCTATCAGATATATCGGCTGAGGCTCTTTCACTAGCTCGTGAAAACGCAGTAAGAAATGAGGTAGAGGTGCAATGTGTTCAGGGGGATCTTTTTGAGCCATTTCGAGGAGGCAAGGCGGATGTTATTGTTTGTAATCCTCCTTACATAGCGGCATCAGAATATAGCAAACTCGAACCATCTGTCAGAAATTTTGAACCGAAGCTTGCGCTTGTCGCTGGAGAAAAAGGGATTGAGTTTTACGAAAGAATTCAAAGAGACATCGATGCCTATCTCAATCCGAAAGGAACCCTGTATCTCGAAATTGGGGAAAGCCAAGGCAAACAGCTCTTTGCTCTTTTTCCCAGTGGGGAGTTACTGAATGATTGGGCTGGACGTCCTCGTTTTTTTATCTATCGGCGCCAGTAGCCCTTTTGCGGTTCAAAAATTGCGTTAAAATTTTTCTTCTGTTAGACTTTGCGGCTGTGAGATACTGGCTTGCGTTTTTCCTGATTGTATCTATCGCGACAAGCTCTACTACCTGCATGTTTTACAATAAGCTGAAACAAAAAACGCGGGAAATTCGTACCCTATCGATCCGCCCTGTTGTGTTAAAGAAAAAATTACAGAAAGATCCACCACGATGGATGATCGATCAAATTGAGAATGATTTAGCCGCCTATTCATCGGGAATCACTAAGGAGATGCTAGACCGGGCTTTTTGTGGAGATAAAGTAGATACTTTTAGCCTGGTTCGTTTTTCTATTCAAAGGGGCCATATTTCTTTTTCGCACGATGAAAAAAACCTTGACTCGAAGCATTTTAAAGGCCTTTTGGGGTGCATCAAAAAACTCCAGGAGTTTGCCCCGTTGCCTGACGTGGACTTTATTGTCTCTTTGGAGGATGGCTTTAGCGGCAATCCCGGCATTGGTCCCTGCTTTGTTTTTGCCAAACGAGAACATGTAACAGATCTCATCTTGATTCCAGATATCAAGGCATTGACTGGCTATGAGAAGTTGAGAACATTGATTCCAAAAACGACAAGGAAGTGGAGCTGGAGCCAAAAGGTGGCCAAGTGTTTTTGGAGAGGAGCGACAACTGGGGGGTATTCTACCCTGACCTCTTGGCAGGAGCTCGCTCGGGCAAAGTTGGTTCTACTTTCCTTAAACCATCCTACAGAAATCGATGCTCGGTTCCATAACGTTGTTCAGTGCGATCGAGAAGTGCCAAGTTTCTTGAAGGCTAAGGGGATGGTTTCTCCGAGCGTTTCCCGTCCTGATCATTTAAAATATAAGTATCTAGTTGATGTAGATGGAAACTCATGCTCCTATGAGCGTTTTTTTTGGCTTCTTCTTTCAAATTCTGTTGTGTTAAAGCAAATCACCCCTAACGTCCAATGGTATTACAGCGCCCTCAAGCCTTATCAACATTTTATTCCCATTCAAGAAGACCTCTCTGATCTATTGGAGAAGATCCAATGGGCCCGTACACATGATCGGGAGGCTGAAGAAATTGCTCGCCATGCCACGGCTTTTGTGGAGGAGAATCTTTCTGCTGAAGATATCCTAGTCTATCTCTATCATCTGATTAAAAAATATTCTAACCTCCAGAGATAGGCAGAAAAGAATATAGGTGCTGGATTTCTCTTGAAAATCTCTTCTCCCTCTAGTATCCTGCTTCCTAATTATGTTTAGTGCGTTAACAGATAAACTCCAAGCTCTTTTCTCCACTTTAAGGGGCCAAAAGGAACTGACCGAAGATAATATCAAAGAAGCAGTTCGCGAAGTGCGGTTAGCTCTTTTGGAAGCGGACGTAAATTTCGCTGTTGTCAGTCAGTTCGTCAACAGAGTGAAAGAAAAGGCGATTGGCTTAGTTGTTCTAAAATCGGTTAAGCCTGGAGAACAGTTTACAAAGCTTGTCTATGATGAGTTGGTCTCTCTCATGGGAGGAGAAGAGGCCCCACTTCATCTAAGGCAAGGACTTTCGGTGGTCATGTTGTGCGGGCTTCAGGGATCGGGCAAAACAACTACCTGTGCGAAATTGGCTGCCTATATCGGCAAGGTGGAAAAGCGGAAGAAAATCTTACTCGCTGCCTGCGATTTACAAAGGCCTGCGGCAGTGGAACAGTTGAAAAAGTTGGGAAGCGATCTTCATGTTCCAGTCTTTAGTCTTGAGGGTGAAAACAGTCCTATCAAGGTTGCAAAGCTTGCTCTAGAAAAGGCAAAGCTTGAAGGGTTTGAGGTGCTCATTGTCGACACGGCAGGTCGTCTTCATGTCGATGAAGCATTGATGGAGGAACTGGAGGCAATGAAACGCCTTTTGGAGCCCCATGAAGTTCTCTTTGTTGCGAATGCGACGACAGGGCAAGATGCGGTGAAGACGGCGGCAGAATTTGATAAGAGGGTTGCTATTACAGGAACGATTCTTTCGATGCTGGATGGCAATGCTAGGGCTGGCGCCGCGATTTCCATTCGAGAGGTAACGGGCAAGCCCTTGAAGTTCGAAGGAGTAGGAGAAAAGATTCAAGATTTACAAGTGTTTAACCCACGCTCTATGGCCGACCGAATTTTAGGCATGGGCGATGTGATTAACCTGATGAAAAAGGCACAGGAAAATATCACAAGGGAAGAAAGTCAAGAACTGGAAAAAAAGCTAAGAAAAGCGAGCTTTACTTATGAAGATTACTTGAAGCAGATGGGCCGTGTGCGGAAGATGGGTTCTTTTAAGGGGCTTTTAAAAATGCTTCCAGGGCTTGGTAAGATGGGCGAGATGGATTTCGATGATGGCGAATTCAATAAGATGGAAGCCATCATTTTCTCGATGACTCCAGAAGAAAGATTAGAGAAAGTGGAGTTAGAACACGGTAGGAGAAAAAGAATAGCGTTAGGCAGTGGCGTTCCGGTGGACGATGTGAATCGGATGGTCAAAAGTTTTAAGCGCATAAAGCAGTTATTTAAACATATGCCAGACATGAAAGCTCAAATGAAAAAAATGGGCGGCATGCCGGATTTAGAACAACTTAAGGAACAATTCAAAGGTAAAAAATGGCGTTAGTGATTCGCATGAGACAACAAGGCGCTAAGGGGCGTCAGGCATTTCGTCTCGTTGTCACAGACTCAAGAAATCCCCGTGATGGGAAGTATTTAGAGATGCTTGGTTGGTACAATCCATTTGGAGCCAATGACAAGACATCTTCGATGAATGTGGAAAGAATCAGGCATTGGCTGAACCACGGGGCTCAAATCAGCGATAGAGCGAGAGCTCTCGTGTCTCGCCATGCTCCAGAAGTGATTCAGGCGCTTGTACAAAAAAAACAAGCAAAACAAGCAAAGCAGAGGAAGAAGAAAAGCTCAAAATAGATGGAGATAGAGATCCTGTCACTCTTTCCCACATACTTCCAAGGCCCGTTCGATGTTAGCATGATGAAACGGGCGAAAGAGGCTGGGCATCTCGAGATTCGGCATACCGACATCCGCGATTTTTCTGAGAATAAACATCGACGTGTCGACGATCGTCCGTTTGGTGGGGGGCCTGGCATGGTTCTTTGTCCCGGGCCTGTGGTTAGCGCGATCCGAAGTGTCAGGCGGCCCCATTCTCGAGTGATTTATCTTTCACCGCAAGGTACCCTTTTAAACGCAAGGAAGTGCCAGGATTTATCTCATCTAGAGCATCTCATCCTTCTTTGCGGTCATTACGAAGGGGTAGATGAAAGGGCACTGGGGCTGGAGGTCGATGAGGAAATCAGCATAGGGGATTATGTGTTGACCAATGGCTGCGCTGCTGCTGTTGTCCTGATTGATGCGATCTCCCGCTTTATCCCTGGAGTAATTGGCCATCCTGAGGCAACGCAAGAGGACTCGTTTCAAGAGGGAATTTTTGACTGTCCCCATTTCACGAGGCCAGAGGTTTTTGAAGGGAGGGAAGTCCCTCATGTGCTTTTGGAAGGAAACCACAGAGAGATCCGCCAATGGCGGAAAGTCAAAGCAATGGAAAAAACACGCCGGGTAAGACCCGAACTAGCAGTAGGAGAATATTGTGAGCCGCTCACCAAAAATTATAGACATTGAGAACAGCTATTTAAAAAAGGATGTCCCAGTTTTTCAGATTGGGGATACTGTCCGCGTTAATACGCGCATTAAAGAGGGGAGCAAAGAAAGACTTCAAGCCTTCACTGGCATAGTCATTGCTAAAAAAGGCACAGGCCTTTCTGAAACTTTTACGATTTATCGCATCGCTTATGGTTCTTGTATGGATCGTGTCTTCTTGCTTCATAGCCCCCAGATTGCCTCCGTGCAAGTCATGCGTCCTGGTAAAGTGCGACGTGCTAAGCTTCACTATCTTCGGGGGAAATCAGGCAAGTCAGCTAAAGTGAAAGAGCAGTACGTAGCAGGGCAATCCGCCTTAGAAGAAGCTCCGGTGGAGATGGCGGAAGTTCAAGAAGAGCAAAGGCCACCAACAGAAGGCTAGAAGGTATATTGAAGGCCTTGGCATGCACGGACTACCCGCTTCTGAAATCAGTCGAATCGATCAGATGTCTCTTTTGGAAAGGGATCTTGCGAGCAGAGGATTTTCCTGCATAGCGGGCGTTGACGAAGCGGGAAGAGGACCTCTTGCGGGGCCTGTCGTTGCAGCGGCGTGTATCTTGCCGCGAGGAGTATATTTTCAATATCTCAATGATAGCAAACAGCTGACTACTGGGATCAGGAATCTGCTTTATGCCCAACTTCTGGCCTATCCAGGTTTCATGTATGGGATTAGCATTATAGATGTGGAAACGATTGATCGCATCAACATCTTGCAAGCAACGTTGATGGCTATGCAAAGAGCGGTCGGGTCTTTGCCAGTATCCCCAGACTATATTTTAATCGATGGTTCTCGAACTCCCTCTTTGGGAGTTCCTTGTGAGTGCGTTATACGAGGCGATGCGCGGTCGGTTTCTATTGCCGCGGCCTCCGTTTTAGCTAAAGTAACGAGGGATCGGATCATGATAGAGCTGCATGAGCAGTACCCAGAATATGGGTTTTTCTCCCATAAGGGGTATGCAACAAACCAACATTTACGCGCCATTGAGAAACACGGTTCTTGTCCTATTCACCGAACATCGTTTAATCCTATAAGAAGCTGTAAAGAGCGGGGGATTCGATGAGAAAACTATCTAGCATGACTGGCTTTGGACGGTCTATTTGCGATGTGCCGTCTGGGAAGCTCACGGTGGAAATTCAGTCAGTGAATCGGAGATATCTCGAGATCTTCCTATCTCTTCCCAAAGAATTGGCTCGGTTTGAGCCAGAGATACGTAAGCTGATGCAAGAACGCCTTATACGGGGGCAAGTTTCGTTAAGAGTCTATTTTTCTCCTAATTTAGAGGGGGTGGAGTCATTGCTTCCCGATATAAAAATGCTCAAGCGGTTGAAAAAAGCTTGGAGAAAGATTGCGAAAGATCTCGACTTTGACGCTCAGCAGATCGATTTACCTTTTATTATGCAGTATCTTCCGGTTCTTTCCAGGCCAGACCTTTCCTTTGAAGAAGACCGTTTTACTTTGAGTCAGTGCGTGGACAAGGCTCTGGATCATCTTATGGAGATGAAAAAGATAGAAGGAGCAGCGTTAGCAAAGGATTTATCAAAGCGACTTGAGCAGTGCAGGGTGATGGTTGCGGATGTTGAAGAACTGGCTCCACAAGCAGCGGAGAAGATGCGCTTAAAGTTAAGAGAAAAAATTGAAGAAGTGCTGGGGGGCAAAGAGGCGGAAGATCGTATTCTTAAGGAAGTTGCTATTTTTGCTGAAAGGGTCGATATTACGGAAGAGGTCATTCGCTTACAGTCGCACATCTCTCAATTCCAAGAGCTGTTGCAAGAGAGTATTGTGGGAAGAAAGATGGACTTTCTCCTTCAGGAAATGAGTCGAGAGGTGAATACGATTGGGTCCAAGGCGCAAGAGTCCCAAATGTCTCGTATTATAGTGGATATGAAAAGCGAACTCGAAAAAATGAGAGAGCAGGTGCAAAACATCGAGTGAAAAAAGGTTTGATTTTTGTCATTAGTGCACCTGCTGGGACTGGGAAGACAACGCTTGTTCGAATGCTCAGGGAAGAGTTTCCGAGGGTTGAGGAGAGTGTTTCCTTTACAACGCGTCTTCCGCGCTCTAACGAAAGGCCTGGCCTAGACTATCATTTTATTACGTTGCAAGAGTTTGAAAAGAAGATCCAAGCAGGAGAGTTTTTAGAGTACGCCAAAGTTTTTGGCCATTACTATGGCACTTCCCGTCCATTAGTGGATGAGAGGACTTCTTTAGGAAAACACATAGTGTTAGTCATTGATACGCAAGGAGCGCTTCAACTCATGGATCAGCTCAATGCGGTGTTTATTTTTTTGAGTCCTCCTAGCATAGATGAGCTGAAGTCCCGTTTAAGGCACCGCAACGAAGACTCTGATGCGGAGATTCGTCTGAGACTTTCTTGGGCAGAAAAGGAGATGAAGATGGCTTCTCGATATAGCTACCACATTGTTAACGACAATTTGAAGCAGGCTTATGATGTGTTAAGATCGATTTTCATTGCTGAAGAACATAAAAATCGGTAGACTGGCCGACCAAAGGGGGTTTTACATGGTTGATGAACTGACGACAGAAAGTCTTAGAAAGAAATTTAAAAATAATTTTGATTTGTGTAATTTTTCGATCGCGATTGCTCGAAATATTTTAATGAGTGGGCAGCCTGCGACCTTGAAGGAGATTCTCCGTGAGATCGATGAACGGGCTTCTGAGAGCAGGTAGTGCAAAAGATACTGATTACATCGGCTCTTCCTTATGCTAATGGCCCTCTGCATTTTGGGCATATTGCGGGGGCTTATTTGCCGGGGGACTGTTATGCTCGCTTTCAGAGGCTGAAAGGGAGCGATGTGTTATATATCTGTGGTTCAGATGAGCATGGTGTAGCGATTACTTTAAGCGCTGCTTTGGCACATCGGACGCCAAAAGAGCATGTGGATATTTTTCATGAGATGAATCGAAGGCTCTTTGAGAAGTTGCAGTTTTCTTTTGATTATTATGGCCGGACGAGCTGGCAAGGACATGCCCTAACGACGCAGGACTTTTTCCATGCATTGAGCCGCAAGGGGTTGATCGAGGAGAGGACAGAGGATCATCTTTATTCGGAAGAAGAGAAAAGGTTTTTAGCGGACCGTTACGTAGTAGGGACCTGTCCCAAGTGTGGTTTTCAAGAGGCGAGGGGGGATGAGTGTCAAAGTTGCGCCTCTTCTTATGAGGCCACAGATCTTAAAAATCCGCGTTCTAAGCTTTCAGGTGCTTCGCTTACTTTAAGGCCGAGCAACCATTTGTATCTTCGCTTTGACCGTTTTAAGGAACAGCTCAAGGGCTGGATCGCAAACAAAGCTTGGAAGGACAACGTTGTTCATTTTGCGATGCAGTATATTAATGATTTGAAGCCCCGTGCGATTACGCGTGATTCAGATTGGGGTATCCCAGTCCCTGGCTATCCAGGGAAAGTATTTTACGTCTGGTTTGATGCTCCGATTGGCTATATTTCTATGACTCAAGAGTGGGCGATCCAGCAGGGAAAAGCGGAGCTTTGGAAAGACTACTGGCTGAACCCTGATTGTAAACTTGTCCATTTTATTGGGAAAGACAACATTCCGTTCCATGCTGTGTTTTTCCCCGCTATGTTGATGGGGCAAGATGAATCTTATATTCTGCCAGACCAAATACCTGCCAATGAGTTTTTGAATTTGGAAGGTAGACAGTTTTCGAAGTCGGATGGTTGGTATATTGACCTCGAAGATTTTTTCAAACAATACACTGCTGATCAGGCTCGCTATTCTATTGCTGCTAATGCTCCGGAAACGTCTGACTCTGAATTTAGCTGGAAAGATTTTCAGATGAGATGTAATAGCGAGCTTCTTGGAAAGCTTGGTAATTTTGTCAATCGGGTCTTGGTCTTTATCAATCAGCATGGAGAGGGAATGGTTTCTACCATAGGGGAATGCGAAGAAGGTTTGCAAAAGCAGATGCAGCATTTAGTTGCTGCTGCGGCTTTGAGTTTTGAGTCTTTTCATTTGCGAAAGGCCACCCAGATCTTGATGGAATTGGCGAGCTTGGGCAACGCCTATTTTGACCATCAAAAACCCTGGGCTTTAGCGAAGGACCCTAAGAGGAAAGACAAGCTAAAAACGGTCCTTGGGATGAGCGTGGAGTGCATAAAAAATCTGGCTCTTGTCGCCTCGCCGATGATTCCGGAAACTGCGCAAAAAATTTGGGAGATGCTGGGGTTTCAGACGGAACTTGCGCGAGGTAGCTGGGAAAAGATCCATAAGACCCCGGTTCCAGAGGGGCAAAAACTTGGGAAAGTGGAAGTGCTTTTCCAAAAAGTGGAGGATATGGAAATAGAGAAGCAAATGGAAAAGTTGGGAGAAAGCGTGGCTATGCATGAGCACCCCTCTTTACAGCCGCTTAAGGCGGAAGTGAGTTATGGCGATTTTGACAAAATGGACTTTCGGATTGGTCAAATCGTGGCGGCCGAAAAGGTGGCTAAATCGAAAAAGCTCTTAAAACTTCTGGTGGATCTTGGATTTACCCAAAGAACAGTTGTTTCTGGCATTTCTTTACATTATAAACCTGAAGATCTTATTGGCAAGAAGGTAGTAGTCGTGGCCAATTTACAGCCGACAAAGATCATGGGCATTGAGAGTGCAGGGATGATTCTTGCTGCGTCGATTGGGGATCAGTTAGAGCTGCCTTATATCCAATGCTTACCCCCTGGCAGCAAAGTGGTCTAATGGTTAGCGAATTCTAGTTGCTCGTGGCTGTTTGGATGGTAATGTTTGGCCGTTTCAATAATTGCCTTGTCAAGGCCTGTGAAACGTCTATGAACCTGGTTATTACTGACTGCGATTCCGATGGCCTTGGGGGTTCCAACGAGATAGACTTGCCTTTTTCCTCTTGTGACAGCTGTATAGAGAAGGTTGCGGTGTAAGAGTTTAAAATGGGAAGTATGAATGGGGATGACGACGCAGGGGCATTCACTGCCTTGGTATTTGTGGATGGAGGTGGCATAGGCCAAGATGAGTTCATCCAGTGCGGTAAAATCATATTCGACTTCTTTTGAGTCAAAATTTACGACGAGGAAGTCGCCGGCGACGTGGACAATCCTTCCGATGTCTCCATTGTAGACATTTTTATCGTAGTTATTTTTGATCTGCATGACCTTGTCGAATAGGTGAAAGCGCTTGGCCGCTCTGAAAATGGGTTTTTGGCTTGGGTTTAAGAGGTTTTGGAGTGCTTCGTTGAGCATTTCCGCGCCGATGATCCCTTTTTTCATGGGAGACAGGACTTGAATATCGTCGATCGGGTCATATTTCCAGATTTTTGGGATTTCTTTTGCCACGAGCTCTAGAATGACTTGCGAGATGGCTTCGGGAGTCTCTGCTTTAATGAAGTGAAAATCGCTGGCTTCTGGAGTATAGATATCTGGAAATTCTCCATGATTAATGCGGTGGGCATTTGTGATAATTTTAGAGCCTTTCGCTTGTCGAAAAATTTCTGTGAGCCTGGTGATGCCGATTTCTTTTGACTGAATTAAATCTCTTAAAACGGTTCCTGCTCCAACACTTGGCAGTTGGTCGATGTCTCCGATGAAAAGAACGCGGGATCTTGTGGGAATGGCTCTTAATAGATGGAAAAGCAGCTGTGTGTCGATCATACTGGCTTCATCGAGAATCAATAGATCGCAATCGAGGGGGTGATCCCTTCCTCTTTTAAAACCGCCTGCAGCGAAATCCATCTCTAGCAGTGCGTGAATGGTAAAGGCTAACTTTTGGGTGATTTGCGTGAGTCTTTTAGCGGCTCTGCCTGTTGGTGCTGCCAAGAGAATTTTATCAGTAAGCTTACTTGTGATTGCGAGAATGGCTTTTGTGATTGTACTTTTGCCAGTTCCTGGACCTCCTGTGATGATGTGGACTTTATTCAGGAGAGCCTGAGTCGTGGCTTCCTTCTGTTCTTCAGCAAATTCGATGCTGAGTTGCATTTCAGACCAATCGACGGCTTTTTTTACATCAATGGAGCGTAAGGTTTGTCTTCCTGTTTTGATTCTGAGTAGATCTTTGGCGATGCCTTGCTCATAAGCAAAATAGACTTTGAGCCAAATCATCCCCTCTTTTTCGGCCAGATCTTTATGGATCAATTCCTGCATTCTTTCTTCAATGAGGAGGGCTTCCACCTCTAGCATGGAGGCTGCAATAGGTATGAATTCTTGGATTGGATAGCAGGTGTGGCCATCGTTTGCGAGTTCCCAAAGAACGAATTCAATGCCGGCCGCCAGCCTTTCTTTGGAGTGGAGGGCAAACCCCAGCTTAATCGCGATGCTATCAGCCATTTTAAAGCCGATGCCAAAGACTTCTTTAGCCAGCTGGTAGGGGTTTTCTCTGACTTTGGCGATGCTTGTATCACCATACTGTTTATAAATTTTCTGTGCATAACCGGGACTGGCTCCATGGGCTCTTAAGAAGACCATGACCTCTCGAATGGAGCGCTGTTCATTCCAGCAATCTTTAATTTGTTTGAGCTTTTTCTTTCCTAGCCCTTCAATTTCGAGGAGTCGGTGGGGGGATTGGTCGATTACTTCCAATGTATTTTCGCCAAAGTGGTCGACGATCTTTTTTGCATAGACGGGGCCGATGCCTTTGACGAGACCTGATTCTAAATATTTTTGAATACCGATGAGATCTGATGGGGCTTCTACAGTATATTCGGAGACCTCATACTGTTTGCCGTGAGAGGGGTGAGATTTCCAAGAGCCCTTGCAAAGGATATTTTCACCTGCATGGAGACCTGGGAGGCTTCCTACAATGGTGGTTAGTTCTTTTTGTCTGTGCTGTTTGAGCCTGGCAACGGTAAAGCCGGTATCTGGGCTGACAAACACGATGGCATCTACATAACCGGACAGTGCTTCATCCATAGGAAAAAATTTTATCAGTCTACGTGCTCTAACACAAGGGAATTTTCTTGCTTTTTTAAGTTTACGAAATTTAAAATGGCGGTTTTGTTTTCCGGGTTAGCTCAGCGGTAGAGCAGTGGACTGTTAATCCATTGGTCGCAAGTTCGAATCTTGCACCCGGAGTTTCTACCCATCATCCCTAAATAGCTCTGGCACAACAAACTTCAAGCCGGAGGCTCTCATGTCCAAATTTCGCAAAGTGCAAATTTTCCGCACTTTTTCCGCAAATGACTGGAACGATCCAGAATCAAAATATATAAACGTCGAATTTTGATCCAGATGGTCCTTTTTCGTGCACGGAAGTAGTATAATGGTACATCATATTGACCCCCATGGATCATTGTGGCGCAGTGCACAGCGAAAAGTAAAAGATCGAAGGAACGATGCCTAAAATGGGCTTTGCGAGGGAGGCTGACGTGCCGCATGCACGGAGGGACATCTAGGGGGCCGAAAACCAAGCTGGGCAAGGAACGCTCCCGCCAGGCTGTGCTGCGGCATGGAGGGCATACAAAAGAAGCGAAGGCTTCACATCGAGAAGCGATGGACTTGATCCGCCAAAGTAAAGGTCTTCTACGTTCTGTAGCAGATTGTTCTCATGCAAAATGCTGGTTATATACCCAAGTAAATTCAAAAGTTGGTCGTGGGAGCTCCAATCGCTCTGAATTTATCCCTCACCCGACCTCTCAAAGCCTGACCTAAAATCGATTCCACAGCCACAGTCGACAACACTGCAAAAAACCCCAGAACCGCTTCTCGGAAATCATCAAAGTATTCATAGTAAGTATTATAAATGACTCTTTCTTTCATCCACTTCCACAATCGCTCAATCGGATTGAGGTTGGGGCTGTAGGGAGGCAGAAAATGCAACACGATCTTCGAGGTTCCCAGATAGTGCCGGACAGTCTTATTTCGATAGTAGGAAGCATTATCGCAAAATACGTTAACTTTTCTCTTTCCCGGGTAGGCTTCTTCGATTTTTTGGAAAAACCGAATTGTTGACTCCGCGTTGAGCGTTATATCCTCGTGCACTAACACATTGTGGTTGACCACGTCGATAATCCCCGAAAGA
>Ga0209542_10000175_pt1 | contig 158337 bp, 121 predicted proteins | sample RifCSPhighO2_01_FD_184028 | JGI IMG/M metagenome (GOLD analysis project Ga0209542, IMG submission 184028) | Soil microbial communities from Rifle, Colorado - Rifle CSP2_plank highO2_0.1 (SPAdes) (version 2) | ecosystem: Environmental > Terrestrial > Deep subsurface > Rock core/Sediment ... | reverse complement strand
CGTGGGGCTGGTACGACTCGATCGACATGGGCCCGCGCTTTCAGGTCAAGCGCATCATGGTCAAGCCCAAGGCGAGCTTGAGCCTGCAGATGCACCACCACCGTGCCGAGCACTGGATCGTGGTCAGTGGCACGGCGGAGGTGACGGTGGGCGAGCAGGTGGTGCTGCTCAGCGAGAACCAGTCGACCTACATCCCGCTGGGCACGGTGCACCGGCTGGTGAACCCCGGCGCGATCCCGCTGGAGATCATCGAGGTGCAGTCCGGCAGCTACCTGGGCGAGGACGACATCGTGCGCTTCCAGGACAACTACGGGCGTTCGGCCTGATCGGCTGCATCCGCCAATGAAAAGGCCACCTGGGCAGGTGGCCTTTTTTCTGTGTGGCGGGGACACGTGGGGCGCTCAGCCCAGGGACTGCAGCAAATCCAGAGGGTGATCCGCGATCACGTCGGCGCCCCAGCTGCCCACCTCGCCGTTGTGCCCGATGTAGCCCCAGTTGGCCGCTGCACTGGGCATGCCCGCGGCTTGTGCGGCCTGGATGTCACGCAAGTCGTCGCCCACGTAAAGCACCGACGAGGCTTCAACGCCCAGCTCCTGTGCCGCGGTCAACAGCGGCAGAGGGTGGGGCTTGGGGTGCGCGGTCGTGTCACCGCTGATGTTGGTGCCCGAGCGTTCGACCAGGCCCAGGGCGCGCAGCACGGGCAAGGTGAAGCGGTGCGGCTTGTTGGTCACCACGCCCCATTTCAGGCCCCGGGCTTCGATTTCGTCGAGCAGCTCGCGCACGCCTTCAAAGAGCACGGTGGTCTCGGCCAGGCACTGGTCATAGTGGGCCAGGAAGGCCGTGCGAAGGGTGTCGAACTCGGGGTGGCCGGGCTGGATGTCCAGGCCCACGCCGATCAGGCCACGCGCGCCGGCCGAGGCGTAGGGGCGCAGCATGTCCAGGGGCAGGGGCTCAAGCCCGCGGTCGGCGCGCAGGCGGTTGAGCGCGCCGCCCAGGTCGCCCGCGGTGTCGGCCAGCGTGCCGTCGAGGTCGAACAGGACGGCGGTGGCCGGGCGCGGCCAGGCGATGGAGCCGGTCAGTGCCATGCTCAGCCTTGCAGGGGCTTGCGGCAAGCCACCATGTAGTTGACGCTGGTGTCGCCCGAGAGCCAGTAGCGGCGGGTCAGGGGGTTGTATTCCAGGCCCTTGAACTGCACCAGCTCCAGGCCGGCCTCGCGGATCCAGCGGGCCAGCTCGGCCGGGCGGATGAAGCGCGAGAACTCGTGCGTGCCCTGGGGCAGCAGCTTGAGCAGGTACTCGGCGCCGACGATGGCAAACAGGAAGGACTTGGGGTTGCGGTTGAGCGTGGAGAAGAACACCCAGCCGCCCGGGCGGGCCATGCTGGCGCAGGCGCGGATGATGGAGGACGGGTCGGGCACGTGTTCGAGCATCTCCATGCAGGTGACGACGTCGAAGGCTGCGGGTTGCTCGGCGGCCAGGTCTTCGGCGGCGATGCTGCGGTACTCGAGGTTGGCGACGCCGCCTTCCATGGCGTGCAGTTGCGCGACCTTCAGGGGCTTGTCGGCCAGGTCCACGCCCAGCACGTTGGCGCCTCGGCGCGCCATCGATTCGGCCAGGATGCCACCACCGCAGCCCACGTCGACCACGCTCTTGCCCGAGACGGCGGCGAACTGGTCGATCCAGTCCAGGCGCAGCGGGTTGATCTGGTGCAGGGGGCGGAATTCGCTTTCCGGGTCCCACCACTTGTGGGCCAGGTCGGAAAACTTCGCGAGTTCTTGGGGGTCGGCGTTGATCATGGCCGACATGCTACCGAATGCTGGGTAATTTGGGCCCCATGTGGCTCAAGTCATGCGCGATTCAGGGACGATGCGCCCGCCCGTGAGGTCAGCCCCGGGCATCGCCGGCCGCCTTGCGCAGCCAACGGTAGAGGGTGTTGCGGCTGATGCCCAGGCGCCGCGCCGCTTCCGACAGGTTGCCCTGCGTGGCGTCCACCACCTGCCGGATGGCCTGGCTGGACAGGCGGCGCAGGTTGGTCTCGCCCGCGTCGGTGTCGTCGCTGGGTGGGGGTGGCGCTGTGGCGCGGGGCGCCTTCGAGGCCCGGAGTTCATCGACCATGTCCTCCGGCAGGTGAGACCAGTCGAGGTCTCGCGCGTCCTCGGGCAGCAGGGCGCAGGCGGTGCGCAGCAGGGCGTGGAGCTGACGCAGGTTGCCCGGCCAGGCGTGCAGGCGCAGGGCGGCCAGCAGGCCGGGGTGCACGCCTTCGATGGCAGGGCGGCCCATGTCATGGGCAAGGCGCGTCAGCATCTCGTGCAGCAGCGCATCGAAGTCCTGGCGTTCACGCAGCGGGGGCAGGGTGACGCTCAGGCCGTTGAGGCGGTAGTAGAGGTCTTCGCGGAAGCTGCCTGCCGCGATGGCGTCCTTGAGCCGGCGGTGGGTGGCGCTCACCAGCAGGAAGTCGACCGGCACGGGCTGGCTGCCGCCAACGGGCACAACGGCCTTGTCCTGCAGCGCGCGCAGCAGGCGAGCCTGCAGGGCCAGCGGCATGTCGCCGATCTCGTCGAGGAAGAGAGTGCCTCCGTGGGCTTCGCGGATGCGGCCGGGCGAGCCTTCGCGGCGGGCGCCGGTGAAGGCGCCGCCAACGTAGCCAAAGAGTTCGGCCTCGATCAACTGCTCGGGCAGCGCGGCGCAGTTGACGGCCACGAAGGGCTTGCCGGCGCGGGGGCCTTCTTCGTGCAGGCGACGGGCGAGGACCTCCTTGCCGGTGCCGGATTCGCCCTGGATCAGCAGGGCGATGCCCTGGGCCTGCACGCGCCTGGCGCGCGAGAAGGCGTCGGTCACGCGTGGGTCGGTTGATGGCCGTGCGTCGGCGGCCATGTGGCCATGGGCCGGGGCTTGTTCGGTGTCGCCGCGGTCGGGCGCGTCGCTTGCGGGTGCGGGCGAGCGGATCGGATTCGATGCGGACGATCGCGCCTGGATCACCACGCGCTCCTGGCCATCCAGCCGGGCATGGAGCACCTGAGCCGAGCCACGCTGTCCCTGCAGCACGCGCACGCGCCCTGGTGGCCACAGGCCCAGCCCGTTGCCGGTGAGTTGCTCCAGCGTGCAGGCGCCGATGCGTTCGGCGGGCAGGGCCAGCCATTGCTGGGCCAGGGTGTTGGCGCCGACCACCCAGCCGTCCTCGGACAGCGCCAGCAGCCCTTCGCCGACGCCGCCCAGCCCCTCGGCCAGCGGGTGCAGGCGCAGGATGCGGTCGCCGGCGTGGCGGGCGTGGAAGAGCCGGTCTTCGATCATGCGCGCGGCCGAGCGCACCAGGGCGAAGGTGTGCGGGTGGTGGCCACGGTGGTCGCCGGAGATGTCGAGCACGCCGCGCAGTTGCCCGCGCGGGCCGAAGACTGGCGCGGCCGCGCAGGTCAGGAAGCCGTTGCGTTCCAGGTAGTGCTCGGCGCCGTGGATGACGACGGCGCGGCTTTCGGCCAGGCAGGTGCCGATGGCGTTGGTGCCCCGGTCGCTTTCATGCCAGAGGGCGCCGGGGCGCAGCGAGACGCGCTCGGCGCGGCCCAGGAAGTCGGCGTCGCCCAGGCTGTGCAGCAGCAGGCCGCGTGCGTTGGCGAGCACCACCAGGCTGCCCGAGTCGCGCATCTGGTCGAAAACGAAGTCCATGACGGGGCGGGCCTGCGCGAGGAAGTCGTGTTCGGTGGCCACGGCGCGGCGCAACTCGCTTTCGCTGCAAAGCGGGGGCTCGCCCAGGCCTCCCAGCGGGCTGATGCCGGCGTGCTGGCTGCGCTGCCAGGAGCGCTGCAAGGTTTCGTCCACCAGGCCCAGCGGCAGGTCGCCGGTTTCCAGCAGGCAGCGGCGGGCTTGCTGCAGCTCGGGTGAGGTGGCGGGCAGGTGGTTCGGGCGCATGGCGAGGGCAGTATCCACCCGGGACGGGGGTGACACACCCGGGCTCTCCCTGTGCCATTTCGGTACAGCGTGCTTCGTTGACACAGCGCAGGGATTCGGTGGGTGACAACGGGTTCGCCCGGGGTGGTCGGGAGGCCGTCCAGGGGGTGTGAGCGGTGGGCTCAGGTCGAACCCCAGGTGGCACGCGCCCTGCGCTGAAAGAAGTGCGGCGGGCCACAAGCCCTCGGGCAGGTCTGATCTCCCGCCTGCCCACCGCAACCCGATTCAAGGCACATCGCTCACCCACCAGGAGACCCGCATGCTCTACGCCGCCCCCGGTACCCCCGGCTCCCCCGTCACGTTCAAGTCGCGTTACGACAACTTCATCAATGGCCAGTGGGTTGCGCCCGTCAAGGGCCAGTACTTCGACAACGTCACACCGGTGACGGGCCGGGTGTTCTGCCAGGTGGCGCGCTCGACGGAAGAGGACATCAACCTGGCGCTGGACGCCGCGCACGCCGCGGCCCCGGGCTGGGCCAGGACCTCGGTGGCGCAACGCGCCGCGCTGCTCAACAAGGTCGCCGACCGGCTGGAAGCGAACCTGGAGATGCTGGCGGTGGCCGAGACCTGGGACAACGGCAAGCCGGTGCGCGAAACCCTGGCAGCCGACATCCCGCTGGCCATCGATCACTTCCGCTATTTCGCGGCCTGTGTGCGTTCGCAGGAGGGCTCGCTGGCCGAAATCGACGACCACACCGTGGCCTACCACTTCCACGAGCCGCTGGGCGTGGTCGGGCAGATCATCCCCTGGAACTTCCCGATCCTGATGGCGGCCTGGAAGCTGGCGCCTGCGCTGGCGGCCGGCAACTGCGTCGTGCTCAAGCCCGCCGAGCAGACGCCGGTGGGCATCCTGGTGCTGGCGGAACTCATCGCCGACATCCTGCCGCCGGGCGTGCTCAACATCGTCAACGGCTTCGGGCTGGAGGCGGGCAAGCCGCTGGCATCGAGCAAGCGCATCGCCAAGATCGCCTTCACGGGCGAGACCTCGACGGGGCGACTGATCATGCAGTACGCCAGCCAGAACCTGATCCCCGTCACGCTGGAGCTGGGCGGCAAGAGCCCCAACATCTTCTTCGACGACGTGATGGCGCAGGACGACGAGTTCTTCGACAAGGCGCTCGAAGGCTTCACGCTGTTCGCGCTGAACCAGGGCGAGGTGTGCACCTGCCCGAGCCGCGCGCTGGTGCAGGAGTCCATTGCTGACAAGTTCATGGAGCGCGTGGTCAAGCGCGTGCAGGCCATCAAGCAGGGCAACCCGCTGGACACCGACACCATGATCGGCGCGCAGGCCTCGATGGAGCAGGTGGAAAAAATCCTGTCCTACATGGACATCGGCAAGCAGGAAGGCGCGCAGTGCCTGGTGGGCGGCGGCCGCGCGCAGATCAGCGGTGACATCGGCGATGGCTTCTACGTGCAGCCGACCATCTTCCGTGGGCACAACAAGATGCGCATCTTCCAGGAAGAGATCTTCGGCCCCGTGGTGTCGATGACCACCTTCAAGGACGAGGCCGAGGCCTTGCAGCTGGCCAATGACACGCTGTTCGGGCTGGGCGCTGGCGTGTGGAGTCGCGATGGCTCCCGGGCCTACCGCATGGGCCGGGGCATCCAGGCCGGGCGCGTGTGGACCAACTGCTACCACCTGTACCCGGCGCACGCGGCCTTCGGTGGCTACAAGCAGTCGGGCATCGGCCGCGAGACCCACAAGATGATGCTCGACCACTACCAGCAGACCAAGAACCTGCTGGTGAGCTACAACGCACAGGCCCTGGGCTTCTTCTGACCATGGGGGCCCAGCGCGTGACGGCCACGCCTGCGGCGCTGGCCCTCATCGAGCAACTCAAAGCCGAGCATGGTGAGCTGATGTTCCACCAGTCCGGCGGCTGCTGCGATGGCAGCTCGCCCATGTGCTTCGAGCTCGATGAGTTCATGGTCGGCCCGTCGGATGTGCGCCTCGGCGAAGTGGGTGGCTGCCCGTTCTACATGAGCGCGGCGCAGTTCGAGGTGTGGCAGCGCACCCACCTGACGCTGGATGTCACCCTCGGCCGCGCGGGCATGTTCTCCCTCGAAGGCAGCAGCCGACACCGCTTCGTGATCCGCTCCCGCTTGTTCACCGACGAGGAGCTCGCCAGCCTGGCGCCGGTGTTCGTGCTGCAGGTCTGAGCCCCACCCATCGATTTCATCGGATCTCATCCCCAGCGCGTGGCACGGCCCACAAGGCTGTGCCACAGTTCAGGGCTCAAGGCACTCACCCGTTCCCGGAGCACTGAACATGTCCCTGCTGGTTTATGGCATCCCCAACTGCAACACCGTGAAGAAGGCGCGCACCTGGCTCGACGAGCAAGGCGCGTCTTTTGTCTTTCACGACTACAAGAAGCAGGGCGTGCCCGCACAGCGCCTGGACGACTGGATCCGGCAGGTGGGCTGGGAGGTGCTGGTCAACCGCCAGGGCACGACCTGGCGCCAGCTCGACGAGGCCACCAAAGCCGGCGTGGTCGACGCGGCCAGCGCCAAGGCGCTGATGCTCAAGCAGGCCAGCGTGATCAAGCGCCCCGTGATCGAGCAAGGCGGCAAGGTGCTGGCCGTGGGCTTCGACGAGAAAAAGGCCGCGGCGGTGGCGGCGGCCCTCTGATGCGTCACGTGTGATTCAGTCCTGAATCAGACCCCTGCGAGTTTCAGCCGGGTGGCGTGCGTCAGGTAGAACTGCGCCGGGCTCGGCGCGCCCTTGCCGATCAGGCCGAAGATGTGGTTCATCTCGTCGATGTGGTTCCAGGGGTAGTCGGCGCGGATGACCTTGCCCAGGCGCGCGGCGCAGGAAATGATCGCGCCGTCCGAGGGCTCGGAGAGCTCCTGCATCGCCAGGTCGGAGATGTCCCAGGCGTTGGTTTTCACGCCGATGCCGCTGGCCGAGTAGTAGCGGATGCCGTTGACCACCGGGGCGCCTTCGCCGCAGTAGGTGGCAGGCAGGCCGGCGGGGAAGCGCTTGGCGAAGTCGTCGAGCTCTTCCTTGAGCGTGAGGGCCGATGCGTCCTGGGGCAGCTTCGACTGGCCAGAAATCCAGGCCACGAAGGTGCCGGCGAACTCGACCCATGAGCCGTACTGGCGGATGCCATTGGCGATGTTGCTCTCGGCGTCCTGCTCAGGCGTGACGATGGTGGGGCTGGCCATGGTCGTCACGCTGGCAACCAGCTCGGGCGCGACGCCGGCCACGTAGCGGCTGGTGGGGCCGCCCTGGCTGTGGCCGATCAGGTTGAACTTCTTGACGCCGTCCCTGGCGGCCCATTGCTTCATCTGCTGCAGCAGCTGCTCGCCGCGCACCGAGCTGGAATTGACCTCGGAGACGGCGGCCACGTAGACCTTGGCGCCGTTTCGACGCAGCAGGGCCGGCACTTCGTAGAAGTAGTCGACGCCGAGGATCTCCTTGAAGCCCATGAAACCGTGCACCAGCACGATGGGGTGGCGGGTGGCGGCTTCTGTGGAGGTCGGGGCGGCCTGGGCGCTGGTGGCAACCAGGGCGGCACCCGTGAAGGCGCAGGCGAGTGCGAGGGTGGTGGTGGCGCAGCGGGCAGCGGCCAGCAAGCGTTGGCGAACGAGGCGCATGGGAGGTCTCCCGAGTTGGAATGTTATGGAAAATAACAATCTGGTGGGAGGCGTTCAATCCGGGACAGACCCGCCTGCGCGCAAGCCGCGGGTCAATCTCCGTCACCCCGAAGCATCAGCGCGACAGGGCGGGTTCCTGCAGCGTCAGTTCAACCCAGCCATGGGGCTGGCCGTTGATCGACACATCCACCCCCTGCACACCGGGGTAGAGCGTGCGCGTGCTCACCGGCTTGAACGACAGCGACTGCGTCCAGCTCACCCCTTCGCCAGCCGCCAAGGTCAGGCGCTTGCCTTTGAACACCTTGGGGCGCAACTGGCCATCAGCCTTGCGGTGGTGCACGCGCACGTCCACCTCCAGGGTTTGCGGTGCGGTGCCGGTGGCCATGAGCGCGATCGTCAGCGGCAGCACCTCGCCAATGCGCACGGTGCTCCGTGGCACGGACAGGCTCACTTCGCCTTCGAATGCGGCGCCCACGCCCCAGCAATCCAGCATCGGGACGTGGCCTTGTTTGATGAGGTGGCGGCTGGCATGGCGCAGCAGGCGCGAGCGCGTGGGGTGCGTGTCGTCGCGGTGCTGGCGCACCCATTGCACGAGCAGCTCGGGGTGGTCTTTGCCGATGTCGTTGAGGTGGTTGGCCACGCTGCGTCGCACGTACTCGGTGGGGTCACCTTGCAGGCGCTGCAGCAAGGGCAGGGTGGGCGAGGGGTCTCGCACCAGGTCCTGCAGGCGCAGGCCCCAGGGCAGTCGGGGGCGGCTGCCCTCGCTGACCAGGCGGCGCACGTGGGCGCTGGGGTCGTCCAGCCAGCGCTGCAGGGTGGTGAAGGCCAGTTCGGGGTGTGCCTGGATGAAAGGGCGGATGGCGAACTCGGCCGTGAAGCGCTGTGTGATGGCGTGCAGGGCCTGCAAGGCCCGCTCAGGGTGCGGCAGGCCCCGTTGCACGATGACCTCGCCATAAGCCCACAGCGCCCAGCCGGCCACGCCGCTGTCGTCGGTCTGCAGCGTGCCGAGTTCGTCGTCCGGGTCGTGTTCGAAGTGCAGCGATGGCACGCGCTTGAGGCTGGCTTCGAGCAGGCCGGCGCAGGCATCGAAGTCTTCGGGCAGGTGGGCCATGAGCGCCCGGGCCAGGTGCTGGGCGCGGGCCTTGAACTCAAGGTCCTGCAGGCCATCCAGGGCCTGGGCCTCGAAGCTGGTGGTGTCGAAGCGCCGGTGCACGCGGCGCAGGTGGTGGGAGACGGCCTGCACCGTGGCCGGGCCGATCAGGTTCTTGAAGGCCTCGGCCATCGGTGCTCCGTTCGCGGTGAAAACGGCTTCAGGCCGCCAGCAACTGGCGCAGCACGAAGGGCAGGATGCCGCCGTGCTGGTAGTAGCTGACCTCGATGGGCGTGTCGATGCGCAGCAGCACCGTCACCTTCTGCACGCTGCCGTCGGCCCGCTGGATGGTGAGGGTGGCGTCCGCCTGAGGCTTGATCTCGGTTCCCAGGTCGATGCCGATGACCTCGTCGCCCTTCAGGCCCAGCGACTGCCAGCTGTCGTCGCCCTTGAACTGCAGCGGCAGCACGCCCATGCCGACCAGGTTGGAGCGGTGGATGCGCTCGAAGCTGCGCGCCACCACGGCCTTGATGCCCAGCAATTGCGTGCCCTTGGCCGCCCAGTCGCGGCTGGAGCCGGTGCCGTACTCCTCGCCGGCGAAGACCACGGTGGGCGTGCCCGCGGCGATGTACTGCATGGCCGCGTCGTAGATGAAGGCCTTTTGACCGCCCGGCTGCATCAGCGTCAGGCCACCCTCTTCGCGGCTGCCGTCTGGCAGGGTGGGCAGCATCAGGTTCTTGATGCGCACGTTGGCAAAGGTGCCGCGCATCATCACCTCGTGGTTGCCACGGCGCGAGCCATAGCTGTTGAAGTCGAGTTTCTTGACACCGTGGGCCAGCAGGTACTGGCCGGCTGGCGAGGCCTCCTTGATGGAGCCGGCCGGCGAGATGTGGTCGGTGGTGATGGAGTCGCCGAACAGGGCCATGACGCGCGCACCCTGAACGCCCAGTCCTGCTGCCTGGGGCTTCATCTCGAAGCCATCGAAGAAAGGCGGCTTGGCGATGTAGGTGCTCTTGGGCCAGGTGTAGACCTGGCCCTTGACGCCGGGCGTCTTCTCCCAGAGCTTGCCGGGCTTGGTCTTGACCTTCTCGTAGTTCGCCTTGAAGGCCTTGCCGTCCATGGCGTGTTTCATCAGCTTGTGGACCTCTTCGCTGCTGGGCCAGATGTCGCCCAGGTACACCGGCTTGCCCTTCTTGCCCGTGCCCACGGGCTGGGTCATCAGGTCGACCATGACGTTGCCCGCGATGGCGTAGGCCACGACCAGCGGCGGCGAGGCCAGGAAGTTGGCTTTCAGGTTGGGGTGGATGCGCGCTTCGAAGTTGCGGTTGCCCGAGAGCACGGCCGCGCAGACCAGGTCGTTGTCGGTGATGACCTGGTTGAGCTCGGGCGCCAGGTCGCCGGCGTTGCCGATGCAGGTGGTGCAGCCGTAGGCCGCGACGTTGAAGCCGAGCTTTTCGAGGTAAGGCAGCAGGCCTGCTTTTTCGAGGTACTCGGTGACGATGCGCGAGCCGGGCGCCAGCGAGGTCTTGATGTGTGGCTGCACCTTCAGCCCCGCCTCCACGGCCTTCTTGGCCAGCAAGCCGGCCGCCAGCAGCACACCGGGGTTGGAGGTGTTGGTGCAGGAGGTGATGGCCGCGATCAGCACGTCGCCGTTGCGGATGTCAACGGGCTTGCCTTCGAGCTGGACGGGGAACTTCCTGGCGAGTTTCTCGGCGGGCTGGTTAAAGCCGTTCTCGGCCACCGGCTTGCTGAAGAGCTCGCCGAAGGTGCGGCTGAGGTGCGTGATCTCGATGCGGTCCTGCGGGCGCTTGGGGCCGGCCAGCGAGGGCACCACGCTGCCCAGGTCCAGGCTGATGACGCTGGTGTAGTCGATGTCGCCACGCTTGGGCACGCCGTAGAGCTGCTGGGCCTTGAAGTAGGCTTCGAAGGCCTCGATCTCGGACTTCTTGCGGCCCGTGCCCTTGAAGTACTCGATGGTCTTGTCGTCGACCGGGAAGAAGCCCATGGTGGCGCCGTACTCGGGCGCCATGTTGGCGATGGTCGCGCGGTCGGGCAGGGGCAGCGAGGCCGTGCCCTCGCCAAAGAACTCGACGAACTTGCCGACCACCTTGGCTTTGCGCAGGATTTCGGTGACGGTCAGCACCAGGTCGGTGGCGGTCACGCCCTCGCGCAGGCGGCCGGTGAGCTCGAAGCCCACCACGTCGGGCGTCAGGATGTAGACAGGCTGGCCCAGCATGCCGGCCTCGGCCTCGATGCCGCCCACGCCCCAGCCCACCACGCCGATGCCGTTGATCATGGTGGTGTGGCTGTCGGTGCCGACCAGGGTGTCGGGGTAGGCCACGCCATCGGCCGTCTGGTGCACGCCGCGCGCCAGGTACTCGAGGTTGACCTGGTGGACGATGCCGAAACCCGGGGGCACGACGCCAAAGGTGTCAAAGGCCTGCATGCCCCACTTCATGAACTCGTAGCGTTCGGCGTTGCGCTGGAACTCGAGCTTCATGTTGAGGTCCAGCGATTTGTTGGTGCCGTAGTGGTCGATCATCACAGAGTGGTCGACGACCAGGTCCACCGGCACCAGGGGCTCGATGCGCTTGGGGTTCTTGCCCAGGCCCTCGGCCACGTTGCGCATGGCGGCCAGGTCGGCCAGCAGGGGCACGCCGGTGAAGTCCTGCAGCACCACGCGTGCCACCACGAAGGGGATCTCTTCGGTGCGGATGGCCTGGGGCTGCCAGTTGGCCAGCTGGGCCACGTGCTCGGGCGTCACCTTCTGGCCATCGCAGTTGCGCAGCACCGACTCCAGCACGATGCGCACCGAAACCGGCAGGCGGCTGACGCTCGGGTGGCGTTGGGCCAGCGCCGGCAGCGAGTGGAACTTCAGCGACTTGCCCGATGCCGTCCTGAAGGACTGCAGGGTGTCGGCGAAGGGGTGGGCGGCAGCTGAGGCGGTGCGGGCCATGGGGGCTCCTTTGCTGGTTGCGGTGGACGATCCGTCCATTCTGGCAGTTGACCATGGCCCTGTGTGTGTCAGGCTCATGGGTTAGGCTTTCGCCTTTGTCTGTCACCCTTGCCCGGCACCTTTGCCTGTTGTACCCATGCGCCGCCGCCCCGCTTCCCTTGTCGCCCGCTCAGCCGCCCAAGGTGGTGCCGCCGACTGGTTCCTGCTGGGCATGGTGGCCGCGGTGGTGCTGGCCTCTTTCGCGCCGCAATGGGGACGCAGCGAAGGGCCGCTGCACATGGGCACGGTCACGGACGTGGGCGTGTTCCTGCTGTTCTTCCTGCACGGCATGGGCCTGTCCACCGACAGCCTGAAGGCCGGAGCCAGCCGCTGGAAGCTGCACCTGCTGGTGCAGGCCTGCACCTATGTCCTGTTTCCCTTGTGGTGGGCGCTGGGCGCGGTCACGCTGGGCCCCTGGATCTCGCGCGACCTGCTGATGGGCTTTTTCTACCTGGCGGTGCTGCCCTCGACGGTGTCGTCCTCCGTGGCAATGACGGCCCTGGCCCGGGGCCACGTGGCGGCGGCGGTGCTCAACGCCACGCTGTCGACCCTGCTGGGCGTGTTCCTCACGCCACTGCTGGTGAGCCTGGTCATGGGACACGATGGCGGCGGCATGGACGTGGGCGCGACCATGCTCAAGGTGGCTCAGATGCTGCTGCTGCCCTTCGTGGTCGGCCACCTGCTGAGGCCATGGCTGGCGAAGTGGTTCGCGCGCATCAAGCCCGTCACCAACGTGTTCGACAAGGGCGTGATCGTGCTGCTGGTGTGGTCGGCGTTCAGCGACTCGGTGGCCGACGGACTGTGGACGCGCCATGGCCCGCTGCTGCTGGCCGAGGCCGTGCTGGGTGCGGCGCTGTTCCTGTTTCCGATGCTGTGGTTCACCCGCCGTGCGGCGCGTGCCCTGGGTTTTTCGGTCGAGGACGAGATCGTGGCGGTGTTTTGCGGCTCCAAGAAGACGCTCGCCTCGGGCATGCCCATGGCCAAGCTGCTGTTCGGCGGCAGCGCGGCCATGGGGGTGCTGGTGCTGCCGATCATGCTGTACCACCAGTTGCAGCTGTTCGTGTGTGCGGTGATGGCGCGGCGGTACGCCGCCAGAGAGGGCGCGGCCCAGCCCCAGCGGCTGGTCTGAGGTGCCACCATGTCGACCAGCAACCCCGACGACGAGATCGACTACCTGCCGCCGCCCGACAACGGCCTGGACCTGATCCATGCCGATGAGGACCTGGTGGTGGTGGCCAAGCCCGCGGGCCTGCTGTCGGTGCCGGGCCGCGGGGCGGCGCGCGCGGACTGCATGGCCTCGCGCGTGCAGGCGCGCTTCGCCGACGCGCTGACCGTGCACCGGTTGGACATGGCCACGTCGGGCCTGCTTGTGTTCGGGCGAGGCCCCGATGTGCAGCGCACATTGAGCATCGCCTTCGCGGGGCGCGACGTGCGCAAGCGCTACGAGGCGTTGGTGCACGGGCTGGTGCAAGTCGATCAGGGCGAGATCGACCTGCCGCTGATCACCGACTGGCCCCGCCGGCCGAGGCAGATGGTGTGCTTCGAGCGCGGCAAGCCTTCGCTCACTCGCTTTCGCGTCATCGATCGCGATGCGCAGAGCGGCACCACCCGCGTCAGCCTGGAGCCGGTGACGGGGCGATCGCACCAGTTGCGCGTGCACCTGATGGCCTTGGGGCACCCCATCGTGGGCGATCCGTTGTATGGCGCCGATGCCGATGCAGGACCGGCGCTGGGCTCGGGCGCGCCCAGGGCCACCCGGCTGATGCTCCACGCTGCGGAGCTGGGCCTGCCCCATCCGCGTGATGGGCACCCGCAAAGCTGGCTCAGCCAGGTGCCTTTCTGAGGCCGATTCAGGTCCTGCAGTCCGGGGCTGGGTGGCGCAGCGGTTGCGGTCAGGCCAGTGGCGGCCCCAGCCAGCGCTGAAGGGCCTTGAACATCTGCTCGATGTCCAGTGGCTTGGGCACGTGGTCGTTCATGCCGGCGGACAGGGCCTGCTCGCGGTCCGAGGCGAGGGCGCTGGCGGTCATCGCGATGATGGGCAGCGAGCGCCAGCGCGCATCCTGGCGGATGTGCTGCGTGGCGCTGTAGCCGTCCATGCGGGGCATCTGGCAGTCCATCAGCACGCCATCGGGGCGCTGGCCATTGGCTTCCAGCCTGGCCAGTGTGTCGAGGGCGTCCAGGCCGTCGCGGGCCAGCGAAACGCGCACCCCTGCGCGCTCGAGCAACTCCGTGGCCAGCTCCTGGTTGAGCGGCTGGTCTTCCACCAGCAGCACATGCCGGCCGGCCAGCCCGGAGGTGTCGGGCGGCATGGGCATCGGGATGCTGTCGGCGGGGCGTTGCTGCAGCGGTCGCGTGGTGGACCGGGTGGCGCCCAGGGCCTCGGTCAGGCTGTTGAACAAGGTCGAAGGCGTGACGGGCTTGGTCAGCACACCCGCCAGGCTCACGTCCGTGGCGGCATCGATCGCGGCCTGCCTGTCGAAGGCGGTCACCAGCAGGATGCATGGGTGCTCCTGGCGGGGCCGGGCCTGGATCCGCCGCGCCAGCGTGAGGCCGTCCATGCCGGGCATCTTCCAGTCCACCAGCAGCCAGTCGTGGGGCTTGCGGCTCGCATCGAGCCGGGCCAGGGCCTCTTCGCCGCTGGCGGCCACTTCAGCCTGCAGGCCCATGGCCTTGACCATGTTGGCCAGCACCTCGCGGGCGTCCGGGTGGTCATCGACGATGAGCGCGCGCCGGCCTTCCCAGCTCTCGCGGGTCGGGGCCATCGGGCGTGGGCGGGTGCTGGCGCGCATGTTGGCGGTGAAATGGAAGGTCGAGCCTTCCCCCAGCTGGCTTTCCACCCAGATGCGCCCGCCCATGCGTTCGATGAGCTGGTGCGTGATGGCCAGGCCCAGCCCGGTGCCGCCATGGCGCCGGGTGGTGGAGGCATCGCCTTGCGTGAAGGGCTGGAACAGGCGGTCCATCTGCTCGCGTGACATGCCGATGCCGCTGTCCTTGACCCAGCCATGCAGGCGCAGGGCGTCGCCCTCCAGGTGCTCTGCGGACAGGCCCAGCGTCACGCTGCCCGCATCGGTGAACTTGACGGCGTTCGAGCCGAGGTTGAGCAGCACCTGACGCAAGCGGGTCGGGTCGCCAATGAGGCGGCTGGGTAGGTCGGGCGGGGCGGTGAACAGCAGCTCGATGCCCTTGCCCTCGGCGGCCAGGCCCAGCACATCGGCGACCTCGTTGAGCACGTCCTGCACGCCGAATTCGATGCTCTCGAGCTCCAGGTGGCCGGCCTCGATCTTGGAAAGGTCGAGCACGTCGTTGAGGATCTGCATCAGGCCGGTGGCCGCGTGGTGCGCCTTGTTCACGTAGTGGCGCACCCGCTCTGGCGGGTTCTCGGCCAAGGCCAGGTGGGTCATGCCGATGACGGCGTTCATCGGGGTGCGGATCTCGTGGCTCATGTTGGCCAGGAACGCCGACTTGGCCCCCGCAGCGGCCTGGGCATCGCGGGTGGCGGCGCTGAGCGCGGCTTGCGTGGCCTTGCGCTGGGTGACGTCTTCGATGATGACGAAAAAGAGGTCCGGGTCTTCGTCCGACAGGCTCATCAAGGTGGCGTCTGCGTCGAAATGGCTGCCGTCCAGGCGGCAATGGGCCCATTCAAAGCGGACGGCCGACTGGCTTTCCCGGCAGGTCTGCATGAGCGCCTGTGCCCGCTGGCGCAGGGCCTCTTGCTGCGTCCCTTCGGCGGTGCTCAAGGGCGCCTCCCAGGGCTTGAGGCCGATCAGGTCTTCAGCGGCCTGGGCCTGAAAGAGCTTGAGGGTGGCCGGGTTGCAGCGCTCGATGCCCCGGTGGGCATGCAGGAAGAAGTAGGCCAGCGGCGCATTGCGGTAGGCCAGCTCGAAACGCAACTCTGCGCGGCGGCGTGCGCTGACGTCCAGCCAGTAACCGTCGTACGTGGCGCCACCATCGCGCGTGTGCTCGACAGCGCTGTTGACGCTCAGCCAGCGGGGCTGCCCGTCCAGGGTGATCTGCATTTCCTGGGGCTCGGTGGGCGGGCGCCCATCGGTGCGGCCGCACGCCTGCCAGGCCTTCTGGGGCGCGCGCTCCCAGTCATCGGTCAGCGTGCCGAACAGGCGCCTGGCCCCGGTGCCGATGTGCACGAAGTGGCCTCGGCCGTCGGCTTCCACGCGGTAGCGGAACAGCCCCAGGGGCAGGGCTCGGGTCATGGCCAGGGTTTCGTTGCGGGCTTGCTCGAGTGCGGCCAGGCGCTCGGCCCGCCGCCAGTAGAGCCACAGCAGGCTCCAACCCAGGGTCGCTGCGATCAGGCTGCCAATTGCGCCCACCAGCATGATGCGGGGCTCGCCCTGCAGCGGAGACATGACCCAGAGCCGGTAGGGGTGGTCGGGTAGGTTGACGCTTTGCGCGAGGTAGGGCTGGCCATTGATGAGCCAGACAGGCAACTGCTGGCCCCCCACGGCGATCTGGCCGTCGTGCCAGTCCAGTCGCCCGGGCATGCCGCGGTAGACCCCATCGACGTCGACGCCGCGCACCCCGGGGTCGGCCGCGTCGGGCATCAGGTGAATCAGGTCCTCGCTGCGGTTGCCGGCCACGATGACGCCGTTGCGGTCGACCACCGCCAGCAGGCGGCCGGCGGCGTCGTTCATCATGCGTTGCATGGACGGCGGGTCGGTCTTGAGGATCAGCACGCCCAGAGGCCGACCGTCGCGGCTGATGCGCGCCGAGAAGTTGAACCCCGGCTTGTGGCTGACGCTGCCCATCACGAACTGGAAGCCCGCCCCGAGCTCCATGGCCTGGATGAAGTACTCGCGGGTGCGGAAACTGGCGCCCAGGGTGGTGATGGGCTCGGAGAAGGCGCTGTCGGCCACCGCGATGCCTTGCGCGTCTTGCAGGTAGGCCTGCCGGATCTGGAAGTCGTGCACGAGCCCGAGCAGGTGCTCGCTCATGGCCTTGACGGATGGCATCGCCTTGAGCCGGGCTTGCAGGGCCAGGCGCTGTTCGGCGGTCGGCACTTCGGTGGTGCGCACCGGCTGGCCGAGCAGGAAGTCACCGAGGGTTGGTTGCTGGGCCAGGGCCTGGCTGAGCGCCGCCAGCGCCCGGAAGTGGGTGTCCACGCTGTCCGAGAACGCCTGCAGGCGTTGGCTGCCTTGCCTGAGCACATCCTGCCGGTTGTCCTGCACCCGTTGCCAGGTCAGCGCGCTCGCCAAGGCCAGGCAAAGCAGCAACCAGACCGCGGCGGCGCGCAACAGGCGGGCCTTGAGGCGGTCCAGGGGGCGCGGGGCGTCGATGTCGTTCTCTGCCATCCCGTTTTCCATCTGGTTTGTGGAGGCCGCCCAGGTGTGCCCGCGGGCGCCTTCGGCGGATCTTGCGCCCGCCGTTTGCGCCCGATTGTGACCGCATTGTGCAACGCGGCATCAGGGGCTTGCCCCGAGCGTCCGGCCCTGGCTGCGGATGGCCGCAGGTGCCCGGTCGGGGGAAAGGTGGCAAAATCCCGTTTTTCCTCCGAGCCAGACGTGCGAGAGAAGCCATGAGCGCAGTTGTCATCAGCGGAACCGGCCTGTTCCAGCCGCCGCACACCATCACCAACGCTGAACTGGTCGAGGCCTTCAACGCCTACGTCGATCGATTCAATGCCGAGAACGCTGCTGCCATCGAGGCAGGCGCCGTGCAGCCCTTGGTGCATTCCAGCGCCGAGTTCATCGAGAAGGCCTCGGGCATCAAGCAGCGCTATGTGATGGAGAAGTCCGGCATCCTGGACCCGTCGCGGATGTACCCGCGCTTTCAGGAGCGCAGCGACGAGCAGCTTTCCATGCTCGCCGAGATCGGTGTGGAAGCCGCGAAGAAGGCCCTGGCCGCTGCCGGCAAGACCGGTGCCGACGTCGACGGCGTGATCTGCGCCTGCTCCAACCTTCAGCGCGCCTACCCGGCCATCGCCATCGAGATCCAGGCCGCCATCGGCGCGGGCGGTTACGCCTTCGACATGAACGTGGCCTGCTCGGCCGCCACCTTCGGTCTGGAGCAGGCGGTCAACGCCGTGCGCTCGGGCTCGGCCAAATGCGTGCTGGTCATCAACCCCGAGATCACCTCCGGCCACCAGGAATGGAAAGACCGCGACTGCCACTTCATCTTCGGTGACGTGGCCACCGCCACCGTCGTCGAACGCGCCGACACGGCCACCTCGGCCGACCAGTGGGAGGTGCTGGGCTCGCAACTGGCCACGCAGTTCTCCAACAACATTCGCAACAACTTCGGCTACCTCAACCGCAGCGAAGACAGCGACCCGAACGCCCGCGACAAGACCTTCCGCCAGGAAGGCCGCAAGGTGTTCAAGGAGGTGGTGCCCATCGCCGCCGCCCACATCGAGACGCAGTTGAGCGCGCTGAGCATCCAGCCCACCGACGTGCGCCGCTTCTGGTTGCACCAGGCCAACCTGTCGATGAACCAGCTCATCGTCAAGAAGCTCATCGGCGCCGAGGTCACGCCCGAGATCGCGCCCCTGATCCTGGACGAGTACGCCAACACCTCGTCGGCTGGCTCCATCATTGCCTTTCACGCGCACCGAGGCGACCTCAAGTCCGGTGACCTGGGCGTGATCTGCTCGTTTGGTGCCGGCTACTCGGTCGGCTCGGTGGTGGTGCGCAAGCGCTGAACGCTGCGCCCGCCCATCAGCCCATGAGCGCCGACTTCACCTTCTACTGGCACGACTACGAAACCTTCGGCCGCGTGCCGCGCCGCGACCGCCCCTCGCAGTTCGCGGGGGTGCGCACCGATGCCGACCTCAACGAGGTGGGCGAGCCGCTGATGCAGTTCTGCCAGCCGGCGCCGGACTACCTGCCCGACCCGGAGTCCTGCCTGCTCACCGGCATCCTGCCGCAGCAATGCCTGGAGCAGGGCGTGCCGGAGCACGTGTTTGCCGATGCCATCGAGCGCGAGCTGGCGCAGCCGGGCACTGTGGGCGTCGGCTACAACACCATCCGCTTCGATGACGAGGTCACGCGCCACCTGTTCTGGCGCAACCTGATCGATCCCTACGGGCGCGAGTGGCAGAACGGCTGTGGCCGCTGGGACCTGCTCGACGTGGTGCGCTGCACCTGGGCGCTGCGCCCCGACGGCATCACCTGGCCGAAGCACGAAGACGGCCGCCCATCGTTCAAGCTCGAGCACCTGACCGCCGCCAACGGCCTGGCCCACGAAGCCGCGCACGATGCGCTGTCCGACGTGCGCGCCACCGTGGCCCTGGCCCGCCTGATCAAGCAGCACCAGCCCAAGCTCTGGGACTTCTGCCTCAAGCTGCGCAAGAAGGACGCGGTCCTGGCCGAATCCGGCCTCGACCAGCCCCGCGCGGGCTGGAAGCCTTTCGTGCACATCTCCGGCATGTACGGGCACGAGCGCGGCTGCATGGCCCTGGTGTGGCCGCTGGCCCTGCATCCCAGCAACAAGAACGAGATCCTGGTGTGGGACCTGACGCACGACCCGGCCGAGCTGTTCGACCTGAGCGTGGCCGACATCCGCCTGCGCATGTTCACCAAGGCGGCCGACCTGCCTGAAGGCGTCACCCGCCTGCCGCTCAAGAGCATCCACATCAACAAGTCGCCTGTGGTGATCGGCAACCTGAAGGTCATCACGCCCGAGCTCCGCGCCAAGTGGGGCCTGGATGTCGAGCTGGCGCTGCAGCGCGCCGAGCTGGCCGCGGCCCAGGGCAGCCGCATGGACGGCATCTGGGCCGAGGTGTTCTCGCGTCCTGATCGCACCGCGGGCGCAGCGCCCGTTGACGTCGATGAAGACCTGTACGGTGGCTTCGTCGGCAACGACGACCGTCGCCTGCTGCAGCGCCTGCGTGGCCTCTCGCCAGAGGCCCTGGCCGACAAGCACCCGGCCTTCGCCGACGAGCGCCTGGAAGAGATCTTCTTTCGCTACCGCGCGCGCAATTTCCCTGACACGCTCAACGACGAAGAGCAGGTTCGCTGGAACGGGTTGCGCAGCGCCCGACTTCACGAAGGCCAGGGCGGCGGGCTCACGGTGTCCGCGTTCTTCGAGCGCATCGACCAGTTGATGGAGGAGCGCGGTGAGGACGACGAGCGCGCGCAGGACATCCTGAGTGCGCTTTACGACTATGCCGAGCAGATCGCGCCCTGATGGGCAAGGCGGTGGGCGGTCCTCGCGTGGCGGCGTTGCGGGTGTGGGTGCCGGTGCGGTTGCATCGGCCGTTCCCCTGAACCCCTCGACCAAGGCCCTGAGCTACCTGGGCGGCTACCCGCCGGCCCTGCTGCAGCAGGTGCAGGGCCTGATCGATGCTGGCAAGCTCGGCGAGGTGCTGCGCCAGCGCTACCCCGATGTGCACGAGGTGCGCACCGACAAGGCGCTCTACGACCACGTCATGGAGCGCAAGGCACGCTTCCTGCGCGGGGCCGACCCGATCAGCAAGGTGGCCTACGACAGCAAGCTCCAGGTGATCCAGCACGCGCTGGGCACGCACACCCGCGTCTCGCGTGTGCAGGGCGGTCAGCTCAAGGCCAAGCGCGAGATCCGCGTGGCCAGCCTGTTCCGCGAGGCGCCGCCCGAGTTCCTCGAGATGATCGTCGTGCACGAGCTCGCCCACCTCAAGGAACGCGAGCACGACAAGGCCTTCTACAGCCTGTGCGCGCACATGGCGCCGAACTACCACCAGTGGGAGTTCGACTGCCGGCTTTGGCTCACGGCCCGCAGCCTGGGCCTGTGGGCTTGAGGCATCAGCGCCCGAACAGGCGCTCGAGGAAGCCCTTGAGGCGGTCTTCCGTGCTCTGGGCTTGGCCTGGCTCCGGAGGCCGGGGGATCAGGCTGGGGTCGATGGGCTCGTCGTCCACGCCCAGCTCCTCCAGGAAGCCGCCCGAGGCCCATTCGCTGTAGCGCCAGCCCGATTCGGTGCGCACCACGCCTTCGGGCACGGGCATCTCCGCCACGGGCTCCTTGGCCAGGGCCGTGCCCATGAACTGGATCCAGGCGGGCAAGGCCAGCGACGAGCCCGAGGCATGGCTGCCCAGGCTGCGCGGCGTGTCGTAGCCCAGCCAGACCACGGCCACGCGGTGCGGCTGAAAGCCCGCGAACCAGGCGTCGTACACGTCGTTGGTGGTGCCGGTCTTGCCATACAGGTCGGGGCGGCGCAGCTGGGCCTGGGCCTTCGCCGCGGTGCCCGATCGCGCCACCTCGTTGAGCAGCGTGCCCGTGACAAAGGCGTTGCGCGCCGGGATCACGCGGTCGCTTTCATCGGGCACCTTGGGGGTGGCCTCGAACACCACCTTGCCCGCGCCATCGGTGATCTTGCTGATCACCAGCGGGCTGACCTTCAGGCCACCATTGGCGATGACCGCGTAGGCGCTGGCCAGCTGCAGTGGCGTGGTCGAGCCGGCGCCCAGTGCCAGCGTCAGGTTGTCAGGCTGCTTGTCGACCTCGAAGCCGTAGCGACCTGTCCAGGTGCGCGCGGCCTGCGGCCCCATCAGCTGCACCAGGCGGATGCTCACCATGTTCTTGGACTTGGCCAGCGCCGTGTGCAGGGGCATGGGGCCATCGAACTGGCCGTCGGCGTTCGATGGACTCCAGTCGCCCACGGTGAGCGGGGCGTCGTTGACCACGGTCTCGGGCATCACGCCGTTTTCCAGCGCCGCCGCGTACAGGAACGGTTTGTAGCTCGAGCCCGGTTGGCGCCAACCCTGGGTGACGTGGTTGAACTGGTTGCGCTGGAAATCGAAGCCTCCGACCAGGGCGCGCACCGAGCCGTCGCGCGGATCGAGCGCCACGAGCGCGCCTTCGGCCTCGGGCCATTGCGTGATGACCCAGCCGCCGCCTTGCTGCACCACGCGCACCACCGAGCCTCGGCGCAGCTTGAGCTTGTCGCTGGCCTTGGCCGACAGCCCAGGCTGAACCTGGCGCAGGCCCTTGCCACTCACCGGGATGACCTCGCCGCCGGCCAGCACCAGGGTCACCTGCTTGGCCGCCACGCGCGTCACCACGGCCACCTGCAGCATCTCGTCGTCGTTGTAGTCGGACAGCACCTGCGAGACGGCCGGGTCGGTGTCGGCCAGGTCGCGGTCCAGGTCCTCGGTGCCTTCGGGGCCGCGCCAGGCCAGGCCCAGTTCGCGGTCGATCAGGGTCTTGCGCAGGGCCTTCCAGGCCGCCTGCTGCTCGGCGGCGCGCAGCGTTGTCACCACCTTCATGCCGCTGGTGTAGGCCTGCTCGCCATACTGCGCATAGACCTGGGCGCGGGCCATCTCGGCCACGTATTCGGCGTGCACTTCTGCGTCACCGGGGTTGCGGGTCGATGGCTTTTCAGCCTTGGCGGCCTCGTATTGCGCCTCGGTGATCACGCCCTCGGTGTGCATCCGCGACAGCGCCACCAACTGGCGCGCGCGGGCCCGTGTCGGGTTCTTGATCGGGTTGACGTTGGACGGGTTCTGCGGCAGGCCCGCCAGCATGGCGCATTCGGCCGCGGTCAGCGCGCTCAACGGCTTGCCGTAGTAGGTCTGCGCGGCCTCGGCAAAGCCGTAGGAGCGCGCGCCCAGGTAGATCTGGTTCATGTAGAGCGTGAGGATCTGGTCCTTGCTCAACTCGTGCTCGATCTTGAGCGACAGCAACGCTTCCTTGATCTTGCGCGTGAGGGTCTTCTCGCGCGTCAGGAAGAAGGTGCGCGCCACCTGCTGCGTGATGGTGGACGCGCCTTGCGTGCGCCCGCCCGTCACGTTCGCCACCACCGCGCGCAGCACGCCGATGGGGTCGATGCCGTGGTGGTCGTAGAAGCGGCTGTCTTCGACCGCCAGCAGGCTGTCGCGCATGAGCTTGGGGATCTGCTCGAAGGGCACGAACTGGCGCTTTTCGCTGCCAAAGCCGCCGATCTCGACCCCGTCGGCGGTGTAGACGCGCAGGGGCTGTTTGGGCTGGTAGTTGGCCAGGCCACGGGTGTCGGGCAGTTGCGGGTAGAGCACGACGGCCGTGACCAGCAAGGCCAGGGCCGCGATGGCGCCCATGGCCAGGGCCAGCAGGGCGGCGGTGAGGACGAAGCCCTGCTGAGGCGCACGGGCTGTGGGAGGTCGATGGAACGCCGAAACCGTCAGGGGTGCCGAATCAGGCATGCACAGCGGGCAGGTGGGCGGGGCCCGGCCTGCGAAAGCCACAAAACGGCGATTATCCCGCCGCTTGAGCCCCGGCCGCCATGTCCTGGACCCACCCATTGAGCCCACGCCAGGCGTAAAGGTTGTAGGAAACGACTTCTTCGAGCGGTTGCGCGTAGCCGCTCCTGGCCCAGACCGACCCCACCTGCGTGGCCATGCCCAACAGCCCGCGCGCCATCATGTCGATGTCGAAGTCGCGCTTGATGCGGGGGTAGATGCGCAAGGCTGCCTCGCGGATCAGCGGGATGTACTGGGCCAGGGCCTCCTGGGCGCTCTCCACATGGGGCAGGGCGGCGCCGGTGAAGCCGTCGATGAGCAACACGTGCGCGCGGCGGGCGTCTTCGCGCAGGAAGGCGTAGAAGGCCTTGAGGCCGGCCTCGGCCTGGTCCATCAGCGTGGTGGGGGCGCAGGACATCGCTTCGGCCACTTGTGCGACGAGTTGCTCCTTTTGCCAGCGGTAGACAGCCTCGTAGGCGTCCTTGGTGTTGCGGAAAGACTCGTAGAAGTAGCGGTCGGTCAGGCGCGCCTGCGAGCAGATGTCGCGCATGGTGGTGTGGGCCACACCGCGGGTGGCGAAGCAGTCCAGCGCGGCTTCGAGCAGCTTGGTGCGGCGCTGCTCACGACGTGCTTGCGCGGTTTCGCCACGGTAGGTGCGGGCGGGCGTGGCAACTTCTGCCTGGTTTGTCATCGTTCGTCGGGGCCAGCCGCCCGAGCGGCTTGGCAAACTGAAATTTGTTGTTTCCCGAATATCGCGCAACGATCATCGAGTCGGAATAGGGTGTTCTGTGGGGTGTTGGCGGACACCTGGGCGTCTGGGGCCCGAGCAGGGGCGAGAAGAAGACACAAGCAGGGACGTCGGAGCTTCATGCTAGGCTGAATGCCCCATTTCTTTCCCTTCCTCGACCGCATCGAGCCCGAGCCCATGCCCGCCGCCATCGACTTCTATTTCGAGTTCTCCTCGCCCTACGGCTACTTCGCCGCCGAGCGCATCGAGGCCCTGGCCGAGCGCCATGGCCGCACGGTGGACTGGCACCCGCTGCTGCTGGGCGTCATCTTCAAGAGCACGGGCGTGCTGCCGCTGACGCAGGTGCCGCTCAAGCGCGACTACGTCAAGCGCGACTGGGAGCGCATCTCTCGCCTGACGGGCATCCCGTTCAAGATGCCTGCGGTGTTCCCGATCGCCTCGCACCATGCATCGCGCGCGGTGTTGTTCGTGGCGCGCAGCAACGAGCAGGCCGCCAAGGACCTGACCCTGGCCCTGTACCGCGCCTGCTATGTCGACGGGCAGAACATCGGCGAGGCCGACGTGGTGTGCGCTGTGGCCAAGGGCATCGGGCTGGACGCCGATGCCATCGCCGAGGGCATGGCCGACCCGGCCGTGAAAGACCAGCTCAAGCACGAGGTCGGAGCGGCCGAGGCCCGTGGCGTGTTCGGCAGCCCCTTCGTCATCGTCGACGGCGAGCCCTTCTGGGGATTCGACCGCTTCGACATGCTCGAAGCCTGGCTGGAGCGCGGTGGCTTCTGAGGCGCAGATGCCTGACTGGGACTGCCAGGCCTGCGGCGCTTGCTGCGCCACCTTTCGCGTGTCCTTCTACTGGGCCGAGGCCGACGACGCGCCTGGCGGCACCGTGCCCGTGGCGTTGACCCAGCCGGTGAGCCCGACCCTGCGCTGCATGGTGGGCACGGCGGCCAAGCCGGTGCGCTGCGTGGCGCTCGAAGGCGAGCTGGGCCGCCACGTGGCCTGCAGCATCCACCCCCGGCGTTCATCGACCTGTCGCGAGGTGCAGGTGGGCGACGAGCAGTGCCGCAAGGCACGGGCGCAGCACGGGCTGCCGGTCTGAGGCGCGGGCCCCAAGCAAGGCGAGGCGGCAAGAAAAAACCCGCCGGGTTGCCCGGGCGGGTTTTCGCAAGGCGCCTGACCCCGAGAGGTCAGGCAGGTGGGGCCGATCAGGCGGCCTTCACACCCTTGGCGGTCTCCACGTACTCTTCAATCTGGTTGAAGTTCATGTACTTGTAGATCGAGTCGGCGTTGGCCGTGACCACGCCGGTTTCGGCCATGTACTCGGCCGGCGTCGGCAGGCGGCCCAGCTTCGAGGCCACAGCAGCCAGTTCCGCAGAGCCGAGGAACACGTTGGTGTTCTTGCCCAGGCGGTTCGGGAAGTTGCGGGTCGAGGTCGAGATGCAGGTCGAGCCTTCCTTGATCTGCGCCTGGTTGCCCATGCACAGCGAGCAGCCCGGCATTTCGGTGCGGGCACCGGCTTGGCCGAAGGTGTTGTAGAAGCCTTCCTTGGTCAGCTCGGCGGCGTCCATCTTGGTGGGCGGGGCCACCCACAGGCGAACCGGCAGGTCCTTCTTGCCTTCGAGCACCTTGCCTGCGGCACGGAAGTGGCCGATGTTGGTCATGCACGAACCGATGAAGGCTTCGTCGATCTTGGTGCCGGCGACTTCGGACAGGAACTTGGCGTCGTCCGGGTCGTTCGGGCAGCAGACGATCGGCTCCTTGATGTCGGCCAGGTCGATCTCGATGACGGCGGCGTACTCGGCGTCCTTGTCGGCTTCGAGCAGCTGCGGGTTGGCCAGCCAGGCTTCCTGGGCTTCGATGCGGCGCTGCAGGGTGCGGGCGTCGGCGTAACCGTTGGCGATCATGTTCTTCATCAGAACGATGTTCGACTTCAGGTACTCGGCGACCGGTTCCTTGTTCAGCTTGATGGTGCAACCGGCGGCAGAACGCTCGGCGGAAGCGTCGGACAGCTCGAACGCTTGCTCGACCTTCAGGTCAGGCAGGCCTTCGATTTCCAGCACGCGGCCGGAGAAGATGTTCTTCTTGCCGGCCTTGGCCACGGTCAGCAGACCGGCCTTGATGGCGTACAGGGGGATGGCGTGCACCAGGTCACGCAGGGTGACGCCAGGCTGCATCTTGCCCTTGAAGCGAACCAGCACCGACTCGGGCATGTCCAGGGGCATCACGCCGGTGGCAGCGCCGAAGGCGACCAGGCCGGAACCCGCGGGGAAGGAGATGCCGATCGGGAAGCGGGTGTGCGAGTCGCCACCGGTGCCGACGGTGTCGGGCAGCAGCAGGCGGTTCAGCCACGAGTGGATCACGCCGTCGCCCGGACGCAGGGCCACGCCACCGCGGTTCGAGATGAAGGCGGGCAGCTCGCGGTGCATCTTCACGTCCACGGGCTTGGGGTAAGCGGCCGTGTGGCAGAACGATTGCATGACCAGGTCAGCGCTGAAGCCCAGGCAAGCCAGGTCCTTGAGCTCGTCGCGGGTCATCGGGCCGGTGGTGTCTTGCGAACCCACGGTGGTCATCTTCGGCTCGCAGTAGGTGCCGGGACGCACGCCTTGGCCTTCGGGCAGACCGCAGGCGCGGCCGACCATCTTCTGGGCCAGGGTGAAGCCCTTGCCGCTGTCGGCGGGGGCCTGGGGCAGGCGGAAGGCGGTGGAAGCGGGCAGGCCCAGGAACTCACGGGCCTTGCCGGTCAGCGAGCGGCCGATGATCAGGTTGATGCGGCCGCCGGCTTGCACTTCGTCGAGCAGCACTTGCGACTTCAGCTCGAACTTGGCAGCGACAGCGCCGTTCTTCTCGATCTTGCCGTCGTAGGGGTAGATGTCGATGACATCGCCCATCTCGAAGTTGGAGACGTCCACTTCGATGGGCAGCGAGCCCGAGTCTTCCTGCGTGTTGAAGAAGATGGGGGCGATCTTGCCGCCCAGGGTCACGCCGCCGAAGCGCTTGTTGGGCACGAACGGGATGTCTTCGCCGGTGGCCCAGATCACGCTGTTGGTGGCCGACTTGCGCGAAGAACCGGTGCCGACCACGTCGCCCACGTAGGCGACCAGGTTGCCCTTCTTCTTGAGGTCTTCGATGAACTGCATCGGGCCGCGCTTGCCGTCTTCTTCGGGCTTGAAGGCCGCGTCAGGACGGGTGTTCTTGAGCATCGCCAGATAGTGCATCGGGATGTCAGGGCGGCTCCAGGCGTCCGGAGCGGGCGACAGGTCGTCGGTGTTGGTCTCGCCAGGCACCTTGAACACGGTCACGGTGATCTTCTTGGCCACGGGCGGGCGAGTGGTGAACCACTCGGCGTCGGCCCACGACTGCATCACGGCCCGGGCGTTGGCATTGCCGGCCTTGCACAGTTCGGCCACGTCATGGAACGCGTCGAACATCAGCAGGGTCTTCTTCAGGGCTTCAGCAGCGACGGCGCCGACTTCGGCGTCCGACAGCAGGTCGATCAGGGGCTTGACGTTGTAGCCACCCACCATGGTGCCCAGCAGCTCGGTGGCCTTGGCCTTGGAGATCAGCTTGACGGTGACATCACCGTGCGCCACGGCCGACAGGAAGGAAGCCTTGACCTTGGCGGCGTCGTCCACGCCGGGGGGGACGCGGTGGGTCAGCAGGTCCAGCAGGAAGGCATCTTCGCCAGCGGGCGGGTTCTTGATCAGCTCGATCAGCTCGGCCACTTGGGGGGCCGACAGAGCCAGAGGGGGGATGCCAAGGGCGGCGCGTTCGGCAACGTGTTGGCGATAGGCTTGCAACATGGTGTTCACCTGGTTTGAGGGGCAAAAAACGTGTCAGACACGTGGGTGGCGCACAAAAAATCACCGCGGTGGGGCGAATCAAGCGTTCCAACCACATGGAAATGCAATTTCCGTGCAGCCTGCTATTTTCGCCTACACCGCGGTGAATGTCACCACGACCGCGTGAAATCAATGGACTTCACGCGACGAATGAGGGGGATTTTTCAGCGCGGGGCGTCGAAGAGCGACGCGCGGGCCGGCTGAGCCGCCAGGTCGGCCTCGGCCTTGCGTTGCACCTCGTGAACGCAGGCGTCGACCAGGCGCTTGCCGGTCTTGGTGTCGAGCACCATGGACTTGGTCAGGATCTGCACCAGCAGGGCCTGGCCGCGCACGTCTTCCAGGCGGGTGGCGCCGGTGGCCGAGAGCACCGGCTTCATCAGCCATTTCTGCTTGCCCAGGGTCAGGTCGACGTAGCCCGGGTTGGCCTCGTTGCGCTGCACCACGATGTGCTGGCCGAACTCGCAGTTGTAGGCGCCGGTCAGCACGCGCTCTTGGGCGAACAGCTGCTCGGGGGTGGCCGCGGCCAGCTGGATGGGCTTTTCGACCGGCTGGGCGGCGCCCTTGATGACCGACTTCGATGCCTTGACGGCGGTGGATGCGTGGACCAGCTGCGGGCCGATGGCCGCGGCGGCCATGCCGATCATCAGGCCGGCGGACAGGGCCAGGGTGCGGATGCGCTGGGTGCGGCGGGCGAGCGAGGGAGCGTTCATGCTGTGAAAAATCCGGGAGGTGCAGGGGGCACCGAAGCCTTCATCTTGCCACCGATCCCGGGGGGCGTGGGCCGGAAAAAGCCCCATGGATGTGTCAGTTCGTACCGTGGGTTTCAGCCTTTGCCGGCCCCGTGACGGTTTGCCTGACGCGTGCGGGAACGCACCCCGCAACGACCCTCAGAACGCGTCGCCTGGCACGCGCACCCAGCCTTCCATGAGGATGCGGGCGCTGCGGCTCATGATGGCCTTGGTGACCGTCCATTGGCCGCCCACCTGCCTGGCCTGGGCGCCCACGCGCAGCGTGCCCGAGGGGTGGCCGAAACGAACGGCTTCGCGCTCGCCACCACCGGCCGCCTGGTTCACCAGGGTGCCGGGGATGGCGGCCGCCGTGCCGATGGCCACCGCGCAGGTGCCCATCATGGCGTGGTGCAGCTTGCCCATCGAGAGCGCGCGCACCAGCAGGTCGACGTCACCGGCTTCGATCGCCTTGCCGCTGGACGCGGTGTAGCGCGTGGGCGGCGCCACGAAAGCGATCTTGGGCGTGTGCTGGCGGGTGGCGGCTTCTTCAGGGGTCTTGATCAGGCCCATGCGCAGCGCGCCGGCCACGCGGATGGCTTCGAAGCGCTTGAGCGCCTCGGGGTCGGTGTTGACCTGCTCGCGCAACTCGGTCCCGGTGCAGCCGATGTCCTTGGCGTTGACGAACACGGTGGGGATGCCGGCCGTGATCATCGTGGCCTTCAAGGTCCCGATGCCCGGCACCTCCAGGTCGTCGACCAGGTTGCCGGTGGGGAACATCGAGCCGCCTTCGTCGCCGTCGTCGGACGGGTCCATGAACTCGAGCACGATTTCTGCGGCAGGGAAGGTCACGCCGTCGAGTTCGAAGTCACCGGTTTCCTGCACCTGACCGTTGGTCACCGGCACGTGGGCGATGATGGTTTTCTGGATGTTGGCCTGCCAGATGCGGACCACGGCGACGCCGCCTTGCGGGCCTTGGGGGATGCGCGAAGGGTCGACCAGCCCGGCGTGGATGGCGAAGGCGCCCGCGGCGGTGGAGAGGTTGCCGCAGTTGCCCGACCAGTCCACGAAGGCCTTGTCGATGGAGACCTGGCCGTAGAGGTAGTCCACATCGTGGTCGGGCACGCTGGACTTGGACAGGATCACGCACTTGCTGGTGCTCGACGTGGCCCCGCCCATGCCGTCGATGTGGGCGGCGTAGGGGTCAGGGCTACCGATGACGCGCATGAAGAGCTTGTCGCGCGCCTGGCCGGGCTGCTGGCACGAGGCCGGCAGGTCCTGCAGGCGGAAGAACACGCCCTTGCTGGTGCCACCTCGGATGTAGGTGGCGGGGATCTTCACTTGCGGTGCGTGAGCCATGTCTTCGTCTCCTTGGCCTCAGGCGGCCTTGTTGGCTGCCAGGAAGTCCTGCGCAAAGCGCTGCAGCACGCCACCGGCTTCGTACACCGACACCTCTTCGGCCGTGTCCAGGCGGCTGGTCACGGGCACCTTCACGGTCTCGCCATTCTTGCGGTGGATGACGAGCGTGAGGTCGGCGCGGGGCTTGCGTTCGCCTTCGACGTCGAAGGTCTCGGTGCCGTCCAGGCCCAGGGTCAGGCGGGTGGTGCCCGGCTTGAACTCCAGGGGCAGCACGCCCATGCCGATCAGGTTGGTTCGGTGGATGCGCTCGAAGCCTTCGGCGACCACGGTTTCCACGCCAGCCAGGCGCACGCCCTTGGCGGCCCAGTCGCGCGAGGAGCCCTGGCCGTAGTCGGCGCCGGCGATGATGATCAGCGGCTGCTTGCGGTCGTAGTAGGTCTCCATGGCTTCCCACATGCGCACGACCTTGCCTTCGGGCTCGATGCGGGCCAGCGATCCAGGCTTGACCTTGCCGTCGGCGTCGCGAACCATTTCGTTCTTGAGCGTGGGGTTGGCAAACGTGGCGCGCATGGCGGTCAGGTGGTCACCGCGGTGCGTGGCGTAGGAGTTGAAGTCCTCTTCCGGCAGGCCCATCTTGTGCAGGTATTCACCGGCGGCCGAGTTCATCAGGATCGCGTTGGAAGGCGAGAGGTGATCGGTGGTGATGTTGTCCGGCAGGATGGCCAGCGGGCGCATGCCCTTGAGCGTGCGCGGGTTGGCCGCGAGTGCGCCGACGCCTTCGGTGTCCCAGTAGGGCGGGCGTCGGATGTAGGTCGACATCGGGCGCCAGTCGTATTGCGGGCTGACCTTCTCGCCCTTGTCCGCTTGAATGGCGAACATGGGCTCGTACACGGCGCGGTACTGCTCGGGCTTGACGGCGGCCTGGACCACGGCGTCGATCTCTTCGTCCGAAGGCCAGATGTCCTTGAGGCGAATTTCTTTGCCGTCAACGACCGTCAGCACGTCATTCTCGATGTCGAAGCGCACGGTGCCGGCAATGGCGTAGGCCACCACCAGCGGCGGCGAAGCCAGGAAGGCCTGCTTGGCGTAGGGGTGGATGCGGCCGTCGAAGTTGCGGTTGCCCGAAAGCACGGCGGTGGCGTAGAGGTCGCGGTCGACGATCTCCTTCTGGATGACCGGGTCGAGCGCGCCCGACATGCCGTTGCAGGTGGTGCAGGCAAAGGCCACGATGCCGAAGCCCAGCTTTTCGAGGTCGCCCAGCAGGTTGGCTTCCTTGAGGTAGAGCTCGACGGCTTTGGAGCCAGGGGCCAGCGAGGACTTCACCCAGGGCTTGCGCGTCAGGCCCAGCTTGTTGGCGTTGCGCGCCAGCAGGGCGGCCGCGATGACGTTGCGTGGGTTGGACGTGTTGGTGCAGCTGGTGATGGCAGCGATGATCACGGCGCCGTCGGGCATGGTGCCTTCACCGGCGGCGGGCATTTGCCACTTGCCGGCGATGCCCTTGGCGGCCAGGTCGGTGGTGGCCACGCGGGCGTGCGGGTTCGAGGGGCCGGCCATGTTGCGCACCACGCTCGACAGATCGAACTCGAGGTTGCGCTCGTAGACGGCGTTCTTGAGCGAGTCAGCCCACAGGCCAGCTTGCTTGGCATAGGTCTCGACCAGCTTGACCTGGCTCGCGTCGCGGCCGGTCAGCGTCAGGTACGCCAGCGTCTGCTCGTCGATGCTGAACATGGCGGCGGTGGCGCCGTATTCGGGGGCCATGTTCGAGATGGTGGCGCGGTCGCCAATGGTCAGTTTCGACGCGCCTTCACCGTGGAACTCCAGGTAAGCGCCCACGACTTTGTTCTTGCGCAGGAACTCGGTCAGCGCCAGCACCACGTCGGTGGCGGTGATGCCCGGCTGGCGTTGGCCGGTGAGCTTGACGCCGACGATTTCAGGCAGGCGCATCCACGAAGCGCGGCCCAGCATCACGTTCTCGGCTTCGAGGCCGCCCACGCCGATGGCGATCACGCCCAACGCATCCACGTGCGGGGTGTGCGAGTCGGTGCCGACGCAGGTGTCGGGGTAGGCCAGGCCGTTGTCCGAGTGGATCACGGGCGACATCTTCTCCAGGTTGATCTGGTGCATGATGCCGTTGCCCGCGGGGATCACGTCCACGTTGGCGAACGCCTTCTTGGTCCACTCGATGAAGTGGAAGCGGTCTTCGTTGCGGCGCTCTTCGATGTCGCGGTTCTTTTGGAAGGCATCGGGGTCGAAGCCGCCGCACTCCACGGCCAGCGAGTGGTCCACGATCAGCTGAACGGGCACCACGGGGTTCACCTTGGCGGGGTCGCCCCCTTCCTTGGCGATGGCGTCGCGCAGGCCAGCCAGGTCCACCAGCGCGGTCTGGCCCAGGATGTCGTGGCAGGCCACGCGGGCCGGGAACCAGGGGAAGTCCAGGTCGCGCTTGCGCTCGATGATCTGCTTGAGGCAATCGGTGACGATGGCCGGATCGGCCCGGCGCACGATGTTCTCGGCGTGCACGCGCGAGGTGTAGGGCAGGGTGGCCCAGGCGCCAGGCTGGATGGCTTCGACGGCGGCTTGCGTGTCGAAGTAATCGAGGTTCGTGCCCGGCAGGGGCTTGCGGTATTGGGTGTTGATGTTGCTCATGACCGTGTGGGGCGGAGAACGAAGCGGGTGTCGGGGGCGCCTGGGGGGCTGAAGGTGAAAGGGCGCCAGTGGCGCCCTTGTTGCTGAATTACTTGCGGTCCTTCAGCGGCACGAACTTCTGGTCTTCCGGGCCGGTGTAGTTGGCGCTCGGGCGGATGATCTTGCCGTCGATGCGCTGCTCGATCACGTGGGCCGACCAGCCGCTGGTGCGGGCGATCACGAACAGCGGCGTGAACATGTCGGTGGGCACGCCCATCATGTGGTAGCTCACGGCGGAGAACCAGTCGAGGTTGGGGAACATCTTCTTGATTTCCCACATCACCGACTCGAGGCGTTCGGCGATGTCGTACATCTTCATGTTGCCCTGTTCCTTGGACAGGTCCTCGGCCACCTTCTTGATGACCACGTTGCGCGGGTCGCTCACGGTGTAGACGGGGTGGCCGAAGCCGATCACGACTTCCTTCTTCTCGACGCGGGCGCGGATGTCGGCCTCGGCCTCATCCGGGTTGTCGTAGCGCTTCTGGATCTCGAAGGCCACTTCGTTGGCGCCGCCGTGCTTGGGGCCGCGCAGGGCGCCGATGCCGCCGCACAGGGCCGAGTACATGTCGGAGCCCGTGCCGGCGACCACGCGCGAGGTGAAGGTCGAGGCGTTGAACTCGTGCTCGGCGTACAGGATCAGCGAGGTGTGCATGGCGCGCACCCAGCTGTCGCGGGGCTTCTCGCCGTGCAGCAGGTGCAGGAAGTGGCCGCCGATCGAGTCGTCATCGGTTTCCACGTCGATGCGCTTGCCGTTGTAGGCGAAGTGGTACCAGTACAGCAACATCGAGCCCAGGCAGGCCATCAGCTTGTCGGCGATGTCGCGGGCGCCGGGGTGGTTGTGGTCGTCCTTCTCGGGCTTGACGCAGCCGAGCACCGACACGCCGGTGCGCATCACGTCCATCGGGTGGCTGGAGGGGGGCAGCTGCTCCAGTGCGACCTTCACGGCGTTGGGCAGGCCACGCAGCGACTTCAGCTTGGCCTTGTAGCCAGCCAGCTCGGCCACGTTGGGCAGCTTGCCGTGCACCAGCAGGTGGGCGATTTCTTCGAATTCGCAGGTGGTGGCGACGTCGAGGATGTCGTAGCCGCGGTAAGCCAGGTCATTGCCAGTGCGGCCCACGGTGCACAGGGCGGTGTTGCCGGCGGCGGTGCCGGACAGGGCAACCGACTTCTTGGGCTTGAAACCGGGGGTGGTGGTCTCGGGGGTGGCGCTCATGTTGCGTCTCTCCAATTGAAAGCAGTGGCGGATGAAAGGATCACTTCTTGGCGGCGAACAGCGCGTCGAGCTTGCCTTCGAACGCGTGGTAGCCGATGCGGTCGTACAGCTCTTCGCGGGTCTGCATGATGTCGACCACGTTGCGCTGGTGGCCGTCGCGTCGGATGGCAGTGTAGACAGCTTCGGCGGCCTTGTTCATGGCGCGGAAGGCGCTCAAGGGATAGAGCACCATGCCCACGCCGGTGGGGCGCAGGTCATCGACGCTGAACAGCGGGGTCTTGCCGAACTCGGTGATGTTGGCCAGCACGGGCACCTTCACGGCGTCGACGAACTTCTTGTAGGTCTCGAGGTCGTAGGCGGCTTCGGCGAAGATGCCGTCTGCGCCGGCTTCCACGCAGGCGATCGCACGCTCGATGGCGGCGTCCACGCCGTGCACCTGGATGGCGTCGGTGCGGGCGATCAGGAAGAAGTCCTTGTCCGTCTTGGCGTCGGCGGCGGCCTTGACGCGGTCGACCATCTCTTCGGTGGTGACGATTTCCTTGCCCGGGCGGTGGCCGCAGCGTTTGGCACCCACCTGATCTTCGATGTGGCAGGCGGCGGCGCCGGCCTTGATCAGGCTCTTGACCGTGCGCTCGATGTTGAAGGCGCTCGGGCCGAAGCCGGTGTCGATGTCCACCAGCAGCGGGGTGTCGCACACGTCGGTGATGCGGCGCACGTCGATGAGCACGTCTTCCAGTCCGCTGATGCCCAGGTCGGGCAGGCCCAGCGAGCCGGCGGCCACGCCACCACCCGAGAGGTAGATCGCCTTGAACCCGGCGCGTTGGGCCAGCAGGGCGTGGTTGGCGTTGATGGTGCCCATGACTTGCAGGGGCGCCTCTTCCTTCAGGGCCTGGCGGAAGCGTGCGCCGGCAGACAGTTGTGCCATGTGGTTCTCCGTGGGGTGAGGCCGGTGCCATCGACGGCGCCGGCGCGGTGCGGTTCACACGGACTGCGCAACGCGTGTGCCAGGGCGATCATGGCGAGGCCGGCGCGGCGTGCACTTGGGGTAAGTCCTTGATTTGATTGGGCGTCGAGCGCAGAGGGAAGCGAACGGCCTGCCGACGTCATGGTTGCAATGTTTCATTTCTGAAACGCATCTCCTGAAACATGGAACAATGCTGAAACAGCAAGCACCCCACACGGCTTCCCCATGCCACCCCCAACCGCCCGCTCCGAGGACCTTTCAGAGGTCGCGCCAGCATGGCGCCCGAGCCCGCCCAGCGCCCCGCCGCGCATCGTCGCCGTGGGTTACCGCCGCATCAACAAGATGCTTCAGGAGCTCGCCCCCGATGTCGCCGATCGGGCCAGCGTCGACGTGCTCGACGTGGGCTTCGAGCAGGCGGTGGCGCGCGTGCGGTCCTTGCAATCCCAGCAGCCCGTCGACGTGGTCGTGGCCGCTGGTTCCAACGGCGGCTACCTGCGCCAGCACCTGGACGTGCCCGTGGTGCTGGTCAAGGTGGGCGGGTTCGACCTGATGCAGGCGCTGTCGCAGGCGAGGCGGCTGGCCGACCGCATCGGCCTGGTCACCTACGAGGGCATGGCGCCTGACCTCAGCCGATTCGACCGCCTGTTCGACTTCGACGTGGCGCAGCGCAGCTACCGCACCGAGGATGAAGCCCGCGCCTGCGTGCGCGAGTTGCAGCAGGCCGGGGTGGGCGTGGTGGTGGGCAGCGGGGTGGCGGTGGACGTGGCCGAGCAACTCGGCCTGCCCGGGCTCTTCCTGTATTCGATGGACGCGGTGCGCGCGGCGCTGGAGGACGCGGTCGAGGTGGCCCGAGCAGCCCGCATCGAGCAGGCCAAGCGCGAGCGGCTCAACACCATCCTGGCGCAGGTCAGCGACGGCGTCATCGCCGTGGACCGCGATGAGCGCATCCTCACCCTCAACCCACGCATGGCCCAGTGGCTGGGCGTGGCGCCGAGCGATTGGCTCGGCCAGAAGCTGGGGCTGGTCTGCCCGGAGCTGAGCCTGCAGGGCACCTTGCGCCTGGGCCAGCCCGAGCTGGAGTCCATCGAGCGCGTCAAGGGCAAGGCCCTGATCGTCAGCCGCCAGCCCATCGTCGAGCAGGGCGTGCTGACCGGCGCGGTGCTCACGGCGCAAGACCCGATCTCCATCCAGCGCGTCGACCGCCACATCCGCGCGCGCATCCAGCCTCACCAGGCCGCGCGCTCGCGATACGAGCTCTCGGGCTTCGTGGGCCGCAGCGCCGCCGCGCAACGCGTGCAGGCCCTGGCCGAGCGCTGCGCGCAAAGCCCGGCCACCGTGCTGCTGCTGGGCGAAAGCGGCACCGGCAAGGAGCTCGTCGCGCAAGGCATTCACCGCGCCAGCGAGCGCCGCGACATGCCCTTCGTTGCCGTCAACTGCGCGGCCATGAGCGAGACCTTGCTGGAAAGCGAGCTGTTCGGGTACGAAGACGGCGCTTTCACGGGCGCGCGACGGGGCGGCAAGGTGGGCCTGTTCGAGGCGGCGCACCGCGGCACCATTTTCCTCGACGAGATCGGCGAGATGCCCTTGCCCCTGCAGACCCGCTTGCTGCGCGTGCTGCAGGAGCGCGAGGTGCTGCGCGTGGGCGCCACCGAGCCCGTGCCCGTTCAGGTGCGGGTGATCGCGGCCACGCACCGAGACCTGGCCGAGCGCGTGGCCGAGGGAGGTTTCCGGCTTGACCTGTACTACCGGCTCAACATCTTGCGCATCGAGGTGCCTGCCTTGCGCGAGCGGCTGGAAGACCTGCCCGAGATCGTGCAGGCCTTGCTGCAAAGGCAACTGGTGAGCCTGAGCGCGGCCGGTGCTTCTGCCCAGCGCTCGGCGTGGCTGCAGCGAGGGCAGGGGCTGTCGCCCTTGCTGGCCGCCTTGCTGCAGCAGGCGCCGAGCCACCCGTGGCCGGGCAACGTGCGCGAACTCGACAACGTGATCGAGCGCCTGCTGGCTTGTGTGTCCGACGAAGACCTGCGTGTGCTGCAAACGCCTCAGCAAGCCGAAGACCTGTTGCGCAACCTGGCGCCGGAAGTCTTTCCAATGCACGCCTCACGCCAGGCTCCCCATGCCATGCGCAGGGGCATGGGCGCCCAGCGGGATGAGAAGGGCCGCATCGAAGCCCTGTTGGCCGAGTGCGGCGGCGATCGGGGCGAGGCCGCTCGCCGCCTCGGGATCAGCCGCACCACCCTGTGGCGCAAATTGAAAGGGCCCTGAACAGGGCCCTGGCTGAAATCGCGGCGGTGAGGTGAGGGAGATCAGCCCAGGCGGCGGCGCATCGCGGCCATGCCGACCAGGCCGATGGCCATCAGCGCCCAGGTCGAGGGCTCCGGCACGGCCGGGGCCACCCCGCCTGCCGTCACCGAGATGCCATCGATGCCGAGGTAGGCCTTTTCCGTGCTGGCCAGGCTGAAGGACAGCAGTTGCGAAGCCGAGGTCGCCACGAAGGTCAGCGACTGGGTGGACCAGTTCGAGGACAGGCTCAATGTGCTGCCCTGGCCGATGCTGGCGCCGTCGAGCATCACGCCGATGGCGTTGCTGCCCAGGTAGGAATTGGCTTGGTTGTTGATGCCGAAGTTGGCGGCTTGCCAGCTCACGGTGTAGGTCTGGCCGACGGTCAGGCCGTTGAGCGACTGGCCGAAGCTTTCGATGTAGCTGCCGTTGATGCCGAGGCCCACCCAGGTGCCGCCATCGGGCGAGACCGTGGGTGCCACGCCAAAGGAAAGCCAGCCCGACACACCGACATTGCTCGTCGGGTCCACCGTGTCGGGCGTGCCTGCCAGCACCGTCCAGCCGGTTGGCACATCCATGTTGGCGATGCTGCCGTTGAGTGAGCCGTTGACGACCAGCGATTCAGCGCGGGCGGTGAAGGCTGCGAGCAGCAGGACAGACAGGGTGGCGAGTCGGAGGGACTTCATGGTGCTTTCGTTACAACATGTACAACGGTTTGGATGCTAGGGGCTTGGGCACCTCCGCGGGGATGTGACACCCCCCTCCAACGGGGGGCGAATGCTGTCATTTCCGCGGTCCGTGTGATGGATTCACGCCCCGGGCAACGCATCTTCACGAAACGGGGTCTCGAAGCGAGGTCACCACCCCGGCTGGCACAATCTCGCCACCCCAGCCCCAGACCCCGCCCCGCCTGCATGTCGCACGAGCCCCCCCGCGTGCTGTCGCTCATCCCGCCGATGACGCAGCTCAACACGCCGTACCCGTCCACCGCCTACCTCACCGGGTTCCTGCGGTCGCAAGGCGTGCCGGCTGAGCAGGAAGACCTGGCGCTGGCGCTCGTGCTGCGCCTGCTGTCACGCGAAGGGCTGGCGCGCGTGAGGGCCGTGGCCGATGCCTTGCCCCGCAAAGGGCGCAGCGCGGCCGTGGCGTCGTTCATGGATCAGGCCGATGCCTACCTCGCGACCATCGACCGCGTCATCGCCTTCCTGCAAGGCCGCGATGCCACGCTGGCGCACCGCATCGCTGGCCGTGGATACCTGCCCGAGGGGCCGCGTTTCGCTTCGCTGGAGGCCTACGCGGGCTCGCTGGCCGACGATGACGGCGGTGATCCGCTGGCCTGGGCCTTCGGCGCCCTCGGCCTGCAGGACCGCGCCCGCCACATCGCCACGCTCTACCTCAACGACCTGGCCGACGTGCTGCGCGACGCCATCGATCCGCGCTTCGAGTTCGTGCGCTACGCCGAGCAGATCGCCATGAGCCAGCCCAGCTTCGAGCCGCTGGCCGAAGCACTCGGCGCACCGCCCAACCTGATCGACTCCACGCTGACCGAGCTGACGCTCGACGCCATTGCTCGCCACCAGCCGAAGGTGGTGTTGCTGTCCGCACCATTCCCCGGCAACGTGTATGCGGCGTTTCGCATCGCCCAGGCCATCAAGGCCCACCACCCCGATGTGGTCACCGTGCTCGGGGGCGGCTTCGTCAACACCGAGTTGCGTGAGCTGGCCGAACCCCGTGTCTTCGACTTCTTCGACTTCGTCACGCTGGATGCGGGCGAGCGCCCTTTGCTGGCGCTGCTTGAACACGTGCAGGGCCGACGCAGCCGCGAGCGCCTGGTGCGCACCTTCGTGCGCGACGACGCAGGGGCGGTCAAGCTCATGAAGTGGCAGGAGCCCGACGTGCCCTTCAACGACGTCGGCACGCCCACATGGGACGGCCTGCCACTTGGCAGCTACCTCTCGCTGCTGGACATGCTCAACCCCATGAACCGGCTGTGGTCCGATGGGCGCTGGAACAAGCTCACCGTGGCCCACGGCTGCTACTGGAAGAAGTGCAGCTTCTGCGACGTCAGCCTGGACTACATCTCGCGCTACGAGGCAGCGTCCGCCACCGTGCTGGTCGACCGCATCGAGGCCATCGTCGCCGAGACGGGCCAGACGGGCTTTCATTTCGTCGACGAGGCCGCGCCCCCGAAGGTGCTGCGCGCCCTGGCCGAAGAGCTGCTGCGCCGCGGTGTGCAGATCAGCTGGTGGGGCAACGTGCGCTTCGAAAAAACCTTCACGCCCGAGCTGTGCCAGCTGCTGGCCGACAGCGGCTGCATCGCCATCTCGGGTGGCCTGGAGGTCGCTTCCGATCGCCTGCTGCAGTTGATGAAGAAGGGCGTGTCGGTCGAGCAGGTCGCGCGCGTGACGCGGGCCTTCGCCGACGCCGGCATCATGGTGCACGCCTACCTGATGTATGGCTTCCCCACTCAGACCGTGCAGGACACGGTCGACGCGCTGGAGTACGTGCGCCAGCTCTTCGAGCAGGGTTGCATCCACTCCGGTTTTTTCCACCGCTTTGCCTGCACGGTGCACTCTCCCGTGGGCCTGAACCCCTCCGAGTACGGCATCGAGCTTTTGCCCTTGCCAGAGGGCAGTTTCGCTCGCAACGACGTCGGCTTCACCGACCCGACCGGGGTCGATCACGACATGCTGGGCCAGGCGCTCAAGAAGGCCATCTACAACTTCATGCACGGCTTCCTGCTCGAGCAGGACGTGCGCGCCTGGTTCGACATTCGCGTGCCCCGCCCGACGGTGCCCAGGCACTTCATCGAGCGCTCGCTCTCTCGCCGGTGATCACGCGTCGGTGATCACTCGTCGGTGATCACTCGTCGGTGATCACGCGCCGCTGAAGAAGCGCTCTTCGATCTCGGCCGGCAGCGGCTGGCCTGTCACCCAGGCGCGCTCCAGCACGTACCAGTGGTGGCGGTAGCTGGCGCGGTCGTGCAGAACGCCGTGGTGCGAGATGGGTGCCCAGTGCTCGGCCTGCGCCGCCAGCAGGATCTCCACCGCCTCGTCGACCTCGGCCACCACCGGCGTGAAGGCATCCAGGATCACCGGGATCTGGGCCGGGTGGATGCTCCACATGCGTGTGTAGGCCAGCTCGCGTGCGGCCTTGGTCGCGGCCTTGAGCAGCGCCCGCGTGTCCTTGAATTCGGTGACCACGCCGTGCGAGGGCGTGATGCCGGCCGCATGGCATGCCGCCGAGATCTCGACCTTGGCGCGCAACACCAGCGGGTGCGCGAACTGACCTTCGGCGCCCATGGCCGAAGCCGGGATGGCGCCGCGGTGCTCCGAGACGAAATCCATCAGCCCGAAAGACAGCGATTCGAAGCCCGGCAGCCGCGCGATGGCCGCGACCTCCTGCACACCACGGTGGGTTTCGATCAGCCCGTGGACGGGCAGCGCGCGCGTGACACCGTGGTGCTCGCGGGCCGACTGGATGGCGTGCAGCACGCGAGAGGCGTCCACCTCGCCATCGATCTTGGGCACCATGATGTAGGCCAGCCGCTCGCCGGCCTGGCGCACCAGCGTGTCCACGTCCTGCTCAAAATGCCGGTGATGCAGGTCGTGCACCCGCACGCCCACCCGCCCATGCGCGTTCAGCGGGCCGTTGACCAGGCCACAGACCAGGTCGAGCTGCTCGGCCTCGCCGCCCACGGGGGCGCCATCCTCCAGGTCCAGCGTCACGTCGAAGACGGCGTGGCCGGCGTCCTCGGCCATCTCCGCTTGCAGCTTCAGGCTCTTGAGCATGCGCTCCTCGATGCCCGCATAGTGGTCGCAGACGGGCAGGGCGGCCGGGTGGGGCTCGGTGCCGAACAGGGCTTGGCGAGGGTGGATGGTCGTCAGGGTGGTCATGTGGGCTGGCGCTTTTGGGCCGTTTGACGGATGCCTTTTAGGGTTTCCGGACGGCTGGGGTGTGAAGAAAGTCACGTCTGGCGCCATCCTGGTGCGCGCTTGCCATCATGTGAAGCCGCCTGACTGCCGAAAGTTTACGCAGTTGCGTGTGGTCTTTGGCGATCGGATGCAACCCCGCGTCGGAACAGGGTCCCCCCCGCCGACCGGCAACACCTGAGACGGCAACAACAGAGACTGGACGATCCGATGAGACTCAACGACTTGAAACTGGGCGCTCGGCTGGGCCTGGGCTTCGGCCTGGTGCTCTTGCTGGCAGCGCTGATCTCCCTGGTAGGCTGGCTGCGTCTGGGCAGCACCCTGACGGGCATCGAGCAGGCCCACGCCGCCACCGAGCGAGCCAACAGCGCCCAGCGCTGGGAGTCTCTCACCCTGCTGAACGTCAACCGCACCCTGGCCATCGCCAAGTCCGGCGGTCACCCCGACGTCAAAGCCCATTACACGCCCCTGATGAAGGCGACCTCGAGCGAAATCAGCGAGATGCAAAAGGCCCTGGAGGCCGACCTCGTCTCCGACCTGGAGCGCACCCAGTTCCAGGAGATCGCCGATCGCCGCAAGGCCTACATCGCCTCGCGCGACAACATCTTCGGCCTGCTCGACCTCGATGACCCGGGTGCCAAGGAGGCCCTCAATGGCCAACTGCTGCCCGCCGCCGACCGTTACCTCGAGTCCATCCACGCCTTCCAGGTTCACCAGCGCGAAGTCGCCGAAGCCACCAACCAGGCCATCACCGCGGCCGCGGAACAGGCTCGCTTGATCCTGATGGTGCTGGGGCTGGCCTGCCTGGTCACCGGTGCGATCTGTGCCTGGCGCATCACCCGCTCGGTGACGCGTCCGCTCTCGGCCGCTGCCGAAGCCACCCGCATGATCGCCTCGGGCGACCTGACCCAATCGGTCGTGGCAACCGGGCGCGATGAGGTGGCCGAACTGGTCGGCAGCCTGCACGAGATGCAGGCCTCGCTGCGCCGCATCGTGCACGACATCCACGTCTCCACCGACAGCATCGCCACGGCCAGCAACGAGGTGGCCGCCGGCAGCATGGACCTGTCGGGTCGCACCGAGCAGGCCGCGTCCAGCCTGGAGGAAACCGCCTCGTCGATGGAACAGATCTCGGGCACCATCCGGCACACCGCCGACTCCGCCCGCATGGCCACGCAACTGGCCCAGAGCGCCGTGCAGGCCGCGACACAAGGCGGTCAGGTCGTCTCGCAGGTCATGACGACCATGCAGGCCATCACCGAGAGCTCCAAGCGCATCGCCGACATCATCGCCGTCATCGATGGCATCGCCTTCCAGACGAACATCCTGGCGCTGAACGCAGCGGTGGAAGCTGCCCGTGCAGGCGAGCAGGGGCGCGGTTTCGCGGTGGTGGCCAGCGAGGTCCGGGCCCTGGCGCACCGCGTGGCGGAGGCTTCCAAGGAGGTGCGCACCCTCATCAGCACCTCGGTCGAGCAGGTTTCTTCCGGCTCGACCCTGGTGCAGGACGCCGGCACATCGATGAACGCCATCGTCGAGTCGGTGCAGCGCGTCAACGACATCATCGACGAGATCTCGACGGCCGCGTCCGAGCAGTCCGACGGCATTTCGCAGGTCAACATCGCGGTCAACCAGATGGACCAGATGACCCAGCAGAACGCCGCCCTGGTCGAGCAGTCGGCCGCCGCGGCCGAAAGCCTCAAGGACCAGTCCACGCGCCTGACGGAGGTCATCTCCGTCTTCAGGCTCACGAACTGAGTGGGGCGGGGCGGGCAGCGCCCCGACCATGAAAAAAGCCGACCGGCCCGCAAAGGCCCGTCGGCTTTTTGTCTTGCTGCTCGCGGAAGGCGCCAGGCCCTCCGCGGCTCAGCGCATCACAGCAGGTGCTTGACGCCGTCTTGTTCGCCTTGCAGCTCGGCCAGGGTCTTGTTGATGCACTCTTGCGAGAAGGCATCGATCTCCAGGCCTTCGACGATCTTGTACTCGCCGTTGTTGGTGATCACGGGGAAGCCGAACACGATGCCGGCGGGGATGCCGTACTCGCCGTTCGAAGGCACGCCCATGGTGACCCATTCGCCGTTCGAGCCCAGGGCCCAGTCACGGATGTGGTCGATGGCGGCGTTGGCAGCCGAAGCAGCCGACGACAGGCCGCGAGCGGCGATGATGGCGGCGCCACGCTTGCCCACGGTCGGCAGGAAGGTGTCGGCGTTCCAGACCTGGTCGTTGATCAGGTCCTTGATCGACTTGCCGTTGGTGGTGGCGAAGCGGTAGTCGGCGTACATGGTGGGCGAGTGGTTGCCCCACACGGTCAGCTTCTTGATGTCGCCAACCTTGGTGCCGGTCTTGGCGGCCAGTTGCGAAGCAGCGCGGTTGTGGTCCAGGCGCAGCATGGCGGTGAAGTTCTTGGCCGGCAGGTCCGGGGCCGACTTCATGGCGATGTAGGCGTTGGTGTTGGCGGGGTTGCCGACGACCAGCACCTTGACGTTGCGCGAAGCGACGGCGTTCAGTGCCTTGCCTTGGGCCGTGAAGATCTGGGCGTTGGCGGCCAGCAGGTCGGCGCGCTCCATGCCGGGGCCACGGGGACGGGCGCCCACCAGCAGGGCGTAGTCGGTGTCCTTGAAGGCTTGCAGCGGGTCGCTGTGGGCTTCGATGCCGGCCAGCAGCGGGAAGGCGCAGTCTTCCAGTTCCATGATCACGCCCTTCAGGGCGTTCTGGGCCTTCTCATCGGGGATTTCCAGCAGTTGCAGGATGACGGGCTGGTCCTTGCCCAGCATTTCGCCCGAGGCGATGCGGAACAGGAGGGCGTAACCGATTTGGCCAGCGGCGCCGGTGACGGCGACGCGAACGGGGGCTTTGCTCATGGCAACTCCGATGTGAGAGAAGGGGGTAAAAGGAAGACCGCAAGTGTAGCGTCGCGCGGCAGTCTAGGGACAAGCGCGAGCGGCGTCAATGATCTTCTGTCTTATATAAGACATCTTTCATGCGATCATGGACTTTGCCGCGCGAATGTGGTGCAATGGCGCCCGTTCGACCGAGCCTGACCCGGGCACGGCTCGGCCAGGCCTGATCCACCCGATCACTCTGACAAAACAACACACGCTGTGGTGACCCCCCCGCCCATGACCGCTGCCTCTGAGACGCCGCCCGCCGGCTCGGGTGCACCCGTCTCGGCGCCGGCCTTGAACGCCCCATCGTTCAGCCCGCTCTACCAGCAGATCAAGACCCTGATCCTGCGCAGCCTGCAAAGCGGCGAGTGGCGCCCTGGCGAAGCCATCCCCTCCGAGATCGACCTGGCCGCCCGCTTCAAGGTCAGCCAGGGCACGGTGCGCAAGGCCGTTGACGAACTGGCCGCCGAGAACCTGCTGCTGCGCCGTCAGGGCAAGGGCACCTTCGTGGCCACCCACGCCGAGGAGCAGGTCCAGTACCGCTTCCTGCGCCTGGCCTCCGACCCCAGCACCACGGCTCAGGGCTCGACCCAGCGCGAATTCCTCGACTGCCGCCGCATGCCCGCGCCCGCCGACGTGGCCGCCGTGCTCCAGTTGCGCCCGGAAGACGCGGTCGTCGAGGTTCGCCGCGTGCTGCACTTTTCCGGCCAACCGGTGGTGCTCGACGACATCTGGCTGCCGGCGCCCCTGTTCAAGGGCCTGACCGCCGAGCGCCTGAGCGAATACCGCGGCCCGATGTACGGCCTCTTCGAATCCGAATTCGGCGTGCGCATGATCCGCGCCGAAGAAAAAATCCGCGCCGTCTCGGCCGATGAAACCGTGGCCGCCTTGCTGAAGGTGGCGCCCGGCACGCCGCTGCTGAGCGTGGAGCGGCTGGCCTTCACCTACGGCGATCAGCCCGTCGAATTGCGTCGCGGGCTGTACCGAACCGACCGGCATTACTACCGAAACGAACTGAGTTAATTGACGTTTTGCACGCAGTTTTCGTCCTGCCGGTGGCCTGTCATGCAGATGACCACGGGGAGGGCGGGATCCCGGGCTTGGTGATTGCCCTAAAATCGCCGGCTTATTTCGACAGTTTTTTGACGCTCGGCAGGAGCCCACACAACATGGCAGACAACGCGAAAACCCCACGCCCCGTCTATCGGAACATCCACGTCACGGACATCGTCTCGTACCGCCTGCCTCCGGCCGGCATCGTGTCGATCCTGCACCGCATCAGCGGCGCCGTCATGTTCCTGCTGATGCCCTTCATCATCTGGATGTTCGACACCAGCGTCACCTCGGAGATCTCGTACGACGAGTTCACCTCGGTGTTCGCCGGCGACTTCGGCTGGTTCTTCAAGCTGGTCGCCCTGGGTCTGATCTGGGCCTACCTGCACCACTTCGTCTCCGGCGTTCGCCACCTGATCATGGACGCCACCCACCGCGTCACCAAGGAGCAGGGCAAGTCGTCGGCCATCGTGACCCTGGTGCTGGGTTTCGGCCTGACCGCCGTGCTGGGTCTCAAGCTCTTCGGCGTGTTCTGAGCCCGCCCCACCGCCTGATCCCCGCCACCTGATCCCCGCCACCTGATCCGAACGTCGATTCCCTCCTCAGGAAACAACCATGTCCCAAAACTACGGTACCAAGCGCATCGTCACCGGTGCGCACTACGGTCTGCGTGACTGGCTTGCCCAGCGCGTCACGGCCGTGCTGATGGCCCTGTTCACCATCGTCCTGCTCATCCAGGTCCTGTGCGCCGACACGCTCGACTACTACAGCTGGTCCGGCATCTTCGCCAAGCAATGGATGAAGACGCTGACCTTCGTGGTCATCGTCTCGATGCTTTATCACACCTGGGTCGGCATCCGCGACATCTGGATGGACTACATCAAGCCCGTTGGCGTGCGCCTGGCCCTGCAGGTGTTCACCATCGTCTGGCTGGTCGGCTGCGCCGGCTGGGCCATCCAAGTGCTCTGGAGACTGTAAGAAATGACCGCCATCGCTAACTCCCTCCCCACCCGCAAGTTCGACGTCGTCATCGTCGGCGCCGGCGGCTCCGGCATGCGCGCCTCGCTGCAGCTCTCCCTGGCTGGCCTGAACGTCGCTGTCCTGTCCAAGGTCTTCCCGACCCGCTCGCACACCGTGGCTGCCCAAGGCGGCATCGGTGCCTCGCTGGGCAACATGTCCGAAGACAACTGGCACTATCACTTCTTCGACACCGTCAAGGGCTCCGACTGGCTCGGCGACCAGGACGCCATCGAGTTCATGTGCCGCGAAGCCCCGAAGGTCGTGTACGAGCTCGAACACTTCGGCATGCCTTTCGACCGCAACCCGGACGGCACCATCTACCAGCGCCCGTTCGGCGGCCACACCGCCAACTACGGCGAAAAGCCGGTGCAGCGCGCCTGCGCCGCGGCTGACCGCACCGGCCACGCCCTGCTGCACACCCTGTACCAGCAAAACGTCAAGGCCCGCACCCAGTTCTTCGTGGAATGGATGGCCCTGGACATCATCCGCGACGCCGATGGCGATGCCGTGGGTGTGACCGCACTGGAGATGGAAACCGGTGACGTGCACGTGCTGCACGCCAAGACCGTGCTGTTCGCCACCGGTGGCGCCGGCCGCATCTACCAGGCTTCCACCAACGCCTTCATCAACACCGGTGACGGCCTGGGCATGGCGGCTCGCGCCGGCATCCCGCTGGAAGACATGGAGTTCTGGCAGTTCCACCCCACCGGCGTGGCCGGCGCGGGCGTGCTGCTGACCGAAGGCTGCCGTGGCGAAGGCGCGATCCTGCGCAACAGCAACGGCGAGCGCTTCATGGAGCGTTACGCCCCCACCCTGAAGGACCTGGCCCCGCGCGACTTCGTGTCCCGCTCGATGGACCAGGAAATCAAGGAAGGCCGTGGCTGCGGTCCCAACAAGGACTACGTCCTGCTGGACATGACCCACCTGGGCGCCGAGACCATCATGAAGCGCCTGCCTTCGGTGTTCGAGATCGGCCACAACTTCGCCAACGTCGACATCACCAAGGAGCCGATCCCCGTGGTGCCGACCATCCACTACCAGATGGGTGGCATCCCGACCAACGTCTACGGCCAGGTCGTGGTCCCCAAGAACGGCAAGCCCAACGACATCATCAACGGCCTGTACGCCGTGGGTGAGTGCTCCTGCGTGTCGGTGCACGGCGCCAACCGCCTGGGCACCAACTCGCTGCTTGACCTGGTCGTGTTCGGTCGCGCCGCCGGCAACCACATCGTCGAGACCAACCTCAAGACGAAGAGCCACAAGCCGCTGCCCAAGGACGCCGCCGACTACACCCTGTCGCGCCTGGCTCGCCTGGACTCGGCCAAGAACGGCGAGTACTCGCAGGACGTGGCCAACGAGATCCGCTCGACGATGCAGGCCCACGCTGGTGTGTTCCGCACGCAAAAGAGCATGGACGAAGGCGTCAAGAAGATCGCCGCCGTGCGCGAGCGCGTCAAGGCCATCGGCCTGAAGGACAACTCCAAGGTCTTCAACACCGCCCGCATCGAAGCGCTGGAAGTCGACAACCTGATCGAAGCCGCACAAGCCACCATGGTGGCCGCTGCAGCCCGTCCGGAAAGCCGTGGCGCCCATGCCCATGACGACTTCCCCAACCGCGACGACGCCAACTGGATGAAGCACTCGCTGTGGTACTCCGAAGGCAGCCGCCTGGACTACAAGCCCGTGAACCTGACGCCGCTGACCGTCGAGTCCGTGCCGCCCAAGGTCCGTACCTTCTGATTTCGTAGCGCCCCACACCTAGGAATCGAACATGAGCACTCAAAAGCGCACCTTCCAGATCTACCGCTACGACCCCGACAAGGACGCCAAGCCCTACATGCAGACCATCGAGATCGAACTCGACGGCCACGAACGCATGCTGCTGGACGCCCTCGTCAAGCTCAAGGCCGTCGACCCGACCCTGTCCTTCCGCCGCTCCTGCCGCGAAGGCGTCTGCGGTTCGGACGCCATGAACATCAATGGCAAGAACGGCCTGGCCTGCCTGACCAACATGCGCACGCTGCCTGGCACGATCGTGCTCAAGCCGCTGCCTGGTCTGCCGGTGGTCCGCGACCTGATCGTGGACATGACCCAGTTCTTCAAGCAGTACAACTCCATCAAGCCCTACCTCGTCAACGACACGCCGCCGCCCGAAAAAGAGCGCCTGCAGTCGCCTGAAGAGCGCGAGGAGCTCGACGGCCTGTACGAGTGCATCCTGTGCGCCAGCTGCTCGACCAGCTGCCCCAGCTTCTGGTGGAACCCCGACAAGTTCGTGGGCCCCGCCGGCCTGCTGCAGGCCTACCGCTTCATCGCCGACAGCCGCGATGAAGACACCGCTGGCCGCCTGGACAACCTGGAAGACCCGTACCGCCTGTTCCGTTGCCACACCATCATGAACTGCGTGGACGTCTGCCCCAAGGGCCTGAACCCCACGAAGGCCATTGGCAAGATCAAGGAACTGATGGTCAAGCGCGCCGTCTGACGCCGGCTGCCTTCCCTGATGTCCCGTTAAGTTGCCCTGAAGCCCGCTCCCGCACCATGACCGACACCACCTTGCCTGACGCCGACGCCACGCCCGATGCGGACGTGTTGCGGCGCCTGCGCTGGCGTTGCCGCCGTGGGCTGCTCGAAAACGACATCTTCATCGATCGGTTTTTCGAGCAGCAGGGGGCAGGCCTGACCAACTCGCTGGTACAGGGCTTGCTTCAGCTGATGGACCTGTCTGACAATGATTTGCTGGATCTGCTGCTGGCCCGCAAGGAGCCGGAGGGCGAGCTGGACAACGCCGAAGTCAGGCGCGTGCTGTCTCTGATGAGGGTGCCCGTGGCCTGATGTTCTGTCGCCCGCACCACCCGACGCGTGATGGTGCAGTGCAACTTCGGACCATAATGGCGACCTCGGGTTGTCACCAGTCTGGCCGCCCTCGACCCACAACGATTTTTCCCAAAAGACCGACCCCTAGGAGTGCTCATGACACCGTCCGACGTGAAAGCCACCCTGTCGTTTTCAGACGGCAGCCCCAGCATGGACCTGCCCATCTACAAGGGCTCCATCGGCCCGGATGTGATTGACATCCGCAAGCTGTACGCCCAGAGTGGCAAGTTCACCTACGACCCCGGCTTCCTGTCGACCGCTTCGTGCAATTCGAAGATCACCTACATCGACGGTGACAAGGGCGAGCTGCTGTACCGCGGCTACCCCATCGAACAGCTGGCCACCAACTGCGACTTCCTGGAAACCTGCTACCTGCTGCTCAACGGCGAGCTGCCGAATGCATCGCAGAAGGACGAGTTCGTCAACCGCGTGACCAATCACACGATGGTCAACGAGCAGATGCAGTTCTTCCTGCGTGGCTTCCGCCGTGACGCCCACCCGATGGCCGTCATGACCGGCCTAGTTGGCGCCCTGTCGGCCTTCTATCACGACAGCACCGACATCAACAACCCCGAGCACCGCAAGATCGCCGCGATCCGCCTGATCGCCAAGATGCCCACGCTCGTGGCCATGGCCTACAAGTACTCGATCGGCCAGCCGTTCATCTACCCGAAGAACGACCTGTCGTACACCGAGAACTTCATGCGCATGATGTTCGCCACGCCGTGCGAAGAGTACAAGGTCAACGACGTGCTGGTGCGCGCCATGGACCGCATCTTCATCCTGCACGCCGACCACGAGCAGAACGCCTCGACCTCGACCGTGCGCCTGTGCGGTTCGTCCGGCACCAACCCGTTCGCCGCCATCGCTGCTGGCGTGGCCTGCCTGTGGGGCCCCGCTCACGGTGGCGCCAACGAAGCCGCCCTGAACATGCTGGAAGAAATCCAGAAGAAGGGTGGCGTCGAGAAGATCGGTGAGTTCATCGCCGAGGTCAAGGACAAGAACTCGGCCACCAAGCTGATGGGCTTCGGTCACCGCGTCTACAAGAACTACGACCCGCGCGCCAAGCTGATGCGCGAAACCTGCCACGAAGTGCTGACCGAGCTGGGCCTGGAAAACGACCCGATGTTCAAGCTGGCCATGGCGCTCGAGAAGATCGCCCTGGAAGACGAATACTTCGTCGCCCGCAAGCTGTACCCGAACGTCGACTTCTACTCCGGCATCGTCCAGCGCGCCATCGGCATCCCCGTGCAGCTGTTCACCGCCATCTTCGCGCTGGCCCGCACCGTCGGCTGGATCGCCCAGCTCGACGAAATGATCGGCGACCCCGAGTACAAGATCGGCCGCCCCCGTCAGCTGTTCGTCGGCGCCGAAAAGCGCGACGTCAAGCCCATCGCTTCGCGCTGATCGGCCCCCTCGGCGGCGCCAACCGGTGCCGCCCGAGCCAGGAAGCCCCGCCCCGTGCGGGGCTTTTTCGTTTCCGATGGGCGCCTGAACGGGGGCTTGAGCGCGTGGCATGAGCCCATGACGCAGTCGTGTCCGGGCCGCATCGCATAAAATCTTGGTCTTTCCCCACCACCACCTTGGGGCCCGACGGGCCCCTTGCGCAAACGGCACACGGCCGCAGGCAGCAGGCAGAGCACCATGGGACGCACCCTCTACGACAAGATCTGGGACGAGCACGTCGTCCACACCGAAGAAGATGGCACCGCCACCCTCTACATCGACCGCCACCTGGTGCACGAAGTCACCAGCCCGCAGGCCTTCGAGGGGCTGGACATCGCCGGTCGCAAGGTGTGGCGCCTGTCGGCCAACCTGGCGGTGAGCGACCACAATGTGCCCACCACCGACCGCCGCGACGGCATCAAGGACGCCGTCTCCAAGCTGCAGGTCGACACGCTGGACGCCAACTGCGACCGCTTCGGCATCACGCAGTTCAAGATGAGCGACAAGCGCCAGGGCATCGTGCACGTGATCGGCCCGGAGCAGGGCGCCACGCTGCCCGGCATGACCGTGGTCTGCGGTGACAGCCACACCTCCACGCACGGCGCCTTCGGTGCGCTGGCCCACGGCATCGGCACCTCCGAGGTCGAGCACGTGCTGGCCACCCAGACGCTGCTGGCCAAGAAGGCCAAGAACATGCTCATCAAGGTCGAGGGCACCCTGGGCAAGGGCTGCTCGGCCAAGGACATCGTGCTGGCCATCATCGGCAAGATCGGCACCGCCGGCGGCACCGGCTACACCATCGAGTTCGCCGGCAGCGCCATCCGCGCCTTGAGCATGGAAGGCCGCATGACGGTCTGCAACATGGCCATCGAGGGCGGCGCGCGCGCAGGTCTCGTGGCCGTGGACGACACCACCATCCAGTACGTGCAGAACCGCCCCTTCAGCCCCAAGGGTGTCGAGCTGGAGCAGGCCATCGCCTACTGGCGCACCCTGCATTCCGATGCCGATGCCAAGTGGGACGCCGTCGTCGAGCTGGACGCTTCCCAGATCGAGCCGCAGGTCAGCTGGGGCACCTCGCCCGAGATGGTCATCGGCGTCAATGCCAACGTGCCCGACCCTGACAAGGAAAAGGACCCGGTCAAGCGCTCCGCCATGGAGCGCGCGCTGCAGTACATGGCGCTCGAGCCCAACAAGGCCGTCAGCGACATCCGCATCGACAAGGTCTTCATCGGTTCGTGCACCAACAGCCGCATCGAGGACATGCGCGCTGCAGCCGAGGTCGTCAAGCGCATCGGTGGCCGCGTCGCCTCGAACGTGAAGCTGGCCCTGGTGGTGCCCGGCTCGGGTCTTGTCAAGGAACAGGCCGAGCGCGAAGGGCTCGATCAGGTCTTCAAGGCCGCAGGCTTCGAGTGGCGCGAGCCCGGCTGCTCCATGTGCCTGGCCATGAACGCCGACCGCCTGGAGCCCGGCGAGCGCTGCGCCTCGACCAGCAACCGCAACTTCGAAGGCCGCCAGGGCGCGGGTGGTCGCACCCACTTGGTGAGCCCCGCCATGGCCGCTGCGGCTGCCATGCAAGGCCACTTTGTCGACGTCCGCCGCATCGCCTGAACCCTCACCACCTCGCACAAACGGAGCCCCGTCCCATGTCCCGCCTGATCACCCTGCTGTCTCTCCTCGCTGCTTTCGCCCTGGCCGGTTGCAACACCGTGCACGGCATTGGCAAGGACATCGAAAAGGCTGGCGAAACCATCTCGGGCGCGGCCTCCAAGTAAAGAGATCACCATGCAAGCCTTCCGCATTCACAAGGGCCTTGTGGCCCCCATGGACCGCGAGAACGTCGACACCGACGCCATCATCCCCAAGCAGTACCTCAAGTCGATCAAGCGCACGGGCTTCGGCCCCAACCTGTTCGACGAGTGGCGCTACCTCGACGCCGGCGAGCCCGGCCAGGACCCGGCTTCTCGCAAGCCCAACCCCGACTTCGTGCTGAACCAGCCGCGCTACCAGGGTGCTTCCGTCCTGATCGCGCGTCAGAACTTCGGTTGCGGCTCCAGCCGCGAGCACGCACCCTGGGCCCTGGACCAGTACGGCTTTCGCGCCATCATCGCGCCCAGCTTTGCCGACATCTTCTTCAACAACTGCTTCAAGAACGGCCTGCTGCCCATCGTGCTGAGCGAGCAGCAAGTCGATCAGCTGTTCAACGAAGTCTTTGCCTTCCCCGGCTACGAGCTGACCATCGACCTCGAGCGCCAGGTCGTCATCAAGGGCGATGGCACCGAGCTGCCCTTCGACGTCCAGCCCTTCCGCAAGTACTGCCTGCTCAACGGCTTTGACGACATCGGCCTGACCCTGCGCCACGCCGACAAGATCAAGGCCTACGAGGCCGAGCGCCTGGCCCAGAAGCCCTGGCTGAACAACCGCATCGTTTGAATCCGAAGAAGAACTGAGAACCACCATGGTCATGAAGATTGCTGTGCTGCCGGGTGACGGCATCGGTCCCGAGATCGTCAACGAGGCGGTCAAGGTGCTGAAGGTGCTGGACCTGCCTTTCCAGCTGGACGAAGCCAAGGTCGGTGGCGCCGCTTTCGACGCCCATGGCCACCCGCTGCCCGAGCACACTTTGAGCCTGGCCATGGCATCGGATGCCGTGCTGTTCGGCTCGGTCGGTGACTGGAAGTACGACAAGCTCGACCGCCCGCTGCGCCCCGAGCAGGCCATCCTGGGCCTGCGCAAGAACATGGGCCTGTTTGCCAACTTCCGTCCGGCCATCTGCTATCCGCAGCTCACGCACGCTTCCAGCCTCAAGCCCGAGCTGGTGGCAGGTCTCGATATCCTCATCATCCGCGAGCTGACCGGTGACATCTACTTCGGCCAGCCGCGCGGCCGCCGCGAATCGCCCGATGGCGAGTTCAAGGGCGCCCCGGAAGCCTTCGACACGATGCGCTACTCGCGCCCCGAGATCGAGCGCATCGCCCACGTCGCCTTCCAGGCCGCCCGCAAGCGCGGCAAGCGCGTGACCAGCGTCGACAAGGCCAACGTGCTCGAGACCTTCCAGTTCTGGAAGGACGTCGTCACCGAGGTGCACGCCCAGTACCCCGACATCGAGCTCGACCACATGTACGTGGACAACGCCGCGATGCAGCTGGTCAAGGCCCCCAAGAAGTTCGACGTGCTGTTCACCGGCAACATGTTCGGCGACATCCTCTCTGACGCCGCCGCGATGCTGACCGGCTCGATCGGCATGCTGCCATCGGCCTCGCTGAACGCCAAGGGCCAGGGTCTGTACGAGCCCAGCCACGGCTCGGCCCCCGACATCGCCGGCAAGGGCGTGGCCAACCCGCTGGCCACCATCCTGAGCGCCGCCATGATGCTGCGCTTCAGCCTGAACCAGGAAGAGGCCGCCAGCCGCATCGAGCGCGCCGTGCAGTCCGTGCTGGAGCAGGGCCTGCGCACGCCTGACATCTACTCTGAAGGCACGAAGAAGGTCGGCACCGTCGAGATGGGCGAGGCCGTCGTGGCCGCCCTGAAGGCGCAGTGACCGCCGCCCGAAGGCTCCACATCAAACACGTTCACTGAGGAAACACAACATGGCTACGACTCTGGTTGGTCTGGTGGGTTGGCGCGGCATGGTCGGCTCGGTCCTGATGGACCGCATGCAGGCCGAAGGCGACTTCGCGCACTTCGAACCCCTGTTCTTCTCGACCTCGAACGCCGGCGGCGCCGCGCCCTCGATGGCCAAGAACGAGAAGGCGCTCAAGAGCGCCTACGACATCGACGAGCTCAAGCGCTGCGACATCATCGTCACGGCCCAGGGTGGCGACTACACCACCGAGGTCTACGGCAAGCTGCGCGAAGCCGGCTGGAAGGGCCACTGGATCGACGCGGCCTCCACGTTGCGCATGAAGGACAACGCCGTCATCGTGCTCGACCCGGTCAACATGCCCGTCATCAAGAACTCGCTGGCCAAGGGCGGCAACGAGTGGATCGGCGGCAACTGCACCGTCAGCTGCATGCTGATCGGCGTGGGCGCGCTCTACAAGGCCGGTCTGGTCGAGTGGATGTCCACCCAGACCTACCAGGCCGCCTCGGGCGGCGGCGCCCAGCACATGCGTGAGCTGCTGACCCAGTTCGGCACGCTCAATGCCGAGGTCAAGGCCCTGCTGGACGACCCCAAGAGCGCGATCCTGGAGATCGACCGCAAGATCATCGCCAAGCAGCGTTCGCTGACCGAAGCCGAGACCGCCAACTTCGGCGTGCCCCTGGGTGGCTCGCTGATCCCCTGGATCGACAAGGACCTGGGCAACGGCCAGTCCAAGGAAGAGTGGAAGGGCATGGCCGAGACCAACAAGATCCTGGGGCAGGGCGAAGGCTTTGGTTCGCCCGCTGTGCCGGTCGATGGCTTTTGCGTGCGCATCGGCGCCATGCGTTGCCATTCCCAGGCCCTGACCTTCAAGCTCAAGAAGGACGTGCCCTTGGCCGACATCGAGGCTCTGATCGCCGCCGACAACGAGTGGGTGAAGGTGGTGCCCAACACCCGCGAGGCCACGATCCGCGAACTCACCCCGGTGGCCACGACTGGCACGCTGACCATCCCCGTGGGCCGCATCCGCAAGCTGGCCATGGGGCCGGAGTACGTCGGCGCCTTCACCATCGGCGACCAGTTGCTGTGGGGCGCCGCCGAGCCGCTGCGCCGCATGCTGCGCATCCTGCTCGACAAGTGATGGATTTCCCGGGCGTTCGAGTCGCATTGCACCGTGCTTACGCCTCGAATGCCGGGTAATTCCCGCCGTTGTTGCAACGTCTGGAAACAAACTCAACGAATGGCCATGTGGCCGGCCGGCGACAATTTCCCAAGTCCGTTTCAAGAGGACGGGTTTTCATCCTGGGCTGCCCCGATGTCAGCCAGAGCATGAGCTTGTCACCCTATCTGCTTGATGCTATTGTGTTTTGTGCCGCGTACCGTCTGCAGGTGCTGGCGTGATGCCCCTTTCGCGAAACAGGCCCTTTTTGGGCCTGCGGTCGCATGGGCCCGCCACGGGTCTTTCGACCCACGCATGACGAATTGGGAGACGCCTTGAAAGATCATTCCATGTCCGCAGGGCGTTTCGTCCTGAATCGGGTTGCTGTTGCTGCTGCCGTGTCCGTCCTTTCCGCATTGCCGACCGCTGGTTGGGCGCTGGGGCTGGGCAAGCTGAATGTCCAGTCCGCACTGGGCGAGGGGCTGCGTGCCGAAATCGATGTCACCAGCCTGACGGCCGACGAAGGTGCGACCCTGCAGGTCAAGGTCGCCACGCCCGAGACCTACCGCGCCGCGGGGGTCGACTACAACGGTGTGCTGACGAACACCACGATCACCCTGCAGCGCCGCGCCGATGGTCGCCCCTTCCTGCGCCTGAGCAGCGATCGACCGGTTCAGGAACCCTTTGTCGACGTGATCCTGGACCTGGCTTGGTCGTCAGGCCGACTGGTCCGCGAATACACCCTCTTGTTCGATCCGCCGGCGGCCCGTTCCGCGCCGGCCCCCGCCCCGGTGACCGCGCCCATCATGGAAGCGCCGGCCCCCGTGGCCGCGCCCGCTACGTCTCGTGCGGCCGCGCCCGCGCCGGCCCCTGCCGCCGCAGCGGCTCCAGCGCCAGCGCCTGCCGAAAGCAAGCCGCGCAAGGCCGCCAAGCCGGCTTCGGCCGCCAGCCAGCCCGAAGCCGTGGCCTCCGCTCCCGCCCCGGCACCCGCACCCGCACCCGCACCCGCACCCGCACCCGCGGTTCGCCCGGCCGCTGCCTCGCAGCCCGCGGCCGCCGAGGACGCTCGCACGGTGCGCGTGCGCTCCGGTGATTCGCTCTCGTCCATTGCTCAGCGCAATGCGACCGAAGGCGTTTCCCTCGATCAGATGCTGGTTGGCCTGTACCGCAGCAACCCACAGGCCTTCCAGGGCAACAACATGAACCGCCTGAAGGCGGGTGTCGTGCTGAACGTGCCCTCGGCCGAAGAGGCCCAGAAGGTGCCGCAGCCCGAGGCTCGCCGCATCATCCAGGCCCAGAGCGCAGACTTCTCTGCCTACCGTCAACGCCTGGCTGGCACCGTTGCCCCGACCCCGGTCGAGCAACCCGAGCGCCAAGCCACGGGCAAGGTGGAGGCCGAGGTCAAGGACCGCAAGCAATCGGCGGCTCCTGCTCCTGACAAGCTGACCTTGAGCAAGGGCGGCGTGAGCAGCGGCACCGCCGCAGAAGACCGCGTGGCGAAGGCCCGCGCCAAGGAAGATTCCAGCGCCCGTGTGGCCGAGCTGTCGAAGAACCTCGATGAGCTGCGCAAGCTGCGCGAGAAGGCCGCACAGGCTTCCGCGCCGAGCAAGGCTGCACCTGCGCCCGCTCCCGCTCCCGCTCCCGCCAAGGTGCCGTCTGTGCCGGTCTCCGTGCCGCCCCCAGCTCCCGCTCCCGTGCCTTCGGTGGTCGAGGCGGCTTCCGCGCCGGCCGAGTTGCCAGCCAGCCCTGCTTCGGTGGTCGAGGGTTCTGCCACCATCGTTGCCGACGCGGCATCCGAAGCGGCCTCCGCTGCTTCGGCCTTGTTGCCAGCCGTGCCGGCTCCGGTGAGCGTGCCCACGCCACCGCCTGCGCCGGCCCCTGAGGAGCCTGGCTTCCTGGAGTCCATCAACCTGATGGCCGTGGCCGCTGGTGGTGCGGCCGTCGCCCTGCTGGCAGGTGGCTTCATGTTCCTGCGTTCGCGCCGCCGCGCCGAAACGGGTGAGACCTCCTTCCTGGAGAGTCGCCTGCAGCCCGACTCCTTCTTTGGTGCCAGCGGTGGTCAACGCGTGGACACCCGCGATGCCACGGGCGGTCCGTCCTCGATGAGCTATTCGCTCAGCCAGCTCGACGCCATCGGTGACGTCGATCCGGTGGCCGAGGCCGACGTCTACCTGGCCTACGGTCGCGACCTGCAAGCTGAGGAAATCCTCAAGGAAGCCCTGCGCAGCACCCCCGATCGCCTGGCCATCCGCACCAAGCTGCTGGAGGTTTACGCCAAGCGCCGCGACACCAAGGGTTTCGAGCAACTGGCCTCGCAGCTCTACAGCCTGACGCAGGGTGAGGGCGAGGACTGGGCCCGCATCCAGGAGCTGGGCTTGGGCATCGACCCCGAAAACCCGCTTTACCAGCCGGGTGGCCAGCCCGCCGAGGCGCCGTTGAGCGTCGAGCAGCCCTCCGATGGCCTGGGTGCCAGCACCATCCCGCATTCGGTGATGCCGGCCCCCAGCATCCTCGACAGCGTGGCGCCTGCCGTGCCGGAGAACTTCGCCCCCTCCAGCGATGGCGTCGACCTGGATCTCGACATCTCTGCACCCGTCCCGCTTGACGAAGTGAACGACTCCGTCGCGCCGCCGGTCACCGCCGCAGGTGATCTGCCGCCTCTGGAGTTGCCTGAGTTCGGTGCGAAATTGCCCAGCGCGCCCACACCGGCCCCCGCGGACGCCCCGCTGGAGTTCGGCGTTGACCTGCCGAGCCTGGAGCCGACGCCCGTGCAGTCCGCCGACGCCGAAGGCCTCGATTTCGGCGTCGAGGCGGCGCCAGCACCCGCTCCTGCACCGGCTTTCGACCTGGGCGACATCAGCCTGGACCTCGACACGCCGGCGGCTGCAGCCCCCGCTGCGGAGCTGGACCCGGTGGGTGAGCTGTCTGCCGACCCGATGGCCCGCAAGCTGGAGCTGGCTGACGAGTTCCGTCAGATCGGTGACGCCGACGGTGCCCGTGAATTGCTGCAGGAAGTCGTCGAACAGGCGCAGGACGCTGGCCTGAAGGCCCGTGCCCAGTCCATGCTCGACAGCCTGTCGTGATGTCCTGACCATGACACTGCTGGATGCGAGCGGGGAGGGGGCAGCCCCCTCCGCTCAAGCCGAGAGGGCGATCCGACGGATCGCCCTCGGCGTTTCCTACGTCGGCACCGCCTACAAGGGCTGGCAGAGCCAGCCGGGTGGCGGCACGGTGCAGGACGTGCTGGAGGCGGCCCTGAAGGCCTTTGCTGTGCGGCCGCTGAAGGTGCTCTGTGCAGGGCGCACGGACGCTGGCGTGCATGGCATCAACCAGGTTGTGCACCTCGACACCGACCTGCACCGAGAGCCTTTCTCGTGGGTGCGGGGCACCAACGCCTTCTTGCCGTCAGACATTTCGGTGCAATGGGCAGCCGAGGTGCCAGCGCATTTCCACGCCCGCAACAGCGCCATCGGTCGGCGTTATGCCTACGTGCTGCTGGAGTCGGCCGTGCGCCCGGCGCTGGAGTCCGGCAGGGCGGGTTGGGTGTTCCGCCCGCTCGATCAGGTGGCCATGGAGCGCGCCGCCGTCCACCTCATAGGGGAGCACGATTTCAGCTCTTTTCGCTCGTCGATGTGCCAGTCGCCCACGCCGATCAAGACGCTGCGCGAGATACGCATCCGACGCTGTGGCCCACCGGGCTCGCCCACGGCCTACTGGCGCTTCGACTTCGAGGGCCAGGCCTTCCTGCATCACATGATCCGCAACATCATGGGCTGCCTGCTCATGGTGGGCACCGGCGTGCAGCCGCCAGACTGGGTGCGCGAGGTGCGCGAGGCCCGTGACCGAAAGGTGGCGGCCCCCACATTTTCGGCGGATGGACTTTATTTCCTGGGCCCCCGCTACGCCCCTGGTTTTGGCTTGCCCGAGCACGTGCCTGGCATGGACTGGCTGCCTTCCTGAGCCCCTCGATCCGTTCCCTTGATTCGCTTTGCGGTCAGGTTGTCGGTTTTCACCTGGTGCAAGACGGGCCGAGGGGCTTCCCGGCCAGCGGGCGCGTTTTTTGAGACAATGTGCGCATTGACACCGCCACGGGACGCAGACGTCCCGGCCCCTGGATGTCCCTTCCGTTTTCCCATCGCACGCGCATCAAGGTTTGCGGCCTCACCCGTGAGGCCGACGTCGATGCCGCGGTCGAAGCCGGCGCAGACGCCATCGGCTTCGTGCTCTACGAAAAGAGCCCCCGACACGTCAGCGCCGCGCGAGCCGGCGAACTGGCGCGCCGCCTGCCGCCTTTCGTGACCCCCGTTGTGCTGCTGGTCAATGCCGACGCGTCCCTGCTGGCCCAGGCGCTGCAGGCCGTGCCTCAGGCGCTGCTGCAGTTCCATGGCGACGAGTCTGCGGCGCAGTGCGCAGCGCCTGCGCGCCCCTTCATCCGGGCCGCCCGCATGGCCCCCGGTTTCAATTTGTTAGACTTCGCGCGGCAATTCGAGGCCGCCCAGGCCCTGCTGGTGGACGCCCATGTGGACGGCTACGGTGGGGGCGGGCAGGTGTTCGACTGGTCCCTGCTGGCGGGGCTGCCTGCGTCGGTGGCGCGCAACCTGGTTCTCTCGGGCGGGCTGCACGCTGGCAACGTGGCCGAGGGCATTCGCCGTGTGAGGCCCTGGGCCGTGGACGTGAGTTCCGGCGTGGAGGCCTCCAAGGGCATCAAGGACGCCGCCCGGATGACCGAGTTCTGCCAGGCGGTCCGCGAGGCCGACCAGGGCCTGCCCACCCCCCGTTTCGCGACGGCTGCATGATGTTTGCAGCCGCGCACACCCTGACAAGACATGTTGACCTACAACCAGCCTGACGCCCGTGGCCACTTCGGCCCCTATGGCGGCACCTTCGTGTCCGAGACGCTCATCCATGCGCTTGAGCAACTCAAGGACGCTTACGAGCACTACCGCCACGACGAGGCCTTCAAGGCCGAGTTCCGCCGCGAGCTCGCGCACTTCGTGGGCCGTCCCAGCCCCGTCTACCACGCCGACCGCCTCAGCCGCGAAATCGGCGGCGCCCAGATCCACTTCAAGCGCGAAGACCTCAACCACACCGGCGCGCACAAGGTCAACAACACCATCGGCCAGGCCCTGCTGGCCAAGCGCATGGGCAAGCCCCGCGTGATCGCCGAAACAGGTGCCGGCCAGCACGGCGTGGCCACCGCCACCATCTGCGCGCGCTACGGCATGGAATGCGTGGTCTACATGGGCGCCGAAGACGTCAAGCGCCAGTCGCCCAACGTCTACCGCATGCACCTGCTGGGCGCCAAGGTGGTGCCGGTCGAGTCCGGCAGCAAGACCCTCAAGGACGCGCTCAACGAAGCCATGCGCGACTGGGTCACCAACGTCGAGAACACCTTCTACATCATTGGCACGGTGGCCGGTCCCCACCCGTACCCCGCCATGGTCCGCGACTTCCAGAGCGTCATTGGCGAGGAGTGCCTCAAGCAGATGCCCGAGCAGATCGGCCGCCAGCCGGATGCCGTGGTCGCCTGCGTGGGCGGTGGCTCCAATGCCATGGGCATTTTTTACCCCTACATCCCGCATGAGCAGGTGCGCCTGATCGGTGTCGAAGCGGCTGGTGAAGGCTACGAAAGCGGCAAGCATTCGATGTCGCTGCAAAAGGGCGTGCCGGGCGTGCTGCACGGCAACCGCACCTACTTGCTGCAAGACGAGAACGGGCAGATCACCGAGACGCATTCCGTCTCTGCTGGCCTGGACTACCCCGGCGTCGGCCCCGAGCACGCCTACCTCAAGGACATCGGTCGCGCGGAGTACGTCGGCATCACCGACAAGGAAGCGCTGGAAGCCTTCCACCGCCTGTGCCGCACCGAAGGCATCATCCCGGCGCTCGAATCCAGCCACGCGGTCGCCCATGCGATGAAGCTGGCCGCCACCATGCGCCCCGATCAGCACGTGCTGGTCAACCTCTCGGGCCGTGGCGACAAGGACATCGGCACCGTGGCCGACCTGACCGGCGCCGAGTTCTACTGCCGCCCGTCGTGCCGGGGCCAGTCGGTGAAAGGGGGCGCATGATGAGCGCCGTGACCCACCCCATCACCCGGCTTGACCAGACCTTCGCCACGCTCAAGGAGCAGGGCCGCAAGGCGCTGATCCCCTACATCACCTGCGGCGACCCGTACCCCGCCAAGACGGTCGAGATCATGCTGGCCATGGCCGAAGCCGGGGCCGACGTGATCGAGCTCGGCGTGCCGTTTTCCGACCCGATGGCCGATGGCCCCGTCATCCAGAAGGCGGCCGAGCGCGCGCTGACCCATGGCATCTCGCTCAACCATGTGCTCGATGACGTGCGCGCCTTCCGCGCCCTGAACGCCACCACGCCCGTCGTGCTGATGGGCTACGCCAACCCCATCGAGAACCACGACCTGCGCCATGGCGCTGGTAGCTTCGTGCGCGACGCCAAGGCCGCGGGCGTCGATGGCGTGCTGGTGGTTGACTACCCGCCCGAAGAGTGCGAAGAGTTCGCCGCGCGCTTGAAGGCCGCGGGCCTGGCCCCCATCTTCCTGCTGGCCCCCACGTCCACCGAGCAGCGCATGGCCGACGTCGGCCGCATCGCTGCCGGCTACGTGTACTACGTTTCGCTCAAGGGCGTGACCGGGGCCGGTCACCTCGATACCTCCGCCGTGGCCGACATGGTCCCGCGCATCAAGGCGCACGTCAGCGTGCCCGTGGGCGTGGGCTTCGGCATCCGTGACGCCGAGACGGCCAAGGCCGTCGCTGCGGTGTCCGATGCCGTCGTGATCGGCTCGCGCCTGGTGCAACTGCTGGAAACGCAGTCGCCCGAAACCGTGGCGGCAGCGGCCCGCGGCTTCATCGCCGAGATCCGCGCTGCACTCGATTCCCTGAAAGGATGACCATGAGCTGGCTCGAGAAACTCCTGCCCCCCAAGATCCAACCGACCGACCCGGCCGAGCGCCGCTCGGTGCCGGAAGGCCTGTGGGTGAAGTGCCCCTCCTGCGAGACCGTCCTTTACAAGAACGACCTCGAGGCCAACGTCAACGTCTGCCCCAAGTGCGGCCACCACCACCGCATCGGTGCGCGCGCCCGCCTGGACGCCTTCCTCGACGCCGAAGGGCGCTACGAGATCGGCCAGGAGGTGCTGCCGGTCGATGCCCTGAAGTTCAAGGACAACAAGAAGTACCCCGATCGCCTCAAGCAAGGCATGGAGGCCACCGGCGAGACCGACGCCCTGATCGTGCTCGGCGGCTCCGTGTGCAGCATCCCCGTGGTCGCGGCCTGCTTCGAGTTCGACTTCATGGGCGGCTCGATGGGCTCGGTGGTGGGCGAGCGCTTCGTGCGTGGCGTCGAAACCGCCGTCGACCAGAAGACCGCGTTCATCTCGTTCACCGCCACCGGTGGCGCGCGCATGCAGGAAGGCCTGCTGAGCCTGATGCAGATGGCCAAGACCAACGCGGCCCTCACGCGCCTGGCCAAGGCCAAGTTGCCCTACATCAGCGTGCTGACCGACCCGACCATGGGCGGCGTGTCGGCTTCGTTCGCCTTCATGGGCGACGTGGTCATCGCCGAGCCCAAGGCCCTGATCGGCTTTGCCGGCCCCCGTGTGATCGAGAACACCGTGCGCGAGGTGCTGCCCGAGGGCTTCCAGCGCTCCGAGTTCCTGATGCAAAAGGGCGCCATCGACATGATCATGGATCGCCGCGAGCTGCGTCGCAACATCGCGCGCCAGTTGGCCATCCTGATGCGCCAGCCGGCCGACGCCGTCGCGGGTTGAGACCTTCCTTCGCGATGAGAGCGGGCTGCGCTGAGCAGCCCGTTTTGTTTCCGGCATCGGGTGCCCCCGCTGATCGCCCATTGCCCACCTTGAGGATGCGAGCCGCGTCCCCACCTGTTGTCCTGCCCCACCGTGAGCTCCCGAATGTCTCCAACGCCCCGCACCCTCGAAGACTGGCTGGCCCATTGCGAACGCCTGCACACCGTTGGCATCGACATGGGGCTCGAGCGCGTGGGCGCTGTCTGGGCGCGCGCGGGCGTCACGCTGGGCACGCCGCTGGGGCAGGAGCCGGTGGACGGCGCCCCGGTGGTCTTCACCGTCGCGGGCACCAACGGCAAGGGCTCGACCTGCGCGATGCTCGAAAGCATCCTCATCGCCTCGGGCTTTCGCGTCGGGGTGTACGGCTCGCCCCATCTGGTGCGTTTCGAGGAGCGCTGCCGGCTCAACGGGCAACTGGTCAAGGCCGATGAATTGCTGCCGCATTTCGAGGCCATCGAGGCCGCGCGAGGCGACACCCCGCTGACGTACTTCGAGTTCACCACCCTGGCCATCCTGCGCCTGCTGGCTTCGGCCGGGCTGGACGCGGTCATCCTGGAGGTGGGGCTGGGCGGTCGGCTCGATGCGGTCAACGTGGTCGACACCGACTGCGCCGTCATCACCAGCATCGACCTGGACCACATGGACTACCTGGGCCCCGACCGCGAGGCCATCGGCCGCGAGAAGGCCGGCATCATGCGCGCTGGCCGACCGGCCGTGGTGTCCGACCCGCAGGCGCCGGACAGCGTCGTGCAGCACGCAGAAGGCCTGGGCGCCGACCTGTGGCTGTTCGGCCGCGACCACAACTACGCCGGTGACCGCCAGCAGTGGTCCTGGGGCGGGCGCAACAAGCGCTTCAACGGCATGGCCTACCCCTCGCTGCGCGGCGCCAACCAACTGCTCAACGCCTCGGGCGTGCTGGCCGCACTCGAGGCCGTGCGCAACCGGCTGCCCGTGTCGGCCCAGGCCGTGCGCACGGGCCTGGCCATGGTCGAGCTGCCGGGGCGTTTTCAGATCATCCCGGGTCAGCCCACGCTGATCCTGGACGTGGCGCACAACCCGCACGCGGCGGCGCAACTGGCGGTCAACCTTGATCAGATGGGGTTCTTTCCGCGCACGCACGCTGTCTGGGGCGCCATGGCCGACAAGGACCTGGCCGGCATGGTGCACAAGCTGCGCCCTCTTGTGGACGCCTGGTACTGCTGCGACCTGCCCACGGGGCGCGCGGCTTCGGCCGAGCAGCTCGCCGAGGTCATCGCCGCCGACACCGCGGCACACCCTTCTGCAACGGCCCCGAAGGCGACCGTCAGCCGCCATGCCGATCCCATGGCCGCGCTGCACGCCGCCCTGGCTGCCGCGGACCCCACGGATAGAATCCTGGTTTTCGGGTCGTTCTACACGGTGGGGGGCGTCATCGACGCCGGGCTGCCGCGCCTGAATGCGCCCCACATGCCGGGCGCCTGAAGCCCTTTCCGGTCGTTTTCACCTCGTCCTAGCGCATGCCTCTGTCTTCCCTCCTTGAGCGATTCCGCCGTGGCGCCAACGGGACCACGCCGGGCGCCCGCGCACCTTCGCCCTCGGACGTCGAGGCGCTGCGCACCCGGGCGCGCCGTCGCCTGATCGGCATGGTGGTGCTGGTGGGGGCGGGGGTGCTCGGTTTTCCCTGGTTGTTCGAGACGCAACCCCGCCCGATGTCACCTGACGTGCGCATCGTCCAGTCGGGCCCGCACGCCCAGGGCGAGGCCGATGCGTCGTCCCGGGCGGCCTCGGGTCGCGTGTCTCCGGCGCCCCGGCGCGAGGCCCAGGTGGCCAACATCACGCCGCCCGCCGACGCCACCAACGCACCGCCTCCCGCCGAGGCTCGGCAGGAGTCCCGCGCCCAAGCCCAGGCCGAGGCCGTGCCACCCGCGCCCAAGCCTGCCCCGAAACCAAGCCTGAAACCGTCCACCGGGGAGCCTGCTCGCCAGCCCGAAAAGGTGGCGGCCAAGCCGGCCGAGAAGGCGCCTGAAAAGTCCCCTGAGAAAGTGGCCCAGAAGCCCCAGGCCAAGCCTGCGGAAAAAAGCGCCGACAAGGCCACGGACAAGAAGCCGGACCCCAAGCCCGACAACAAGGCCTCCGACACCCGCTACGTGGTGCAGTTCGGGGCTTTCGCCGACGTCAATGCCGCGCGCGAAACCCGTCAGAAGGCCGAGCGCATGGGTCTGAAGACCTACGCCCAGCAGGTCGACACCCCCCAGGGCAAGCGCATCCGCGTGCGCCTGGGGCCGTTCGCAGACAAAGCCGATGCCGACAAGGCTCTGGCCACCTTGCGCAAGGGCGGGCTCAACGGCAACGTCCTGACGCTCTGAGCCAGGAAAGGCGCGCTGCACCGTGGAGGGCCTCACCCCCGTCTCCCCCTCGTCGCTGGGCACCGTCTGGACCTGGCTGGACATCGCTCTGCTCGGCGGGCTGCTGGCTTCGGTGGCGCTGGGGGCCTGGCGTGGTCTGCTCACCGAGTTGCTGGCCCTCATGGGTTGGGTCGTGGCCTGCCTGGCGGCGCATTTCCTGGGCAGCGATGTGGCGCGCCACGTGCCACTGGGTGAAACGGGCGACCAGATCAACCTGCTGTCGGGCATGGTGCTCGCGTTCGTCGGGGCCTGGCTGGCCTGGGCCCTGGTGTCCTGGGGCATCTCGCAACTCATCCGGGCCTCGGGCCTGGGTGGCTCCGACCGCCTGTTGGGTGCGGTCTTCGGCCTGGTGCGTGGCCTGCTCGCGTCCCTGGCCATCTATGTCCTGGTGAGCATGACGCCCGTGGCGCAAGCCGATTCGTGGCGGGCTTCACGGGGTGTGGCCTGGCTGGGCACCGTTCTGCAGGGGCTTGGCCCCATCCTGCCACCCGAGGTGGTCCAATTCCTGCCGGCGCCCTCGATGCCTTGATGGCGACGGCCGAAGCGTTTTTTTGACATTTGTTTTTCCGGGCCCCGGTCCGGTGTGAGGTGAACCATGTGCGGCATCGTGGGTGTGATTTCTAAGGCGCCCGTCAACCAGCTCATTTATGACGCGCTGCTGTTGCTGCAGCACCGTGGCCAGGACGCCGCCGGCATCGTGACCGCCGGCCCCGACGCGCACGGCCGCAAGTTCTTCATGCACAAGGCCCGCGGCATGGTCAAGGACGTCTTTCGCACGCGCAACATGCGTGCGCTGCCGGGCACCGTGGGCCTGGGTCAGGTGCGCTACCCGACCGCTGGCAACGCCTTCAACGAAGAAGAGGCCCAGCCCTTCTACGTCAACGCGCCCTTCGGGCTCGTGCTGGTTCACAACGGCAACCTGACGAATGCGCACGACCTGCGCAAGGAGCTGTTCGACATCGATCGCCGCCACCTCAACACAGACAGCGACACGGAGGTGCTGCTCAACGTGTTCGCCCACGAGCTGGAGCTGGCCGGCCGCGAGCTGCCCCTGACGCCCGCCGCCGTCTTCAAGGCCGTGCGCGCCGTGCACAAGCGCATCAAGGGCTCTTACGCCGTCATCTGCCTGATCGCCGGTTACGGCCTGGTGGCCTTCCGCGACCCCTTCGGCATCCGCCCCATGTGCTACGGCGAGGCCGACCTGCCTGAAGGCCGCGAAGTCATGGTCGCCAGCGAGTCGGTGGCCCTGGAAGGCACCAGCCACCGCTTCGTGCGCGACGTGGCCCCGGGCGAGGCCCTGTTCGTCGACCTGGACGGGGTGGTGCACGCCGAGCAGTGCGCCGAGAAGTCCGTGCTCAACCCCTGCATGTTCGAGTACGTCTACCTGGCCCGGCCTGACTCCACCATCGATGGCGTCTCGGTCTACCAGGCGCGCCTGAACATGGGCGAGACCCTGGCGCAACGCGTCATCTCGACCATGCCGCCCAGCGAGATCGACGTGGTGATCCCCATCCCCGAATCGAGCCGCCCCTCGGCCATGCAGCTGGCTCAGAAGCTCGGCAAGCCCTACCGCGAAGGCTTCGTCAAGAACCGCTACGTGGGCCGCACCTTCATCATGCCGGGGCAGGGCGCGCGCAAGAAGTCCGTGCGCCAGAAGCTCAACGCCATCGGCCTGGAATTCAAAGGCCGCAACGTGCTGCTGGTCGACGACTCCATCGTGCGCGGCACCACCTCCAAGGAAATCGTGCAGATGGCTCGAGAGGCTGGCGCCAACAAGGTCTACCTGGCCTCGGCTGCGCCGCCCGTGCGTTTTCCCAACGTCTACGGCATCGACATGCCGACCAAGAGCGAACTCGTGGCCCATGGCCGCTCGCTCGAAGAGGTGCGCCAGATCATCGGTGCCGACGCCCTGATCTACCAGGACGTCGATGCGATGAAGAAGGTCGTCGGCAGGCTGAACCCCAAGATCCAGGGTTTCGAGGCCTCGTGCTTCGATGGCACCTACATCACGGGTGACGTCAGCGCCGAGGACTTCGCCGCCATCCAGTCGCAGCGCCTGACGCAAAAGGGCGAGGAAGAAGCCATCAACTCGCGCCTGGCCCTGCAAAGCCACAGCGACGAATGAACCCTGACCGCACCCGGGCCTGCGCAGTGGGGCCGGGTTGAGAGGAGGCCGCATGGCCAAGTCCGACAACCAGAACGACGACAAGAAGCGCCTGCCCCGCAAGGACCTGCCGCCCGATGCCCGCATCGAGACGCTGGCCGTGCGCGAGGGCCTGCCGCCCACGCAATGGGGTGAGAACTCCGAAGCGCTGTTTTTGACCAGCAGCTTCAACCACCCTGACGCGGCCACGGCCGCCGCGCGCTTTGCCAACGAAGAAGAAGCCTTCGTCTACACGCGCTTCACCAACCCCACCACGATGATGTTCGAGCGCCGCCTGGCCGCGCTCGAGGGCACCGAGGCGGCCATTGCCACGTCCAGCGGCATGAGCGCCATCTTGCTGCTGGTCATGGGCCTGCTCAAGTCAGGCGACCACATCGTGTGCTCGCAAAGCGTGTTTGGCTCGACCATCACGCTGCTGCAGGCCCAGTTCGGCAAGTTCGGCGTCGAGACCACCTTCGTGTCGCAGACGGACGTGGGCGCCTGGCGTTCAGCGGTCAAGCCCAACACCAAGCTCTTCTTTGCCGAAACCCCGAGCAACCCGCTGACCGAGGTCTGCGACATCGCCGCGCTGGCCGAGATCGCGCATGCCGCCGGTGCCCTGCTGGCCGTGGACAACTGCTTTTGCACGCCCGCACTGCAAAAGCCCGTTGACCTGGGAGCCGACCTCATCATCCACTCCGGCACCAAGTACCTGGACGGCCAAGGGCGTGTGCTGGCCGGTGCCATCTGCGGCCCCGACGCCATCGTCAATGGCCCGCTGATGACCACGCTGCGCGGTGCCGGCATGACGCTGGCGCCCTTCAACGCCTGGGTCGTGCTCAAGGGCCTGGAGACGCTGTCCATCCGCATGGCCGCGCAAAGCGCCAACGCGCTCCAGCTCGCGCAGTGGCTCGAGCAGCAACCGCAGGTGGACCAGGTGTACTACCCCGGTCTGCCCAGTCACCCGCAGCACGCGCTGGCCATGAAGCAGCAGAACAACTGCGGCGGCGCGGTGGTGTCCTTCACCGTCAAGCCGGCGCAGGGCGAGGTCACCGTGCCCGCGCCCGCGGTGCTGAGCGATGACGCCAAGCGCCTGCGCCAGGCCGCCTTCCACGTGATCGACCACACGAAGCTGTGCTCCATCACCTCCAACCTGGGCGACACCAAGACCCTCATCACGCACCCGTCGAGCACCTCGCACGGGCGCCTCTCCGAAGACCAGCGCCTGGCCGCCGGCATCACGCAGGGCATGATCCGCGTGGCCGTGGGCCTGGAGCACATCGACGACCTCACGGCCGACCTGGCCCGCGGTCTCGACACCTTGAACGCCTGAAAGCGCCCGATCCCACACATGTCCCAAGTCCGCACCCGCTTTGCCCCGTCGCCCACCGGCTTCATCCACCTGGGCAACATCCGCTCGGCCCTTTATCCCTGGGCCTTCGCGCGCGCCAACAACGGCGTCTTCATCCTGCGCATCGAGGACACCGACGAGGAGCGCTCCTCGCAGGCCGCCGTGGACGTCATCCTCGAGGGCATGCAGTGGCTGGGCCTGAACCACGACGAAGGCCCCTACTACCAGATGCAGCGCATGGAGCGCTACAAAGAGGTCGTGCAGCAGATGCTGGACAAGGGCCTGATCTACCCCTGCTACATGAGCTCGGCCGAACTCGACGCCCTGCGCGAGCGCCAGATGGCCAACAAGGAAAAGCCCCGCTACGACGGCACCTGGCGCCCCGAGCCGGGCAAGACCCTGCCGCCCGTGCCCGCAGGTGTGAAACCCGTGCTGCGCTTCAAGAACCCGCAAGGCGGCAGCGTCGTGTGGGAAGACAAGGTCAAGGGCCGCATCGAGATCAGCAACGACGAGCTCGATGACCTGGTGATCGCCCGCCCGGCGCCAGAGGGCAGCGACGGCATCGTCGGCACCCCCACCTACAACTTCTGCGTCGTGGTCGACGACATGGACATGGGCATCACCCACGTCATCCGCGGCGACGACCACGTCAACAACACCCCGCGCCAGATCAACATCCTGCGCGCCCTGGGGCAGGAGCCGCCCGTCTACGCCCACCTGCCCACCGTGATGACCGAAACGGTGGACGAGCATGGCGAGAAGCACGTCTCCAAGATGTCCAAGCGCCATGGCGCCAAGGCCGTCACGCAGTACCGCGACGAAGGCTACCTGGCCGACGCCATCGTCAACTACCTGGCCCGCCTGGGCTGGAGCCACGGCGACGACGAGATCTTCTCGCGCGCCCAGTTCATCGAGTGGTTCAACCTCGACCACCTGGGCCGCAGCGCCAGCCAGTTCGACGAAGCCAAGCTGCGCTGGGTGGCCCAGCAGCACATGAAGACCGCCGACGACGCGATGCTGGCTGGCCTGGTGCGCGAGCAGTTCGCCAGCCGCGGCGTGAGCCTGCCTGCTGCGTTGGGTGCAGGGCAGGGCGATGCCCGACTGGCCGCCATGTGTGCCCTGTTCAAGGACCGCTGTGCCACGACCGTGGAACTCGCCGACTGGCTGACCATGTACGTGGCCGAAGTCACCCCGCCTGAGCAAGAGCTGGCCGAGAAGCTGACCGATGCCGTCAAGCCCGCCGTCGCCGGCCTGGCCGCGCGCTTGGCCACCTGCGCCTGGGAACCTGCGGCCATCGCGCAAGCCATGAAGGACACGCTGACCGAGTTCGGCCTGAAGATGCCGCAACTGGCCATCCCCGTGCGCCTGCTGGTGTGCGGGCGTTCGCAGACGCCTTCGGTCGATGCCGTGCTGTCGTTGTTCGAGCGTGACGCAGTTCTGCAACGGCTGCGTTGAAGTCGCGAGGACTTGTGCCGAGTCGGAAAAACGGTATATACTCGCGGTCTCGCTTGATACGACGCTTTGTTTGAAACAAAGCAGCCGGGCAAAGCCGAAAGAAGGCAACGCAAGAAGCCATCTGACGGGGGTATAGCTCAGCTGGGAGAGCGCTTGCATGGCATGCAAGAGGTCAGCGGTTCGATCCCGCTTACCTCCACCACCAACCTTCGGGTTGTTCGGTGACCAGGTTGCAGTTGAACCAGGCACAGCGTCGATCAGGTTGCATGAAGGATTTGAGTCCCCTTCGTCTAGAGGCCTAGGACACCACCCTTTCACGGTGGCTACAGGGGTTCGAATCCCCTAGGGGACGCCAAGTTTTGACGGCGCTTGGCCGGTCGCAAGATCGGCGCAGACGTCAGCCACGCGGAGTGGTAGTTCAGTTGGTTAGAATACCGGCCTGTCACGCCGGGGGTCGCGGGTTCGAGTCCCGTCCACTCCGCCAAGTATTTTGATGGCGCTGCTGATGACAAGGCAGCGTCGAAACGAGTCAGTCTCGGTGCCAGCGCGGCGCCCTGCGTGGTGACACAAGGGGGTATAGCTCAGCTGGGAGAGCGCTTGCATGGCATGCAAGAGGTCAGCGGTTCGATCCCGCTTACCTCCACCATCCAACCAGGCGTCGCCGGTATCGAGGGCGATTCGGTTCAGACAATTCGATTCGACGGAGTCCCCTTCGTCTAGAGGCCTAGGACACCACCCTTTCACGGTGGCTACAGGGGTTCGAATCCCCTAGGGGACGCCAAGTTTTGACGGCGCTTGGGTTGAGCAATCGACCGAAGTCGTCACCGACGCGGAGTGGTAGTTCAGTCGGTTAGAATACCGGCCTGTCACGCCGGGGGTCGCGGGTTCGAGTCCCGTCCACTCCGCCAAGATGCAAAGCCCTGATGGTTCTCGCCATCAGGGCTTTTTGCTTTCACGCTGCAGGGGCGTTCGTGCCATCGGTGGCGGTCGCGGCTTCGCGCCGCCCGAACATCGCCCAGCTCTCGATCGTCATCACCACCTCGTCGCGCTGGTTGAGGGCTTCCCAGCGAGTCTGCACCAGCCCCACGTGTGGCTTGCTGCGCATCGGTCGCTTGGCCAGCACCGTCATGCGGGCGCGCACCTCGTCGCCCACCATCACGGGCTTGAGCCAGCGCAGGCTGTCCAGCCCGGGCGAGCCCAGGCTGCTGGACTGCAGCAGGAAGCCGTCGCACATCAGGCGCATGACGATGCCGGCCGTGTGCCAGCCGCTGGCGGCCAGCCCGCCGAACAGCGAGGCCTTGCCCGCCTCTTCGCTCAGGTGAAAGGGCTGGGGGTCGAATTCGGTGGCGAAGCGCACGACCTCGTCGCGTTCCACGCGCTTGGGGCCGAAGGTCAGGCAAAGGCCTTCCTGGATGTCTTCCCAATGCCAGCGGATGGCGGGCGGCTTGTCATGGTCCATGTTGGTGGTTTTCCAGGGTTGAGAGCGGCTTCAGGTGACTTGGTGCGCAGCGCTGGTGATGGCGGGCACGCGAGCGGACTGCCAGGTCCCCCAGGCGATGATGGCGGTGCCCAGCAACATCAGCGGCGTGATGGCTTCGTGCAGGAAGAGGGCGCCCCACAGCATGCCGAACACCGGGATGAGAAAGGTGACGGTGAGCGCGGGCGTCGGGCCCAGGCGCTGGATCAGCTGGAAGAACACCGTGTAGGCCAGCGCCGTGCAGACGGCCCCCAGCGCGAACATGGCGCCCCAGGCTGCCATGGGCACATCCGACCACAAGCCGGATGGCAGGCCCGCGGGGCCGACGAACAGCGCGGGCCCGATCAGGCAGGCCGAGGCCAGCACCATCGTGCCGGCGCACAGCACCAGCGGGCTGAGGTGCTGCAGGCGACGGCGGGCGTGGTGCACCGAGATGGCGTACGACAGCGTGGCCACCAGGATCAGCACCACCGGCGCGAAACGGGCCGAAGCCGAGCCAGAAGGGGCGGGGCTGCCAATGCCCGGGCCCGTCAGGATGCCGACCCCGATCAAGCCGGCCAGCATGCCGCCCACCACCGCGCGCGACGGCGCCTGCCGGGACCACGCCCAGCCCACCAGCACGCCCCACAGCGGCGTGGTCGCGTTGAGGATCGACATCAACCCCGCCGGCAACGACAGCGCAGCCTGCCCCAGGCACAAGGCCGGCACCACGCAGGACAGCAGCGCCGACACCATCAGGTCGGGCCAGTTGTGGCGCGCGGGCCAGGATTGGCGCATGACCAGCAAGGCCAGGCCGAGCAGAAGGGCCGCCAGGCCCACGCGCGCCGCGGCCACCGCCACGGGCCCCACCACGGGGGCGGCCACGCGCAGGAACAGGAAGGAAGCACCCCACACGGCGGCCAAGGCGATGAGGGTGAGCAGGTCGCGCGGTTTCATCCGGCCCGATGATACGGGGCTCACCAACTGTCACATGCCCCCTGCATCCTCGGGGCGTCCAGCGCATGTGGCCCCCGTCTTGCTCCCTACAATGCCGGCACCGGACGGGGTGCCACACGATGCCGCCCGACGCCCGTCACAACCCATCCAGACCAAAAAGGATCACCATGCAAGTCGCAGCTTCCATCTTCAAGGCCTATGACATCCGCGGCATCGTCGGGCAGACCTTGAACGAAGCCGTGGCCGAACACCTGGGCCGTGCCTTCGGCACCGAAGCGCTCAAGCTCGGCGAGAAGGCCGTGGCCATCGGCCGCGACGGTCGCCTCTCCGGCCCATCGCTCAGTGGCGCGCTCATCAAGGGCCTGCGCAGCACCGGCATCAACGTGATCGACCTGGGGGCCGTCACCACGCCCATGCTCTATTACGTGGCCGCCACGCGCGCCGATCAGGGTTGCCACAGCGGCATCCAGGTCACGGGCAGCCACAACCCCAAGGACTACAACGGCTTCAAGATGGTGCTGGCTGGCCGCGCCATCTATGGCGATGACATCCAGGGCCTGCGCCAGCGCATCGAGGCCGAAGACTACGCACAAGGCCAGGGCAGCCTGAGCACCCTCGACGTGCTGCCCGAGTACACGCAGCGCATCGTGGGTGACGCCAAGCTGGCACGCCCGCTCAAGATCGTGGTCGACTCGGGCAACGGCATCCCGGGCGCATCGGCGCCTGGCATCCTGCGCGCGTTGGGCTGCGAGGTCACCGAGCTGTACTCCGAGGTCGATGGCGACTTCCCCAACCACCACCCCGATCCCTCCAAGCCCGAGAACCTGCGCGACCTGATCCAGGCCGTCAAAGAGCAGGGCGCCGACCTGGGCCTGGCCTTCGACGGCGATGGCGACCGCCTGGGCGTGGTCACCAAGGAAGGCAACAACATCTTCCCCGACCGTCAGATCATGCTGTTCGCCCGCGACGTGCTCAGCCGCGTGCCCGGCGGCAAGATCATCTACGACGTCAAATGCAGCCAGCAACTGGCCGTGGCCGTTCGTGCCGCGGGTGGCGAGCCCGTGATGTACAAGACCGGTCACTCGCTGGTCAAGGCCAAGCTCAAGGAAACCGGCGCGCCGTTCGCCGGCGAGATGAGCGGCCACATCTTCTTTGCCGAGCGCTGGTACGGCTTCGACGACGCCACCTACACGGCCGCGCGCCTGCTCGAGATCCTCTCGAAGGTGCCCGACCCGAGCGCCGTGCTCAACGCGCTGCCCACCAGCCACAGCACGCCCGAGCTCAACGTGCCCTGCGCCGAAGGCGAACACCATGCCGTCATCGAGAAGCTGCGTGAAACCGCCAAGTTCGACGGCGCCCAGCTGACCACCATCGACGGCCTGCGCGCCGACTACGACGATGGCTTCGGGCTGGTGCGGGCTTCGAACACCACGCCGGTGCTGGTGCTGCGCTTCGAAGGCCAGACGCCCGCGGCGCTGGAGCGCATCCAGTCGCATTTCATGGCGGCCATCCTGGCGGTCAAGCCCGACGCGCACGTGGGTGCTTCGGCTCACTGAACGTTGACCGCGCCCACGTCTCCTGCGCGGGCCTGGCTGGCCCGCCAGCTGTACTCGACCTTGCTGAGGCTGGGCACGCCTGCCTACCTCTGGCGGGTGTGGTCGCGCGGCCGTGACGAGCCTGCCTACCGCCACTTCTGGCCACAGCGCCTGGGCTGGCACACAGGCCCGGCCTGGCAAGCGGACGCCCGCTCGCCGGTGATCTGGTTGCACGCCGTCTCGCTGGGTGAGACCCGGGCGGCCACGCCCCTGGTTCAGGCCCTGCGAGCCAGCCTGCCCGGCATGCGCCTGTTGCTGACCCACACGACCGCCACCGGGCGCGAGGCGGGTGTGGCGCTGATCAAGCCTGGCGATGCCCAGGCCTGGCTGCCCTTCGACACCCCGGGTGCCGTGCGGCGCTTTTTCGCGCATTTCAGGCCGGACGTCGGGGTGCTGATGGAAACCGAGGTCTGGCCCAACCTGATGCACGAGGCCCGCCGCCACGGCATCCCGATGGTGCTGGCCAACGCACGCCTGAGCGACAAGAGCCTGCGACAGGGGCAGCGATTTGCCGCGCTGCTCCAACCCGCCGCCGCAGCGCTGAGCCTGACCCTGGCTCAGACCGAAGCCGATGCCGACCGCTTGCGGCGCATGGGGGCACGGCCGGTGGAGGTGATGGGCAACGTCAAGTTCGACATGACCCCGCCGCCCGAGTTGCTGGCGCGCGGCCGGGCCTGGCGCGAAGCGCTGGGCCGACCCGTCGTGCTGGCCGCCAGCACCCGCGAGGGCGAAGAGCCCCAGCTGTTGGCGGCATGGCGCAAGCAGGTCGGCGGGCTGCCCGCGAGCGAGGTGCCCAGGCTGTTCATCGTGCCGCGTCACCCTCAGCGCTTCGACGAAGTGGCCGCCGCCATCGAAGCCATGGGCTGGCGGGTCTCTCGCCGCAGCGCATGGGGCGAGGCGGGCCCCGACGACCTGGCGCTGTCGGCCGACGTCTGGCTTGGCGACAGCATGGGTGAGATGCCCGCCTATTACGCCGCGGCCGACATCGCACTGCTGGGCGGCAGCTTCGTCCCCCTGGGTGGACAGAACCTCATCGAAGCGGCGGCCTGCGGCTGCCCGCTGGTGCTCGGCCCCTCGACCTTCAATTTCGCCGAAGCGGCCGAGCATGGCCTGGCGGCGGGCGCGGCCTGGCGCGTGCCAACGTTCGACGAGGCCTGCCAACTGGTGTCGCGGGCCCTGCAAGATGGTCGGCTCCCCGCTTCGCGGGAGGCGGCTTTGACCTTCGCCGCCACCCACCGGGGTGCTGCGGCCCGGATGGCGGCGGCCATCAAGCCACTTTTGCGTCAAGTGAAATAAAGGGTAAACACGGTAGGGGCCCTGTGCACGATGACACGCAAACGAGGGATAACAAACGGAAACATTTCCCGATATCGTTCACCCATCAACAGTTCCTTCGGGAGAAGAACAATGAACGGTCTGCACAAGTTCCTCGGTGGCGTCGTGGCCTCCACCGTCCTGGCGGCTTCGGCTTTCGCCCAGGTCACCACCACCACGAACCTTGGCGAACTGTCGGCCACCCCGACGAACTTCGGCAACACGTTCAACCAGTCGGTGAACTTCAGCGACATCTACACCTTCTCCATCGCTGGCAACGGCTCGGTGAGCGGCTACACGAACGACAGCAACACGTTCCGCGCCTTCATCGACTTCCGTGACGTGGACATCACCAGCTTGATCCTTTACAAGGGCACCACGGTCAACCCGTCCACCGTGATGGACTACGACCTGTATGTCCCCGCGGCCAACACCTTCACCTTCTCCGGGCTGACCGCTGGCACCTACTCGCTGGCTGTCAACGGCAATGTGTCGCTGGGCGCAGGTTCGGGTGACTTGGCCAAGTATTCCGGTCAGATTTCGACCACCGCCGTGGCCTCGCCGGCTCCGGAGGCCTCCGATGTCGCCATGACCCTGATGGGACTGGCGGGTGTCGGTTTCATGCTGCGCCGTCGCAAGCAGCAAGCCTGATCCCAGGCAGACGAGTGAAAAACGGGCCTTTGGGCCCGTTTTCTTTTGGCCTCGACTTCTCGCACCTGGCTCAGCCTGATTCACCATGTGACAAGATGTCAGGCTGTTGAGTCAACAAGGTGAAGACACATGGTGCGATGGAGCAAAGGTTGGCTGCTGCTGGGGGTGAGCCTGGCGCTGATGGGGTGCAACCGCGGAGGCGGCGGCGCGGCCGATTCTCAGGTCGCGGCCCAGGTCAACCAGGGTGACATCTCCGTCCACCAGGTGCAGGCCCTGTTGCGCGCTCAGCCCGTCGTGGCTGCCCAGTGGGGACCCCAGGCGGCCGACCGGGCCCTGGATGTCCTGATCGAGCAGGAGCTGGCCGCACAGGCGGCTGCCAAAGCCGGACTCGACAAGCAGCCGCAGGTGATCCAGGCCCTGGCCCTGGCTCAGCGCGAGGTGCTGGCGCGTGCCTACCAGGATCAACTCGCCAACCAGGCCAGTCAGCCCGACACGACGGCGATCAATCGCTATTACGACGAGCACCCAGAGCTGTTCGTGCAGCGAAAGATCTACCAGATGGAGGAGACCGTGGTTCGTCCCGGTTCGCAGTCGGAGGTCGATGCCTTGGTTCAGCAACTGCCAACCTTGTCCGGCATCGACACGCTTCACCTGCACCTGAGTGCCAAGGGCCTGCGCAAGACCACTCAGCGCTCCACCGTGGCGGCCGAGAACGTGCCCATGGATTTGTTGCCCAGGCTGGCCCAGCTGCAGCCCGGCCGTTCCCTGGCCATGCAGAGGGGGGACGCCGTTGTGGTGCTGACCCTGGTTGGCGCGGAAGAGTCTCCGATGTTGCTGGCGCAGGCCAAGCCGGCCATCCAGGCGGCCCTGGTCAAGCGTGCCCGCATGCAGGCGGTCCAGGAAGGCATGAAGAAGCTGCGCAATGAGGCCCGCATCGAACGCCGGCAAACCGCCGCCGCGTCGGCTTCGGCTGCATCACAACCCTGAGTTGGGCACCTCCATGCAGGCGCGTTTGACTCCGGTGTCGATGCTGATCCTGGGATGGTTGTGCCTGGCTGGCCCAACCCTCTGGGGCTTCCTGTTTGGCACCTGGTCGGGCTACAGCCAGGGGCATGAGTTGCTCTTGTTGTCTGTGGCGATCTGGCTGCTGTGGCGTCAGCGGCACCCCGATGACCGCCCGTGGCAGGGGCCTTGGCCGAAGTGGTTCTGGCTGGCTTGGGGGCTGGGCATCCTGGCCTATGCGTTCGGGCGCTCGCAGGAGTTCATCCGCATCGAGCTGTTGTCGGTGTGGTGGCTGGCCATGCTGATCACCTGGCTGGCGAGGGGGGCGGGCGGTTTGCGGCGCACCTGGTTCGCCTGGTTGTTCTGTCTATTCGCCATGCCCTTGCCCTTCTCCCTGGTGCTGATGTTGACGGCGCCCCTGAAGGAGGCTGTGTCGGTCCTGGCGGCCGGCATCCTGTCCGGCGTGGGCTATCCCATTGGGCGCAGCGGTGTGGTGCTGACGGTGGGGCAGTACCAGTTGCTGGTGGCCGAAGCCTGTGCGGGCCTGCACTCGATGTTCATCCTCGAAGCCATGGGCCTGCTCTACAGCCATCTGGCCGGACACACTTCGCGCTGGCGCACCATCTGGCTGGCGATCATGGCGGTGCCAGTGTCCTTCGTGGCCAATGTGCTGCGGGTGATGATCCTGGTGCTGGTGACCTACCACTTTGGTGACGATGCGGGCCAGGGCTTCATCCACGACTTTGCGGGCATCGTGCTGTTCGCACTCGCGTTGATGCTCATGGCAGCCGTTGACTGGGTGCTGGGCTGGATCTGGCCCGACGGGGCGGTGGCCTCTGCGCCGTCGAGTCCGGAGGCCGGGAAGCTGGTGGCGGGTGCTGTTTCTTTGCGCCATGTGTGCTTGCTGGCGACCTTGCTGCTGGCCGCTGGCGCCGCTCACCTGGGTCGGCCGCAGACGTCGCCTGAGGCGAATGCGCGCGCGCTGGTGCCGCTGGAATCCCTGTTCCCAGGGCAGGTCGGCGAGTGGCGACCTGATCCGGTCTCTGTGGGCTTTGTGCGTCCGGCTTTTGAGCAGGCCAAGCGATTCCAGATGTACGACCAGGTGCTGGAGCGCGTGTACGTGAACCCGGCGGGCGAGCGCATGATGTTGTCGGTGGCCTATGGACGGCAGCAGTCGGTCGGGCTGCAAGTTCACCGGCCGGAAGTTTGCTACAAGGCCGGTGGCTTCGAGGTGGGGGCTGTGCAGGCCGGGCACATTGATCTGCCCGGACATCGCTTGCCTGTGTCCCGGCTGGTGGCGACCATGCCGGAGCGTCGGGAACCCATCACGTATTGGCGCCTGTTGGGTGACCGCGTGGTGACGGACGAGTTGCACTTCAAGCTGGATCAGCTCGCGGCGAGCTTGAAGGGCCGGGGCATCGACGATGGCCTGCTGGTGCGGGTGTCGTCGCTGGGCGGGGACGCCGAAGCGGCCTGGCGCCTGCAAGCCGCTTTCGTGCAGGCGCTGGATCAGGCCCAGAATGAGGCGCAGCGCCTGCGCACGACGGGGGTGCGGGGCGGCGGCTCCTGAGGCCGCATGGCCTCAGCGCAGGTCGTGCCACTCGGGGTGGTGCCGCAGGTACACCGCCACGTAGCTGCACAGCGGGTCCACCTTCAGGCGCTCGTTGCGGGCCCAGGTCAGGGCGTGCCTCACCAGTGCCGCCGCGATGCCGCGGCCTTCCAGTGGGCCCGGCACGCCCGTGTGCGTGATGTGCATGCGGCCGGGGCTGAGGTGGTAGTCGACCTCGCAGCGCAGCCCTTCGACGATGGCTTCGAAACGCCCCTGTTCGGGGTGATGCTGGATGTCGATCTCGGGTGTGCTGGACATGGCCATGGGTTGAGCAAGGTGTGGTTGCGGCGGTGGTTCAGACCCAGCCCAGGCCGCCGAGCACGGCGCCTGCGCCCACCAGCCAGATCAGTCGGATGCGGGTGCGCCAGACGATGACGGCCACCGCGACGGCGAGCAGCCAGGCGCGCAGGTGCTCGCCGGGATGAGGCATGAGCAGCCAGCCGGTGGCCAGCAGCAGGCCGACGGTGACGGGCGTCATGCCGGCCTGGAACGCCCGCACGCTCAACCAGTCTCGTCGGGTGGCCACCCAGCGTGAAACCGCCAGGGCCAGGGTGGTGGAGGGCAGCATGATGCCCAGCATGCTGGCCATCGCCCCGCCCAGGCCCGCGCTGTGCCAGCCCATCAGGGCCACGAACAGCACGTTGGGGCCTGGCGCGGCCTGGGCCAGGGCGATGGATCCGGTGAAGTCGGCGTCGCTGAGCAGGTGGTCGCCATCCACGAGGCGGCGATGCATGTCGGGCACCAGGGTGATGGCCCCGCCGATCGACATCAGCGACAGGGCCAGGAAGTGGCCGAACAGCGTCCACCAGGCATCCGCCTGCCAGGCGATCATGGCTGGCCTCCGCCCTGGGCCAACGCCGCCCGCCGACGCAGGATGAACCAGGTGGCCGTGCAGGTCAGCCCGCCCAGGCCGAGCAGCACCCACAGCAAGGGCCAGCGCAGCCACACCATGCCGGCGAACGCGATGCCTGCCAGGGCGGCGCAAGCCGGCGCGCCGAGTTCGTGCTCGCGCAGGGGAGCCGAGAGCTTGAGCACCGTGCCGATGATCTGGCCGGCGGCCACCGCGGCGATGCCGGTGAGGGCGCCACGGATCCAGCCTGCTGCCTCGGGTGCCTGGGATGCGTGCCCCAGGCCCCAGGCCAGCATGAGCAGCAAGGCCATGGGCGCGGCGATCATGCCCGCCAGGGCCACGCAGGCGCCGCGCCAGCCGAAGAACCGGTCGCCGATCATCAGCGACAGGTTGCAGACATTGGGGCCGGGCAGCACCTGGGCGGTGGCCAGCAGGTCGATGAACTCGCGCGGGGTCAGCCAGTTGCGGCGCTCGCAAAGCTCGCGCTGGGCCACGGCCAGCACGCCGCCGAAGCCCTGCAGGGCCAGCTGGGTGAAGGCGACGAACAACTCGGTGAGCGACGCCGGTCGCGCCGGGGCGGCATCCTGCGGAGCCAGGGTCTCGGCCATGCTCAGCCGTACACCGCCACGACCTGGTAACCCAGCGCGGCCATCTGCCCTTCGGGTGTCCACAGCGTGGTCTTTTCGTTGACGTAGCCTTCGCCAGTGGCCAGGGCTTCCTTGTCCATGCGCCAGAAACCGGTGGCGTCACCCACCACCACGGGGCGCAGCTCCAGTGCCCACGACACGGAAGACGCCGGGGCGAAGCCGCGCAGACGGGCCAGCGCCGGGGTGGGGCCCGCGTCGGCCAGCATCACCGCCTGCAACTCGCTGTCAACGCCATCGACCACGTTCAGGCGGGTGTAGACGCGGCTGTGCCATTCGTCTGAGCCGGTGAAGGGCAGGCCGCCTTCGGCCTGGCGGAACTCCAGGTGCTGGGTGAAGGCCGGGGTCATGTTGGGCACGTAGGGCCACTTGAAGGCGCTGTCGATGTCCTTGGCCGCAGGCTGGTGCGCCGGGCGCAAATCGGGCAGGCCGGACTCGCGGCCCGTGCCGAACACGCCCAGCAGCACGCCGCCCACCTGTTCGGTGCCACCCGCATCGGCCTGCAGCACGCGGGCCTGCACCTGGCGCACGTTCTTGCCCTGGCGCAGCAAGGTGACCTCGACGTCGAAGGCGCCGGACGCCACGGGCCCGACAAAGTTGGTCTGCAGTGCGCGCAGCGGCCAGTCGGCGCCGCAGACGTCGCGCATGGCCTGCACGACCAGCACCGACAGCAGCCCGCCAAAGGTGGTGCGGCCTTGTTGCCAGTCGGGCGTGACGTGAAAGCGGATGCGCGGGGTGCCGCTGGCCTCGGTGCGCTGCCGGGTCGACAGCAATTGGGACAGCGGGGTGTTGGCGGTGGTGTCGCTCATGGGGCGCTCGGTGGCGGTGGGCTGCGGAGGCGCCATTATCGAACGATCGTGCTTTTTTTGCTGGCGGGGTCGGCGTCGGGGTCTTTCAGCGGCGCGCGAGCAACGCCGCGATCTGGTCGGCCGGCACCGGGCGGCTGTAGAGGAAGCCTTGCGCCACGTCACAGCCCAGGCTGCTGAGGAAGGCCTCCTGGTCGGGCATCTCCACGCCTTCGGCCACCACGTGCAGCTTCAGGCCCCGCGCCATGGAGATCATGGTGCTCACGAGCTGTCCGTCGCTGTCGTTGCTGGGCAGGTCCTGCACGAAGCTGCGGTCGATCTTGAGCTGCTGCACCGGGAAGCGCTTGAGGTAGGCCAGCGAGGAGTAGCCGGTGCCGAAGTCGTCGATGCTCAGGTGCACGCCCATCGCGTGCAGGTTCTGCAGGAACTGCTCGACGCCCGCGCCCGATTCCATCAGGCCGCTTTCGGTGATCTCGATTTCCAGGCGCTCGGGCGGCAGGCCGGTGCGCGCCAGGATGGCCGTCAGGCGCTCGACCACGCGACCCCGGCGGATTTCGGCCGGCGACAGGTTGATGGCCATGCGGCCGAAGTCCAGGCCCTCGTCGAGCCAGGCGCGGCCCTGCCGGCAGGCCTCTTCCATCACCCATTCGCTGAGCGCTTCGATCATGCCGGTCTCTTCCATGACCGGGATGAACTGGTTGGGCCCCAGCGGCGAGGCCTGGCCGTCGTAGGCGGCGGGTGCCAGGCGCACCAGGGCCTCGACGGCGGTCACGCGGCGGTCGCGCAGGCGCACCATGGGTTGGTAGTGCAGCGTGAAAGCGTGCTCTTCGACGGCGCGGCGCAGCAGCGTCTCCAGGCGCAGGCGCTCGGTGGCGTCGGTGGTGAACGACTGGGTGTAGAAGCTGAAGGCATTGCGACCGCGCCGCTTGGAGTCGTACATGGCCGCGTCGGCGTTGCGCACGAGCTCGGACTCGTCCTGGCCGTCTTCGGGGTACATGCTGATGCCGATGGAGGCGCGCACGTAGACCTGCTGCCCGCCGTCGAGGGTGAAGGGCTGGCTGAGCGTCTCGAGGATGGCCGAGGCCACCAGCCCGGCTTGCTGCGGGTGGCGCAGGTGTTCGAGGATCAGCACGAACTCGTCGCCAGCCAGGCGGCCCAGGGTGTCTTCCTGGCGCACGCGCAGGTTCAGGCGCTGTGCGACCTGCTTGAGCAGGCTGTCGCCGGCGGCGTGACCCAGGCCGTCGTTGACGGTCTTGAAGTTGTCCAGGTCGATGAAGATGACGCCCACCAGCGTGTGGTGGCGCTGCGCCAGGTTGATGGCGTGGGCCAGGCGCTGGCGGATGAGCACGCGGTTGGGCAGCTCGGTCAGCGGGTCGTAGTGGGCCATGCGGGCCAGTCGCTCTTCGGTCTGCTTGAGCGGGGTGATGTCGGTGAACACGCCCACGAAGTGCGTGGGCTCGCCCTGGGTGCTGTGCACGGCGCTCAGCGAGAGCTGCGTCATGAAGGGCTCGCCATCGCGGTGCTTGAACCAGACTTCGCCCTGCCAGTGGCCCCGGCGGATGATTTCGTCGCGAAAGCTCGCGAAGGTCTCCGCGGGCTGGTCGGTCAGCAGGAACTCCGGCGTGCGGCCGATGACCTCGTGCTCTTCGTACCCCGTCAGGCTGGTGAAGGCGGGGTTGACCGAGACCAGGCCCTCGTCGAGCGACATCACCATCATGCCGTCCTGGGTGCTCTCCAGCGCGGCGGCATGCAGGCGGATGCGCTGCTCGGCCTGGTTGCGCAGGGCCTCGCGGTGCAGCATGGTCAGCGCGAAGGACAGGTCGGAGGACAGGTCCTCGAACAGGGCCAGCTCTTCCGGGTCGCTGTCGTCCACGCGCTTGCCCAGCAGGATGAGGTGGCCGATGAGGACCTGCTCCTGGCGCAGCGGCACGATCACGCAGCCCGGCGAGCCTGCCTGCACGGCCTCGTGCGCCCAGGCGGGGGCATGGCCATGGGTGTCCAGCAGGGCGGTGCGGTAGGTCAGGCCATCGCGCAGGCTGCTGGCGAGTGGGTCGTTGCCCGAGGCGGGCGGCAGTTGGAAATCAAGCTGCTCGCGACCGGGGCGTGCATCGCCGGACTCGGCCGTGCAGCGCAACGAAGCGGGTTGCTGCGGATCGTCGAACAGCGCCACCCAGGCCTTGCGAAACTGTCCGTGCTGCACCGCCACGTCGCAGACGTGCGCCAACAGCGACGGCTGGCCTTGAGAGCGCACCATGGCCTGGTTGACGTGGCTGAGGAAGTCGTACATGCGCGTCTTGCGACGCAGGCGTCGTTCGGTCTGGCGGCGCGCGGTGATGTCCCAGATCATCCAGACGACCTGGTCGGTCTCGCCCACGGGCGCGCAGCGGCTGTCGAAGTGCAGCAGGTTGCCGTTGACCGGCACCGAGAACGTCAGGGTCTGCGCGCGCCGCGTGCCCAGGCTCTGGCGCAGCACACCCAGGAAGCGCTCGGCCATCTCCCAGGGGAAGAGGTCGTGCAGGCGCCGGCCGATGAGCTCGTCGATGGGGCGGCCCAACAGGGGCAGGTTGTTGCCATAGATGTCGAGGTAGTGACCTTGCGAGTCCATGCGGAAGGCCAGGTCGGGCAGGGCTGCGGCAAAGGCCGTGAGCTGGGCCTCCCGGGTGCCCAGGCTGCGCATGGCGAGTTCGCGCTGGCGGTGCGCGCGCGCCATCAGGCCCAGCAGCAGCAGGGTGAGTGCGCCGACCAGCCCGACGTTGAACCGGTCGAGGCGGCGCTGGTCGCGTGTGGCCTGGTCGAGCGCGACCTCCCATTGCGTGGTGGCCTGGTCCAGGCTCTGATCGACCAGTTGCAGGGCGGCGGGCAGGGCCTTGGCGTCGTGCGCCACCGAGGCGGCCTGCTTGAGCGCTTCTTGTGCGCGCTGCAGCGCGGGCAGCGTGGCCTCGGGAGCCTGGTCCTGCAAGCCGACGAGCACGCTTTCGGCGCGGTGCAACGGTGAGGTCAGCGCATCGACCGGGATGGTCGCGGCACTCGAGAGCGTGTGCAGCCAGCGGGTGTGGTGCGCCTCCTGGCGGGCTTCGAGCAGCCGCGTGTCGAAGGCGTGGGCGCTTTGCTGCAGCCGGTTCCAGCCCACGTGCGACCAGGCGATCAGCCCCATGCTGATGGCCGCGATGGCCGCCACCGAAAAGGCAAGCGGCCCGAAGCGGCCCAGGGCAGGCGTCGGCGGCAGGCCGGGGGCACCGGAGGTCGACTCGGCGGGTTGGATCACGGCGCTCAAGGCAGGTGAAGCGGGTGGCGACACTGGGTGTGACGGGGGCCGACCGGGTCAGTCGGAAAGACCCGACAGCTTAGGTGAAAAAGCCCCTGGATCGGCGATGATGCGTGGCGAACTTCGGTGGTGACGTGAACGTCAATCACCGGGTTTCCCCGGTGCGTTTTCGCATCCGGCAACCGCCTCCCACCCGCTGCCACCCCATGACCGCTGCTGTCCCCTACGCCCCTGTCCACCCCGCGCGTTCCGAGTTCCGACAGGTGCGCGGGTTGCGCCTGCACTTGTCGGTCTGGGGCGAGCTCTCCAAGGCCACGCCCGAGCAGCCCCTGTTGGTGCTCATGCACGGTTGGATGGACTGCGGCCCCTCCTTCCAGTTCATGGTGGACGCCCTGCGCCGCCAGCCCGGCTGGGCCGAGCGGCCCATCGTTGCGGTGGACTGGCGCGGCTTCGGCCAGAGCGAGGCCGGTGGGTCCGACTGCTATTTCTTTGCCGACTACCTGGGCGACCTGGACGAGTTGCTGCACCAGCTCTCGCCGGACCACCCGGTCGACCTGCTGGGCCACAGCATGGGCGGCAACGTGGTCACCCTGTACGCGGGCGTGCGCTCCGAGCGCATCCGCCGCCTGGTCAACCTCGAGGGCTTCGGCATGCCGGCCACCACGCCAGCCGAGGCCCCGCAACGCTACATCAAGTGGCTCGACGAGATCCGCGAGCCGGTGCAACTCAAGGACTACGACAGCCTCGAGGCCGTTGCCAAGCGCCTGCAGGCCAACAACCCGCTGTTGCGCCCCGAGTTCGCGCTGTGGCTGGCCCGCCACTGGGCGCGGGCCGAAAACGGCCGCTGGGTCATCAACGCCGACGCCGCCCACAAGCGGCCCCAGCCCTTCCTGTACCGGGTGGAAGAGGTGCTGGCCTTCATGGCCAACATCCGCTGCCCGGTGCTGTTCGTCGAAGGTGCGCAGACGCTGTACTTCATGTTCTTCAAGGGCGACTACAAGCGAGAGGACTTCCTCGAGCGCCTGAAGGTCGTGCCTGATTGCCGCATGGAAACCCTGGACCAGGCCGGCCACATGTTGCACCATGACCAGCCTGAAGAGCTGGCCTTGCACCTCGCCGGCTTCCTGGGGCCCGTCGGTGCTGCCGCAGCATGAGAAAATGACGGATTGCCCGTTGCGCCCTTTGCCGCGTCTTTCGGCCTGAAGGGCCCCATTTTTGCTTCGGATGCGCCTGGTGCGCGTCCCAACGCCTGCAGGATTCACATGGACATCGAACACATCAACGCCCTGGGCGCCCAGATCGCCGACCTGACTCAGCGCACCGCTGAGCTTCGGAGGTATCTTTGACTGGGATGAAAAGTCCCGCCGCCTCGCCGAAGTCAACGCCGAACTCGAAGACCCCGCCGTCTGGAACGACCCCAAGCGCGCCCAGGCCCTGGGCAAGGAAAAGAAGTCGCTTGAAGACGTCGTCGTCGTCATCGACAACCTGACGCGCAACCTCGCCGACAACGGCGAGCTCTACGAGATGTCGAAGGAAGAGGGCGACCAGGACGGCCTGCAGGCCATCTCCGACGACGTGCAGGCCCTGATGGCCGACGTCGAGGGCCTTGAGTTCCGCCGCATGTTCAGCAACCCGGCCGACCCGAGCAACTGCTTCATCGACATCCAGGCCGGCGCTGGCGGCACCGAGGCCTGCGACTGGGCCTCCATGCTGCTGCGCCAGTACCTGCGCTACTGCGAACGCAAGGGATTTTCGACCGAGATCGAAGACGAAACCCCTGGTGACACCGCCGGCATCAAGAGCGCGACCATCAAGGTCGAGGGCGACTACGCTTTTGGCTACCTGCGCACCGAAACCGGCGTGCACCGCCTGGTGCGCAAGTCGCCGTTCGACTCGTCCGGTGGCCGTCATACCTCGTTTGCCTCGGTGTTCGTCTACCCCGAGATCGACGACTCCATCGAGATCGACATCAACCCGTCCGACGTGCGCACCGACACCTTCCGCGCCTCGGGCGCCGGCGGTCAGCACATCAACAAGACCGACTCGGCGGTGCGCCTGACGCACATCCCGACCGGCATCGTGGTGCAATGCCAGGACGGCCGTTCGCAGCACAGCAACCGCGACGTGGCCTGGAAGCGCCTGCGCTCGCGCCTGTACGACTTCGAGATGCGCAAGCGCCAGGAAGCGCAGCAAAAGCTGGAAGACACCAAGACCGACGTGGGCTGGGGCCACCAGATCCGCTCGTATGTGCTGGACAACAGCCGCATCAAGGACCTGCGCACCAACGTCGAAATCTCCGCCACCCAGAAGGTGCTCGATGGCGACCTCGATGCTTTCATCGAAGCCAGCCTCAAGCAAGGCATCTGACCTGAACCGACTCCCACACGAGAGGCCCACCCCATGCGTGAAGGCAGCGCTCAGCTGATCCGCCGCGAAGACTACGCGGCACCGGCGTTCTGGATCAAGACGGTCGACCTGACCTTTGACCTGGACCCGACCAAGACCCTGGTCATCAACAAGATGACCGTCGAGCCCAACCCGGCGCAACCTGGCGCGCCCTTGCGCCTGGACGGCGAAGACATCAACCTGACCCGCGTGCTGGTGGACGGCGAGCCCGTGTCCTTCCGCACCGAGGGTGGCCAGCTGGTGCTGGAGAACCTGCCTCAGCAGCCTTTCCACCTCGAGATCCGCTCCACCTGCGCGCCCGAGAAGAACACGCAGCTGTCGGGCCTGTACACCAGCAGTGGCGGCTTCTTCACGCAGTGCGAGGCCCTGGGCTTCCGTCGCATCACCTACTTCCTCGACCGCCCCGACGTCATGGCCACCTACAAGGTGACCCTGAAGGCCGACAAGCTCAAGTACCCGGTGCTGCTGTCCAACGGCAACCTGGTCGAAGAGGGCGCGCTCGAAGGCGGCAAGCACTTCGCCGTGTGGGTCGACCCGCACCCCAAGCCCTGCTACCTGTTCGCCCTGGTGGCCGCCGACCTGGTGCGCCGCGAGCAGCGCATCCGCACCCGCGCCGGCCGCGACCACCTGCTGCAGATTTACGTGCGCGCCGGTGACCTCGACAAGACCGAGCACGCGATGAACTCGCTGATCGCCTCCATCGCCTGGGACGAAGCCCGCTTCGGCCTGAGCCTGGACCTCGAGCGCTTCATGATCGTGGCCGTCAGCGACTTCAACATGGGCGCCATGGAGAACAAGGGGTTGAACATCTTCAACACCAAGTTCGTGCTGGCCAACCCGGCCACCGCCACCGACGTCGATTTCGGCAACGTCGAAAGCGTGGTCGCCCACGAGTACTTCCACAACTGGACCGGCAACCGCGTGACCTGCCGCGACTGGTTCCAGCTCTCGCTCAAAGAGGGCCTGACCGTCTTCCGCGACCAGCAGTTCAGCCAGGACATGGCCGGCAGCCCCAGCGCCCGCGCGGTCAAGCGCATCGAAGACGTGCGCACCCTGCGCCAGCTGCAGTTCCCCGAGGACGCGGGCCCGATGGCCCACCCCGTGCGCCCCGACAGCTACCTGGCCATCGACAACTTCTACACGGCCACCGTGTACGAAAAGGGCTCCGAGGTCGTGCGCATGATGCACACCCTGGTCGGCCAGCAGGGCTTTGCCAAGGGCATGGCCCTGTACTTCGAGCGCCACGACGGCCAGGCCGTGACCTGCGACGACTTTGCTCAGGCGATCGCCGATGCCAACCCGGGCAGCGAACTGGCCACGCGCCTGGACCAGTTCAAGCGCTGGTACGCCCAGGCAGGCACCCCGCGCGTGCAGGCCCATGGTGTCTACGATGCCGAGAACCGCATCTACACGCTCACCCTCAGCCAGACTTGCGCCGCCACCCCGGGCCAGCCCGAAAAGCTGCCCTGCGTCATCCCCGTGGCCATGGGCCTGACGGGCGTGGACGGTCGCCACATCAACCTGCACCTCGAAGGCCACCTCGACCCGATTGGCCACGACACGGTGCTGGTGCTGTCCGAGCCCACGCAGACCTTCACCTTCGTGCACGTGCCGGTCGAGCCGGTGCCTTCGCTGCTGCGCGGCTTCTCGGCCCCCGTGGTGCTGGAAACCGAGTTGGGTGACGATGCGCTGTTCACCCTGCTGAGCCACGACCTCGATCCCTTCAACCGCTGGGAAGCCGCCCAGAAGCTGGCCTTGCGCCGTATCCTGAACGCGGTCAAGGGCCACGGGCACGGCCACGTCGAGCTGGACGCCCGCTTCATCGAAGCCATGCGCGGCGTGCTGCGCCACCCCACGCTCGACGCGGCCTTCAAGGAACTGGTGCTGACCCTGCCGAGCGAAGCCTACGTGGCCGAGCAGCTCGACGTGGTCGACCCGCAGCGCATCCACACCGTGCGCGAGAGCCTGAAAGTGCAGCTGGCCCACGCCCTGCACGAAGACTGGGCCTGGGCCTACGAGGCCAACGCCGAACTGGGTGGCTACTCGCCCGATTCGGTCAGCGCCGGCCGCCGCGCGCTCGCCAACCTGGCGCTGGGCATGCTGACGCTCGAAGGCGTCAACCGGCACAACCCGATCTGGGTGGGCAAGGCCTATCAGCGCTTCAAGGACGCCACCAACATGACCGACCGCCTGGGCGCGCTGTCCGCCCTGGTGGCCGCCCACGCCGACCGCGCGGAAGACGCGCTCAAGCGCTTCCACGCCATGTTCCAGGGCGAGGCACTGGTCATCGACAAGTGGTTCACGCTGCAGGCCATGGCGCCAGAGAAGGACGGCCAGGTTTTTGCCCGCGTCAAGCAGCTCATGCTGCACCCCGACTTCACGCTGCGCACGCCCAACCGCGCCCGCAGCCTGCTGATGGCGCTGTGCCAGAACAACCCCGCGGCCTTCCACCGTTCTGACGCGGCCGGCTACGTGTTCTGGGCCGACCGCGTCATCGAGATCGACGCCATCAACCCGCAACTGGCCGCTCGCCTGGCCCGCGCGCTCGACCACTGGCGCCGCCTGGCCGAGCCCTACCGCACGGCCGCCCAGGAAGCCCTCAAGCGGGTGGCCGCCCGCGGTGAGCTGTCCGACGATGTGCGCGAGATCATCACGCGTGCGCTGCAGGACTGAGCGCGCAACCCCCTTCCCATTTCATCCGAGACACCACCATGTCCACCAAACGCATCAGCCTCACGCAGTACCTGATCGAGCAGCAGCGCGGCGAAGCCCAGATCCCTGCGCAGCTGCGTCTGCTCATCGAAGTCGTCGCGCGCGCCTGCAAGCGCATCGCCATCAACGTCAACAAGGGCGCCCTGGGTGACGTGCTGGGCACCGCCGGCAGCGAGAACGTGCAGGGCGAAGTCCAGAAGAAGCTCGACGTGATCGCCAACGAGGTGCTCATCGAGGCCAACGAGTGGGGCGGCCACCTCGCCGGCATGGCGTCCGAAGAGATGGACGACATGCTCGCCGTGCCGAACCGCTACCCGCAGGGCGAATACCTGCTGCTGTTCGATCCCCTCGACGGCTCCAGCAACATCGACATCAACGTCAGCATTGGCACGATCTTCTCGGTGCTCAAGCACCAGGGCGGCCCCGTCACCAACGAGAGCTTCCTGCAGCCCGGCACGGCGCAGGTGTGCGCCGGCTATTGCGTTTACGGCCCGCAGACCACGCTGGTGCTGACCGTCGGCAAGGGCGTGGTCATGTTCACGCTGGACCGTGAGCAGGGCTCGTGGGTGATGACGGAAGACAACATCCGCATCCCCGAGGACACCAAGGAATTCGCCATCAACATGTCGAACATGCGTCACTGGGCTTCGCCTGTGAAGCGCTACATCGACGAGTGCCTGGCTGGCAAGGATGGCCCGCGCGGCAAGGACTTCAACATGCGCTGGGTGGCCGCCATGGTGGCCGACGTGCACCGCATCATGACCCGCGGCGGCATCTTCATGTACCCCTGGGACAAGCGCGAGCCGAACAAGCCCGGCAAGCTGCGCCTGATGTACGAGGCCAACCCAATGAGCTTCCTGGTCGAGCAGGCCGGTGGCGTGGCCACCAACGGCCTGCAGCGCATCATGGAGATCCAGCCCACGCAACTGCACGAGCGCGTGAGCGTGATGCTGGGCTCGCGCAACGAGGTCGACATTGTCACGGGCTACCACCAAGAGGTGAAGTGACCCGGCCTGGCGCCTGAGCGCAGGGGCCAACGAAAAAGCCCGCCAGGTGATGGCGGGCTTTTTTCATGGCGCGGGCGAGGCGCCGAAGGCTCAGGGCTTGGCCGGCAGGTAGAACTCGCTGGCCAGCAGCTTGTGGCCGTAGACGGTGCCTTGCAGTCCGCCTGCGGGGAAGGGCACCACGGCGCCCGCTGTCAGGATGGGGCCTTGCTCCAGCGCAGCCCAGGCGGCCTTGACGGCCTCTTCAGGCGCGCGTGCGGGGCTGAAGTCAGGCATGTCGATGGTGCGCTCGGTGGCCGGGCGGTTCAGCGTGGTCAGGCTGAAGGAAGGGCAGGGCGCCTGGATGCAGACGATGCCGTTGTTCTTGAGGCTGTAGAAGGTGCCCAGCGGGCGCTTGTTGCTGCCCTGGCCCTGCCAGGCCTCGGTCACGCGCAACACCTCGCCGGTGTAGAGGCCGCGCGGCTGCGGCTCCAGCGCACCCTTGACCAGCGCCTTGCCCACGCCGAAGGAGGCCTCGAACTTGGCGCGCTGCTCGTCGCTCCAGCCCAGCGAGCGGGTGTCGAGTTCGACCGCATGGCATTGCTTGGCCAGCTTGCCGTCGGCGCAGCGGGTGAGGGGGCTGTTGACGGCCTTGACGAAGTAGCCACCACACAAGGGGTAGGCGCACTTGCGGGCGTCGATGCGGGTGACGATGAAATAGGGCTCGGCCTTGGCGTCGATGGTGGTGGGTGGGGCGCTTGGGGCGGTTCCCGGGGTGGGGGCGCTTTGGGCGTGTGACGATGTGCTCAGGGCGAGGGCGGCCGTGGCCACCAGGGTGCGGATGTGGGACATGGTTTTTTCCTCCAGCGTGGGTTGTTGGCGCTGCGAGGTTATGCCTGGATGCCCCGGCGTGGTGCGGTCCAGGCGTCTCTGGCGGGTGAGAGGCGTCTCCGGGTGTAAACAAGTCCGAGACGCGGGTGTGGTGGTTTGGGCGCGAAAACGGTTATGATTGCGGGCTGTGCAGCAAGCTGAAAAGCTTGTGTCACGTGTGCCGGTGTAGCTCAGTCGGTAGAGCAGCTCATTCGTAATGAGAAGGTCGAGGGTTCGATTCCTTTCTCCGGCACCAACTGAACATCTCACGCCATCTCAAGGCGTCTCAGAACCAGCCTCCCTCCTAGGGGTGGCTGGTTTTTTGTTGTCTCACGCCGTCTCACGGCATGGCATCACATGCCAACACGTTGTTGGTACTGATGTTGGCATTCGCGGCACCCACGCAAGGTGCTGCCAGACAGCGGGGCGACCATGTCAGGCTCACCAGGGTGCGGGTGTGGTGGAGGAGGCCTGGGGCGCCAGGCGTGCGCTCAGGTGGTCGACGAACGCGATCACCTTGGCCGAGAGGTTGCGCCGCGCAGGGTACACCGCATGGATGTCGGCGCTGGGCAGCTCCCAGTCGGTGAGCACCTGCACCAGCCGGCCCGAGCGCAGGTAAGGCGCCACGTGCCACTCTGAGCGCTGCAGGATGCCCAGGCCCTGCAGGGCCCAGTCGAGTGCGGTTTCGCCGTCGTTGGTGGAGACGGGGCCGCGCACCTTCACGGTCTGCTTGAGCGCACCGCAGCGCAGCTGCCACTGCCCGTAAACCTCGTCGCGCTCGCGGATGACGATGCAGCGGTGGCGCTTGAGGTCTGCAGGGGATTCGGGGGGGCCGTGCTGGCGCAGGTAGGCGGGCGTGGCCACGAACAGGCGGCGGTTGCTGGCCAGCTTGCGCGAGGTCACGCGCGCGTCGGGCACCTCGCCGAAGCGGATGCACACGTCCACGCCGTCTTCACCGAACTGCATGGGGCGGTCGGTGAGCTGCAGTTGCACCTCGACCTGCGGGTGCTGGCGCACGAAGTCGGCGATGGCCGGCGCGATGTGGTGGCGCCCGAAGCCAAAGCCCGCGTTGACGCGCAGCAGGCCCTGCGGGGTGGCGCCGTGGCCGGAGACGTCCTGCTCGAGGGACTCGATGTCGGCCAGGATGCGGCGGCCTTCTTCAAGGTAGCGCAGGCCTTCCTGCGTGAGCGAGGTGCGCCGGGTGGTGCGCTGCATCAGGCGGATGCCCAGGCGCGCCTCCAGCGCCGCCAGCCGACGGCTCACCGCCGCGGCGGACAGGCCCAGCTCCTGTGCCGCCGCGGAGAGGCTGCGGGACTCGGCCAGGGCGACGAAGAAGGCAAGGTCGGTGGGAGAGCTCATTTTTGCACTCAACGCAAGAATGGTTTGATTTTGCATGCGTTCACGCAATGGTGCCCGACTTCACACTGCGGGCATGCCTGCCTTGCCCCTCGACCTCCTGTCCTCGCTGTCCCCGCTGTCCTTGTTGATCGACCTGTCGCTGGGCGTGGTCCTGGGGGCGGTGGGCGGCTTGTTCGGCATCGGCGGAGGGCTGATCGCCATCCCCGTGCTGGCGCTGGGTTTCGGGCTGGACCAGCAATTGGCGCAGGGCACGGCGCTGGTGATGATCGCGCCCAACGTGATGCTGGGTTTCTGGCGCTACAAGCAGCGCAACCCCATCGACCTGAGGGACGCCAGCTGGCTGGGTGGCACGGCCGTGGGCTCGACCTGGCTGGTGGCGCACTGGGCCACACGGCTCGACGCCGGCCACCTGCGCTGGGCGTTCGCGGCCTTCCTGGTGGGGCTGGCGGCCTTGTTGTTCTGGGGGGCGCGTCGGCGCAAACAGGCCATGGCCCGGGCTGTGCCTGAACTTGCGACGCCCGCGGCGCTGAACCGCCCAGGGCTGGGCGCCTTGGGCCTGGTCAGCGGGGTGTTCTCGGGCCTGTTCACGGTGGGTGGGGGCCTGGTGACCGTGCCGGCGCTGACCACGGTGTTCGGGGTGCGCCGGCAGACGACGGCGCAGGGGCTGTCGCTGGCTGCGGTGGTGCCGGGTGCGCTGGTGGCCCTGTTCACCTACGCGATGGCTGGCAAGGTGGACTGGTCGCGCGGTTTGCCGCTGGCGGCGGGCGGTTTGCTCAGCATCTCATGGGGCGTTGCCCTGGCGCACAGGCTGCCTGAGCACCGGCTCGGGCAGGCCTTCTGCGCGTTGCTGCTGGTGGCCGCGGCGATGATGCTCTGAGTCGGGCTCGGGCCCGCGTCTCAGTTGCAGCGTGCTTCGTCGCTGGAGATGTAGGCCGCCTGGTTGCCATGGCGGGCGGCGGCGGTCGCGCAGCGGAAGAACTTGCCTTCGATGACGTTCTGCTCGGTGTGCGTGCAGCGCCCGGTCTGCATGCACTGCCGTCCTTCTTGTGAGTCGCGCAGGTCGGCACGCCAGTTCAGGCGGATGGCATCGACGCTGCGTTCGGGGCCGTTGTCGGTGCAGCGGCCCTCGGTCACCCAGGCTTCGACCTTGTTGCGGCTGTAGGCCACGAAGAATTCGTTGTCATGGCGCAGGTGCAGACAAAAGGGTGTGCCACTCACACCGGCCGTGGCCTCCTGGCTCATGGTGACGCTGTCGATCTGCATCTCGCTTTGCTGATGCATGGGGCGCAGGGTGCAGCCCGTCAGGCCCACGCCGCCCAGGCCGAGGAGCACGGACACGATGACCACGGCGACGCACAGGCCGCCACTGATGGGGGGCCTTGGTCCGGTCCGTCCTGCGGCGGGTTGAGGTGGCGGGCACACATCGGGCAGCTTCATGCCATGCATCGTGCGCTCGCCATGCGGGCGTGCGAAGGCCGATGAGCGCCGCTGCGGGGGCTCATTTCAGCGGATCGCAGGGGATCAAAATCGGCTTGAGGCGGTGTGCCGGCGCGCCTCAGGCAGGCACCGAATCCAGCCGCGGCAGCAGTTGGGCGGTCACCAGTCGCGCGGCGTCGGCCGGGTGCTCCTGCATGAAGCAGTGCCCGCCTGGCACCTGCTGTGCGCTGACGTGGTCGTTGAGGCCCGTCCAGCGCGCCACCGATTCACTCACGAAGGGGAAGGTGCGCCTGGCATGCAGCACGTGCACCGGCGTGCGCACCCGCGCCAGCAGCGACCACAGCCGGTCGGGCATGGAGCCGAAGATGTCGGCCTCGCGACTGGGGCGGCATTTCAGGCGCACGCCGTCTTCCACATCGGCCAGGGCGTGGGTCAGGAAAGCGTCCATGGCCTCGTCGGCCCAGCCCTTGTAGGTGCCTCGGCCGGTGAGGTTGGCACGGGCTTCGTCGCGGCTGGCCCAGTGGTCGCGGCGGCCGCGGGCCTGGCGGGCCAGGGGCGTGTGGCGCATCACGCCCGTGAGTTCGGCCACCGAGGCGCCCAACAGCATCGATGGCGTGAAGAGCACCGGGTCGAGCAGCACGGCCGCCTGAAAGAGCTTGGGCTGTTCGGCCACGATCAGGCTGGTGAGCACGCCGCCGAAGCTGTGGCCGGCGGCAAACCAGGGCACGCCAGCGAAGGCCTGGCCCTGGGCCTTGATGGCTTCGACCGCCAGGTCGGCGCTGCGGTTCCAGCCGACGAACTTGCCGCCGTGGTCGCTGTCGCCATGGCCTTGCGCATCGCTCAGCCACAGGTCGAAGTGCTCGGCCAGTTGGCGCAGCATGGGCTCGTAGGTGCGGCCGCAAAAACCGTTGCCGTGCAGGAAGTGGAGCAGGGGGCGGCCGCTTGGGGCGCTGTGCCAGCCGCGAAGGGTGAAGCCGGCGCTCGTGGGGTGGGACCAGGGGATCAACTGCATGGGATGGCATTGTGCCGGCCCCTTGACGTTTGCGTCAGACGGGGCTTTCGGACCGGGTTGCCGGCCTGGGGTTTTCTGGTCTAGGATGCACGGCCATGAAAATCAATCAAGCGCTTGATTTTGTTTCGGGTGTGACAGAAACCCCGGACGCCCAGGACGGCTCAACCGGCCAGGAGCGGGGCGTGCGCGCCCGCGAGCGCCTGCTGCAGGAGGCCACCCGCATCTTCGCCGAGAAGGGCTATGCCGGGGCCTCCACCCGAGAGATCTGCCAGGCGGCCGGCCAGAACGTGGCCGCCATCCACTACTACTTCGGGGACAAGGCCGGCCTGCACCGCGCCACGCTGCTGCGCCCCATCGAGATGACCAACGAGGCCCTGGCGGGCTTCGATGAGCCGGGGCTGACGCTGGAGCAGGCCCTGCGTCGGGTGATGGGCGGCCTGCTGTGCCTGCCGGAAGCCGGTGCGCCACCTGACCTGGAAATGCGCCTGTTCCTGCGTGAGATGCTGGAGCCCAGCGGCTCCTTGCAGGACATCGTGGTGCAGCACATCCAGCCGGTGCACCAGCGCCTGGTGGACCTGCTTGCGCGGCACACCGGCGCCAGCGGGCCCGACGACGACCTGCACCAACTGGCCTTCGCGCTGTCGGCCATGGTGCACGACTACTGCATGTCGCGCCCGTTCATGGACGGCCTGGCACCCGGGCTGCTGCATGGCGAAGGCGCGACCGAACGGGTGCTTGACCGCCTGGTGGGCTACGGCGTGGCCCTGGTGGCACACGAACGCACACGCCGCGCCGGTCCGCATGCACCGGCTGCGAGCAAGGACTGAGGGAGAAAGCAAACCATGAACACGAACCTGACTTTCAAGCGCGGCGCCGTGGTGGCCGCGGTCATCGCCGCGGGCTGCCTGGTCTGGTACCAGTCGTCGCGCGCTTCGGCCAAGCCCGAGGCCTCGGCACCCAGTGAGGCCGCCGAGGCGGCGCAGGCCAAGGCCTCGGCCGCGCGTTCTGCCCGCCCGTCGCTGAGCGTGCAGGTGGTGCGCCCCGAGCAGGCCAACTGGCCGCTCGAGCTCACCGCCAACGGTGCCATCGCCGCCTGGCAGGAAGCCGTCGTGGGTGCCGAGCTGTCGGGTTTGCGGCTGGACGCGGTGCTCGTCAACGTGGGCGACCGCGTGCGCAAGGGCCAGTTGCTGGCCTCACTGGCCAGCGAGGCCGTGCGCGCCGACATCCAGAACGCGCAGGCCAGCCTGCAGGAAGCGCAGGCCCTGGCGGCCGAGGCCAAATCCAACGCCGATCGCGCTCGCAACCTGCGCGCGGCCGATGCCATCAGCGCACAGGAAGCCCAGCGCTCGCTGACCTCGGAGCAGACGGCCCTGGCCCGCGTCGAATCGGCCAAGGCGCAGCTCGCTGCGCAGGAGCTGCGAGGCCGCCAGACCCGCGTGGTCGCGCCCGATGACGGCGTGATTTCAGCGCGCTCGGCCACCGTGGGTGCCGTGGTGCAGCCGGGTGTCGAGCTCTTTCGCTTGATCCGCCAGAGCCGGCTGGAATGGCGCGCCGAGTTGCCCTCGACCGACCTCGGGCGCGTGCAGCCGGGCATGAAGGCCGTGGCCACGCCGCCGGGCGGTCAGCCCGTCGAGGGCCGCGTGCGCATGGTCGCGCCCACCGTGGACGGCGGCACGCGCAATGGCCTGGTCTACGTGGACCTGCCTGCCTCGGCCACCCAGGCCGGCGCGCGCGCGGGCATGTTCGCTTCGGGCAAGCTGGCCGTGGGCCAGGCCGGTGGCCTGACGGTGCCGCAGACCGCCGTGCTGCTGCGCGATGGTTTCTCGTACGTTTTCGTGCTGGAGGGGCGGCACGCGGGACAGCAAGCCGACCAAGCCTCGGTGCGCCAGGTCAAGGTCAAGGTGGGGCGCCGCCAGGGTGAACGCATCGAGGTGATCGAAGGGCTCAAGGACGGGGTGCAGGTGGTCGCCGCTGGCGTGGCCTTCCTGGCCGATGGCGACGTCGTGCGCGTGGTGGGAGGCCGTTCATGAACGTCTCCTCCTGGTCGATCAAGAACCCCATCCCCGCCGTCCTGCTGTTCATCCTGCTCACCATCGTGGGCCTGATGGGCTTTTCGGGGATGAAGATCCAGAACTTCCCCGACATCGACCTACCCACGGTGACGGTCACGGCCTCGCTGCCCGGCGCGGCACCGGCCCAGCTTGAAACCGAGGTCGCGCGCAAGATCGAGAACTCGATCGCCACGCTGCAGGGCATCAAGCACATCTACACCAAGGTGCAGGACGGCACGGTTTTCGTGACCACCGAGTTCCGCCTGGAAAAGCCCACGCAGGAAGCGGTCGACGACGTCCGCGATGCCGTCTCGCGTGTGCGCGCCGATTTGCCCGGTGACCTGCGCGACCCGGTCATCTCCAAGATGAACGTGGCGGGCACGCCCATCCTGACCTACACGGTGGCCTCCGACCGCATGGACGACGAGGCCCTGTCCTGGTTCGTCGACCACAACGTGACCAAGCGACTGCTGGCCGTCAAGGGCGTGGGCTCGGTCTCGCGCGTGGGCGGCGTCACGCGCGAGGTGCGCGTCGAGCTCGACCCGGCGCGCCTGCTGGCGCTCAACGCCACGGCGGCCGATGTCTCGCGCCAGTTGCGCAGTGTCCAGCAGGAAGCCTCGGGCGGTCGCGTGGACCTGGGCGGCAGCGAGCAGTCGGTGCGCACCGTGGCCACCGTGCGCTCTGCCGAAGAGCTCGCCGCCATGGACATCACCCTGAGCGATGGCCGCCGCGTGCGGCTCGACCAGATCGCGCAGGTCAGCGACACGGTGGTCGAGCAAAGGCAAGGCGCCATGCTCGATGGCCGCAAGGTCGTGGCCTTCGAGATCGTGCGGGCGCTGGGCGCCGGCGAGGTGGCGGTGGAGCAGGGCGTGCTGGCCGCGCTCGAAGAGCTGCGGGCCGAGCACCCCGACGTCAAGCTCACCGAGGCCTTCAACTTCGTCGAGCCCGTGGTCGAGAACTACGACGGCTCCATGTACCTGCTCTACGAGGGCGGCGTGCTGGCCATCATCGTGGTGTGGTTCTTCCTGCGCGACTGGCGCGCCACCGTGGTGGCCGCGGCCGCCTTGCCGCTGTCGGTGATCCCGGCCTTCGGGGTCATGTACCTCTTCGGCTTCACCATCAACGTGGTGACGCTGCTGTCGCTGTCGCTGGTGGTGGGCATCCTGGTGGACGACGCCATCGTCGAGATCGAGAACATCATGCGCCACCTGGCCATGGGCAAGGGGCCGCTCGAGGCCGCGATGGAAGCAGCCGACGAGATCGGCCTGGCCGTGATCGCCACCACCTTCACGCTGATCGCGGTCTTCCTGCCCACGGCCTTCATGGACGGCGTGCCGGGCAAGTTCTTCGTGCAGTTCGGCTGGACGGCGGCGATCGCGGTGTTCTTCTCGCTGATGGTGGCACGCATGCTCACGCCCATGATGGCCGCCTACATGCTCAAGGCGCCCGAGAAGGAACACCCCGAACCCCGCTGGATGACGGTGTACCTGGGTTGGGCCCGCTGGTGCCTGAACCACCGCTGGCAGACCATGGTGATGGTGCTGGTCTTCACGGTCGGCTCCTTCTTCCTGCTGTTCAGGCTGCCATCGGGCTTCATCCCGCCGGACGACCTCTCGCAGACGCAGGTGATGATCGAGCTGCCACCTGGCAGCACCTACGCCCAGACGTTCGCGCTGGCCGAGCAGGCCCGCGGCATCGTTGAAAAACACCCGCACGTCAAGTTGATCTACACGGCCATCGGCGGTGGCTCGGCGGGTTCCGACCCGTTTGCCCCCAGTGGCGCGGCCAACGTCACCAAGGCCACGCTGACGATCAACATGACCCACCGCACCGAACGCAAAGGCCTGAGCAAGCAGGCCATCGAATCCGAGTTGCGCGATTCGCTGGCCGTGCTGCCGGGCGCTCGCATCAAGGTGGGTTTTGGCGGTTCGGCCGAGAAGTACGTCTTCAAGCTCTCGGGCGAAGATGGCAACACGCTGATGCAGCACGCCGCGCTGGTCGAGAAGGACCTGCGCACCATCCCTGGCATCGGCAGCGTGGTGTCGTCGCTGAGCCTGGTGCGACCCGAGCTGGTGGTGCGGCCCGACGCGGCGCGCGCGGCCGACCTGGGCGTGAGCACCGCGGCCATCGCCGACACGCTGCGCGTGGCCACGCAGGGCGACTACGACCAGGGGCTGCCCAAGCTCAACCTGTCGCAACGCCAGGTGCCGGTGGTGGTCAAGCTGCCGCCCGAGGCCCGCACCGACCTGGCGTTGCTCGCGCGCCTGCCGGTGCCTGGCGCACGTGGCCCGGTGCCGCTGGGCAACGTCGCGGAGCTGTCCATCGACAGCGGCCCGGCGCAGATCGATCGCTTCGACCGCGAACGCACCATCAACTTCGAGATCGAGCTCAACCAGTTGCCGCTGGGCGAAGTCGAGAAGGCCGTGATGAACCTGCCCAGCCTCAAGAAGATGCCGCCGGGAGTGGGCATCCAGCCGGTGGGCGACGCCGAGGCCATGGCCGAGCTCTTTTCCAGCTTCGGCCTGGCCATGCTGACGGGCATCCTGTGCATCTACGTGGTGCTGGTGCTGCTCTTCAAGGGCTTCGTGCAGCCGGTCACCATCCTGGCGGCGCTGCTGCTGTCGGTGCCGGGCGCGATCTTCGCGCTGTGGGTCACGCAGACGGCGGTGTCGATGCCGTCGATGATCGGCCTGATCATGCTCATGGGCATCGCCACCAAGAACTCGATCCTGCTGGTGGACTACGTGCTGATCGCGCGCGACCAGCACGGCCTCTCGCGCTGGGAAGCCGTCGTCGATGCCTGTCGAAAGCGGGCGCGGCCCATCGTCATGACCACCATCGCCATGGGCGCGGGCATGGTGCCCATTGCCCTGGGCGTGGGGGTGGACCCGAGCTTTCGCTCGCCCATGGCCATCGTCGTGATCGGCGGCCTCATCACCTCGACCTTCCTGAGCCTGCTGGTGATCCCGGTGGTGTTCACCTGGGTGGACGACCTGGTGGCCTGGAGTGCTCGCCTGGTGCGGCGAGGCCGTCACAACGAACTGGCGGCCAGCTGACGACGGCTGCCGATGTTGAGTCAGGGGTGGTAAACCTGCAGATAAACCTCGTTGCTAGACCGCTTAGATGGGCTAGTGCAATCTGCCTGCCGGGACTGATGCAGGGCGACAAGCTGCGGGGGAGCAGGCTCCCTTTCGCTTATCAAGGGTGCACCTCGATTCGCGTGAGAGGAAGACCGCACTACCATCAAGTTGCCCTACTGCTAGTGTTTTCCGCTCTCACGTTGTGTTAGTGTACGAAAGTAAATGGCGGCGCTAGACATCGGGCGGCCATCCTAATCCGCCGAGTAAGCGAAGTTGAACGCACTTCGCCAGCCCGCGGTGCCGCCAACAGTTTTCAGGGAAGAGTTGGTCGGGCATGACCGAAAAAAGCGAAATGAGGCGAGGGACGGCGTCAATGGTTGCCGCGGATGCACCAAGAGATGTGCCGGGAAATAGGCCCTCGCACGCAAAGCCTCTTGAACTTCCGAAGACACGTTCGCGGGCTTACTCAAGTCACGGGGGGGCCTACTACGTCGGCGACTCAGCAAAACTGCTGACCTCCCGCGCATTTTCTGGACTGAAGGGGCGCGTCCAGTTACTGGTGACTTCGCCGCCCTATCCATTAAACGAGAAGAAGAGCTATGGAAACCTCACAGGGGGAGAGTACCTGCGATGGATGGAGTCCCTCGCCCCAGTGTTCTCTGACTTGCTGACCGACGACGGTTCCATCGTCATCGAAGTCGGAAATAGCTGGGAGCCCAACAGGCCGGTGCAGAGCCTTTTGGCGTTGGAGGCCTTGTTGGCCTTCACAAAGGCCAAAGGTGCGAACCTGCGCTTGGTTCAACAGTTCGTTTGCTACAACCCATCGCGTCTTCCGTCTCCGGCTTCCTGGGTAACCGTGAAGCCAATGAGGACCGTGGACAGCTTCACCCACGTATGGTGGTTGGCCAAAACGGACACGCCCAAAGCCGACAACCGTAAGGTGCTCAGGCCGTACAGCAAGGCCATGAGGGACCTGCTCAAGCGCGGTGCCTACAACGCTGGTCGAAGACCATCTGAGCACGCCGTTAGTGAGACTGGCTTCCTGAATGACAGGGGTGGGTCAATTGCGCACAGCCTCTTCGAGTTGGAGCCGCTTGAGGCTCACCGTGAGGTTCGCCTACCTAACGCCTTCTCCTTCTCGAATACCGCGTCCAAGGACTTTTTCCACGCGGCCTGCAAAGAGCGGGGCATCGTGCCTCACCCGGCCCGCATGCCCCTGGGACTCGCGTCCTTTTTTATCGAGTTCTTGACGGATGCTGGCGACTTAGTTCTCGACCCCTTTGGGGGCAGCAACACGACGGGGTACGCGGCAGCACTCGCGAACCGTCGATGGGTAGCTATTGATGCGCAAGAGGACTACGTTGAACAATCGAAACTGCGTTTCTTCGACCCTCAACTTAAGAAGAATTCGAAGCCATGAGCATCACTGACGACATCACTAAAGTCGATTTTTTCAAGCGCAATTACGAGGGTGGTGCTTGGGAATGGGGCACCGGCAAATTCGTCGGTCGTCCATTTAAGATGTCTTACGCCGAAGCGTCGATTCTCGTGGCTGACGCGTGGAAGGAGCGAGCGCAGGGTTTGCCTCAGGGCAGCTTCCTGTTGGCCTACTACGACTCGGACCCAGAGCGTAAGGACCTATGCGAGGCAGTACTGCTCCGCGTCATCGAACCTGCGGAACTACCCACCGACCGAGACGTTGTGAGCTCCATGGTCGAGTACTACAAAGACACTATCAGAACCGGGTCCAACAAGCAGAGTCAACTTGACCAGTACTCGCGGTACGAGTTCAGTTTCAGCGGTCTTCGCTGCAGCGTGCTCGGTTGCTTCTACTTGTCCGCAGACGGAAAGCTGCAGTTCGGCGCCGACCTCGAAAACTTCTACAGTGCACACAACTACTCAGTCGTAAAGCCTAGCGACAGCCTGCTGACGCTCATCGTCAACTGCCGGGACCAGGGGGTTCCTGGAGGCAGCGGCGACATTCGAATCGGGAAGGTGCGATATAGCTCAAGCCGCAGATTCGCCGCACAGCAAGACGACGTGCCGGTATACGTCAAGGCGAAGGATTTCGCGGGAAAGCGAACGGCGCTCTTTGGCATGACTCGGACCGGCAAGTCGAACAGCATTAAGAAAATCATTCAGGCCAATGAGCAGATGAGCGTTCTGGCTACCATGGCGCTGGACAAGGGCAAAGAGTCGCCAGAGGAGGCGCTGCAGCCGTTCATCGGAGATGCTCCGAAGTATCCGATTGGCCAAATCATCTTCGACATGAACGGTGAGTACGCCAATAAGAACCTGCAGGACGAAGGCACTGCAATTTTTGAGATCTACAAAGGTAAGACTGAGCGCTATTCAATAGTAGAGAAGGCTGGCTTCAAGGTAATGAAGGTCAACTTCTACAACGAGATTGAGTCCGGGCTAGAACTTATCAAGGCGTACCCAGCCGTGGCTGATGACTCGGCCAAGTTCATGCAGAACTTTAAGGCGGTCTTCCTTGAGAAGCCCACTGACTACGCGACGAACAAGTCGGCGGCGACGCGGTACGACCGTCGAGTCGCTGTGTACTTGGCGATGCTGCGCCGTGCTGGCTTCACTGCTCCCGCCGGCCTCACCGTGAAGTTCTCGGCTAGAGAGGATCTTAGAAAAGAGGTGAACCCCGCGGTTGACCCGTCGATCGGCCTTTCACTGGATGACGCGGTTGCATGGTGGGAAAAGCTGTGGGAAATCTATGACACCTCCCCTGCCATCGCTGAGTACAAGCGCAAGGAAGGAAAGGAGTGGGGTGACGATGACCTCAAGGCATTGCTCGTTATGCTGACTTGTCGTCGTAGCTCTGGTGGTTCGAAGGATTGCACCGGGTACTTGAACCTGCGCCGTGTTGCGGAGCAACACACAGCCCTGACTAAGACCGCGTTCGAGCAGGACATTTTGGAAGCACTACGCGCGGGCAAGATTGTCATCGCCGACTTGTCAAGCGGCGAGGAAGAACTCCAACGGATGTACTCCGAGCGCATCACCAGGACCGTTTTCCGGGACGCGATGCGTAGGTTCACAGAAGCACGTCCCAACAACTTCATTCAGTTCTACTTCGAGGAAGCTCACAACTTGTTCCCCAAGAAGGAGGACAAGGATCTAAGCCAAATTTACAACCGGCTAGCGAAGGAAGGGGCGAAGCTGCACCTTGGGCTGGTCTACGCTACGCAAGAGGTTAGCTCTGTCAGCGGCAACATCCTAAAGGCGACGCAGAACTGGTTTATCTCTCACCTTAACAACGAAGACGAAATCAGGGAGCTCCGAAAGTACTACGACTTCAGCGACTTTAGCGACAGCTTGGTCCGTTTCAGCCAAGACACCGACAAGGGCTTTGTGCGAGTCAAGACCTACTCGAACGCGTTCGTCGTTCCTGTCCAAGTCGACAAATTCTCTGCTGCAAGTTCATGAGCTACTCAAGCACTGGCCCGAAGCCATACGAGCGCGCGAGCAAGTCTTCGCACCACCATGTCATCAACGACGAGGCCGTGGTCGCGGCGCTGAAGTCTTTGCAGGTCCCCCCGAAGGCGGACACCGGCGAAGTCACGAAGCGCCTCATTCCGTTCATGCCTGTGAAGACAAGCATCCTGCACGTGGTGGCTGTAGACGGCGGCTATACCGAGGTGCCTGTTCGGGAGGGCTTCCCTGCTGCCGCCATTCACTTCTTCCAGTTTGGCGCACTCCACTTCAAGATTGAAGACCTGGTGAAGCTGGAGGCCCAGCAACACGTGGCACCGGAAGACATACAGAAGCTAAAGAACATCGACCGATTGAAGCTACCTCTGGCCACGTCTGGTGCCCGCCGGCGCGACTGTGGTTCTTTGCGTGAGTCTGTTCGAAAAACCCTGCACGATTTTTTGGCCGCACAGAAGCTCGGCGAGGACATTAGTCTGCTGGACACATTAGCGTGGTTTGTGTTTCGGCGATACAAGTCACAACGCGAAGCGGACGACAAGCAGTGGGTGCTCAGTAGTCATCCTGACGGCAAGTCCGACGGACCCATTGAGCTTGCTGAAGCAAATATGTCGGCGGGCTTCACGTTCATCTGCCCGAAGTCGGGTCAGACAATCTTCCTGAGCGATGTCTTCCGACTTCATGAGCGCGTAGAGGAAGAAACCGGCGCAGCCGGCGTCGCCGGCTATGTTGCAGGTTTGGTGGAGCATCTTGTGCTCCTTCACATTATCCGCAACTTGCTTCGAAAGAACGCCGCCGCTTTGAAGCAAGTGCTGTTCATCATGGACAGGCCAACGGGCTGGTTTGGTGTGACCGCACCTATGCACAGGCTCATGCTCGAGCTGAACAACTGGCTATTCGATTCACACAACCTGTTTCTCGCTGGCCTCGAGAAGAGCGGCGCATTCGTAGAGCACGCTGCCGCCATACAAGAGCTGCTTCCGCCCGCCAATATCCTCGTGCTTGATGACGAATACATCTACCGCCACATTTCTCCCGGTGAGGAGAATCCGACTCGAGCATATGCTGCCACGTCATACTACGGGCACAAGGTCATTTTCCGCTCCCGGCAGGGGCAGATGTACGTCGTGTCACTGCCAGTGCGCGAGCTGAAGAAGTCTCCCAAGCCGACTGACCTCCCCAACCTGCAAGCCGTGCTGACTCACGTCGAGCAGCTGCACTGCGACATGTACGAGAACGCGTTACTACCAGTGGCTCTGGCGAACAAGCTGGTCAGCCTCTCGGCTCATCCGAGCTCGCAGATTCTTCGGGCGTTCGCTCAGTCCAGCGTGGGCAAGTAGCGCGGGCCTTCACCGTCTACAGTCCCAGCGCCCCAGAAGCCGGCCCCAAACCACCCCTCCCGAGGTAGTTTGGGCCATCAGCGTCTAACACCCATGCCGATCTCGATGTCGATCAGACGCGTTCGATCACCATCGCGATGCCCTGGCCACCGCCGATGCACATGGTGATCAGCGCGTAGCGACCGCCGGTGCGCTGCAGCTCGTAGATGGCCTTGGTCACCAGGATGGCACCGGTGGCGCCCACGGGGTGGCCCAGCGAGATGCCCGAACCGTTGGGGTTGGTCTTCTCGTTGGGGAAGCCCATTTCCTTGGACACGGCGCAAGCCTGGGCGGCGAAGGCCTCGTTGGACTCGATCAGGTCGAGGTCACCGACCTTCAGGCCGGCCTTCTCGAGGGCCAGCTTGGATGCGGGCACCGGGCCGATGCCCATGTACTCGGGCTCGACGCCAGCGTGGGCGTAGGACACCAGGCGGGCCAGGGGCTTGAGGCCCAGGGCCTTGGCCTTGTCGGCCGAGGCCATGACCACGGCGGCAGCGCCGTCGTTCAGGGTCGAGGCGTTGCCGGCGGTGACGGTGCCTTCTTCCTTCTTGAACGCGGGCTTCATCTTGCCCAGCGTGTCGGTGGTGGTGTCGGGCTTGACGCCTTCGTCGGTGTCGAACAGCACCACGCCCTTGCGGGTCTTGATCTCGACCGGGACGATCTGTTCCTTGAAGCGGCCGGCTTCGATGGCGGCGGCGGCGCGCTGTTGCGACTGCGTTGCGTAGGCGTCCTGCTGCTCGCGCGAGATCTCGTAGCGCGCGGCCACGTTCTCGGCGGTGATGCCCATGTGGATGTGCAGGCGCGGGTCCTGGAGCGCGCCGAGCACGTAGTCCAGCATCTTGACGTCGCCCATGCGGGCACCCCAGCGGTTGGAGGTGACCAGGTAGGCGCCACGGCTCATCGACTCGGCACCGGCGCCGATGGCGACGTCGCAGTCACCCAGCAGGATGGACTGGGCGGCCGAGACCACGGCCTGCAGGCCCGAGCCGCACAGGCGGTTGACGTTGAAGGCGGGGGCCTCTTGCGGCACGCCGGCGTTCAGGGCGGCCACGCGGCTGATGTAGGCGTCTTGCGGGACGGTGGGGATGACGTTGCCCAGCACCACATGACCGACGTCCTTGGGCTGCACGCCCGCGCGCTCCAGCGCGGTCTTGATGACCAGGGCGCCCAGCTCGGCCGGCGGGGTGTCCTTGAGCGAGCCACCGTAAGAGCCGATGGCGGTGCGGGCGGCGCCCACGAAGACGACTTCACGAGTCATGTTGGAATTCCTTGGGGGTGAAAAGGGTCAGACAACGACACTTTTGACAGTGAGTCTTGTCAGTTTAACAAGTTCCGAACGGCGATGATCACACCGAAAGTGCTGCGCTGCAACAATCTGGCCGGCCTATGATGGTTGCATGTCCGTGGCAGGTCTTCCCATGCAGTCCTCACCCCATGCTCGTCCTCACCCGGTTTGGCACGAGGCCGCCGACGCCCATGTCCTGGCCGAGCTGCTGGCGGGCTGGGTGAGCGAGCGGCTGCGCGAGGGCCTGGCGCAGCGGGGGCAGGCCACCCTGGTGGTCTCGGGCGGCAGCACGCCGGTGCCGTTTTTCCATGCCTTGCGGGAGGCCGACCTGGACTGGCCAGGGGTCACCGTGACGCTGGCCGATGAGCGCGCCGTGCCGGCCACCCACGCCGACAGCAACGCGCGCCTGGTGCGCTCCCACCTGCTGCAGGGCCGGGCCGCGCAGGCGCGATGGCTGCCCTGTTTCGCCACCGACACCGCCACCGACACCGATTCGCAGCCCGACCACCTGGAGGCCGCCTGCGAGGCGCTGGATGCGCGCCTGGCGGCCCTGAGCTGGCCGGTGGACGTGGTGGTGCTGGGCATGGGGGGCGACGGCCACACGGCATCGCTGTTTCCGAGGTCGGTCGAGCTGCTTCAGGCCTTGAAGGCGCCGCCTTCGCGCCGGTGCCTGGTCGCCGAGGTGCCCGACGCGCCGAACGTGCCGGTCAGGCGCCTGTCGTGGACGCCGCAGGCCTTGCTGGCCACGCGCCACCTGGCCATCCACACGACGGGCGTCGCCAAGCGCGAGCTGCTGCAGCGCGCCTGTGCGTCGGATGACGTGCGCGAGATGCCCATCCGCCTGGCCTTGTGGCAGGACCACGTGCCCTGCCACCTCTTCCACGCCGACTGAATTTCAGTGCACGGCGCCCTGGCGTGCGCGCAGCCGCGCCAGGAAGGCCTCGGGCAGGGGAGAGACCTTCTTGCCGCCATCGGGTGCCTCGCCCACGAAGACCACGCCGGTCTTGCCGCGCGCCACCTCGCGGCCGCTGGCCTTGTCCTGCAGGCGAAAGACCAGGTCGAAGCCGTACTTGTTGAAGTCGTCGGGGACCATGTCGACCTGCATGGTCTCGCCGTAGAAGGCCTCCGATTTGTACTGCGCCATCATGTCGCCGACCACCAGGGTCAGGCCTTCGATGCCGATCTCACCGGGGTAGCCCAGCCAGCGAAAAAAGCGCACGCGGGCTTCCGACACCAGGGTCAGCAGTTGGGCGTTGTCGAGGTGGCCACCCTGGTTGACATGGCTGATGTAGATGGGGATGTCGGTGGAGAAGATGAACTGGGTGGGCAGTTCGAACTGCAGGCGTGCCATGGTCTGGTGTGAGGTACTGCTGAAGGTTGCCGATGATAGGGCGCAGCCAAGACAAAGGCCCGCACGCAGCGGGCCTCTTGTTGATGCGAATCAGCGTTCGGGGCGTTCTCAGCGCGCCTGCAAGCTGGGCGACATGGGCGCCGGCGAGCTGGGGAAGCTGTGCCGAATGATGCGCCAGATCACCTGGCTGAACTGCCCCACCATCGAGCCCGTGTTGTAGTGCACGCCGTAGCGGCGGCAGATGTCGCGCACCACCGGCGCCATCTCGGCGTAGCGGTTGGCCGGCACATCGGGGAAGAGGTGGTGCTCGATCTGGTGGCTGAGGTTGCCCGTCATGATGTGCAGCAGCTTGCTGCCCGACAGGTTCGACGAGCCCTGGATCTGGCGCAGGTACCACTGCGCGCGCGTCTCGTTCTTCACGATGCCCTTGGGGAAGGTCTGCACGTCGGCCGTGAAGTGACCGCAGAAGATCACCGTGTAAGTCCACACGTTGCGGATGCCGTTGGCCATCAGGTTGCCCAGGAACACCGACCAGAAAGCGGGGCCGGCCAGCAGCGGGAAGACGAGGTAGTCCTTGACCAGCTGGCGACGCGACTTGCGCAGCGTCGGAGCGGCTTCCTGCGCGAGCTTGCGCCAGGTGATGCGGCCGATGAACACGCGCCCGATGCGCAGGTCCTGCACGGCCACGCCCCACTGGAACAGCAGCGCGAAGATCACCGCGTACAGCGGCTGCAGCAGCGCCGCCGGGTGCCACTTCTGCTCGGGGAACAGGCGCAGCACGTCGTAGCCGATGTCATCGTCCATGCCGTGCACATTGGTGTAGGTGTGGTGCTTGAAGTTGTGCGTCTTGCGCCAGTTGTCGCTGGTGCCGACGATGTCCCACTCGAAGGTCTTGCCCTGAAAGCGCGCATCGCCCATCCAGTCGAACTGGCCGTGGATCACGTTGTGGCCCAGCTCCATGTTGTCCAGGATCTTGGCGATGCCCAGGATCAGCCCGCCGGCCAGCACGGTGGGCACGATCCAGGCTTGCGGCATGAACAGGCAGGCCATCAGCACGCCGCGGCCGAGCACCTCGATCCAGCGCACGGCGGCGTAGATGCGGCGGATGTAGCGCGCGTCGCGCTCGCCCAGGTCGGCCACGGTGCGGGCGCGCAGGTCGTCGATCTCGGCGCCAAAGCGCGCCAGGTCTTCGGGGCTCGGTTCACGTCGGGTGAGGTGGCTCATGGTGTGACGGGTGCGATGGGGTTCAAAGGTCGAGCGTGAGGTCGGTGCAGGCGCGGCTGACGCAAAGGCGCACGGCCATGTTGCTTTCGGACTGGGTGTCGCCGGACTGCATGTCCTGCGTGGTGCCTTCAACGCGCGGGCACACGCAGGTGTGGCAGACACCCATGCGGCAGCCCGATGGCGGGTTCAGGCCTTCGGCTTCGAGGGCGTCGAGCAGGCTCAGGCCGGTGCTCAGCTGCAACTCGCGGCCGGTGCGCTGCAAGGTCACGCGCACCGTGCGGGCGTCGGTGGCGGCAGGCAGGGCCACGGGGGCAACGGGTGTGAAGCCCTCGGCGATGAAGGCCTGGCTGCGGCCAGCGCACAGCTCGCGCGCGGCCTCGATGAAGCCGCCCGGGCCGCAGGCGAACACCTGTTGTTCGCTCAGGCCGGGCGCCAGTTGGGCCAGTTGCTGAGCGCTGATGAGGCCTTGCGCCTCGCCCGGCACGGTGGGGGCCTCGTGCGTGACGACGACCTGCAGGCGGAACTGCGGAAACCGGGCGCTGAGCGCGCGCAGCTCCTGCAGGAAGCACAGCTCGGCGTGGGTCTTGACCCAGTACAGCAGCGTGAGATCGACCGGCATGTGCTGGGCGGCCAGCGCGCGCGTCAGGCCCATCAGCGGCGTGATGCCCGAGCCCGCGGCCAGGAAGAGCCAGCGCCCCTGGGGTTGTGCGGGCAGCGTCATCTCGCCAAAGGCTGGCCCGACACCGAGCACGTCGCCCACGCGGGCGTGCTGCACGAGGTGGGAGCTCAAGGCCCCGCCCTCGACGCGTTTGACGGTGATCGACATGCGACGCGAACCCGAACGCCCAGGCTTGGGCACGTTGGTCAGGCTGTAGCTGCGCGTCACGCGTCGGCCGTTGACCTCGGCGCTGACGTTGACGTGCTGGCCGGGCAGGAAGCCCCCGACATGCCGGTTGGGCTTGAGCACCAGCGTGACGGTGTCGCGGGCTTCCACGCGGCGCTCGACGATGGTCGCCAGCGGGCGGGACCACGACCAGGCCCGGTTGAGGTGCTGCACCCAGAAGTCGAAGACCTCGGGGTCGACCGCTGGCGCCATGACGCGCTGCAGCCAGCCGGCGGTGGGGGGGAGGCCGTTGACGGCCTGGGCGGAAGCGCTCACGGTATGGGGTTGACGCAAAGAGGAGATGCGGCAGTATACGTGCGAGAAGACGTTTGTCTATACACTTGTGCATTAAATCGGTGGGGGTATCATGCGAGCCGGTTTGACCCAACGCAACGCCGCTGTCCGGCTCCGCGTCCGAATCCGCCTGAACCCCCTTGCCGATGGCCTCTGCTGACGTTCCCGCTGCCCTTGTCCTCGACCCGGTCGATGTCCCTGCGCGCGCTGCTTCGCCGGGCCGCAAGGCCGTGATCTCCCGGGAGGACATCGTCGTGGCGGCGCTGCGCCTGGTGGGCCCGCACCGCAGCGTGTCTTCGCTGAGCCTGCGCGAGGTGGCCCGCGAGGCCGGCATCGCGCCCAACAGCTTTTACCGCCAGTTTCGCGACATGGACGAGCTGGCCGTGGCCCTGATCGACCGCGCTGGCAGCTCGCTGCGGCAGATCATCGGCGACGCCAGGCAGCGCGCCGCGGTGGACCGCAGCGTGGTGCGCGGCTCGGTCGAGGCCTTCATGGAACAACTGCAGCGCGACGACAAGCTGCTGCACATCCTGCTGCGCGAAGGCTCGGTGGGCTCGGACGCCTTCAAGCAGGCGGTGGATCGCCAGCTCACCTACTTCGAGGAAGAGTTGCGCCACGACCTGGTTCGCCTGGCCCAGGCCAATGGCACGGGGCTGTTCGAGGCCGGCCTGACCGCCAAGGCCATCACCCGCCTGGTGTTCACCATGGGGGCAACCGCCATGGACCTGCCGCGCAGCGAACAAGGCCGCCTTGCCGAGGAGCTCATCCTGATGGTGCGCATGATCGTGGCCGGCACCCAGACCATGGCGGCCATGGCGCCGGAGCAGGTTGCACGTTGACGCAACCTGAGCGCGGGCCTTGCGGGGCGCTCGCTCACCCTGGCTTAGGATCGAAGCCAGCTCGCTTGTCTGCCGGAGGCCCCCCATGAACCGTTCCTTACCGTCCCGCGGCGCCTGGCGTCGCGCGCACCTTGGCCTGCTCGCGGGGGTGTCCGTTGTGCTGCTGGGTGCCTGTGCTGCGGGGCCGGGGGGCGTCGGTGGGCCCTCGGGCGCGAAACCGCCTGGGGCGGCCGCACCCGCCCGAGCGATCGGCCCCTTGGTCAACCTGCGCTGTGGCAAACAGGAGATCGCCGTGCGCGCCAACGCCGAGCAGGCCGAGCTCACCGTGGGCACCAAGCGCTACCTGCTGCAGGCCCAGCGCAGCGCATCCGGGGCGCGTTACGCATCGTCGGCTTACCCGGGCACGAGCTACTGGTCCAAGGGCGATGGCGGCATGCTGATGGTCGACGGGCAGGCCTACCCGGAGTGCGCCACGCTGGCGGCCACCCCCCCCGTGATCGCCCCGGCCGAAGGCGGGCCACCACGCGACCTCACGGTGCGCGAATGGGTGGTCGAGGGCATCGATGGCCGCGGCGTGGTCGACAACAGCCGCACCACGATGACGTTCGACCCGGCAGGGCAGATCGCCGGGCGAGCCGGGTGCAACCGCTACACCGGCTCGTACAAGCTGCAGGGCGCCCGCTTCGAGGTCAAAGGGGTGGCCACCACCCGCATGATCTGCGTGCCCGCCCTGATGGACCAGGAAACCCGGTTCCTCAAAGCGCTGGATGCCACCAGCACCTGGCGTTTGCAACCCGATGGCAGCCTGTTGCTCACCGGCCCGGATGGGCGCAAGCTGCTGGCACGCTGACGCCTTGCCGATGGGGTGACATCGGCGTGCTGCGGTGCACCAACTTGGCCCACAACTTGCTGGGGTTGATCCGAGCGGTGGCCGATCGGGCCCACCCCGCCTCCCGGAGATCCGTGTGTCCATCCACGTTGCCCTGAACCACGTCACCCACTACCGGTACGACCGGCTGGTGAACCTGTCTCCCCAGGTCGTGCGCCTGCGCCCGGCGCCGCACAGCCGCACCCGCATCCTCTCGTACTCGATGAAGGTCGAGCCGGTGATGCACTTCATCAACTGGCAGCAGGACGCCTTCGCCAACCACCTCGCGCGCCTGGTCTTCCCGGAGCGCACGCGGGAGTTCAAGGTCACCATCGACCTGGTTGCCGAGATGGCGGTCTACAACCCGTTCGACTTCTTCCTCGAACCGCACGCCGAAAACTACCCCTTCCAGTACGACGCCGAAAGCGCGCACGACCTGGCACCCTACCTCGTCAAGGCCGAGCTCACGCCGGCCTTCAAGGCCTTCGTGGACAGCATCGACCGCAAGGAGGTGCGCACCATCGACTTCCTGGTTGGGCTCAACCAGCGGCTGCAGCGCGAGATCGCCTACACGATCCGCATGGAGCCGGGCGTGCAGACGCCCGAGCAGACGCTGAGCAAGAAGTCGGGCTCGTGCCGCGACACGGGCTGGCTGCTGGTGCAGACCCTGCGCCACATGGGCCTGGCCGCGCGCTTTGTCTCGGGTTACCTCATCCAGCTCAAGGCCGACGTGGCCGCGCTCGACGGCCCCTCGGGCACCGAGGTCGACTTCACCGACCTGCACGCCTGGTGCGAGGTCTACCTGCCGGGCGCGGGCTGGATCGGCCTGGACCCGACCTCGGGCCTGATGGCCGGAGAGGGCCACATCCCCGTGGCCTGCACGCCCGAGCCCTCTGGCGCGGCGCCCATCTCCGGCGCCGTGGACGAATGCGAGGTCGAGTTCGACCACCAGATGTCGATCACGCGCATCTACGAGTCCCCGCGCGTGACCAAGCCCTACACCGACGCGCAGTGGGCCGAGATCGACACGCTCGGCCAGGCGGTGGATGCGCAACTGCAGTCGGGTGACGTGAGGCTCACCATGGGCGGCGAGCCCACCTTCGTCTCGGTCGATGACCGCGATGGCGCCGAGTGGAACACCGACGCCCTGGGCCCCACCAAACGCGGCCTGGCCACCACCCTGGTCCACAAGCTGCGCGCCAGATACGGCCAAGGCGGCTTCCTGCACTTCGGGCAGGGCAAGTGGTACCCAGGCGAGCAATTGCCACGCTGGGCCTTGTCCATCTTCTGGCGCACCGATGGGCAGCCTTGCTGGCATGACCCCAGCCTGTTCGCCGACGAGCGCCAACCCGAGGTCTACACCAGCGACGACGCCAAACGTTTCATCGAGGCCCTGTCGAACAAGCTGGGCGTGGGGCCGGCGCACATCCAGCCAGGTTTCGAAGACACCTGGTACTACCTGTGGCGCGAGCGCCGCCTGCCGGTCAACGTCGACCCCTTCGAGTCCAAGCTCGATGACGAGCTCGAGCGCGTGCGCCTGCGCCGCATCTACGACCAGGGGCTCACGCACACCGTGGGCTATGCCCTGCCGCTCAAGCGCGAGTGGGAGCATGCGCCGGGCCTGAGCGGGCCGCGCTGGGTCACCGGTCCCTGGTTCTTCCGTGACGAACGCATGTACCTCTTCCCGGGCGACTCGCCGATGGGCTACCGCCTGCCGCTGGACTCGCTGCCCTGGGTTGCGCAGGGGCAGTACCCCTTCATGCACCAGCACGACCCGTTCGCGCCGCGCGCCCCGCTGGCCTCGGCTGCGGCCTTGCGCGCGCAGTACGGACCGCACGCGGTGGGCGGTGGTTTTGCGCAAGGGGGGGCGGTGTCCATCCAGGGTCAGCCGGTTGAAGGCTTGGGCGGTGAAGGTGTCAATGGCGAGTGGGGCGACCTGGCGGCCAACCCGGTCGTCGCGGCCGCTGGCCCGGCCACGCCCTCGAACGCCGACCCGACTCGCCACCCCAGCCGTTTCGAATCGGCCCACTGGATCACGCGAACGGCGTTGTGCGTGGAAGTGCGCAACCCCGACCGCGCCAGCGGCCCCAAGGTCGAGGCCGAAGGCCAGGGCGGCGGGGTGCTGTACGTGTTCATGCCGCCTTTGGCCAGCCTGGACGACTACCTCGACCTGCTGGCCGCCGTCGAAGCCACCGCTGCCGAGACGGGGCTGAAGGTCGTGCTCGAAGGCTACCCGCCGCCGCGTGATGCGCGACTGAAGATGCTGCAGGTCACGCCCGACCCGGGGGTCATCGAGGTCAACATCCACCCGGCATCGAGCTGGGAACAACTGGTCGACCACACCGAATTCCTCTACCAGGCCGCGCACGAAACCCGCCTGTCCACCGAGAAGTTCATGGTCGATGGCCGCCACACCGGCACCGGCGGTGGCAACCACTTCGTGCTCGGCGGCGCCACGCCTGCGGACAGCCCCTTCCTGCGCCGCCCCGACCTCATCCCCAGCCTGCTGACCTTCTGGCACAACCACCCCTCGCTGTCCTACCTGTTCTCGGGCCTGTTCATCGGGCCGACCAGCCAGGCGCCGCGCATCGACGAAGCGCGCATGGACCAGGTCTACGAGGCCGAGATCGGCATGAAGGAAATCGAGCGCCAGATGAGCATCTGGGGCCAGTGCCCGCCCTGGATCATCGACCGCACGCTGCGCAACCTGCTGATCGACGCCACCGGCAACACCCACCGCAGCGAGTTCTGCATCGACAAGCTGTACTCGCCCGACGGGCCCACGGGCCGCCTGGGCCTGCTGGAGCTGCGTGCCTTCGAGATGCCGCCCCATTCGAAGATGAGTCTGGTGCAGCAACTGCTGCTGCGCGCCCTGGTGGCTTGGTTCTGGAAAGAGCCATACAAGGGCCACGGCGCCACCCGCCTGACCCGCTGGGGCACGGGCCTGCACGACCGCTTCATGCTGCCCAGCTTCGTCGAGCAGGATTTCGCCGACGTGCTGGCCGAGCTGCAGATGGCCGGCTTCGACTTCCGGCCCGAGTGGTTTGCGCCGCACTTCGAGTTCCGCTTCCCCTACGTCGGCGAGGTGCAGGCTGCGGGTGTGCGCCTGTCCCTGCGCGGTGCGCTCGAGCCCTGGCACGTGATGGGCGAAGAGGGCGCGCCAGGCGGAACGGTGCGCTACGTCGACTCCTCCATGGAGCGCCTGGAGGTGCGCGCCACCGGTCTGAACGGCAACCGCCACGTCGTCACGGTCAATGGACGCGTGTTGCCCCTGCACCCGACGGGCCGCGTCGGCGAGTTCGTGGCCGGCGTGCGCTACCGGGCGTGGCAGCCCCCCTCGTGCCTGCACCCCACCATCGGCGCCGACGCCCCGCTCACTTTCGACCTGGTCGACACCTGGCTCAAGCGCTCGCTGGGTGGCTGCCAGTACCACGTTGCTCACCCGGGTGGCCGCAACTACGACACCTTCCCGGTCAACTCCTACGAGGCCGAGAGCCGGCGCCTGGCGCGTTTCTTCCGCATGGGCCACACGCCTGGCGCGATGGATGTGCGACCTCTTGCCGCCGGACTGGAGCATCCGCTGACGCTGGACCTGCGCAAGGCCAAGGGTGGTTGATACGATGTCGCAACCGTGACAGCCAACCTGCCCCTTTTCGACGATGCCAGCCTGGAGCCCGATGTGGCCCAGGCGATGCTGCACCGCGCCCGCCCGGCGGAGCCCGGGCATTTCGACGAACTGCGCGACGACGAGGGCGCGCTGCGGCCCTTGTGGCAGGACTTCGCGCAGCACCTGGGGGCCCCGCTGGACGACCTCCAGCGCCGCCAGGACCTCATGGCCCGGCAGATCCTCGAAGACGGCGTCACCTACAACGTCTACAAGTCCCAGGGTGGGCCCAGCCGCCCCTGGTCGCTGGAGGTGCTGCCGCACATCATCGGTGCGCAGGAGTGGCGCGGGATCGAACAGGGCGTGGCCCAGCGTGCGCGCCTGCTCAATGGCATCCTGTCGGACACCTATGGCGAGCAGGGCTTGCTCAAGCAGGCCCTGCTGCCCTCGGCGCTGGTGCTGGGGCACCCCGGCTACCTGCGCGGCATGCAGGGCGTGACCCCACCCGGCGGCATTTACCTGCACGTGCTGGCCTTCGACCTCGTGCGCGGCCCCGATGGTTCGTGGTGGGTGGTCTCGCACCGCACGCAGGCGCCGTCCGGCCTGGGCTACGTGATGCAGAACCGGCTCATCGTCTCGCGCCAGTTCCCCGACGCCTACCGGGCGATGAACGTGCAGCACCTGGCCTCGGGCTACCGCCGCCTGGTCGACACGCTCACCGAGCTGGCCGAGCCCTGCGCCGATGGCCACGCGCCCAGGCTGGCCCTGCTCACACCGGGACCCTACAACGAAACCTACTTCGAGCAGGCCTACCTGGCGCGTTACCTGGGCCTGCCCCTGGTCGAGGGCGGCGACCTGGTGGTGCGCGACGAGCGCCTCTTCCTCAAGACCGTGCAGGGCCTGGAGCCGCTGCACGGCCTGCTGCGCCGCCTCGACGACGACTACTGCGACCCGCTGGAGCTGCGCTCGGACTCGCACCTGGGCGTGCCCGGGCTGATGCAGGCGGTGCGCGCCGGCCACGTCGTGCTGGCCAATGCGCTGGGCACGGGCTTTCTCGAATCACCGGCCGTGCACGGCTTCCTGCCAGCCCTGTCGAGGCACCTGTTGGGCGAAGAACTCAGCCTGCCCTCGCTGCCCACCTGGTGGTGCGGCGAAGCCTCGGCCTGGGCGGACATCGAACCCGACCTGGCCAGCCAGGTCATCCGCCCCAGCTACCCCTACGCCGGCACGCCAGGCTTCGGCTCGCCGCGCCTGCGCCAGAGCTTTGACGCGGTGCTGGGCCAGACCCTGTCGCAACCCGCTTTGCAGAGCTGGCGCGAACGCATCGATCACGACCCCGCTGCCTACACGGTTCAGGGTTTCGTGCCCTATGCCCAAGCCCCAGTCTGGCAGTCTGGGCAGATTGCCATGCGGGGAGCCTCGCTGCGCGTCTACGCGCTCTCGGACGGGCAAGACGGCTGGCAGGTGCTGCCCGGGGGCATGACCCGCATCGCCACGCGCGACGCCGGCCCCGTCTCCATGCAGCTGGGTGGCAGCTCGATGGACACCTGGGTGCTCACCGAAGAAGCGGTCGACACCTTCTCGATGCTGCCCTCCGCCGTGCGCCCGGACGAACTCGTTCAGCGTCAGCGCCCGGTGGCCAGCCGCACGGGCGAGAACCTCTTCTGGATGGGCCGTTACACCGAACGTGCCGAGCAGCAGCTGCGCCTGGTGCAAGGCCTGCTGAGCCTGCAGACCAGCGAAGACGAAGCCAATGAACACGTGCTGCGGGCCTTCTCCGACCTGGCCAGCCTCAACGGCCTGGTGCCCCCCGGCGCGCCCGCGCTGCACAAGTCGCCCCGCGTGTTCGAGCGCGCGGTGCTCGACGCCCTCTCCGATGAGCGGGCCACGCAGGGCGCGTTCAGCCTGGGCTTCAACCTCGAGGCCCTGTCCCGCTCCTCCCAGTCGCTGCGCGAGCGCCTGTCGCCCGCGCACGCGCGCTTGCTGCGCAGCCTGGGCGAGGGCTTTCGCCAGGCCCTGATCCAGGACGTGCCCACCGGCCAGCACCCCGGTCTGCAGCAGGCCGACGCCGCCCTCGAGCAACTTGCCATGCAACTGGCCGCCGTCACCGGGGCGCAGACCGACCGCATGACCCGCGACGTGGGTTGGCGCCTGCTGACCGTGGGCCGGCTGATCGAGCGCCTGGTCGGCTACACCGGCTTCTTGCGGACCTTCTGGCAGCACCACGCACTGGACCAGGCGCAGGGCTTTGACCAGTTGCTCGACCTGTTTGACAGCGCCATCACCTTCCGCGCGCGTTTCCAGCGTCGCCTGGAGGTGCCGGCGCTGCTGGCCTTGCTGGTGCACGACGAGAGCAACCCGCGCGCCCTGGCCTGCGTGCTGCGCCGGCTTCGCACCGAGTTGGGCAAGCTGCCCGATCGCACCGGTCTTCACGACGATTTGGTCGCGCTGTTGCCGCACCAGGGCGTCGGCGTCGAGCTCCAGGCGCTGTGCGACCCGCTCGAGGGGCACGCCCGGGTGCTGGCCCTGTGCGATCGCCTGCTGGACGCGGGCTGGCGCCTGTCCGACGAAATCGCCCGCCAGTACTTCGTGCACGCCGAGCCCAACGATTCCATGGTGAGTGCATGAGCCTGCTGCGCCCGCCTGTGTCGACGCCCGATGTCGGCATCGCCCGGCTGTCTGTCGAGCACGAGACCCTCTACCACTACGACCACCCGGTGGAGCAATCGCAACACGTCGCTTGCCTGCGGCCCCTGTCGGATGGCGGCCAGCGCCTGCTGTCCTTCGACATGGTGGTGGAGCCCACGCCCACCCAGCACAGCGTTCGGCGCGACAGCCACGGCAACAGCCGGGCTTACTTCGCCATGCACGCGGCGCACGCCGATTTGCGGGTGCTGGCGCGCAGCGAGGTCGATGTCTGGCACCGCTACCAGTCGCTGGACGCCGAGCGTGGCCCCACCTGCGGCGAGGTCCGCGAGCGCCTGGCTTATTGCGCCAAGGCCCCGTTCGAGGCCGCCAGCGAGTTCCTCTACGCCTCGCCCTTCGTGCCCCTGCACCCCGAGTTGCGGGCTTATGGCGAGGCCTCCCTGCGTGACGATCGCCCGCTGGCCGAGGCGGCGATCGAGCTGATGCGACGCATCCACCGCGACTTCACCTACGCGCCAGCTTCCACGGACATCTCCACGCCCATCCTGGAGGTCTTTGGGCGGCGGCAGGGGGTCTGCCAGGACTTTGCCCACCTCATGCTCGGCTGCCTGCGCGCCTGCGGGTTGGCTGGACGCTATGTCAGCGGTTACCTGCTGACCCTTCCGCCGCCGGGGGAGGCGCCCCTGGTGGGGGCCGATGCCTCCCACGCCTGGCTCAGCGTCTGGGTGCCGGGCCTGGGCCTGCCGTTGGCCGAAGAATGGCTGGACCTCGACCCCACCAACGATTGCGTGCCCGGTGTGCACCACGTGCGGGTGGCGCATGGCCGCGATTTTGGCGATGTCACGCCGCTGCGCGGGGTCATCAGGGGGGGCGGGCAGCACACCTTGGTGGTGCGTGTGACCACCCGGTTGCTGTCTGAGAAAACGACAGAAGCGGTTTTGCGCACCACAACAGGTTGACTTCGCACCTTGGTGTGGCGCATGGTCAAGGGTGTGCCCGAAACAGGTGCCAGGCATCGTGCTGGGTGAAATGGGCTGGCACGTTTAGTGCATCAGCAGAACCACCGCTGTTCCTGAAAGCCCCAAGAGGGTCAACCGATGCGATTCTTCGACGAGATGCATGCCAGCAGCGCCGGCGCCGACAAGCAGGTGCGCGACCACTACCAGACCTACGAACGCTGGCTTGGCCGCCAGCCGCAGGAGCTGATGTCTTCCCGGCGCGACGAAGCCGAGATGATCTTCCGCCGCGTGGGCATCACCTTCGCGGTCTACGGCGACAAGGACGAGGACGGCTCGGGCACCGAGCGCCTCATTCCTTTCGACCTGATCCCGCGCATCATCCCCAGCCACGAGTGGAAGGAGATGGAAAAGGGGCTCAAGCAGCGCGTCACCGCGCTCAATCGCTTCCTCGACGACATCTACCACGGCCAGGAAATCTTGAAGGCCGGCGTCATCCCGGCCGAGCCCGTGCTCAACAACGCCCAGTTCCGCAAGGAGATGATGGGCGTGACCGTGCCTGGCGGCATCTACTCCATCATCTCGGGCATCGACATCGTGCGGGCCTGCAACCCCGATGGCAGCGGCACCTACTACGTGCTCGAAGACAACCTGCGCGTGCCCTCCGGTGTGAGCTACATGCTCGAGAACCGCAAGATGATGATGCGGCTCTTTCCGGAGCTGTTCGCCGAGCACCGCATCGCCCCGGTGGCGCATTACCCCGACTTGCTGCTCGACACCTTGCGCGCGCTGGCCCCGGCCTCGGTCAACGAGCCGACCGCGGTGGTGCTCACCCCCGGCATGTACAACTCGGCCTACTTCGAGCACGCCTTCCTGGCGCAGCAGATGGGCATCGAGCTGGTCGAGGGCAAGGACCTCTTCGTCAAGGACGACTTCGTCTACATGCGCACCACGCGCGGTCCGCAGCGTGTGGACGTCATCTACCGCCGCGTCGACGACGACTTCATGGACCCCGAGGTCTTCCGCAAGGACTCGACCCTGGGTGTGGCGGGCCTCTTGCGCGCCTACCGTGCCGGCAACGTCACGCTGGCCAACGCTTTTGGCACCGGCATCGCCGACGACAAGTCGATCTACCCCTACGTGCCGAAGATGATCGAGTTCTACCTCGGCGAAAAACCCATCCTGCAGAACGTGCCCACGCACATCTGCCGCGACAAGGCCGACCTGCAGTACACGCTCGACCACCTGGGCGAGCTCGTCGTCAAGGAAGTGCACGGCGCGGGCGGCTACGGCATGTTGGTCGGGCCGGCTTCGACCAAGGCCCAGATCGAGGACTTCCGCAAAGCGCTGCTCGCCAACCCGAGCAACTACATCGCCCAGCCCACGCTGTCGCTGTCGACCTGCCCGACGTTTGTCGAGAGCGGCATCGCGCCACGCCACATCGACCTGCGCCCCTTTGTGCTGTCGGGCAAGACCGTGCAGATGGTGCCCGGCGGGCTCACCCGCGTTGCCTTGAAGGAAGGCTCGCTGGTGGTCAACAGCTCGCAGGGCGGTGGCACCAAGGACACCTGGGTTCTTGAAAACTGATGGAGGCTCGATCATGCTCAACGAACGCATCGAAGACCACCTGCCCACCCAACTGATCGAGACCGAAACCGGGGCCTTGCGCGCAGCAAGCGCCTCGCACCTGGAGACCAAGCCCATGCTGTCGCGCACCGCCGACCACCTCTTCTGGATGGCCCGTTACATGGAGCGCGCCGAAAACACGGCGCGCCTGCTTGACGTCAACTACCAGACCTCGCTGCTGCCGCAGTCGAGTGAGTCCGCGTTGCAAGGCTGGCAGGGCCTGTTGAGCATCAGCGAGCTCATGCAGGAGTACCGCAACAAGCACGACGAGGTCAACGCACGCGACGTGATGGCCTTCATGGTCACCGACGCGAGCAACCCGTCGAGCATCCTCAACTGCCTGCGTGCCGCCCGCGAGAACGCGCGTGCCGTGCGCGGCGCCCTGACCACCGAGGTCTGGGAGACCACCAACCAGACCTGGCTGGAGTTCAACCGCATCATCAAGTCGGGTGCGCTGGCCAAGGACCCGGCCGAGCTGTTCGAGTGGGTCAAGTTCCGCTCGCACCTCTCGCGCGGCGTGACCCTGGGCACCATGCTGCAGGACGAGTCCTTCCACTTTCAGCGCATCGGCACCTTCCTGGAGCGCGCCGACAACACCGCGCGCCTGCTCGACGTGAAGTTCCACGCCCGCAACACCGAGTTCTTCGGCTCGGGCGCTGGCAACGAAGGCAAGGAGGTCGACTTCTACCACTGGTCGGCCGTGCTGCGTTCGGTCTCGGCCTTCGAGGTCTACCGCAAGGTCTACCGCAACGTCATCCGCCCCGAGAAGGTGGCCGAGCTGCTGATCCTGCGCGCCGAGATGCCACGCTCGCTCGTCTATTGCATGGACGAGGTGGTGAGCAACCTGCGAGCCGTGGCCAATGACCACAGCCACGAGACGCTGCGCCGCGCCGGCCGCTTGCGCGCCGACCTGCAGTTCAGCCGCATCGACGAGATCGTGGCCACCGGCCTGCACGCCTACCTCACGCAGTTCCTCGACCGCGTGGGTGACCTGGGCTATGGCATCAGCCGCGACTTCCTGATGCCGGCCTGATCACCTGGCTGGCAGGGCAGGCCCCACGGCCGCCTGCGAGAAGGCCGCACCGATCACCTTCGCGCCAGCGGCGGTGGGGTGGTTGGTGTCCCAGAACAGGTGGTTGTCGGGGTTGGCGCACACCGGGCCGGGCAGGCCCATGAAGGGCGGGTCGTAGCAGGGGTCGGTGACGTTGTGGCCATCGGCCGCGGCCTGCACCACCTGCTGCTGCGAGTAGGTGAAGGTGTCGAAGGTGCGCACCTTCGCGTTCGGGTAGGTCTTGGCGAAGGTCTTGAGCATGGCCGTGACCATGCCGGCCAGCTCCTGACTGCGCGCACGCGCGTTCTTCATGTAATTCGACTGGAACTTCTCGTGCAGCTTGGCCGAGGGCGTGATGCTCAGGTCGGGCATCAGCGGCACGAAGAAGTTGCGTGCGCCCTTGAAGTACAGCGTCGTCATGGCCTGCAACAGGTTGGCCGTCACCTTCACGTTGGTGGTGGTCAGGTAGATGTTGCTGCCCTGGTAGTAGTCGTCCGGGCCGGTCCACAGCACGTACAGCGCCCGGCTGTCGGCCTGCTTGAAGAAACCCAGGTTCCTGGTGAAGTCCTCGACCTGCTTGAGCATGCCGATCTGCAGGCCGAACACCGGCACCAGGCCGCCACGGCCCGACTGCCCGCCACCGAAGGCGTAGTTCAACAGCGGCTTGTCGAGCGTGTTGGCCATGACTTCGAGCACCACCGGGCCATTGGAGAAGCGGCCGCGGTCGTTCGGCGCCATCGGCAGGCCCCAGTTGGTCAGCTGCATGGTGACCTGGTACATGTTGCCGGTGTCGCTCATGCTGTCGCCGAACGAGATCAGCTGGCTGTACGTGTTGCTCAGTGTGGGACCGGATGGCTGCGGTGCCTGCGGCTGGGGCTTGAGCGTGGGCGCTGACGTGAGTGCCAGCTTGCGCATGGCCTCGCTGTAGGGGGACAGGAAGGGCGCGAAGTTGTCGATCAGGCCGTTCCACAGCAAGGGGCTGACCGCGGGCACGGCAGCCAGTTCTGGGCTGGCCAGGTTCCAGCCCAGCAGAGCCACAGCAGCCAGGGTGTCGGAGGTTTCGGCGCGAGCGGGGGCGTGCAGGCCCAGCCCGCCCAGGCTCAGGGCCAGGCCCAGCGAGGCCCGCCAGGGTGTGCGGCGACGTGACATCAGGACTCCTCGTGACAGAAGGCTGAAACGATAGGCGCTTGTCGTGCGGAGTTGAATGAGGGCTTCTGAGCCACCTGCTTGTGGGGTGCTCAGCGTCAGCTGGTTGCCCAGGCGGCGCTTTGCGTCATCCGGCAGGATGACGGGCGCTCAGATGGCGTAGGCCGTCATCCGCAGCATGCGCAGGATCACGCCGATGGTCGTGGTCTCGTTGAGCACGAAGCGTGGCAACTCATGGGCGCTGGCTTGCCGGGTGCCCACCGCGGAAAGTGTTGACACGGCATTGCGATAGCCCGATTCGCGCACCAGTGCGACATGGCTGGTGTCGTAGTCGATGCCAGGCTTGCCATTCGGGTAGGCGAAGGAGGTCAGCGGCTTGTCAATGATGCTTGACAGGGTGTTGCGGTTGGAATCGATTTCATCGCGGGCTGCCTCTGCGGTCAACTTGGACAGGATCACGTGATGGGTGGTGTGTCCCCCAATGCCCATGCCGCTGCGCGACAGCGCACGCACCTGTTCGTCGCTCATCATGAGGGAACGGGGGGCGTGGGGCCCCAGCGTTTCCAGCAAGCGGGTGGACAGCTGCTGTCGACGACCGGGCTCCAGGTATTTCATGGCCTTGGTCAGGTGCCGGATGGCAGCGATCCGTGAGGCCATGTCGGAGATCTGCAGCCGCTCGACACCGTCGATGCCCAGGTCCAGCGTTCCGGTTGCCGCGTGCCGAATGGTCTCCACCAGCACGTCGTGGAAGATCAACCCGCCATTGAGGTAGCCGCTGGCGACGTAGAACGTGGCGTTCAAGCCATGTTGCCTGAGCAGGGGGAGGGCCAGGTCGTGGTTGTCCCGATACCCGTCATCGAACGTGATGCTCACGGCGCGAGGCGGCAAGCGTCCCTGCATGAGCATGTCCGCGGCTTCGTCCAGGGGCAGAACCTGGAAGAACTGGCGCAGGGTGCGGAACTGCGTGTCCATCACCTTGGCCTGGTGGATTTCAGCCTGCAGAGGGTCGAAGCCATCCAGCACCCGGTGGTACATGAGGATGGGCAACGCGGCGCGAGGACCACCTGCCAGTTTCTGGGGAGAAAACACGGTCGCTGCCACTTTCTCCCAGCGTCAGTTCACTTGGACGAACGGCAACTGGCCGTTCCGCTCCGCGGGACACCGATCTGCTTGGTTTGCGCTGATTCCTTGGAATTGTTGGCCGTTCGTTGACAACAACTGAATACCCTCTCTGTTTCAAGGAGGTTACACCGAAATGGTTGAACCTGGCCTCAGGCGTCGTCGCGTTTTGTTCCTGTTGGGGCTGAGTCCCTTCAGCCAAGGGGGATCATCGACGGCCGCCTCGCACGGAGTCAGGCGCTGGGGGGAACGTAGCCTTGCACTTGCTCGGCTCCAGCACCGAAGAAGAACTGCTCCATCTGGCGAGCCAGGTACTGGCGGGCGCGGGCGTCGGCCAGGTTCAGGCGGTTCTCGTTGACCAGCATGGTCTGGTGCTTCATCCACAGCTGCCAGGCTTCCTTGCTGACTTCGTTGTAGATGCGCTTGCCCAGCTCACCGGGGTAGGGGGCGAAGTCCAGGCCTTCGCCTTCTTTTTTAAGGTAAGTGCATTGGATGGTGCGTGCCATGGTGGGCCTCTTCTTTCTGTCTGATCTGATGAATCGGGGGATGGGTCACTTGAGGTGCTTGACCAGCACCTGCGAGCGGCGGTCCCACTTGTAGGACCGCTTGCGTGCTTCGGGCAGCCAGTCCGGGTCCACGGGCGCGAAGCCACGCTTGTTGAACCAGTGCATGGTGCGCGTGGTGAGCACGAAGAGGGTCTGCAGGCCCATGGCCCGCGCGCGCTGCTCGATGCGTTTGAGGATGCGCTCGCCGTCGCCTTGGCCTTGCACGCTGGGCGAAATGGTGAGCGCGGCCATCTCGGCGGTGCCGGCTTCGGGGTAGGGGTACAGGGCCGCGCAACCGAAGATCACGCCGTCGTGCTCGATCACGGTGTACTGCGCCACGTCGCGCTCGATCTCGGTGCGGCTGCGCTTGACGAGCGTGCCGTCCTGCTCGAAGGGCTCGATGAGCTGCAGGATGCCGCCGACGTCATCGGGCGTGGCCTCGCGCAGGCTTTCGAGCTTTTCGTCGACGATCATGGTGCCCACGCCATCGTGGGTGAACACCTCCATCAGCAGCGCGCCATCGACCTTGAAGGGGATGATGTGCACGCGCTCGACGCCCCCTTCGCTGGCCTTGACCGCGTGCTGCAGGTAAAAGGCCGTGTCGGTGGGCTCGGTCGGGTTGGGCAGCGACGCCAGCAGGCGCTTGGCATCAAGCAGGGCCAGTTCCTGATCGATCTCGGCGTCCGGGTCGTTGTGGTGCTGGGCTTCGAGCGCATCGGCCTGAACGGGGTCCTGCACGATGGCCTGCAGGATGCCGCGCACCTCGGTCACGAAGATGAGCTTGTCGGCCTGCAGGGCGATGGCTGCGCTGGTGGCCACGTCTTCCATGCTCAGGTTGAAGGCCTCACCGGTGTGCGAGAAACCGAATGGCGAGAGCATGACCAGCGAGCCGGTGTCGATGGCGCGGCGGATGGCCACCGCGTCGATCTTGCGCACCAGGCCGGTGTGCTTGAAATCCACCCCGTCGACGATGCCGACCGGGCGGGCGGTGATGAAGTTGCCCGAGATCAGGCTGATGGCCGCACCCGCCATCGGGGTGTTGGGCAGCCCCAGCGAAAAGGCGGCCTCGATTTCGTAGCGCAACTGGCCGGCGGCTTCCTGGGCGCAGTCCAGCGCGACTTCGTCGGTGATGCGCATGCCGTGGCTGAAGCGGGATTCCTGCCCCTTGGCTCGCAGCTGTTCCTCTAGCTGCGGGCGAAAGCCATGGGCCAGCACGATCTTGATGCCCATGGCGTGCATGAGCGCGAGGTCTTGAACGAAGCTGGCGAGCTTGCCCGCGGCGATCAGCTCACCCGAGAGGCCCACCACGAAGGTTTTGCCCCGGTGGGCGTGGATGTGCGGCGCCACCGAGCGGAACCAGGGAACGAACAGGTGGGGGAAGACGAGGTCCATGTGGGGTGAGGTCAGGCGGACGCTCGCAGGGCAGGCAAGCGTGACAGGCGAAATGGTAGCGGTTTGTGGGGCTGGACTGGCCGGTGGGGACAAGCTGTCATGAAAGTGTCAAAATCTCGGGTTTCCTCACGGGTGCCCAAGGTGTTGAAGTGTCCGAAAAAACGCATGTTCTGTTGACCTGGCTGGTGACCCTGCTGGGCGTGAGTGCCACCGCTGCCGGCCTGATCTGGCCCGATCTGGGAGACTGGTTCGCCACGGAAAACGGGCCGGTCGAGACGACGTCGGTGATCGTCTGGTTCATGGCGGGCGCCTGCCTGTTGGTCTTGCATCGGCCCACCCCTGGTGTGGCTTTGGCGCTGGCGGTGATTTGCGCCAACCTCGCGGTCCGCGAGCAGGGCATCCCCCCGGAGGTCATTCCCAGCGGCAAGGCCCTGATGCAACTGTCCCACTACCTTGACCCGGCGGTGCACTGGTCTCGCCGCCTCGCCGAGGCGGTGGCAGTGGGGGGCAGCCTCGTCTCCGGCATCGTGGGTGGCTGGCACCTGTTCCTCTTCATGTGGGTGCGTCAAGGGTGGCGCAACCCGGTGGGCCGTCTGCTGATCGGCTCGTTCATGACGTTGGCGATCTCGCAGGTCATGGACCACTGGCTGGGCGAAGACGTGCTCTATGAGGAGATCCTCGAGTGCGTGGGCGCTTTGCTGGCGCTGGTGGCGGTGCAGGCTTTGCATCAGCGGCACCAAGCCGCCGTGGCGGCGGCCGAAGCCGCGCAGAACCTGCCAGAGCCCTGCTCGCGCACGTCCTGAATTCAGTGACTTGACCGCGGCTTCAAAGTGGCGGTCGACGATCGAACCATGGTTGCGCGGCTTCCATCTGGAAGGCCAGTTGCAGCAGCTTGAATTCCGAGTCGAGCGCGCCAGTGAACTGCACCCCCAGTGGCAGGCCTTCGGGCGTCCAATGCAGTGGCACCGACATGGCCGGGCGACCTGTGATGTTGGCCAGTTGCGTGTAGGGTGTCCAGGCCAGGTTCTGGATGGTGACCTGCTTGAACTGCGGGGTGTGACGCAAGAGGCCGGACAGCTTCAGCGCCGACACCAGCTCGTTGATGAGCTGCAGGCTGCGGGGCGTGGCCATCTCGCCGATGCGGATGGGCGGGGCGCTGAGCGTCGGGCTCAGCCAGAAGTCAAAGCGCTGGTGAAAGCGCGCCAGGGCGTGCACGTGCTCGTTCCAATGGCCTTGGCTGCGCACCAGTTCGGGCGCGCCGATGCTGCGGCCCACCGAGGCCATGGCGCGGGTGTCGGGCTCGAAGTCGCTTGCGCTGGCGCCGTGGCGTTCGACGATGTCGTCGACGATGGCGGCCTGGCAGGCGAACCAGCTCAGCAGGAAGTCTTGCGACAGCTGCACGCCGTCGATGTCGGGCGCGGCCTCTTCCACGTGGTGCCCCAGTGATTCAAGCAGGCGGGCGGCCTGCTCCACCGCTTTGCGTGCCTCGGGGTGCACCTCGGTGCCCAGCGGCGAGGCCGATGAGAAGCCGATGCGCAGCGGGCGCAGCGGTTCCGTGGCGGCTTCCAGGTAGGAGCGCGGCGGTGCGGGCATGAAGTAGGGTGCATGGGGCTCGGGGCCTTGCAGCACGTCCAGCGAGGCCGCCGTGTCGCGCACGCTGCGCGAGACCACGCCCTGCACCGCCGCGCCGTTCATGCCCTCACCGAACAGCGGGCCCATGGAAATGCGGCCGCGCCCCACCTTCAGCCCGAACAGGCCGCAGCAGGCCGCAGGGATGCGGATGGAGCCGCCGCCGTCGTTGGCGCCCGCCATCGGCACCACGCCCGCGGCAACCGCCGAGGCCGAGCCGCCGGAGGAGCCACCCGGTGTGCGCGAGGTGTCCCAGGGGTTGCGCGTGGGCCCGCCCGCGAGCGGTTCGGTGACGTTGCGCGCGCCGAACTCAGGCGTGTTGGTCTGCCCGATGAAGACCAGGCCGGCTTCGCGCCAGCGACGCGCCACGTCGGAGTCGACCTCGGCCTTGACGTTGCGCATCGAACGGCTGCCGCTGCCCATGGGCCAGCCGGCCACCTCCTGAAAAAGGTCCTTGAGCAGGAAGGGCACGCCGGCAAACGGGCGTGCCTTGTCCAGGGGCTGCTGCAGTTGGCGGCGGTGCTCTTCGTCCATGCGGCGCACCAGCACGTTGAGCTGGGGCTGCACCGCGTCCACCCGGGCCAGGGCTGCGGTGACCAGCTCCGAGGGTTGAACCTCGCCACGGCGGACCAGCTCGGCCAGGCCCAGGGCGTCGTGCTGCACGTACTCTTCGAACTTCATGGGAGTGGGGGGGTGTCTGCGGGAAAGGCCAGAGCGTGCCGTGCCCCTGTCAGGCTGACACCCCGTGCTTACCCCAGCCAACCCGCGGAGCCGATAATGGCGGACTTTGCCTGCCTGCCCGACAGCGTGCCGTCCCCCGTGAGCCCAGCCACCCTGAACTTCCCCGAATCCTTGCCCGTCAGCGGCAAGCGCCACGAGATCGAAGCCGCCCTGCGTGAGCACCAGGTGGTCATCGTCTGCGGCGAAACCGGCTCGGGCAAGACCACGCAGTTGCCCAAGATCGCCATGGCCCTGGGTCGAGGCGGCTGGGGGCAGCCCCGAGAGCACGGCAAGCGCCCCAAGCTGATCGGCCACACCCAGCCGCGCCGCATCGCCGCGTCCAGCGTGGCCAAGCGCATCGCCGAAGAGCTGAACACGCCGCTGGGCGACGTGGTGGGCTACAAGATCCGCTTCCAGGACCGGCTGCAGCCCGGTGCCAGCGTCAAGCTGATGACCGACGGCATCCTGCTGGCCGAGACGCAGGGCGACCCGGACCTCAAGGCCTACGACACGATCATCATCGACGAGGCCCATGAGCGCAGCCTGAACATCGACTTCCTGCTGGGCTACCTGCGCCAGTTGCTGCCTCGCCGGCCCGACCTGAAGGTCATCGTGACCTCGGCGACCATCGACGCCGACCGGTTCGCCAAGCACTTCGAGTCCGCCAGGGGGCCTGCGCCGATCATCCTGGTGTCGGGGCGCTTGTACCCGGTCGAGCAGCGCTACCGACCGTTCGAGGAAAGCCGCGAGTACGGCCTGAACGAGGCCATCGCCGACGGGGTGGATGAGCTGTGGCGCGAGGGCTCGGGCGACATCCTCGTCTTCCTGCCTGGCGAGCGCGAGATCCGCGAGGCGGCCGACCACCTGCGCAAACACCTGGCCAATGGCCGCGTCGTGGCCGAGGTGCTGCCGCTGTTCGCGCGCCTGAGCCAGCAGGAGCAGGACCGGGTCTTCCAGACGGGCAACGGCCGGCGCATCGTGCTGGCCACCAACGTGGCCGAAACCTCACTCACGGTGCCAGGCATCCGCTACGTGATCGACAGCGGCAGCGCGCGGGTCAAGCGCTACAGCTTCCGCAACAAGGTCGAGCAGCTGCAGGTCGAGCCCATCAGCCAGGCGGCGGCCAACCAGCGCGCGGGCCGTTGCGGCCGGGTGGCCAACGGCATCTGCATCCGCCTGTACGACGAGAAAGAATTCAACGCGCGTCCGCGCTTCACCGACCCCGAGATCCTGCGTTCGTCGCTGGCCGGTGTGATCTTGCGGATGAAGTCGCTGCACCTGGGCCACGTGGAGGACTTTCCCTTCATCGAGCCGCCGCTGCGCAAGGCCATTGCCGACGGCTACCAGTTGCTCAACGAGCTGGGCGCGGTCGACGACGACAACGAGATCACGCCGCTGGGCCAGACGCTGGCCAAGCTGCCGCTGGACCCGCGCGTGGGCCGCATGATTTTGGAGGCCAAGGACCGCCAGGCCCTGGCCGAGGTGCTGGTGATCGCCGCGAGCTTGAGCGTGCAGGACGTGCGCGACCGGCCCATCGACCAGCAACAGCAGGCCGACACCAAGCACAAGCAGTTCGACGACGAGAAGTCGGAGTTCATGGGCACGCTCAAGCTTTGGAAGTGGCTGGATGACTCACGCGGAGGGCACGGGCACCACGAGCCGGGCGCACCAGAGAAGCACAAGCTCAGCCACCGCAAGCACGAGGCCCTGCTGCGCGAGAACTTCATCAACCCGCGGCGCGTGCGCGAATGGCGGGACGTGCACACGCAACTGCACACCGTGGTGGCGGAGCACAACTGGCGCCTCAACGGCTCGCCCGCCACCTACGAGCAGGTGCACCTGTCGCTGCTGTCGGGCCTGCTGGGCAACGTGGGCTGCAAGTCGGACGACGAGGAGTGGTACCTCGGCGCTCGCGGCATCAAGTTCTGGAAGCACCCGGGCGCCAACCTCAGCAAGAAGCCGGGGCGCTGGATCCTGGCGGCCGAGCTGGTCGAGACCACCAAGCTGTATGGGCGTGGCGTGGCCAACATCGACGTTCAATGGCTGGTGTCCATGGGGCAGCACCTGCTGAAAAAGCAGCTGCTGGAGCCGCACTGGGAAAAGAAGGCCGCCGAGGTGGTGGCGCTGGAGCGGGCCACGCTGTACGGCCTGGTCGTCTACAACAACAAGCGCGTCAACTTCGGCCTGGTCAATGCGCGCGAGGCCCGCGAGATCTTCATCCGCGAGGCCCTGGTCAATGACGAGTGGGAGACGCGCCTGCCGTTCCTCGCGCACAACCGCAAGCTCATCAACCAGGTCGAGCAACTCGAGCACAAGTCGCGCCGCCAGGACGTGCTCGTGGACGACGAGCTGATCTACGCCTTCTACGACGCGCAGGTGCCACCCGATGTGATGAGCGGCGCCACGTTCGAGAAGTGGTACCGCCACGCCAGCCGCGAGAACCCCAAGCTGCTGCACCTCAGTCGCGAAGAGCTGATGCGCCACGAGGCCGCTGGCATCACCAGCTCGGCCTTCCCGAAGTACATCCGCTTGGGGGGCGTGGACTGCGCCGCCACCTACCTGCACGAGCCGGGCGACGCCCGCGATGGTGTGACGGTGACCGTGCCCATCTACGCGCTCAACCAGGTGCAGGAAGAGCGCGGCGAGTGGCTGGTGCCCGGCATGCTCAAGGACAAGGTGCTGGCCCTGATCAAGAGCCTGCACCAAAAGCCCCGTGCGCGCCTGGTGCCGCTGCCCGAATTCGCCGAAGGCTTCGTGCAGTCGGTCGCGTTTGGCCAGGGTGGCTTGATGGATGCGCTGCTCAAGGCGGTGCGTGACAAGACCCAGCTCGACGTCAAGCGCGCGGACTTCAAGCTCGACATGCTCTCGCCGCACCTGTTCATGAACCACCGCGTGGTCGATGAACACGGGCGCCAGCTGGGCATGGGGCGCAACCTGCCGGCGCTCAAGGCCGAGCTGGGATCGCTTGCGCGCGGGGCCTTCCAGGCACTGGCTGCGCTCAAGGCGCAAGAGGTGGTCTCGGGTGGCGAGGGCGCTTCGAGCGATGCCGCGCCCGCGGCGCCTGCCAGGCCGGGTGGCCCGGGCCGTTCGCCTTCACCGAGCTCGGCAGCTGTCTCCGTCAAGCCGTCATCGGGCAAACAGGGCGGCTCCTCTGCTTGCGCCAGCACGCCGTTGACCGACTGGACCTTCGGCGAGCTGCCCGAGCTGATGGAGATCCAGCGCGGCGGTCACACCCTGATCGGCTTTCCCGCATTGGTCGACAAGGGCACGCATGTCGAGATCGACATCTTCGACGAACCCGACGTGGCCGCGGCGAAGCACCGCGTGGGCCTGCGTCGCCTGATCGCGCTGCAGATCAAGGAGCCGCTGAAGTACCTCGAGAAGAACATCCCTGACCTGCAGAAGATGGCGATGGCCTACATGAGCCTGGGCACCGCCGACGAGCTGCGCGAGCAGGTCATCGACGTGGCGCTGGACCGCGCCTACCTGAACGACCCGCTGCCCTCTGACGCGGCGAGCTTCAAGGCCCGCGTGGAAGAAGGCCGCACGCGCCTGAACCTCATCGCGCAGGAAGTGGCCCGCCTGGCCGGCACCGTGCTCGCCGAGTACGCCGCCGCCGCACGCAAGCTCAAGGACGCCAAGCCCCCGAAGGACGTGGCCGACGACGTGGCCGCGCAACTGCAGCGCCTCATGCCCAAGCGCTTTGTCAGTGCCACGCCATATGCCCAGTTGCAGCACTTCCCGCGCTACCTCAAGGGCATCACCCTCAGGCTGGACAAGCTCAAGGGCGACCCGGCGCGCGACGCGCAGCGCATGACCGAGTTGCGCCCGCTCGACCAGCGCCTGGTGCGTCGCCTGGCCGAGCTCAAGGGCACGCACGACCCCCGCACCGATGAGTTCCGCTGGCTGCTCGAAGAGCTGCGCATCAGCCTGTTCGCGCAGGAGTTGCGCACGCCACAGCCGGTCAGCGTCAAGCGGCTGGAGAAGGTCTGGGCCCAGATCGGTCAGTGACCGGTGATGGCCTTGACCATCTGCTCGATGACCCGCATCTGCAAGCCGTTGCGCGTGAGGTGGCGCGTGCGCTCGGCCCCGTCCAGGTAGCCCCACCAGTCCCAGCAGCCGTTGGGGTTGGGCTGGTACCAGGCGGAATCGACCACCTTGTTGACGGCGCCGCTGCTGCAGGCCTCGGACACCGGGCTGCCCCCCTGGTCGATGGCCGGGAACAAGATGATCTGCTTGTGCTGTTCGGCCCAGTGCACGTAGCCGGTGGTCAAGGCGAACTCGCGGACCTGCTGCTTGCAGCCATGGAAGGCGATGTGCAGGCCGCAGCGTGCGCCCGCCGCCTGACACGAAGGTGGCACGTGGAAGTAGCCGGTGGTGGCCAGGTCCAGCCTTTGGCGGCGTTCGCTGCGGGTGGGGTAGAAAAAGAAAGCCAGCGTGTCGGGGGCGATGTATTCGCCGGAACGCGTCACCTCGCGGATGAAGGGGCGCTGATCGAAGGCCTGGATGTCGGTCGCGCTCACCTGGGCGAGCCGCTTGGCCGGGTCCTGTGCCACGCCTGGGAAGAGCGCGTGGAACAGGTCCCGGGCGTTGTCGTCCTGCCCGCATTGCCGAACGAAGCTGCGGTCTTTGGGGCCAGCCTCGCAGCGGTCGCTGCCACCCGGCGAGATGATCCCGTGTCCGGCCCGGTTGCTGCCATCTCCGGCGTTGCCGTTGTCCACCACGGGCGGCGCGCCGATGAAGGAAGCCAGGAAGTTGGCGCTGGCCTGCCCGGTGCTGGCCACCACGGTGGCGTCGAGCGGGCTGTGGAAGATGAACCCCCGGTTGAGCGCCTGTGGTCGGCCATTGACCAGCGGGTCGATGGCGCCGCTGCGAGCCAGCTCCCGCGCCAGGGGCAAGGCGCTGGGCACGGGCTGCCTGCCGCACATGCAGTCGTTGATGGCGGTGCTCACGAAGCCTTTGGCGCAAGCCCAACTGGGTCCGGCGATGGCGGCCACCCCGTTGACGCTGGCCGAATGGGCCACGGCGTACTGCAGTGCCATGGCAGCGCCCGATGAAATGCCCGAAACGGTGACCTGGTCGATCTGGGCGCCGCGTGGCAGCGGGCTGGTGGCTTGAGCCTGGCTGGCCAGGACCGCTGCGAACAGTGTGCAAAGCCCAGCGAACAGGCGCAGTGGATGGCGCATGGCTGGTGTCCTCCCGAGTGTGCTGGATGGGGCCGAGTTGCCGCCGAGCGGGGGTCTGGCCTCGTGTCCGAGATGTTCTCGCAACGGTCTGTCGCCGACCATCCCTAGCATGCGGCTACAATGCTGGCTTGTTCGGGGCGTAGCGCAGCCTGGTAGCGCATCTGCTTTGGGAGCAGAGGGTCGTGAGTTCGAATCCCACCGCCCCGACCATTTCCAAGTGATGGAGCCGCAACGGTTTTTGCCGCTGCGGCTCTTTCCGTTTCTAGGGTGTGGTTTTTCTGAGGGGCATCAGGCCGCCATGCCTTGCCGTCGACCCACCTGCGCTTGCAGGAAGGGCACCAGCGCCTGGGCCACACCCTGCGGGTCGTCCGCGAACGGGAAGTGCCCGCTCTCGGGCAGCACCACCACCTGTGCACCCGGGAAGGTCTCTTGCTGCTGATGCGCATAGCGCACCGGCAGGTAAGGGTCGGCGGCGCCCCAGATCACCAGCGTGGGCGGCTTGATCGGCAGCAGCAACTTCTCGAGCATGCGGCTGCGGCCGTCCAGGTCGCCCGTGGCGCGGTAGAGCTTGAGGATGGCGCGCTTGGTGCCCCAATCCATGTCCTGGTACATGCGGCGCGTGAAGGCCAGCGGCAGCCCCTTGGGGCAGCCATGCTGGATGGCCCAGCGAAAGCCTGCTTCGTTGGTCAGCAACTGCTGGAGCTCGCCGATGATGGGCGTGCGCCAGATGCGCGCCATGTAATGCCAGCGGTAGCCCTTGAGCACGCCGGTGTTGATCAGCGTGAGGCTGGCCACGCTCAGCGGGTTCATGGCCGCCCACATCAGGCCCCAGGGGCCGCCGAAGTCATGCAGCACGAGGTGGGCGCGCACCACGCCCAGCTGCTTGAGCGCCTCGGTCAGGAAGGCCGTGCCGCCTTCGACCGAGTACGGGTAGTTCGCGGGCTTGTCTGCCTGGCCAAAGCCCGGCATGTCGAGCGCGATCACACGGGCCACGGGCGAGGCCGCCTGCATCAGCTCGCGCCAGTCCTCGCCAGAGCCCGGGTTGCCGTGCACGAACACCACGGCTTCGGTGGCCTGCAGGTCGGCGCCGCCTTGCAGCACGCGTGTGCGGATGCCGCAGGCGCTCAGGGTCGAGGTCTGCAGAGGCCAGCCTGGCTGTGTGGGAAGGGGCATGTCGTCCTCGGTGTCGTGTTGAGCTTGAGCGACATCATGCACAGCTTCGGCTCAGGTCGTCCAGGATCGGGCAGGCCGGCCGGTCGTTGCCGTGGCACTCGGACGCCAAACGCACCAACGTGCGTTTCATGGCCTCCATTTCATCGATGCGTTGCTGCAGGGCCTCGACGTGGTTCAACGCGAGCTTCTTGACGGTGGCGCTGGCGCGTCGGCGGTTGCGCCACAGGTCCAGCAGCTGCGAGATGTCGGCCATGCCGAAGCCCAGGTCGCGCGCACGGCGGATGAAATGAAGCGTGTGCAACGCGTCATCGTCGTAGAGGCGGTAGCCGCTGTCGGTGCGCGGCGCAGGCGGCAGCAGGCCCAGCCCCTCGTAATGCCGGATCATCTTTGGCGACACACCGGTCTGCTTTGACGCCTCGCCGATGTGCAGCAGCTTGGCTTGCGAGGTGCCCATCAGGCCTGCACCTCGTAGCCTTCGTCGGCGATGGCCTTTGCAACGGCTTCGCGGGGCAGGGCGGTGCGTGCCTGCACGCGGCCGCTGGCCAGGTCCACCTGCACTTCGGCCTGCGGGTCCTGTTCCTGGATGGCGCGGGTGACGCCCTTGACGCAATGCTGGCAGCTCATGCCCTTGACCTGGAGTTCGTGTTGCTGGGTGCTCATGGGAAACCTTTCTGTGTTGCTCGTCATGTGGATGACCTGCTGATGCAGGACAAGCGAAGTCAGGATAAACCTTGACACCATGTCAGGGTCAAGGCCCTGGCGAGCATCTCCTTGTCAGCACATCGGGATGCTTGACCTTGACATGGTGTCAAGGTCGAGACTGGCATCATCCTGACCGACACGGCTTTGGCCGCCCGCACCATGCCCACCCCTGAATCCAGCTCAGTGCTCAACCCTGCTGCCGCATCGGCCAGCGCCCCCGCGCAGCCTGCCCCGGCTGCGGTTGGCGAGCTCACCCACCTTGCCGTGCGCGGCATGACGTGCGCCGCTTGCGTCGGCCGGGTTGAGCGAGCCTTGCGCAAGGTGCCTGGTGTGGCCGATGCGCAGGTCAACTTCGCCACCGAGACGGCGGCCGTGCGTTGGGCAGATCAGGCCGCTGGCGGCGCGACCGAGTCACATGGCGCAACCAGGCAGGACCGCGCCGCGCCCCCCGAGACCGTGGCCGCCTTGCTGGCCGCGGTCGACCGCGCTGGCTACCAGGCCCAGTGGCTGGCCCCGGACGAAGCCGCGCCGGATGTGGTCGAGTCAACCTGGTCTGTGTGGGGGCCGGTCACGCTGGGGGCGCTGGCCAGCCTGCCGCTGATGCTGCCCATGCTCTGGGGCGACCACCATTTCTGGCCCGCCTGGGTGCAATTCGCGCTGGCCACGCCGGTGCAGTTCATCCTGGGGGCGCGCTTTTTCCGGGCGGGCTGGGCGGCGCTGAAGGCCGGCAGCGGCAACATGGACCAACTGGTGGCCCTGGGCACCTCGGCGGCCTGGGGGCTGTCGGTGTGGCTGTGGTGGCGACATGGGGGCCTGGGCGGTCACGGCGGCGACCATGCTCCGGCGCTGTACTTTGAATCATCGGCCGTGGTGATCACGCTCGTGCTGCTGGGCAAGGCGCTTGAAGCGCGGGCCCGCCGCCAGACCACACAGGCCATCCGCGCCTTGCAAGCGCTCAGGCCCGAGACGGTCTGCCGGCTGGGCCCCGAGGGAGAGGTCGAGGTGCCGCTGGCGCAGGTGCTCGTCAATGACGTGCTGGTGATCCGGCCAGGCGAGCGCGTGCCAACGGACGGCGTCGTCACCGAGGGGCACAGTCATGTCGACGAATCGCTGCTGACGGGCGAGCCCTTGCCGCAGGCCCGCGGGCCGGGCGAGAGGCTCAGCGGTGGCGCCATCAACGCCGAAGGGCGGCTGGTGATGAAGGTCACCGCCGTGGGTGGGCAGACCATGCTGTCGGCCATCATCCGCCGTGTGATCGAGGCCCAGGCGGGCAAGGCACCCATCCAGCGCCTGGTGGACCGGGTGTCGGCGGTGTTCGTGCCGGTGGTGCTGCTCATCGCGGTGCTGGCCGGGGGCTGGGCTTTGTGGACGGGACTGGGTGGCGAGGTGGCCCTGATCCGGGCGGTGTCGGTGCTGGTCATCGCCTGCCCCTGTGCGCTGGGCCTGGCCACGCCGGCGGCGATCATGGCGGGCACGGGCGTGGCGGCGCGCCATGGCGTGCTCATCCAGGACCCGCAAGCGCTGGAGACCACGCACCGGGTGCAGATCGTCGCCTTCGACAAGACGGGCACGCTCACGGTGGGCCAGCCCCGTGTGGTGGCATGGGAAGTGGCTTCCCACGTGGCCTCGGAAGGGGATGCGCCCACCCTGACACGCGACGAGGCCCTGGCCGTGGCAGCCGCCTTGCAGGCCGGCAGCGAGCACCCCCTGGCGCGCGCCGTTTTGCAGGCCGCAACGGGTTTGGTGGGCATTCCCGAGGCCGGCAACGTCAATGCCCACGCGGGCCGGGGCATCGAGGGCACCCTGTCTGCAGACGCGGAGGGCGCGGGGGCGGCTGTTGCAGGCCTGTGGCGCCTGGGCAGCCAGCGCTGGTTGAGCGAGCTCATCCCGACAGGTCCCGAGCCTGGCCTGCTCGACATGGCCGCCGCGTGGGCCAGCGAAGGCCGGACCGTGTCCTGGCTCATGCGTGAGGCAACAGGTGGCTGGCAGGCCGTGGCCGCCTTCGGTTTCGGCGATGAGCCCAAGCCCGAGTCCCGCGAGGCTGTGGCCCGCCTTCAGGCCATGGGCATTCGAGTCGTGATGATCTCGGGCGACAACCGCGGCGCTGCCCAGGCCATGGCCGCTTCGCTGGGCATCACCGAGGTCATTGCCGAGGTGCTGCCCGGCGACAAGGCCGACCACGTCCACAGCTTGCAGCAAGGCGGGGGCACAGCAGGGGCGCAGCGCCGCATCGTGGCCATGGTGGGCGACGGCATCAACGACGCGCCCGCGCTGGCCGCTGCCGACGTGGGCATGGCCATGGCCAACCCGCAAGGCGGCACCGACGTCGCCATGCAGGCCGCTGGCGTGACCCTGATGCGGGGCGATCCGCGCCTGGTGGCCTCGGCCATCGAGATCTCCCGGCGCACCACGGCCAAGATCTGGCAGAACCTGGTGTGGGCCTTTGGCTACAACGTCATCGGCATCCCGCTGGCGGCCATGGGCGAGCTCAGCCCCATGCTGGCGGGCGCCGCCATGGCCTTGAGCAGCGTCAGCGTGGTGCTCAACGCCCTGTGGCTGTCGCGCTGGCGGCCCTGAAATGGGGCGATGGCGTAAACTCGCCAGCCACGACTGCCTGTAGCTCAACTGGATAGAGCAGCTGCCTTCTAAGCAGCAGGTCGGGGGTTCGAGTCCCTCCAGGCAGGCCAGGTATCGCCGATACAGGATGCACGCCGCCCGCTTCTGGTGCGGCACGTCAGGAAGGGCAAGACATCGCATGTTCGACGCGCTCAAGCGAATGATCGGTTCAGCCTCAGGGGGGGCTGCCACCGACGAAGGGCAGGTGCTGGCCGCCTGGGCCAAGGCCGAGGGGCACACGTTCAAGCGTGTGAACGCGAAGACCGGTGCCGGTTTCGTGGCGGAGTCCCCAGATGGTTGGCGTGTGGAGTGGGGGGCTTCACAGCGCAGCTACATCCCGGGCAAGGAGTTGCGCTTCCGCTGTGACACGGGTGTGGCTGCCGACGTGCAGATGATCCTGCTCAGCCGAGCCCTGTCTCAGGTGCTGGAAACCGATGTCTTCAGCCGGTTCACCAACGCCATGCAGACCCAGATCGACAACACCCTGCCCGACGAAATGCGCTGGCTGGCCATGCACCCTCGCGTGGCCTTGAACGATCATCCCGCGTTGGCTCGCCGTTTTGTGTTGCTCAGCAACGCCGAGGCGGTGGCTCGCCAATGGTTGAACGAACAGGTCCTGCTGACCCTGGAGGAGGCCGCTGCCAACTGGTGGACCGACACCCTCGTGGTGGTGGTCACCGTCAACCGAGGCATGCTGACCCTGCGCATGCCGGGCCAGGGCTTGCAGCCTCTTCAGCTCAAGCTGGTGGGAGATTTGTACCGGGTGTTGGCCATGCGCTTGAAAGCGGTGGCGGCCGGCGCCTGATCACTTCCTGGTCCGTTTTTGCAGGAAGGCCTCGATGGCTTGCCCTGCCGCCGGCAGGCTGAGGTTGTCCAGGAATCGTTGTTTTTCCGATGCCAGGTGGGCGCGCAGCGGCTGATCGGCTTCGTTGACCAGCTCTTTCAAGCTGGCGAGCACGGCTTGTGGCCGCTCGGCCAGCCGACCAGCCAGCCCCAGAGCGGTGTCCAGGGCCTGGCCGTTGGCGGCCACGGTGTGCACGAGACCGGCCTGGTGCCAGTCATGGGCCGACTGGCTGTCTCCCAGCCACAGCAAGGCCAGCGCACGCTGGCGGCCGAGCGCGCGTTGCAGGTGCCAGCTCGCGCCACCATCGGATGACAGCCCCACCTGGCTGTAAGCCATCACGAACCGGGCGTTGTCGGCGGCCACGATCAGGTCGCAAGCCAGGGCCAGCGACACCCCGCCGCCTGCTGCCACGCCCTCGACGGCGGCGATCACTGGTTTGGGGAAGCTGTGCAGGGCTTCGATCCACTGGTGGAAGGCGTCGAGGCTGCGTGCCTGCGCGGCCATGTCGTGCACGCGCTGGTGAGCCAGGCGCTGCAGGTCGCCACCACCGCAGAAGTGCCCGCCGGCTCCCGTGAGCACCACCGCATGCACGTCCGGATTGGCCTCGGCCATGTTCAGGGTTTCCACGCCCGCAGCGTAAACCTGGGGTGACAAGGCGTTGCGGGTGGCAGGGCCATGCAGGCGCAGCACGAGGGTGGTGTCGTGGCGCTCGGTCTGGAGTTCGGTGGTCATGCTGTGAGCGGGGTTGGCGTGAGCGAGACAAAGGCACCAATTCGATGGATTGACGCCGTGGCCTGCATGCTAGAGTCGTTTGCAACCCCCCATCATGCACCGAATGAATTCTTCCAGACGGCTACTCGCTGCAGTCTCGATGCTGACCGTTGTCTGGGCATGGTCGTCTCCTGCTTGGTCCCTGGGGTTGGGCCGGCCTGAGAGTCAGGCCGTGCTGGGCGACACCTTGCGTGTCGTCGTGCCCCTTCGGCTCGAAGAGGGTGAAACCGTCACGCAGGAATGTGTGTCCGCGGAAGTGTCTTTTGGCGACGACCGGGTGGCGCCGGGTGCCGTGCTGGTGGAGCTCCAGCCCGCGGAAACCGTGACCGCTGGCATGGGCGCGCGCCTGGTGCTGCGCACCACCGCGCTGATCAACGAGCCGGTTGTCAACGTGCAACTGAGTGCTGGCTGCCAGGCCCGCATCACCCGCCGTTTCGTGGCCCTGGCCGACCCACCCGGTCGCCAGCAAGCCCATTTCAGCCCCGCTGTGCAAGCGCCCGTGTCCGATGTTGAACCGGTGAAGGTGGCGCCAGCCTCTGGCCAGGCGGCGCGGTTGGCTTCGCCACGCAAGGCGCAGCGAGCGCCTGTGGTGACCGGCTCGCAAGCCGGTCGGCCTTCGGGCGCGACCTCGCGCAAGGAGGCTCGCCGTGCCTCGCGAGCCCAGCCCGAGCCCGATGCCCCCCGTCTGGCGCTCGACCCGGTCGATGCCGACGCGCTGGTCCAGCCCAACCTGCGTTCATCAGGGCAGATGGCCTCGCCCCTGGAGGGCGCGCAAGCCGCATCCGAGGTGCAGGCCCGCCGTGAAGCGGCCGCTGCGCTGTGGCGGGCGCTCAACGCGACGCCCGAGGCCATGTTGCGCCAGCAGCGGCATGTCGATGAACTCGAGCAGCGCCTGCACAACCTGCAGCGCACTGGCGAGCAGACGCAACAGAGCGTCGCGGCGCTGCAGGCGCGCATGCAGGCCCTGGAAAAGCCGGCTGGCTCCAGCCTGAGTTGGCCCCTGGTGCTGGCCATGCTGGCCGGTGGCGGTGTGGCGGCCTGGTTGCTGCATGGCTGGGGGGTGCGCCGTGGGCGCCAGCAGGCGGCAGCTTGGTGGAGCCCTGAAACGGGGCAGCCCCCGTTGAACATGCCCGAAAGCGAAGACACGCACAGCAGGCCTCACCTCGACGCCCTCGAAGACAACGACCTGCTGGGGCCGGTTCCCGAGCCTGACGAAGAAGACCGTGTGCCACCTGCATCGGCCACTCGCTTTGCCCCGACTGCGCCTCCCCTGATCGCCTCCGAGCCGCTCAAGGCGGTGTCCGTCGAGGAATTGATCGACCTGGAGCAGCAGGCCGAGTTCTTCATCGTGCTGGGGCAGGATGACGCTGCCATCGAACTGCTGGAGGCGCACCTGGGGGGGCACACGCAGGAGATCCCCTGGCCGTTCCTCAAGCTCATGGAGATCTACCGTCGCCTGGGTCGACGCGCCGATTACGAGCGCGTTCAGGAGCGTTTCAACGCCCACTTCAATGGCCGCGCGCCCACCTGGGAGTCGGACATGGAGCAGGGCCGCAGCCTGGTCGACTACCCCGGCGTGGTCGATCGCCTGCAGGCCCTGTGGGCCGAACCCGCGCGCGCGATGGACGTGCTCGAGATGTCGCTGGTGCACCTGGGCCCCGAGGCCGATGCCTTCGACCTGCCGGCGTACCGCGAACTGCTGTTCCTCTACGCCGTGGCGCGCGACCTGTCGGACCGTGCCGAGCGCAGGCACCCGGCTTCAACCGATGTCGCCCCACTGACGGCCACCCAGCCGGTGCGATCGGCCAGCCTCAACGTGCCGGCGGTCGAGCCGCTGTCGGTGGACCTGGACCTCGATCGGCTGGACGACAAGCCCTGATCAGAGCCCGTGGTCCTGGCTCATCTCCGAGGCCGGGCCCGAGGGCGACTGCATTGCCTGCAGGATGAGCGCGCGGCTCAGGCGGTCTGAAATCAGCTCGGCAAAAGCCAGCACGAACTGCCGCAGGTAGGCCCCGCGCTTGAACGCCAACCGTGCCATGTTGGGCCCGAAGAGGTGGCCCACCGGTCGCCAGACCAGGTCGCTGCCCGGTGCCGACATGGTCGGGTCGTCCTTGACCGCCATCTCGGCCACCAGGCCGATGCCCAGGCCCAGCCGCGTGTAGGTCTTGATGACGTCGGCGTCGATGGCTTCGAGCACGACGTTGGGGGTCAGCCCCCTTTGCATGAAGGCCTGGTCGATGCGTTTGCGGCCCGTGAACGACGGGTGGTACGAGATCAGCGGTTCGGCCGCGAGCTGCTCCAGCGTCAGGCGTGGCACCGCGGCCAGCGGGTGCGAAGGCGGCATGACCACCACGTGCTGCCACTCGTAGCAGGGCAGGGTGACCAGTTCCGGGAAATCGCTGAGCGACTCGGTGGCCAGGCCGATGTCGGCGACCTCGTCGAGCACCATGCGCGCGACCTGCTCGGGCGTGCCCTGGTGCAGGCTCACGGCCACCTTGGGGTACTTGCGGCGCAACTGGGCCACCGGCTCGGGCAGCACATAGCGAGCCTGGGTGTGCGTGGTCGCGATCGACAGCGTGCCGGCGTCCTGCATGGCGTATTCCTCGCCGATGCGCTTGAGGTTGCCCAGCTCGCGCAGGATCACGTCGACGGACTTGAGCACCTCCAGCCCCGGCTCGGTGATGCGCTTGAGGCGCTTGCCGTGGCGCACGAAGATGTCCACGCCCAGCTCTTCCTCGAGCTCCATGATGGCCTTGGAGATGCCCGGCTGCGAGGTGTGCAGGGCCTTGGCCGTCTCGGTGAGGTTGAGGTTGCGGCGGGCGGCCTCGTGGACGAAGCGGAACTGGTGCAGGTTCATGCGGGCTCCGGTGGGCGCGGTTGGCTTCAGGCCTGGGCCGAGGGGGGCGAAGCGGTCTCGGCGAGGGCCCAGGCTGCTTCGGCCATGCCCTGGATGAGGATGTCGGTCTCGCCCACGGCGGGGCACAGGCGCCAGCTCACGCCCGGGTGGCGGGCACAGAGCGCTTCGAGCAGCTTGGGCAGGTCCTTGCGGACGTGGCCGCCCGCGCCCAGGAAGAGGGGCACCACGGAGACTTGCGTGCAGCCGCGCGCCGCCAGGTCGTCGCCGGCCGTGGCGATGTCGGGGCTCATGAACTCCAGGAAGGCCAGCGTCACCTCGGGGGCGGCGTCAGGGCTGGGTGCCGACTGCGCCTGGGTGCGTGCACGCAGCCGCGCGGCCACCGCCTCGAAGGGCAGGGCCCAGTTCGGGTCGCGCGCCCCGTGGGCGAACAGCAAGATGCCGGTGCGGGACATGGGGGCAGGCTCCGTTGAGGTCATTGGCGGCGCACCAGCCAGGCGAACACGCTCATGGACAGCAGCGTGTAGAGCAGGCTGGGCGCCATCGCGGCCAGCCAGGGCTGCCAGTTCTGCAACTGGCCCAGGTGGCTGGCGATGTGGTTGACGAGGATGAAGCTGATGCCCAGCATGATGCCGCCGAAGATCTTCAGGCTCATGCCGCCGCTGCGTGCGTGCAGGTAGGCGAACGGCAGGGCCAGGGCGATCATCACGAAGCAGACGAAGGGGTAGACCAACTTTTTCCAGAACTGCATCTCGTAGCGCTGCGCGGCCTGGGCGTTCAGGTCGAGGTGGCGGGTGTAGCGCCACAGGGCCAGCACCGACATGCTCTCCGGGGGCAGCACCGACGCTGTCACCACCACCGGGGTCAGGCTGCTGGCCCAGTCCATGCGGTCCTGCTTGCGCTCGTCGATCACCTTGGTGCCCGCGAGGGCGGCATCTTGCGTGAGCCTTTCGTGCGACAGCCAACGTGTGTCGACCACGTCCCGCAATTGCCAGACCGAGCCATCGTCCACGCCCGGTGCGGGGTTGGGGATCACGCGGGCCGAGCCCGCTGCGAGCCGGCGCTTGAGCTGGCCATCGGCGTCGAATTCGAAGATGCGGACCTGACCGAACTCGCCTTCGTTGATGGCGCTGCCCACGTTCACGGTGAAGGTGTGCGTGCCCTGGCCGGGCACCTCGCGCTTTTCACGCAGCCAGGTGCCGGCTCGGCCGAGCATGACCTGCTGGTCGATGCTGAACGAGGCGCGCTGCCGCGTGAGCTGCTGCTCGGCCATGGGCACAAGCCAGTTGCCGATGGCAGCCACCAGCAAGGCGGCCATCAGCCCGAGCAGGGCCAGCAGGCGCAGGGCGCGGGCCGGGCTCAGGCCGCCGGTGCGCAAGATGGTGAACTCCGAGGTCTGAGCCATGCGCGCCAGCGCCAGGATGCCGCCGATCAGCACGGCGATCGGCATCAGGTCGTGCACATGGCGCACCAGCATCAGCAGGCAGGTGACCACGGCGTCCAGCAGGGTGTAGCCGTTTTGCCCGATGTCTTCCGATGCCTCGACAAAGTCGATGAAAAAAGCCAGGCCGGAGAAGGCCAGGGCGACCAGCATGGTGCGCCAGGCAACGGCGCGGAAAATGAGTCGGCGAACGGTCTTCATGCCGGTGCCTCGCCGGTGCCTGCCGAAGCCGGGCCGTTGGCAGGTGGGCGTCGCCACATCGACCAGCCACCGTCGCGCCACCAGATCACCGCCAGGCTGGCCAGCGTGAGGGTGCCGTGCACCGCCAGCAGCGCCGTGACGGCGTCCATGCGCTGGCGCGCCACCCAGTTCTGGCTCAGGCTGAGCAGGTTGAAGTAGACGACGAAGACCAGCAGCGCATAGACCAGGTTCCAGTTGCTGTTGCGGCGCGTGTTGCCTGCTGCCAGGCTCAAGCCGGCCAGCACCATGTTGAAGGCCGCCCAGATCAGGCCCACGCGCCAGACCATCTCGCCCTGGGCCTTGGGGTGGCTGAGCAGGGCCAGCGCCGGGGTGGACATGGAGCGCAGGTCGGGGCTCACGTCGGGCGGGGAGATTTTCTCGCCCACGCGTATGCGGGCGGTCTCGAAACGGGACAAGGCCTTTTCGCCGGTGCCGAGGTCGGTCTGGGTGCGTTCACCCTGGCTGAGCACCAGGTAGCGCTGCCCCTCCACCAGCTCGATCTGGCCCTGGCGCGCGGTGACGACCGCTTCCTGGTCGCCATCCGTGGTCACCATGAAGACGTTGCGCCCGGAGGTCAGCCCGTCGCTGTGGCTGTCGATGAAGAACACGCGCTTGCCATCGGCCGACACCTGGAACTGTCCAGGCGCCACCCGTGCCATGTCGGAGCGCTGTTCATAGCGCACCTTGAGGATCTGGGTCTGGCTCTGCGCCCAGGGGCGCGCCACCAGCGAGGCCGCCGCCACCAGCAGCAGCACCGGCCAGGCCATGCGCAGCAGCGGCTTGAGGAAATGGAACTGGCGCGCGCCGCTGGCTTGCCAGACCACCATCTCGCTGTCGCGCCAGATGCGGCTGAGCGTGGCCACGACGCTGACGAACAGCGCCAACGCCAGCACGATCGGCAACTGGCCGATGATGGTGTAGCTCAGCACCAGGCCCACGTCGGTGGGCGCGAGGTTGCCTTTGGTGGCCTGGCTGAGGATGCGGATGAGCACCATGGTCAACAGCACGGTCAGCAGCACGACCAGCGTGCCACTGAAGCTGCGCCAGAGTTCTCGGCGGATGGAGGAATCGAATAACATCGGATGGATCGATCAACCCGCGCATTATGGACTTGCACCGCATGGACTACCGTTCTTCCGTCGCCCAGGGTTCGACCCTCTCTCAAGTCAACGCCGATGCGCTGCTGCTGGTGCTCACGCCCGAGCAGAGCCAGACCGCCGATCCGGTGCTCGATGCCCTGATCCAGGATGCCCTCAAGGCCGATGACCTGTCGCTCAAAGCCGGCCGCGCGCTGTACCTGCACCGCCCGCGTGGCGTGCAGGCCGCCCGCCTGGTGCTGGCCGTGGCGGCCGATGCCAAGGCCAAATCCTTCAAGTCGGCGGTGGCCAAGGGCCTGTCGCTGCTGAAAGACGGTGGCGCGGGCCACGTGGCCATTGCCGCAGCCGAAGGCTTCGAGCTCGGAGCCGACCACGCCCGGGGCGCCGTGCTGGCCGTGGCCGATGGCACCTATGTTTTCCGCCTGACCAAGCCCAGCGCACCGAAGGCCGGCGCGCTCAAGAAGGTCACGCTGCTGAGCCCGGCCGAGCAGGCCGCCGCCGTCAAGGCCGGCATCCAGCAGGGCCAAGGCATCGCCGAAGGCGTGACCCTGGCGCGCGAGCTGGGCAACCGCCCGGCCAACCATTGCACGCCCACCGACCTGGCCACCGAGGCCCGCCGCCTGGCCAAGTCCAGCAAGCTGATCAAGGCCGATGTGCTGGAGCGCCCGGCGCTGGAAAAGCTCGGCATGGGCTCCTTCCTGTCGGTCACCAACGGCTCGGCCCAGCCACCCAAGTTCATCGTGCTGCGCTACCAGGGCGCGGGCGCCAGCCATGCGCCCATCGTGCTGGTGGGCAAGGGCATCACCTTCGACACGGGCGGCATCTCGCTCAAGCCCGGCGCGGGCATGGACGAGATGAAGTTCGACATGGGCGGTGCCGCCAGCGTGCTGGGCACCTTCCAGAGCCTGGCGCTGCTGGCTCCGAAGGTCAACGTGGTCGGCCTCATCCCTACCTGCGAGAACATGCCCAGCGGCACGGCCACCAAGCCGGGCGACGTGGTCACCAGCATGTCGGGCCAGACCATCGAGATCCTCAACACCGACGCCGAAGGCCGCCTCATCCTGTGTGACGCGCTGACCTACGCCGAGCGCTTCAAGCCAGCGGTGGTGGTCGACATCGCCACGCTGACCGGCGCCTGCGTGATCGCCCTGGGGCACCTGCACAGCGGCCTGTTCTCCAAGGACGACGAGCTGGCCGATGCGCTGCTGAAAGCCGGCCAGTCGGCGCAGGACACTGCCTGGCGCATGCCCCTGGACGACGAATACGGCGAAGGCCTCAAGAGCAACTTCGCCGACCTGGCCAACGTGGGCGGCCGCGAAGGCGGCTCCATCACGGCGGCGTGGTTCCTCGGCAAGTTCACCAAGGCCTATCGCTGGGCCCACCTGGACATCGCCGGCACGGCCTGGAAGTCGGGCGGCGCCAAGGGTGGCACCGGCCGCCCGGTGGGCCTGCTGACCCAGTTCCTGCTGGACCAGGCGGCCGCGGGCAAGGACGCGCTGGCGCCGCGCGCGGCCAAGTCGGGCAAGGCAGACAAGGTGAGCAAGCCTGCCGCGAAACCAGTCGCAAAACCAGTCGCGAAGCCGGCCGCAAAAACGGCCGCCAAGCCCGCAGCCAAGCGCGCGGTCAAGGCGGCCAAGGCCTGATCGGCCAGGGCGGCACGGTCAAAGGAAGTTCCATGCGCAGGGTCGAGTTCCACCACGGCATCGGCAACAAGCTGGCCTACGCCTGCCGGCTGCTGCGCAAGGCGCATCGCGCGGGCGCACAGGTCGCCGTGACAGGAGACCTGGCCACCCTGCAGGCGCTCGACCGCGAGCTCTGGACCTTCGATGACCAGGAGTTCCTGCCGCATGTGCTGGCGTCTGGCAAACCCCTGCCCGAGAGGCTGCACGCGACCCCCATCTGGTTGTCGCCCGATGCGGCCTCGGCACCGGGCGAGCGCAGCATCCTGGTCAACGTCGGGCGGGAGATGCCGGCTGGCATGGATCGTTTCCAGCGCCTGTTCGACCTCGTCTCCAGCGAGCCCGATGACCGCCAGCAGGGGCGACAGCGCTGGAAGGCCTATGCCGCCCAGGGCTGGGACGTCCAGCCCCACGAAGTCCAGGACGAGGCCCGCTGATGAACGGCATCTCTCGCCCGCATCCCGCGCAGGTGCCCACCCTGACCGAGATCATCGAGGAGCAGGTCCAGCCGCCCGCCCTCCAGCCTGCGAGGCCCCCGCTTTCCCTCGACGCCTTGCCTGTGCTGGGCGAGGTGGTGTCACCGCCGCCTGAGCAGCAGCCACCAACGACGCAGCCGCAGAGCGTGCCGTCCGCCGTGACCGAGGCCCAGTTGGCGCACCGCGTGCTGTCCGACGTGCAAAGGCAGATCGACAGCATGCTGGAGTTCCGCCTGAAGGAAGCGATGGCCCCCTTGCTGGCCCGCCACACCGAAGCCATCGCGCGCGACCTGCGCGACGAGCTCAACCGAACCCTGAAAGACGTGGTCGCCCGCTCGGTGGCGCAGGAGCTGGCCAAGCTCCGCCAGCGCTGATCGCGTGTTGCACGACCGCCCCTTGCTCCCGCACCAACCCCCAGAAACCACCAACGAGGTCCTGATGAAACTGCGTCCGATCCCGTCTTCGCTGCTGGCTGCTGCCGGCCTGGTCTTCGCGGCCCTGTCGCCCACGCACGTCCAGGCCCAGGCCCAGGCCGTGGTGCGCATCGGCCACGTCGGCCCGGTCTCCGGCCCGCAGGCTCACTATGGCCGTGACAACGAAAACGGCGCCCGCATGGCCGTGGCCGAGCTCAACTCGCAAGGCCTGAGCATCGGCGGCAAGAAGGTCAAGTTCGAGCTGGTTGCCGAAGACGACGCGGCCGACCCCAAGCAGGGCACGGCCGCTGCGCAGAAGCTGTGTGACGCCAAAGTCAACGGCGTGGTCGGGCACCTGAACTCGGGCACCACCATCCCGGCGTCCAAGGTCTACAACCAGTGCGGCCTGCCCATGATCTCGCCCTCGGCCACCAACCCCGAGCTGACGCAACTGGGCTACAAGAACGTCTTTCGCCTGCTGGCCAACGACAACGAGCTGGGCGCCGGCCTGGCCCGCCATGCGCAGCAGGTGCTCAAGCTCAAGAAGGTCGCGATCATCGATGACCGCACCGCTTACGGCAAAGGCGTGGCCGAGGTCTTCGCACGCACAGCCAAGGAGCTGGGCATGGAGGTGGTGAGCCAGCAGTACACCAACGACAAGGCCGTGGACTTCATGTCCATCCTCACGGCCATCAAGAACAAGAAGCCCGATGGCATCTTCTTTGGTGGCATGGACCCGCAGGCCGGCCCCATGCTCCGCCAGATGCAGCAACTGGGCCTGACCAAGGCCTACCTGTTTGGTGGCGACGGCATCTGCACGGACCAGCTCGTCAAGCTGGCCAGTGGTGCGCGCACGCTGGGCAACGTGGTGTGTGCGGTGGGCGGCGCTTCGCTCGACAAGCTTCCCCAGGGCAAGGCCTGGCGCGAGAAGTACGAAGCCATGTTTCCCAAGCAGTACCAGGTCTATTCGCCCTACACCTACGACGCGACCATGGTGCTGGTGGACGCCATGAAGCGCGCCAACTCGACCGACCCGAAGGTCTACGGTCCCAAGATCGTCGAGACCGCCTACATGGGCGTGACGGCCAAGGTGTCGTTCGAGCCCAACGGCGAACTCAAGAGCCCTGCGATGACGCTCTACACCTACAAGGATGGCAAGAAGGTGTCGGTCAACTGACGAAACCTTGCTATACTTGCGGGCTCCACGGAGAGGTGGATGAGCGGTTTAAGTCGCACGCCTGGAAAGCGTGTGTGGGTTAATAGCCCACCGCGGGTTCGAATCCCGCCCTCTCCGCCAAGATGTCAGAAAACCCGATCGGTGAAAACCGCTCGGGTTTTTTTCTTGGCGCTGTCATGCATGGGTACGATGCTGGGCGCACACCGCCACGCCTGCCCCCGGAGCACCCCACATGCCTGCCCTGTCGCCTGACACCACCATGCCTGTCGATGCCACGAAGCGCCGAGACTTCCTGCGGCAGCTGTTCTGGTCGGCGGGGGCCGCCGGGGCGGTTGGGCTGTCGTGGCCTGGCCTGACGCGGGCGGCCGAAAGCGCATCCAGCCCCTCGGCCGCTGCGCCTGGCACTGGCTTTGATTTCTCGACCCTGGGGCCCTTGCGTGAACCCGACGCCCTGGGCCTGTCGCTTCCGGCGGGCTTCACGGCCCGCATCGTGGCGGTGTCGGGTGAGCGGCCGGCGCCTGGCGCGAGCATCTGGCACACCTACCCCGATGGCGGAGCCACCTTCGCTGCGCCCGATGGCGGCTGGGTCTACGCGAACAACAGCGAGGTGCCCCTGGGTGCGGGTGGCGTGAGCGCCTTGCGCTTTGACCGCCACGGTCAGGTGGTGGGCGCCCACCGCATCCTCAACGGCACGAGCGCCAATTGCGCGGGCGGCGCCACGCCATGGGGCACCTGGCTGTCGGCCGAGGAGACCAGCCTGGGCCGTGTCTGGGAGTGCCTGCCGTTTGGCTCGGCCTCGCAAGCGGTCGTGCGGCCCGCCCTGGGCACCTTCAAGCACGAGGCGGTGGCGGTGGACCCGGTGCACCGCACGCTCTACCTGACCGAAGACGAAGGGCAGGGGCGCTTCTACCGCTTCGTGTGCAGCGAGTCGGACTGGCCTGCGTCGGCGCCTCGTGCGGCCTTGAAGTCGGGGCGGCTGCAGGTGTTGCAGGTCGACGGGGTGGCTGCCAACCAGCTGCCGCCCGACGAAATGGACCTTTCTCACCCAAGGCACGTCAGCTGGGTGGACGTGAGCAGCCCCAGCCTGCCTCAGAGCGTTGTGCGCGGTGTGCTGGGCAGCAAGGCCCCCGGCACGGTTTTCCGTGGCGGCGAGGGCCTGTGGTATTTCAACGGCATCGTCTACTTCTCGACCAAGGGCGACAACCGCATCTGGGCGTTCGAGCCCGCCACGCAGCAGCTGCAGGTGATCTACGACTTCGCCACGGCCAGCCCGGCCGACCGCGTGCTCTCGGGCGTCGACAACCTGACCGTCAGCCGCCACGGTGACGTGCTGGTGGCCGAAGACGGCGGCAACATGGAGCTGTGCGTGATCCTGCCCGACCGCCGCGTGAAGGTGCTGTTGCGCGTTCATGGCCAGGACGAGTCCGAGATCACCGGCCCCGCCTTCTCGCCCGATGGCACGCGGCTGTACTTCAACTCGCAGCGAGGTGGGCGCCAGGGTGCCGGTCTGGGCATCACCTACGAGGTGAAGCTGCCGGCCTGATGAAGCCGCGTGGCGCATGAAAAAGGGCACCCTCGGGTGCCCTTTTGCTGTCCGCGAGGGACCCAGGTCAGCGGTTGCTTTCCTTGACGATGACCCAGCGGCTGTCCTGCATGCGCCAGGTCAGGGTCTTCACACCCTTGTCCTTGAAGTTGCTCGACGAGTAGGTCTGTTCGAACGTGGTGATCACGTCGCTGCCTTGCGGGCTGGCCTTGATCGAGTCGATCTTCAGCGAGATCGGGCCGGGCTTGCTCAGCATGCGGCGGCGGTTGGCTTCCCACTGGGTGTGGCTGCCCTTGGCGGTGAAGTCCTTGCTGTAGAAGCCCAGGTAGGTCTCGATGTCCTTGGCCGACCAGGCAGTGGCCCAGTCGGTCAGGCGCTGGGCCACGGTTTGCACGGCTTCGGCGTTGGCGAGCACGGGTTTGGGCTCGGCGGCGGGCGCGGCCACGGCGGCCACGGCCACCGGCACGCCCAGCTTGCGGGCGCGGGCGTCGAGTTCGTCACGCGAGGTGGGTGCAGCGACCACCGAGGTCACGGGGCAGCGTTGTGCGGCGTCGTCGGAAGCCTGCCAGTCCTTGACCAGCTCGCCCTGGTTGTCATCGGCCGGGCGCAGGCCCAGGGTCGACAGCAGGGTGTTGCGTGCGGCGTGGGTGCGCACCTGGGCCAGCAGCAGGTCGTACTCGGCGTTGGCGTAGGCGCGCTTGGCGGTGTAGAGCTCGTTCTCGGCGTTGAGCAGGTCCAGCAGGCTGCGCTGGCCGATGTCGAACTGCTGACGGTAGGCGTCGCGGGCCTTCTCGATGGCCAGCACGTTGCGGTCGAGCGCGGCGAGCTGCGTGCGAGCGCGGGTGATGTCGTTGTGCGCGATGCCGATGGTCTGGCGCACATCGCGGCAGGCCTTGTCACGCTGGTCGGCGGCCTGGTTGATCAGGTCGGCGAACTGCTTGGTGCGGGCCTGGTCGGAGCCACCGTTGTAGAGGTTCCAGTTCAGCAGGATCTGGGCCGAGGTGGCGCTCTTGCGGTCGATCAGGCCGTCGAAGTTGTTGCCCATGCCGCTGCGCAGGCGAGCCTCGACGCGCGGCTGGAAGGGGCTGTCCTTGGTCTTGGTCTCGGACTCGACGGCGCGCAGGTTCTCGACCGCGGCGCTGATGCTGGCGTTGCGGGCCAGTGCCTGGCTGATGACCTGGGTGTTGTCGCCGGCCAGGTTGGCATCGATGCGGGGCAGGGCGGCCAGGCCGTTGGCCGGGGCCTCGCCGACGACGCGCAGGTAGCGCGAGGCCACGTCGTGCAGGTTGGCGCTTTCGGTGGTCAGGTTGGAGTCGGCCAGGGCCAGGCGGGCGTTGGCCTGCTCGGTGTCCACGCCTCGGCCAACACCGGCCTTGAACTTGGATTGCAACTGGTCGAACACGTACTTGTGCTGGACGTAGTTGTCTTCGGCCAGGCCGACGAGCTTGCGAAAGCGCAACACGTCGATGTAGGCGCGGGCGGCTTCGAGGGCGGTGTCCTCGCTGGCGGCCAGGAATTCGAAGTAGCGCACCTTGCGGGCGTGGCCCAGGCGGTCGACTTCGTTGGCGGTGAAGCGGCCGTCCCAGAGCACCTGGTTGGCGGTCAGGGCCAGGCCGCTGCGGCTGAAGCTGCGCGACTCCGGGTTGCGCTGGTCGACCTTGTCGCGGTCGCGGCCAACGTCGGCGGACAGGTCGACGGTGGGCAGGTAGCCACCCTTGGCGACGTCCACCTCGTTGGAGGCCGCGCGCAGGGCGTTCAGGCGGGCGGTCACGTCGGGGTTGGAGTCGATCGCCTTCTGGACGGCGGCTGCCAGTCCGGTGGCGGTGCCAGCTTGAGCCAGCGCCGTCTGGGCGGTGAAAGTCAGGGCGGCCAGGGCCAGGGCATGGAGTCCGGACTTCAGGACATTGTTCTTCACGCTGAACCTCGTCGTATGGGGCGTTGGCTGGGCAGGGCAGGAAGCCCTGTAACGGAGGGTTAATCGGCTGATTTTGGCATCAATGAAGGGACTTCCGTCTTCTGAAAACGCCTGTATTCATGGGGGAGTGGTTTCGATGTCGCAATCTGGGATTTCCGGGTCAAGTCATGCGGCCTGATCGCCGATAACGCAGAGTGCTCCACGTGGCCCTTTCACCTGTCCGTTGCCTGCCTGTTCACCTGGCCGCCTGGTCGGGTCGGTGGCTGCGTGCGGCTGCTGTCCTGGCGGTGCTGGGCTGGGGCCTGGGTCAGGCCTGGGAGGCGCCCCGGGTGATGCAGGCGGCCCAGCGCCAGGGCGGCAACACGCCACAGCGCGCCCAGGCGCTGGTGCAACTCATCGGCGAGGTGGCCGCGCAAGACGAAGAAAGCCGCCTCAAAGGCATCAACGGTTTTTTCAATCGCTCGGTGCAGTACCGCGATGACCGCGAGGTGTGGGGCCAGGTCGATTACTGGGCTTCGCCCTTGGAGACCCTGGCCCGAGGGCAGGCGGACTGCGAAGATTACGCCATCGCCAAGTATTTCTCCTTGCTTGCCTCGGGTGTGCCAGGTGTGAAGATGCGACTGGTGTACGTGCGCGCTCAACTGGCTGGCAGCATCCAGGCACACATGGTGCTGGCCTACTACCCGCAGCCCGATGCCGAGCCCCTGATCCTGGACAACCTGATCACCGACATCCGCCCCGCTTCGCGCCGACCGGACCTCGCGCCGGTGTTCAGCTTCAACGCCGAAGGCCTGTGGCAAGGTGTGGCTGGGGCCAGCGCCGGTGACCCGGTTGCCCGCTTGTCCCGCTGGCGGGAGGTCCTGGCCAAGGCCAAGGCCGAGGGTTGGTGGTGATGCCGTGGTGATGCCGGACCGAAAGTGATGACAACATGTCCCTGATTCGACAGATTTGGTTGCTGCTGCTGACGACGCTGCTGATGGCCTTCATCGGCAGCTTCGTGGTCTGGATGGTGTCGTCCCGGGGCTACCTGGAGACCCAGTTGCGGCTCAAGAACGCCGACAACGCCCAATCGCTGGCCCTGAACCTGTCGCAGCAGCGTGGCGACCGCACCGGCATGGAGCTGACGGTGGCGGCCATGTTCGACACCGGCTTTTACCAGCGCATCACGCTCAAGGATGCGGCCGGGCGCGAGCTGTTCAACCACCAGGCCGATCCGGCCGCCACGCGCGAACAGGCGCCGGCCTGGTTCGTGCGGCTGGTGCCGGTCGAGTCCGTTGCCGGGGTGGCCCAGGTGTCCGATGGCTGGCGCGCGGTGGGCTCGGTCGAGGTGGTGAGCCACTCGGCTTTTGCCCATGCCCAGCTTTGGCAAGGCTCGCTCAAGACGGCTGGGTGGCTGGCCGTGCTGGGTGGGCTGTCCTGCCTGGTGGCGACCTTCGGTGTCAATGGCATCCGCCGGCCGCTGGAGGCCACGGTGAGCCAGGCCCAGGCCTTGATGGAGCGCCGTTTCGTCACGGTCGAAGAGCCCCGCGTGCCCGAGCTGGCGCGCCTGAGCCAGGCCATGAACGCCGTGGTGATGCGGCTGAAGTCGGTGTTCGATGAGCAGTCTCAGCAGGTCGAGCAACTGCGTCAGCAGGCCCATTGCGACCCGCTGACGGGGCTGTCTCAGCGGCGCCATTTCATGGCCCAGTTGAGCGCAGCCCTGACGCAGGAAGAAGGCTCGGGTGCGGGCGTCATCCACATGGTGCGGGTGGTCGACCTGGCGGGCGTCAACCGATTGTTGGGCCACCGTCAGACGGACGCGCTGCTGCAGCGCCTGGCTGCGGTGTTGCGCGAGGTCTCTGCTGGCGTGCCGGGTGCGTCCATCGGACGCCTCAACGGCGGCGACTTTGCCATCTGCCTGGTGGGTGGCGAGGTGCCCCTGCCAGAGCCGCAGAACTACGCCGACGCCTTGCGCCGCGCCTTCTCCGAGCAGGGCGTGGCCGCCACCGTGGTGATCGGTGGCACATCGTGGCACCGGGGCGATGCCCTGCAGGCCGTGCTGGCGTCGGCCGACTCGGCCCTGGCCCTGGCGGAAAGCCGCGGCGCCTTCTCGGTCGAAATGGCCGAGGCGCCGGGCACCGAATCGGTGGTGCTGGGCGAGGACGAGTGGCGCCGTCGCATCGACGAGGCGCTGCGGCTGGGCCGCGTGCAGCTGGTCAAGTACCCGGTGGTCGACCGCCAGCTGAGGCTGGTGCACCACGAATGCCCGATGCGGCTGCAACTGGAGCCGGGGGGCGCCTTCGAGTCGGCGGCCAACTGGCTGCCCATGGCGATGCGCACAGGCCTGATCTCGCGCATCGACGAGGTGGCCGTCGCCCAGGCGCTGGAGCAGATCCTCGACGACCTGCAGCCGCGTGGCGTGAACCTGTCGCCCGCATCGCTGATGGACAGTGGCTTCGTGCCCAGGCTGCGCGCTCGCATTTCAGCTCGCCCGGAGGCGGCCCGCCTGCTTTGGCTGGAGGTGGCCGAGATCGCGGCCGTCGAGCGGTTCGAGCTGGTGCGCGAGCTGTGCAAGCAACTGCGTCCGCTGGGCGTGCGCATCGGCCTGGAGCACGCGGGCGAGCGCCTGACGCGCATCGATTCGCTCTTCGAGGCCGGGTTGGACTACGTCAAGCTCGACGCTTCGGTGGTGCAGGGCGTGGCCACCGAGCAGGCCCGTGCGGCCTTCGTATCGGGCACGGTCAACATGCTGCATGGCCTGGGCCTGCAGGTCTACGCCGAAGGGGTGAGCGACCCGGCCGACCTGCTGGCGTTGCGCCAGGGCGGCATGGACGGCGTGACGGGGCCGGCGGTGCGACTGCCGACCTGATTCGCCAGGACCGTTGGCCCAAGCCGCTGAACCGCTCGGCACGCCTGAAAAAGAAACACCGCCCTCAGGCGGTGTTTTCGTTGGCGACCTGTGTGGGTGCTTCGTTCAAGGGGCCGAGGCCCCGTTGATCAGGCCTGGTCGACCAGCAGCTTGCCGCGCTGCATCAGCTCGGCAATGATCTGGTGATCGCTGGCCTGGGCGTCCAGGCCCAGCGAGGCGCGGATGTCGACGTTGGCCAGCACGATGTGCTGCTGGTCACCACAACCGCCGCTCTGGCTGTTGCCCGAGGCATCGGCCTGGAAGCCGCCGCTGGCGCTGACATGGATGACGGTGCTGCCAGGCTGCGACTGGGTGTCGAAGTCCAGGTGGGCCAGCAGCTTGTCCATGTCGGCAGAATTGCCGCCCGTGACGTGCGTGGAGCCGCTGAGCAGGTCGCGCAGGTCCAGCACGTCGCCACCGACGTTGCGCGCCGCACCGTCGAAGCCGTGGATGGTGTCGACGCAGCCGCCATTGGCGGGGTGGTCGGCCAGGTGCCACTGGAAGACCTCGGTGCCCAGTTGGGCGGCGTGTTCGCCGGCCACGTGCACCACGGTTTCCACGGTGGTGATGACCGGGGCCACGTCCACGCCGACGGCCACGATGCTGCTGGAGACACAGGCCGTGTCGTGTGCGCCGAACGAGTCGGTGGCCGTGATCTTCAGGCTGGGGAACAGGTCCACGCTCAAGCCGAGGATGTCGGCGGGGTCGTAGGTGAGGGTGGCCAGCAGCTTGTTGACCTGGGTGATGTCCACCGTGCCACCCGCGTGGATGGATTCGATGACGATGTGGCGGCTGTCGTTGCCAGTGATCTGCAGGCCGGCGCTCAGGGCAGCGTCATGACTGATGCTCAGGCTGCTGCGGTCACCCAGCAGGCTGCCCAGCGAGAGCAGGGTGTCGACCTGCACTTCGACGCGCACCAGGTTGTTGTCGACGTCGTTGACGGCGACCTGTTGCGTCTTGCTGAGGTTGAGCAGCGGGTTGACGGTGAGGTCGACCAAGCCCAGCAGGTTGTGGCCGTTGTTGCTGGCAAAAGCCTCGGGGGCATCGTTGACGGGGGTGACGTTGAACTTCAGCGTGTTGGCGCTGACGTCGAAGGAGCCATGGTTGTCCTGTACCGAGAAGCTGATCTGGGCGTAGCCGTTGCCATTGGCGTTGGCCGCTGGCGTGAAGACCAGCTTGTCGAGTTGGCTGGCGCTGATCACCTGGCCGGCGACCACGGCCGTGCCGTTGAGCGTGAGCGTGCCGTGGGCGGGCAGGGCATCGATGCGCACGGCCTGCAGCTTGTCACCGGCGTCGGCATCGTGGAAGCCGAAGTTGCTGGCGCTGAAGGTGTGCTTGCCATCTTCCAGCAGGGTGATGGTGGCGTCGGTGCCTTCCGGCGTGGTGTTCTGGGCCGTCAGGCTCACGGTGCCGGTGCCACGGTCACCGTCCTTGTCCACCAGCGTGTAGCTGAAGGTCTCGTTGGTGGTGGCGTTGTGGGGCTGGGACAGCGTGAAGTCGCCGGTTTCCAGGTTGACCTGCATGGTGCCGCCGGACTTGAGCTGGATGGTCAGCACCTTGCCGCTGGCGTCCAGGCTGGAGCCGAGCTGGCCGCTGGCCGTGAAGCTTTCGATGCGTTGCAGGCCGTCCGCGCCAGCCAGGCCGGCGAGGGTGCCCTTCTGGATCACGGGCACGGTGTCGAGCAGGTAGTTGCCCAGCTCGGCATTGGTGCCCAGCGTGACGGCGCCCTTTTCGGTGCCGGTGATGCCGTTGTAGGCCACGGGCTCGATGGCGGCGACGTGGGTGCTGGTCAGCGAGCCGGTGCCGATGGCGTACGAGTCGATCTTGTTGCTGCCCAGGAAGGTTTCCCAGCTGGTTTCGTCCTTGCTGTCGAGCGCATAGCCCTTGCTTGGCTGGCCGTCGGTGATGAAGTACGAGACGTTGACGCCGCCGGTGATCTTGCCGGAGGTGGCGAAGGCCGTGCGGGCCGCGGCCAGGGCACCGTCGTAGTTGGTGCCGCCGTCGCCTTGCAGGCTGTTGATCAGCGTCTTGGCCTGGTCCACGGTCATCCACACCGACTGGCCCTTGGCGCCGTCGCCGAAGGTCACGAGCTGGATCTTGACGTCGCCGAGGTCGTCATAGCGATCGATCAGGGTCTTGATCGCGGCCTTCAGGCCATTGACCGTCATGTCGGCCAGGCGGTCCTTCATGCTGCCCGACGTGTCGACGATCAGCATCAGGTTGGTGTCCTGGCTGCCGGTCTGGCTGGAGACGTTGATGTTCTGCGAGCCGGACAGCGGGCTGTCGTCTTCCACGATGACGGGCAGGGTGGCCTTGGTCGTGGCCTGGCCGTCGTTGGCGTTGACGGTCAGGTTGACGGTGCGGGTGTCTTCCTTGGTGGCGTCGGCGTGGTCAACGGGGCCGGACAGCGTGACCTTGTAGTCACCAGCGTTGTCGATGGTGGCGGTGAGGATGACCTTGCCACCGGCGGTGCCCACCAGCGGGCTGGCGGCGGTGCCGTTGCCCGACCAGGTGATGGCGAGGCCGCCCGAGGTCAGGCCGCTGGGGCCGGACAAGGTCAGGCTCACCGAGCTGCTGTCGACGTCGGAGACGCTGACGTGGCCGCTGGCTTCGCGGGCGTTGGTGGTGTCGCTGCTGCCCTGGGTGTCGGCGTTGGCGCCGGCCAGGCCTTCTTCGGACACGGTGGCCGAGCCGTTGACGGTGACCGTGGGAGCGTCGTTGACGGGTGTGATGCCGATGTAGATGGTCGAAGTGGTGGTGCCACCCTTGCCATCGGAGACGGTGACGGTGAACTGGTCGGAGCCGTTGTAGTCCTTGTTCGGGGTGTAGGTCCAGTTGCCATTGGCGTCGACGGTGACGCTGCCGTGGGTCGGATTCGAGCCCTTCGCGTAGCTCAGCGGGTCGCCATCGGCGTCGGTGGCCTTGACCTTGCCGGAGACGGGCTTGTCCTCGTCGGTGGTGACGCGGTAGTTGCCGGTGACGGGGTCGTAGCTGGGGTTCGTGGGGTCATCGAACTTGGGCGGGTCGTTGACGGGGTTGATGCCAACGGTGACGGTGGAGGTGGCGGTGCCGCCCTTGCCATCGGAGACGACGATGGTGAAGGAGACCTGAGAAGTCTGGTTGGCACCTGGGGTGTAGGTCCAGGTGCCGTCGGGGTTGACGGTGACGCTGCCGTGGGCGGGATCGGAGCCCTTGGAGAAGGTCAGCGTGTCGCCATCGACGTCGGTGGCCTTGACCTTGCCGGAGACGGGCTTGTCCTCGTCGGTGGTGGCCTTGTAGTTGCCGGTCACCGGGTCGTAGTTCGGGTTGTTCGGGTCATCGAACTTGGGCGGGTCGTTGACGGGGTTGATGCCAACGGTGACGGTGGAGGTGGCGGTGCCGCCCTTGCCATCGGAGACGACGATGGTGAAGGAGACGGGGTCGGTCTTGTCTGCGCCCGGGGTGTAGGTCCAGGAGCCGTCGGGGTTGACGGTGACGCTGCCGTGGGCGGGGTCGGAGCCCTTGGAGAAGGTCAGTGCGTCGCCATCGACGTCGGTGGCCTTGACCTTGCCGGAGACGGGCTTGTCCTCGTCGGTGGTGACGCGGTAGT